>Ga0302299_10000738_pt1 | contig 18794 bp, 15 predicted proteins | sample III_Fen_N3_4_FD_198795 | JGI IMG/M metagenome (GOLD analysis project Ga0302299, IMG submission 198795) | Peat permafrost microbial communities from Stordalen Mire near Abisko, Sweden - III_Fen_N3_4 | ecosystem: Environmental > Terrestrial > Soil > Wetlands > Permafrost | place: Sweden: Abisko... | reverse complement strand
GGTTCCACGCGCCGTCGTAGGGCCGGTCGGAGTAGTCGGAGAGCTCGCCGGCGAGGCGCAGCGGGGCGCCGCGTCCGTCGCCGGGGGGCCCGGCGCCGGCGACCGTGGGGCACGGCACCGTGCGGGCCCGCAGATCGATCTCGAGCGTGTTGGCGACGAAGTCGTGGCGCGACCAACCGGTCGGGAGCTGGGCGAGCCGGTCGAGCCGGATCTCGGTCAGGCCCAGCACGTAGCGCGCGGTGCGCTGGGCGAGCGGGAGCGCTTCGTCGGCGCGCGCCGGGATCCGGAAGGCGCTGCGCGGCCCTTCGTCGTTGATCCGCACGGTGGCGCGCTGCGCGGTGACGGCGAGCCGAAAGTAGAACCGCGCGCTGAGCGGGTCGGTCGCATCCGCGTACAGATACGAAGTGTTCGTAGGATCGGGTCCGCCGTCGACGTCGACCCCCTCGAGCCGCGCGGTGAAGCCGTAGCCGACCGCCCCGGGGGGCCGGGCCACGCTGTAGGGCGCCATGTCGAGCGTGAGGTTCAGCGCCGTGATGTGGATGTCGCGCAGATCGAAGATCGGCGGCGGGGAATCGGCGGAGATCCCGGCGCGGAAAGAACGCCCCCATGATGCTGACGATCGTGCGGTCGTAGGCGCGCATCGGGTACGGCTCGCGGGTCTGCTCGAGCAGCGCCTCGCCTCCGTGGATCCACACGTGGCGGAACACGAAGTCGTGGTTGCCGAACATCAGCGCGTGGATGTCGATGTCCACGGTGAGCAGATCGGTGCGGACCAGCAGCTTGCGCGGCTTGCGCCGGGAGGCTGGATCGCCATCGGGCTGCTCGTCCGGCGTGCAGTCGACGTTGGGATCGGCGGAGCCCGGAACCGCGCCCTCGACCGTGGCAGCCGAGCTCAGCGCACAGTCGTCCCAGATCCGCACATCGCGCACCGTGAGGGGGACCCACCCACCGGTGACGACCTTCTGCAGCGAGGCAGTCGACCACTCGATCGAGCCGACGGAGATCCGCCCGCGCATCCGCTTGTTGAGCAGCGACGCGATGTTGTCGGCGAGCCGGGCGCCGGCGAACTCGACGCGCAAGACAGCGAACGCGGCGCTCAGAATGAGGACTACCGCCACGCCGATGATGACCAGCCATCGGCGCCTGCGTCGAGGGGCAGACGTCTTCACCCGTATCCCCGAACGTACCACGGGGCGGCGACGCGATTTTGCGTGTGCGACTTCACGATCGCACCCGGTCTCGCCATTTCATCATGGTCATGGTGGAAGTGCAGCTCTATACTCGAAGCCAGGACGGCCGAATCGACCCATGAACCGGGTCGGAAACTTGACCGAAAGCGAGGGAATCGAGATGTCTGACGATCAGCCCGAGAATGTAGCCCCTGTCCTCCGCCGAGAAGCGCTGCTGCCAAGCGAGCGCAGCCGCGGCCTGGGTACCGTTGCGGTAGTTTGCACGATGGCAGGGGTGGCCTCGGGTCTCGCGCTCGCGACGACGCTGATGGCGATGCAGGTGGCGGACACCATGTCGTCGCGCTGCCCGTATCGCGAGCTGCGCATGCCGTATCCGGCGGATCCGGCCGAGCACGGCTACCTGGGGATCACCTACGTGTTCCACAATGGTTACGCCGACATCGGTACGGTCCTGCCGAACACGCCCGCCGCTTCGGTAGGCCTGCGCCGCGGCGATCACGTCGTATCGATCAATCATGCGCGCAGCGCGACGACGAACGAGTTCCAGGAGCGGATCTTCGAGGCGCGTCCGGGGTCGATGCAGACCCTCGTGGTCGAGCGCCACAACGAGCTCCTGACGGTGCGGCCGACGCTGATCTCGTGGCCGTCGGCATTCCACTGACCCGGTAACTTCAGCGATTTCGGCACCGCCTGGGCGGACGTGCTCAAAGGGCGGCGCGCCCGCGCTGCGCCCCGCGCGAACTGCCGTTTACGGCGTGCGGCGCACCGTGGTCGGCAGCATCACCGAGATGCCGACGCCGAAGAACAGGTGATGGAGGAACCGGTTATCGGCGTCCGACACGAACAGGTCGGCGTTGAAGTCCGCGCCCGATGGGTTGTCGGTGAACGCGTAGTCGCGCACCGTCATGTCGAGGGCGAGGAAGTCGTTGAGGAACACGTGGATGCCGCCGCCCAGGTAGAGCCCCACGCGCGAGCCGTCGTTGAGCGGCGGGTCGTTGTTGGGGTTCATGTCCGGCGCCAGGGTGGGCGAGCTATCGGGGTCGTTCGGATCGTAGTTCGGGTTGGGCGATGCCTTGCCTGGCGACTTGTCGCTGCACACGTTCGCCGGACAGTTCGACTTCAGCTGCGCGAACGCCACGCCGACCTGGAAGTAAAAATCGAACGCGACATACGCCTGGCTGAACGCGGCGAGCTTGCCGTACCAGGGGGTAAGGCTGATGTAGGCCGCGCCGTGCAGCGGCATCGTGTTGAGCCGGTCGGTGAACTCGGCCTGGCTCGGCTCGCGGGTCTTGTTGTCGATGTTGGGCTCGAGCGAGGGGACGATCTTGTCGACGAGCTTGGTGTTCAGCGAGGTCGAGGCCACGCCGATCGCGCCGATCGACCACTTGTCGGTGAGGTGGTACTCGAGCTTGAGGCCGCCGCCGATGATGTGGCGGAAGTCGGCGTTGATCGTCGACTCGAACAGCGGCGCGAGCTCGAGGCGGTTCTTGACCAGCAGGCGGCGGTGGCGCACGGCCACGTCGGTGGCCAGCGTGTTTTGCCGGCCTTCTGCATGGGCGGCGCTCGACACAGCGAGCACGCCGACCGCGACCAGGAGAGTGTGGTTCTTCATCGAATACCTCAGGTCCTAGTCTCGGGTCAGCGGAAGGTGGTGTAGTCGAACGACGTCGGGAGCCAGAAGCCAACGCCGATCTGGAACATGACGTTGTTGATGAGCGAGCCATCGGCGTGCGCCTTGGCGTCCGCCGAGGTCCCGAAGTTGTCCATGCTGCGGTTCTTCGGCTCGAAGTGATCGAAGAACACGTAGTCGCGGACGCCGAGGCTGATCGTCAGCCACTTCGCGATGAAGAACCGCATCGACCCGCCGACGTTGGGCATGATCAGCGTGTTGGTGAACCCGGGGAACTGGGTGTCGCGCGGGATCACTTCGCTCTGGCCGACGCCGATGCCCGCGGTGAAGAACGCCTCCCAGGTCACCAGGCTGTGATCGAGGATCGCGAACTTGCCGTAGACCGGGACGTAGTGGAAATCGAGCGCCGCGCTCCAGTTGTACTGGTTGACCGTGGGGAGCCGGCGCGCCTGGCGCGCGACCAGGTCGAACGGCTCGCGGAACGAGTGCGCGTAGTACATGCCCTCGACGCCGACCGCGAGCACGTCGGTCAGGTAGTACGCGAGCTCGCCGCCGACCGTGTAGTGGCGGACCATGTTGTCGTTCATCGTCGTGCCGACGAACGGCAGCAGCTCGACGCGGTGGAGCTTGAGGAACGGCTTGCGGATCACGACGACGATGTCCTGCCAGGACAGCGGCGTCTTCTTGATCGGCGCGGCCTTGACCGCGCCGGCGCTCTGGCCGCTGGTGCTGAGATCGGCGCCTAGATCGGCCGGCTTGTTCTCATCACCCATCTCGATCTCGTCGGGATTGACCGCCGCGCTACCCGCGCTGCCGGACCCTTTCGCGTCGTCTGGGTTGATCTCGATCTCGCCGGCATCGTCGCTGCCCTTGCCCGGGGCCGGCGCTTTGGTCGGCGCTGGTGCCTTGGTGCCCTTGGCGGGCTTGGCGGGCTTGCCCTTGGACTGGGCGAGCGCGGTGCCGGCCATCGCTGCGAGAGCCACGATGAACAAAGTGGATCTACGATGTGCCCGCATTCGTAGGGTCTTCATAACACGCGCCTTTTTCTCGGCTCAAGGAGACGGCGACGGTTTGGTCGACGCGATCTGATCGAGCGAGCCATGCAAGAGAAGCTGGGAGGACACGCACGACGCGGATCGGTTGCGTCGACGCGCGTCGCGCGCGGCACGCCGATCGCGACCGATCGTGCGTAGCGCTTCACGATCGCGTTCGCGGCGGCTCACGCGCTGGGGCCGCGCGGGCGCTCGCCAGACCCCCTAGGCCGGGTCGCCAGCGTCGCTGTAGAGCGCATCGACGAACGCGGCGGGGTCGAACGGCCGCAGGTCGCCGATCTTCTCCCCTACACCGACGAATCGCACTGGAACCTTCAGCTCGTCACAGATCCCCAGGACGACGCCACCCTTGGCGGAGCCGTCGAGCTTGGTGAGGACGATCCCGGTGATCTCCATGTCGGCCTTGAAGGTCTTGGCTTGCGCGATCGCGTTCTGGCCGGTCGTCGAGTCGAGCACCATCCACGTCTCGTGCGGCGCGCCGGGCATCGCCTTGTGCGACACCCGGCGCAGCTTCTTGAGCTCGTCCATGAGGCCCGAGTTCGAGTGCAGGCGGCCGGCGGTGTCACAGATGACGATGTCGAAGTTCTCGTCGACGCCCTTCTTGATCGCCTCGAAGATCACCGAGGATGGGTCGCTGTTGGGCTTGCCGCGCACGATCGGGACGGCCGCGCGCCCGGCCCATACCTCGAGCTGCTCGGTCGCCGCCGCGCGGTAGGTATCGCCGGCGGCCAGCAGCACCTTCTTGCCCTCGGCGGTCCATTTCTGGGCGAGCTTGCCGATCGTCGTGGTCTTGCCGACGCCGTTGACCCCGAGCACCAGCAGCACGAACGGGTGCTTGGCGGTCAGATCGAGCGGCTTGGCGTCGACCGCGAGGATCTCCTTCGACGTCGCGCGGATCCGCTCCCAGATCTTGGCGCTGTCGTCGAGCTCGGCCTTGGACAGCCCGGACTTGACGGACTGGAAGATCCGGTCGGCGGCGCGCGGTCCGATGTCGGCGGTGAGCAACACCTCCTCGAGCTCGTCGAGCGTCTGCGCGTCGATCTGCTTCTTGCCGAACAGCTTGCCGAGCTTTGCGACGAAGCCCTTGCGGGTCCGGTCCAGGCCCGCCTTGTAGGCATCGCGCGCCTCGAGATCGCCGGTGGCCTCGGCGGCGGTCGGGGCAGGCTTGTGGGGCGCCGCCGGCTCGGCACGCTCCACGGGCCTGGCGGCGGCCTCGGGCTTGGCGGGCGCGGCGCCGGGCCGTGGCGTCCGGCGGACCCGCCTGGGTTTTTCGGTGTCCGGCTCGACGCCGAGGATCTCCCGCACATTCTGTGGTGCTCGCTGCCTGGACTTCGCGGACGCGCGGCGCAGCACGAACAGGATGAGCGCGAGCGCTGCCAGGAAGGCGGCGAGCTCCAGAAGCTCGATCGGCATGGCCGGCTTATAGCCTAACTCGCCGCGTTCGCGCGCTCGCGGATCGCACGGTCGACCTGTTCCGCGGCGTGGGGGATCACGGCCTCCCCGGCGAGCCGGGACGAAAAATAGATCTCCTCCACGAGGCTCGTCAGGGCGGCGAGCGCCGGGCTCGGCCGGCGGCCGCGGACGTGATCGACGATCTGACGCGGCGACCACACCCCCCACAGCCGCGGATCGGGCAGGATCGGCTCGGCGGCCCTGCGGTACAGTTGGAACACGCGCTCGCGGACCGGGACCAGGTCGACCCGGACGCCGCGCAGTTCGCCCCGGTGCGGGATCGAGACCGCAAAGGTTTCGGTGACATGGCCGGGCGCCGAGACCTCGGCACGCCAGTCGCCCACCGCGATGGTCTCGAGCGCGAAGGTGCCGTCTGGGGCGGTGCGGACCTCGCGTGCCGCGCGGTCGTCGCGCAGCCGGAGCCGGACCACGGCGTCGGCGACCGGGCGGCCGCGCACGGTATCGCGGACCGCGCCGGAGAACCCGTCATCGTTGGCCCGGCGCAGCGTCGAGACCAGCCCCGGCTTGGCGACGACCAGCCCACCCTCGGCCTGGTCGTCCGGCACCGAGGCGATCGGCGCTTCGGCGGGCGGCGCGGCCCGGCGCAGCCGCCGCCACGGCTTGGCGCGCGCCGCGAAGAAGCCGCCCGCGGCGCACGAGGTCGCGACGAACGCCGCGATCGTGTAGGACACCGGCACCGGCTGCGGCGCCGAGACCCGGATGATCTGGGGCGCCGACCGGCTCGGCTTGACCTGTGGCTTGCTCGGCTCGGCCTGGACCTGCACGCCCCACTGGCCCTGGCCGAGGATCTCGGCCTCGACCTTGAACTTGTAGCTGCCGTCCTCACCGGTGGCGCCCTGCGCGAGCCGGCGCTCTTCCGAGGCGAGGGTGACCGCGGCGCGGCCGACCGGGTGGCCGTCGGCGTCGGTGACCTTGCCGGTGACCTCGAGAACGTCTTCGAACGCCAGCTGGGTCGCGTTGACCAGCATCGTCGTGGTCGAGCCGGCGCTGAGCTCCACCGTCTTCTCGGCGACCTGGCGCTGGCGGCTGTCGTCTCCGGCGAACACCGCGCGGAACTTGCGGGGGCCCGGCCCGCCGGCGGCCTTGCGGGTCACGAGCAACGGCGCGCCGCTGCGCACCTCGCCCAGCGCGGTGAGCTTGTCGTCCGTGGGACCACCCGCCGACAGCGCGATCGGCAGCTTGACCGGCTGGTCGTCGGCGGTCGCGCGGACGGTGACGTTGACCCCGCCAGGCGCCTCCTCGAAGTCGAACGCGAGCGCGACCGGCAGCCGCGCCGGATCGGTCGTGAGGCTCAGCTGCGACGACTCGAGCCGATCGGCGCCGCGAAACGCGAGCTCGACGAGCTGGGGTCCGGGCTCGGCCGCGACCGTGGTGCGGAACCGGCCGTCCGTCGCCGTGATCGCCGTGGCCGGCACGCCGCCGACCCGGATCGCGACGGTCTGGCCCGCGATGCCGTCGCCGGTGAGGCCATCGAGCAGGGTGCCGGTGACCTCGGTGAGGTCGTCATCGACCCGGCGGACGTGATCCATCACGAGCTTGGTCTGCGCGCGGATCTCGACGCGCGGCGGCGCCGCGCCCGCGGTCGTCGCCGCTGCGCAGACCAGGAGCATCGCGATCCACCGCACCCGCCGGTCATAGCATTCACCACCGCCGCCTGCCCATGGTTGGCGTCGTCGATGAGGCGGGCTACGCATCGCGTTCACCTCCGGCCGGGCCGCCGCGAATGTCATAGGGTCGATCCACCCTGCGTGCGCCCCCGAGGGCTCTACGCACCTGGAGTATCATGCGAATCAAGCGGGTCGAAATCATCGGCTTCAAGTCGTTCTGCGACCGGGCAGTGGTCCAGATCGGCGAGTCGATCACGGGCGTCGTCGGGCCCAACGGATGCGGTAAGAGCAACATCGTCGACGCGATCCGCTGGTGCATGGGCGAGCAGAGCGCCAAGCACCTGCGCGGCAAGGCGATGGAGGACGTCATCTTCGCCGGCAGCGAGACGCGCGGTCCGGCGCCCATGGCCGAGGTCTCGCTGACGTTCGACGACGTCGGATTCTCGCACGAGAAGCTCGAACAGGCGCGGCACAGCGACGAGGCCGAGACCGAGCGCGCGCTGGCGCAGCTCGCGCCGGATGACGCGCTCGATGGTGTCGAGCCGATCGAGTTCGCCGCCGAGCCGGGCGTCGTGCTCGCCGCCGCGCCGGGCGACGCCGCGGTGGCCGCGCCGGGGGCGGCCGCCGGGGGCGACGCGCCGCCGGGCGAGGTCGTCGGCGAGGTGCTGGCCGAGGTCGCGATCGACGCGGTGCTTGGCGCCACGGCCGAGGACGAGCTCGCGCAGGTCTCCGCGCCGCTCGCCGCGTCCGGGACGTGGGTCGATGCCGAGGGTAACCCGATCGCGTCGCCGCTCGACGAGGCCGCCGAGGTGCTGGCCGATCAGCCGCCCACGATCAACTTCGGCGCCTACACCGAGGTCACGATCACGCGCCGGCTGTACCGCGACGGCACGTCGCAGTACTTCATCAACAAGACGCCGTGCCGCCTGCGCGATATCACCGACTTCTTCCTAGGAACCGGCGTCGGCACCAAGGCCTACGCCATCATCGAGCAGGGCCGGATCGGTCAGATCGTCAGCTCGCGGCCCCAGGATCGCCGCGCGATCATCGAGGAGGCAGCCGGCATCACCAAGTTCAAGGCCAAGAAGAAGGCGGCCGAGAAGAAGCTCGACCAGACCCGCCAGAACCTGATGCGCGTGTCGGACATCGTCACCGAGCTCGACAAGCGGATGGGCACGCTGCGCCGCCAGGCCCAGAAGGCCGAGCGCTACCGCAAGTACAAGGCGGAGATGCGCGACATCGAGCTGTGGAAGGCGGCGCACCGCTGGCTCGAGCTGGCCAGCGAGGATCAGCTCGTCACCGGGCGGCTCGGCGAAGCGCGCGGCGAGCTCGATGAGGCGCGCACCGCGTGGGCCAGCAAGGACGCCCACGTCGTCGCCGAGCGCGCCGAGCTGGCGCTCGAGGAGCGCCGGCTGGTCGGCCTGCAGGAGCACAGCTACGAGCTCGACAACCGGATCCGGCTCGGCGAGAGCAAGATCGGCTTCGAGCGCCGCGAGGCCGAGGAGCTCGATGGCCGGGTCGCCGGCGCGCGCACCGAGATCGAGGCGATCGCCGGCCAGCGCGCGCGGGGCGCCGAGGAGCTCGCGGCCCGCCGGGCCGAGCTGCTCGAGCTCGAGACCGAGGTCGAGCGCGAGGCCGCCGAGGTCCAGGCCCGCGAGGCCACGGCGGGCGAGGCGCGGCAGATGCTCACCAACGCGCAGCGCCAGCTCGATCAGGCGCGGGCCGAGCTCGGCTCGCGGCGCACCGAGATCGCCACGGCGGATGCCCAGCTCGAGGCGCTCGTGCGCCGGCGCGACGAGGCGAGCCGCCGGCTCGAGCGCGTGGTCGGCGATGCCGAGCAGCAGGCCGAGCGGCTGCGCGAGCTCGAGCGCGAGGGCAAGCGCGTCGACGGTGCGCTGGCGCAGCTGCGCCAGACCCGGCTCGATCTCGGCAGCCAGAGCGAGGGCTTCGCCGCGCGCAAGGATCTGCTGTCCGACGAGGCCGCGCGCGGCGAGTCCGAGGTCGAGACGCTGCGCACCGAGCTACACCGCCGGACCTCGCGGCTCACGTCGCTCAAGGAGATCCAGGATCGCTACGAGGGCTTTCAGCGTGGCACGCGCGCCGTGATGCAGCGCGCCGACGAGATCGTCCGCGGCCGGTCGGACACCGCCGCGATCCACGGCGTGGTCGCCGACGTCGTCCGCGCGCCCGAGCTGCTCGAGGTCGCGGTCGAAGCCGCGCTCGGCGATCGGCTCGGCGGCGTGCTGGTCAGCGAGCCCGAGGTCGGCCTGGCTGCCGTCGGGTTCCTCAAGCACGGCGGCGGCGGCCGCAGCGCGTTCGTGCCGGTATTGCCTGGAGGGAGCGTCGGGCGTGTCGGGCGCGTCGGCACGGCAGATCTGGCGGCGAGCTCCGCGGGCGGCGCCGGGTCCGCGAGCTGGATCTCGCCGGCCTGGGACCCCGCGACGGCGGCCAGCGGCACGGCGGACGGCGACGAGGGCGCGGCGAGCGCGGGCGGCTTCGGCAAGATCGAGGTCGACGACCGGACCCAGCTGGTCCGGGCCCACGCGGCGATCGGCGGCGAGGGCGTGCTCGGCCGCATGGTCGACCTGGTGGCGTTCGCCGACGGCTACGAGACCGTCGGCAAGCGGCTGCTCGGCGCCACCGTGGTCGTCGACGACCTCGCGCGCGCGCTGGCGCTCCACAACCAGGGCGTGACCGATCGGATGGTCACGCTCGATGGCGATGTCGTCGAGGACGACGGCGTCGTCGCCGGCGGCTCGCGCGACGCGCAGGGCGCCGGTGTGCTGGCCCAGAAGCGCGAGATCCGCGATCTCGAGGACATCGTCGGGACCCTCGAGCACGACCTGTCCGAGGCGACCGCCCGGCTGGTCACGGCCAAGACCGAGCTCAAGCAGGTCACCAAGGCGCTCGAAGGCCTGCGCACGCAGGTCCACGAGGGCGACGTCGCGATCATGGGCCACGAGAAGGACGAGGCGCGCGTGCGCCACGACCTCGAGCGGCTCCGCGACCGGCTCGGCCAGCTCACCGCCGAGCAGCGCGAGCTCGACGAACGGCTGCGGACGATCACCACTGACGAGGCGGCGATCCGCGAGCGCCGGGGCACCGCCGTTGCGCGGATCGCCGAGCTCGAGCGCGCGCAGCTCGACCACATGTCGGAGGTCACCACGCATCGCGATCGGCTCGACGAGCTAGCGAGCGTGCTCACCGAGGCCAAGATCCGCGCGGCCCAGCTCGGCGAGAAGCGCGCCGCGGCCGAGGCTTCGGCGCTGCGGCTGGCAGCCAGCGATGCCGACCTCGCGAAGCGGGCGACCAAGCTCGCCGGCGAGATCGAGGACGCGACGCGCCGGACCTCGAGCCTGCGCGAGGGCTGCGACCAGCTCGCCGCCGAGCTCGCCACGCTGCGCGACGAGCGCGAGGGCCACACCCGCGCGCTCGAGGACGGTCGCCGCACCTACGATGCGCGGCTGTCGGCGCTCACCGAGGTCGAGCTGGCCGCGCGCGAGCTGCGCGGACGCGCCGACGACCTCGCTCGCGAGGTCACCCAGCTCGAGCTGCGCGCTGGACAGATCCAGATGACGCGCCAGGTCGTCGCGGATCAGGTCAGCGAGCGTTACCAGCTCGAGGTCGACGCGATCCTCCACGACTATCACCTGCGGCCTCAGGTCACCCAGATCGACGATGATCGCCTCGCCGAGCTGCGCGAGCTGATCGATCGCATGGGCACCGATATCAACCTCACGGCGATCGAGGAGTACGCAGAGGTCAGCCAGCGCTTCGAGTTTCTGTCGGCACAGAAATCCGACCTCGAGCGCGCGGTCGATCAGCTGCAGCGCGCGATCGACAAGATCAACAAGACGAGCCGCAAGCTGTTCAAGGATACGTTCGCCGCGGTCAACACGACGTTCAAGGAGGTCTTCCCGCGGCTGTTCCGCGGCGGCCAGGCCGCGCTGTCGCTGTCGGGCGGCGACGACGTCGACCTGCTCGAGGCCGGCGTCGAGATCATGGCGCAGCCGCCGGGCAAGAAGAACTCGACGGTCGAGCAGCTGTCGGGCGGCGAGAAGGCGCTCACCGCGGTGGCCCTGGTGTTCTCGATCTTCCTCATCAAGCCGTCGCCGTTCTGCATCCTCGACGAGGTCGACGCGCCGCTCGACGAGGCCAACGTCGATCGCTACAACGAGCTGGTCCGCGAGATGACCGATCGCTCGCAGTTCATCGTGATCAGCCACAACAAACGCACGATGGAGGCCGCCGATAACCTCTACGGCGTGACGATGCAGGAGCCCGGCGTCTCCAAGCTGGTCTCGGTGAACCTCAGCAAGCTCGGCAGCCGCGTCGGATCCGGTTCTGGCGTTGCGCAGTCGACGGCGGCCACCACCGCCTGAGCCTTTGCGGTGGTCGTACGGCCGGCCCGTTACGCCGTCGCCGGGAACGACGCGGTGCTCGGCGGCGCTGCGAGCGGCGGGCGCGAATCATTCGCGCCGCGGGCGCCGCGCGGCGCGTCGGTCAGTGCGTCCCGGGGGGCACGTCGGTCGCGCTCGCCGGGCGAGCGGGCGAGCCGTAGCTCGTCTTGGTCGACGCGCCCGGCCAGGCGTTGTCGCTCGGCTGCTCGGTTTCGGCGGTGCGAGTTCGCGACCGCAGGTAGCGAAGCAAGACGACCGAGCCGCCCACCGCCGCGGCGATCACGGCGAGGCCGATCAGTCCGCGCCGGGTGCCGACTCGCTTGGCGAGGCCGGCCGTGCCGCTGCCAAATCGCCTGGCGAGATCCGCCGTGCCAGAGGCGAGGTCTCCCGCCAGATCGCCACCGCGGTCACCGATCGTCGAGAAGGTGTTTTTGACGGTCTTCATGAGCATGGACTGCCGTGGTGCAGATCGCGTGCCTCGAGGCCAAGAACTTCCTCGGAACAGCGCGCTCGAAACTGTCGCGCTTGCGCGGAACACACGCGCGCCAGCTGCCCCGGGCGGTGGCGCGCAGCGGCGGCCCGGCCCGAGGCGCTCGCGCGACTTCGCGCGCCGTGGGTCTGGCGCTCACCGATCGACGCCTGGCTCAGTGCCGGTTGTGATCGTCGGGCTTGCCGAGGTCGTAGCTGCGCGGCTTCTCGTCAGCGATCCGGCTGCGCGACGTCGGCGGATTGATCGTGCCCGGGCCGGCAGGCTGCGCACGCCGTGCGTTGGTGCTCGCGGGCTCGAGCTTGCTCGCTCCGGTCGCGAGCAGGTGGTGCAGCGTGTCCTTGATGCTCGCCATCGACCAGTCGCCGCCGCGCTGCTTGTGCACCAAGGCGGCACCGCCGATCGCCGCGAGTCCGACGAGACGCGTGAACGTGAGGATTCTCATGATGTATCTCCTTGCGAGGACGCCTCGCAAGCGGCGTGCCCGCGGCGCGTGCGAAGCGTCCGGAGAGCTATCCCGCGCGCCGCAACCGGCCGCGCCCGCGGCCATTGCCGATCAGGCGATCGAGGCTGTCGGCCGGAGAGCCTTCCACCACCGGGACGCCATGGCGAATCAGCAGGCGGCGGCCCGGCTCGATCGCGGCGCGCGCATCGCGCACCATGAGGTCGCGGACGCGGCGGGCGTAGGGCGAGGTCGCCGCCGGCAGGAACGCGTTCGGTGACGGCACGAGCACGATCACCGAGCCCGCGGCCTTGCGCAGCCGGGAGATCGCCCGGGTCGCGCGGCTCCCGTCCTCTGCGAGGCCGGCGAGGTCGCTGATGAGGACGACGACATCGGGGCGCCCGCTGGCGACCGCGCGCTCGACCGCGGCGGCGAATCCATCCACGCGCTTGCCGTGCTCCCACGACGGCCGGTACGGCAGCTCGATGCCGCGCAGCCGGCATAGCTGGCGCAGCGGCGCGAGCTGGGGGTCGGCTTCGACGATCGGCAGCGCCCGGGTGCGCTTGTCCTTGGGCGTCTCGCTGCCGAGCATCAGGTCGATCAGCCGGCGCGCCAGCCGCGCGGTCGCCGCGACGTCGTAGAGCTGACCGTCGGGGCCGGCCTGGATCGTGCTCCACCGGGGGTCGTCGAGCGGCGGCGCCAGCTTGACCCGGACGTCGATCGCCTCCTGGTGCGCGAGGTAGCGGGCGACCAGGGCGACCAGCTCGCCGGCGGTGACGTCGGTGAGATCTTCGTCGACGACCGACCGGACGTCGAGCAGCTTGTCGATCAGCTGGAGGTAGTGGTGGTAGCCGGTATCGGGGGCGAGCTCGACGACGCTGCGGGTATCGAAGCCGACCAGGCCGATGCGATCGCCGTTGCCGATCGCGGCGCGGGCGAGCGCGGCCACGCTGTCGCTGGCCCAGTCGAGCGCGGTGCGGCCGGTCGCGCCGGTGCGCATGCCACCGCCGACGTCGATCATCGCGATGTGGGTGGTGACGACCTCGTTCTCGAGGTCGCGGACCATGAGCTGGCCGCGCCGCGCGGTCGCCTTCCACGCGATGAACTTGAACGGATCGCCGTGGCTGTGCTCGCGGAGCTCGCGCAGCTCGCCCGACAGGCCGCGGCGCCGCACGTGGTGCTGGCCGACCTGCTCGTGCAGCGCGCCGCCGACGGCGCGCACCGGCTGGCCGCGCACCGCGAGGGTCCGCGGGAACACCTTCACGGCGATCGGGTTGGGAAAGAACGCCTCGATGTCGAACAGGCCCAGCGCGTCGCCGAACGTCAGGGCGGCGCCGTGCAGCACCTGGTAGCCGGCCGCGAGCGAGCGGATCGTCGTCGTGACCTCGACCTGCTGGCCGCGCTTGACCGTGGCGCTTGGCCGCTCGTCGATCTGCAGCGGCGACGCCGCGAGGATGTTGGTCGACAGGATCCGCAGCTTGCGGCTGCCGTGGTTGCGGAACGCCAGGTGGAGCTGGAACGGCCGGTCGGCCGCGAGCGCGCCGCCGGGCTGATCGCCGGGCGGCACCCACCACGACAGCTCGATCTTCTTGCGGCGCAAGAGGATCGCGGTGGGGTAGAACGCGAGGTAGAGCGCGCACAGCACGGTGAGCACCACGCCGGCCAGGCTGACCAGCGGCGGGGCGCCGTGCAGCGCACCGACGACCAGAAACATCAGCGCCGTGCCGAGCAGCAGCTTGCCGCGCGCGGCGAGCCGAGGGATCACCGCGCTCCGCCCTTGGGCATCTTGTAGCCGACCTTGTCGACGCCCTCGGCCACGACCGCGGTGCCGGCCACGCCCTCGAGCTCGGCCTCGGGGGTGAGCAGGATGCGGTGGCCGAGCACGAGCGGCGCGAGGTGGCGGACGTCGTCGGGCAGCACGTAGTCGCGACCGCGCAGCAACGCGAGCGCCTTGGAGGCGTGGACCAGCGCGAGGCCGGACCGCGGCGAACCGCCGAGGTAGACCTTGGGGTGCGAGCGCGTGAACGCGACCAGGCCCAGCACGTAGTCGAGCAGCTCCTCGGCGACGAACACCTCCTGGGCGAGCGCCTGCATGTCGAGCACGTCCGACGGGCCGACCACGGCGCGCACCGGCGGGGGCGGCCGATCGTAGGTGCCGAGCATGCGCTTCTCGTCGGCCGGCGCCGGGTAGCCCATCTTGAGCTTGATGAGGAAGCGGTCGACCTGGGCCTCGGGCAAGGGGTAGGTGCCCTCTTGCTCGATCGGGTTCTGGGTGGCCAGCACGATGAACGGCTCGCCGAGCGAGCGGGTCTCGCCCTCGATCGTGACCTGGTGCTCCTGCATCGCCTCGAGCAGCGCCGACTGGGTCTTGGCCGGCGCGCGGTTGATCTCGTCGCCGAGCAGCACGTTGGTGAACACCGGACCTTCGCGCAGCACGAAGGTGTTGGTGCGCATGTCGAGGATGTAGGTGCCGGTGATGTCGGACGGCAAGAGGTCGGGCGTGAACTGGATGCGCCGGAAGTGGCAGCCGAGCGTGCCGGAGAACGCCTTGACCAGCGTGGTCTTGGCGACGCCCGGCGGGCCTTCGATCAGGACGTGGCCGCGCGCCATGAGCGCGACGAGCAGCGCCTCGGTGATCGTCGGGGCGCCGATGAATGCACGACCGACCTCCTCGGTGATCGTGCGGGCGAGCTGGTTGACGCGGGCGACGCGATCGGGCGTGAGGGTCGATAATTGCATCGGCTAGGCTTCTGATTCCCCCGGAGCGGCCGGAGCGGCCGGAGCGGCCGGAGCAGGAGAAAGCGGGGCTCCGAGAGTACGACACAGCTCGGCCACGTCTCGGTACAGGGAGTCGAATTCGCGCCGCGGTAGCTGGCCGGTTCCCCACGGGGCGGCGGCCTGGCCGCGGCTCGGCAACGCGCGCAGCGGGCGGTAGACCCGGCCGAGCTGGCTGCCGGCCGCGGCGCCGCGCGCGCGCGCCAGCTCGGCGACCAGCTGGGCCTCCGGGATCGTGTAGAGCGGCTCGACCTTGTCGATCGCGGCGCCGACCAGCAGCTGGACCTGATCGCGCAGCACGCACGCCAGCACCAGGTTCGAGCCCGTGCCTTGCTCGGCGGCCGCGACCACGGCGTGCGGTTCGTCGCGCCGGCCGGGGCGGCCGAACCGGAGCCAGGCGCCGTCGATCCGCGGGCCGCGGCGGACCGGCAGCGCGAGCAGCGCGAGCAGCAGCAGCGCGGCAGCGAGGCCCGTGGCGAGCACCTTCATCGCGCCAGGCGTCATCAGCCAGGCGCGGCGCTCGGACAGCCAGAAGTTGAGATCGGCGATCGAGCGGCCGAGCGGCCCGGCCTTGGCGTCGTCGATGAAGGGTCGGGGTTCGCCGTACATCGGCACGTCGCCGCGCAGCAGCGTCAGGTGCTTGGCGCGGCCGCCGCGGTCGAGGTAGCGCAAGAGGTTGGCGGCGAGCTGGATGTTGCCGCGGAACATCAGCATCTTGTTGATGAAGATGCTCGGGTCGCTGACCGCGACGAAGTGGCCGCTGCCGCGATCGCCGGCCACGACCACCGCGCCCTCGTCGAACGCGACGATCGTCGTCGCGCCCTCGACCCGGGTCAGCGCGGCGGGGTGGTTGGTCACGATCTCGCCGACGTCGGCCGCGAGCGGGTGATCGCCGCGCGCCGTGGCGATCGGCGCGTAGCTGCGGCCGTCGTAGTACTTGCTGGCCCGCGGGGTCACGGTCTCGGCGCGCAACAGGCCCAGGCCCTGCATCGCGTCCTTGCCCTCGCCGAAGTCGTCGGCGATCACGACGTTGCCGCCGGCCTGGACGAACGCGCCGAGCCGGCCCGGGTCGACGCGCTGGAGCGGATAGATGAGGACCAGGATGTCCTCCGACGTCAGGTCGCTCCACTCGAGCGAGCTTATCGCGTTGACCTCGAAGCCCATGCCCTCGGCGAGGCCGACGAAGCTCGCCATGCCGTTCCACGCGGTCGACCGCGGATCGTAGTCGCCCGCGTCGACCGGGGCGGCGAGCGCGGCCGGGACCGGCGGCGGGGCGGCGCGCGCGATCGCGGGCATGGCGAACGCGGCGAACGCGGCGAGCGCGGCGCGGTTCATCGGCGCTGCACGCCGGGCGATCGGCGACCCATCGCCTTGGGTCATAGCATCTCCTGGCGCAGAAGCCGCGCGGCTTCGCGCAGGCTGATCAGCGCCTGCTGGATCGGGGCCGGCTCGATCACGGCGAGCAGCGCGTAGTAGCCACCGTCGACCGAGTGGACGATCACGGAGAGCACGTCGTGCTGGGCGATGAAGTACTCGGGCCCGCCGAAGTGCCAGGTGCCGAACGCGGCGTGGAGCAGGCGCAGCACGACGCCGTAGTGCGCGGTCAGGATCGCCCAGTCGGTCGGATCGCGGGTGGTGAAGCCGTCGATCATCTCGCCCTGCGAGTCGGCGAACGCCCCGCCGATCGCCCCGGGCGTGTCCTTGACCGCGCGCTTCACGATCGCGCCGAACGCGCTCCTCATGAGCGGCGGGATCGTCCCCTCGCTCGACCGCGGCACGCGCCACGTGGACTTGACGTCGGTCACGGACCCTCCCCGGCGTCGAGCGCGGCGAGCTGGGCCTGGTCCACCTCGACGTGAACGCCGAGCTGCTTCATGATCTGGTTCGCCCAGATCCGGAACTGGCGGCGCCGCAGCTCCGGAAACATCTCGGCGACGAGCTCCTCGCGCGTGTGCTCCGCGGCCTCGACGCCGCCGGTCCACACGACGACGTCCCAGCCCCAGTCGGTGCGCGTCGCGGGCGAGCTGCGGCCGATCTCGGGGAGCGCGTAGAGCGCCCTGGCGTAGGGCACGACGAGGTCGTCCTGGTGGGTCGGCCGGACATCGGCGGTGTCGAGCTTGACGTCGCTGCCGGCGGCGATCCGCCGGGCGGCGTCGGTGACGTCGACGCCGAACAGGCCGGTCTGATCCGCGAGCTCGGCGGCGAGCCGATCGGCGAGCGCGTGGGCCCTGGCGTCGACGTCGGGCGGCGCGCCCTTGGGCACGACGAACCGCGCGTAGGTCGAAGCGCGCAGCTGCAGGATGTGCATGCGCCAGGCGTTGCGCTGCATCAGCTGATCGACCGCGGGCGCAAGATCGTCGGGGGTGCGGTAGCGCTGCTCGAAGTCGGTGGCGACCAGTCGATCGACGGCGGCGGCGCGTGCGGCCGGGGCGACCTCGGGCGCGGCGGCCAGGCCGCGGGCGTCGGCGGCCTGGGCGAGCAGCTCGAACGCGATACATTGATCGAGCGCGGCGCGGCGCAGCTGATCGGGACCGGGTACGTGGGCCGCGGGGGCCTGCGCGGCGATCACCTGCGCCTGCGCCGCGACGCACGACCCCCACACGGCGTGGCCGTTGACCACGGCGACCTCGAGATCGTCGGCGGTCGCGCGCGGCGTGGCGATCGTGGTCAGGGCAGGGGCCGGGGCCGGCGCAGGTCCCGGCGACCCACCACAGGCCGCGATCGCGAGGCCGAGCACGAGGACGATCCCGAGGCAGCGCACGGGGGTCAATCGCGCTGCACGAGCGCGAGCCGGGCCATCTCTTTGCCGACCGAGATGACCGCCACCCCGATCACCATGACGAGCACCGCGGCGACGTAGTCGCGCCGCGCCAGATAGTCGAGGGTCTCCTTGAAGAAGAACAAGCTGCCGCCGATCAGCGCGACGGCCAGGACCTCGAAGAAGTAGCGGCGCATGGATGGATCGTCCCTTCGGCAGGTCGTCAGGTGGCCTTCAGATGGCGCAGCAGGATGAGGGTTGCCATCGCCGCGAGCGCGAGCGCGACGGCGAGGTAGAACCGAGGCCGCGGCCGGCCGGACTTGGCGTCGGCGCGCGCCTGGGCGAGCGTGGTGACCATGTCGCGATCACCGGTGCGGTGTGGCCGGAGCACGCCGAGGAACGCGTAGTGGAAGATGCCGAGCCAGAGCACGATGGCGCCCGCGGTCAGCGCCGTGGTCATGAGGGCGACCCGGCCGGGGTACATCTCGCCCAGGTAGTCGGCGATCGACGTATCGAAGTTGACCCAGGCGATCAGCACCGTGGGGATCACGAGTGACATCCCCGCCAGCATCCAGTACACGCGCTCGCGGCGCCGCCAGCGCGCGGCCGGGCCGACCTGCGCCGAGCTGAGGCCGCGGATCGATCGCGGCGTCGGTGGCTCGTGCCACGTCGTGAAGAACGACACGCCGAACAGGTAGGCGACCACGCCGAGCGCGACCAGCGCGAACCGGATCGGGCCGTAGACGTACGACGACGCCATCTGCGGCTGGAGCGCGACCGGCACCAGCACGGCCGCCGGGAACAGCCCCAGGAGCACCGCCTCGGAGCGGCGCGCCAGGCCGAGCATCAACACGACGAACGGCAGCGCGGCCGCCGCGACGCTGCGGGCGCCATGCAGCGCACCGACGAACACCGCCGGCAGGATCACGATCGAGATCCACACGTTGGTCCCGAGCGTGAACGCCACGACGTCGGCAAAC
>Ga0302299_10000737_pt1 | contig 18795 bp, 25 predicted proteins | sample III_Fen_N3_4_FD_198795 | JGI IMG/M metagenome (GOLD analysis project Ga0302299, IMG submission 198795) | Peat permafrost microbial communities from Stordalen Mire near Abisko, Sweden - III_Fen_N3_4 | ecosystem: Environmental > Terrestrial > Soil > Wetlands > Permafrost | place: Sweden: Abisko... | reverse complement strand
GAGGTAGCCGATCGCGCCCTCGCCCGCCCCGAGGAGGTCGAGCGCCATCACGACGACGAGGACGTCGAGAGCACCCGCCACGAGCGTCTGCGCCGTGTAGAGGCCGACGAGGAGGCGTAGCTCCCCGGAGGCGAATATGGCCCGGAGGCCTGCCGTCACCTCAGTGAACCTGCCGCCCTCGGCGGCGACGCCCTCGTCCGTACCGTCACCGTCGACGTCCGCCTCGTCAGCCGTGCGCGTCCTCTCGAGGTGGAGTCCGAGCAGGACGGCCGCCGACCACAGGAACGACGCCCCGTTGACGACGAAGACCATCGGGATGCTCATCACGACGAGGAGGAGCCCGCCCAGAGCGGGTCCGATAAACGAGATGGTCTCGTAGAGCGTGCTGAACGACACGTTCGCAGCGGTGAGCTCGGCCGGGCTTCGCGCGAGCGAGGGAAGTGCCGCGGCTTGAGCGGGAGCGAAAGCCGTGCCCGTGACGGTCGTGAGCGCGACGAAGACGTAGACGGCGATCGCCGGAGCATCGGCCCAGATCAAGGCGGCGGCTCCCACCATGAACGCTGCCCGCAGCAGGTCGCTCACGATCATCACCCGCTTCCGGTCGAACCTGTCCGCGAACCCGGCAGTCAGTGGTGAGGCGAGCGCGGCCGGGATCATGCGGATCACGGTGACCAGTCCGACCGCCGCCGCGCCGCCGTTGTCGTAGGCGTAGAGGAAGAGCGCGATGAAGTAGCCCCAGTTCCCGAGCGTCGATCCGGTTGCCGCGAGCAGCAATCGCCTCAGATCGCGGTTCCGCAGGGCGGCCGCCATCTCCTGGAGAGACTCCCGAACCCGTTCTCTCATCGTCGCGGTGGCCCGTTCTGCAACACGGTTGCAAGAAGATCACACTTGAGGGAAGATTTCACCCCGGTCGCTCGTCTAGTGGTCAGAGCGGCCGTCGGGAAGGCCGAAAGGGAACTCGGACAAGGAGCGCGAGATGAGCAGCAGGGATATCGGCGCGAACGACGCCGACAAGGCAGAGGACTTCGAGCTTCACAAGAGGGGCACGGTGCCTTCGGAGCCCGCCGCGAACGACGACGGCGCCGAGGACTTCGAGCTTCACAAGAGGGGCACGGTGCCTTCGGAGCGTGGCGCGAACGACGACGGCGCCGAGGACTTCGAGCTGCACCGCAAGAGCACGACGACCGGCTGAAGTAGCGAGACGCCTCCGGGTTCCTTTCCCCGGCGTAGCACCCTCGAGGGCCAGTGCCCGGGCGAGTTCTCTCGCCCGGGCACTCGCCGTTTCGTCCTGGCCTCCCGCGGGTCGGCGCGCGTCCTTCCGAGCTTATGAGCGGTGCTCGAGAACCGCCTCGAGCGCCTCGAGCAGCCGAACGCCCGCTGCGTTGTCGTCGTCGTCCGACGATTCGAGGAGCGCCCCGAGCCTCGCAACGACAGCGGTCGCGCCGCTGCCCGTCGCTGTCACGGCCTGTGCCCGGCGCGCGGTCTGAAGGAGCTCCAGGGCGATGGCCGCCTGATGGGCGAAGAGGATCAGTAGATCGACCTCGGACAGCGACAGCGTCCGGGACGTCTCCCGGTCGAGGACCTGCAGCACGCCCAGGGTGCTCTCGCCGTGAACGAGAGGCACCGCCATCAACGACTGCGGCACGTAGCCTGTGCGCTCGGCGGCCTCCCGGTTGAAGCGCGGGTCGCGGCTGAGGTCGTCGATCACGATCGGCTGTCCCGTCATCAGCACCCAACCCGCAATGCCCTTGCTCGAAGGAACCCTCATCCCGATGAGGTCGCCTTCGCCCTCGCCCGAGACGGCCTCGAAAACGAGCTCGTCGGCTTCGCTGTCGAGCAGGAAGATCGAGGATGCGTTGGCATCGAAGATTGCTCGCGCGACGTTGACGATCGACTGCAGCAACGCGCGGTGGCTCTCCTCGTTCGGAAGCATGCCGGACGCGAGAGCGTCCCTGAACTTCTGACCGCCGGTCATGTCGCGCCTCCCGTGTTGGACGCTGTCAAGTAGAGCACGCTCTTCAGCTGAAAGGGTGTGAGGCCGGGATGCTTCGAGAGCACGAGCGTCGCGAGTCCGGCGATGTGGGGTGCCGCGAAGCTGTTCCCGGTCGCGCAGATCGTCGAGCCGCCGTACCAGGCGATCTCGATGTCGACGCCGCGCGCGAAGAACTCCACGGGCGGGTCGGGATTGGCGTACCACTCTCGCGAATCGGTTCCCTCGTGGCTGCCCACTGAGACGACGGACGAGAACCGCCACGGGTAGCTCTCGACCGGCATGTTGTGTGCCGCCGCGACGATGACGGAGCCGTTGAAGTAGGCATCGTCTGTCAGTTCGTGGAGCTCTTCGGCGAACTTGCGCTTGGTGGTCGAGAGGCTCATGTTCACGACCTTGAACCCCTGCTCGATGGCGTACTCGAGCCCTGCCAGGATCAGGCTGCCGCTGCTGCTGCTGCCCTCGCCGAACACTCGGACGCTGTGAATCCTGCAATCGGGCGCCAGTGAACGCACGATGCCGGCGCACGCGCTGCCGTGGCCGACGACGTCGCCGACGTCGTCCGGGACGATCGTCGGATCCTCCCCGTCGAGGACGACCGCCACCGCCGAGGCAACGCCACCCACGAGCGGATGGTCTCCGTCGACGCCGCTGTCGAGAATGCACACGTCGACGCCTGCGCCGGTCGAGCCGCCGATCGCCCAGTCCCGCGTGACGCGCTCGGGCCAGCCCGAGGCGATCGCGATACCCTGCGCCCCCTCGGCGGTGAGGCTCCAGGCGGGAATGTCGGAGCTGGAGCTCACGTCATCCTCAACGCTCGCTCACGCGCCGCCTCGGCGGCCACGGAGAGGCTCGCCGCCCTGCTGCTGCGACCGTCTCCCGGCAGTGTCGCGAGGTTGATGTCGACGAGATGTGCGGCTGCACGAACGGCCGCCTCGGCCATCGTGGCCGCCGCGGCTGCGTCAGGCCTGAGGGACGGCTTCCCCTCCGACGCTGCCAGGGCGGCGAGTTCGCTCACGTCGGCCGCGGCTTCAGCGATCCGGAGCGGCACCTCGGCCGCGGCGACGAGCTTGCGGCCCAGTTCGAAGTCGCGCTGCTCGGGGCTCAGGCTCTGCCCTGTCCGGAGAACCTCGAGGACGCCGCCGAAGACGTCGACGTCCTCCTCGCCGAGATCTATCAGCTTGGCTCGAAGTGCCCGAGCCTGTGCAGCGACCCCGCCTCCGTCGGGCCACTCGGGCGAGCCTCGGCCGACCATCACGACGATCGCGGCGCACATTGCGGCAGTCGCCGCTGCAGCAGTCCCCGCGGACGCAGAAGGAGCGGGTGCCTCGAGCTCGTCGAGAAACGGCGCGAGAGCAGCGGAGGCCCGTGGCCGGTCGACCGTCGTCACGCGGTGAGACGCTTGCGCAGGTGATCGACGAGGGCCGGCTTCGGCTCCACCCCTGCAGCGAGCAGTGCCCGCTCGAGGTCGGCTACAACGGTTGCCCTGAACGCGGCGTCTGCCTCGGCCCGCTCGACGAGGGTGTCGAGCTGGGCGCGTGCAATCGGAAGCTCCTGCGCTGCCGACACCCAGCCGACTGGAGCCGGAGGAAGCCTGCGGAGCAGCTCGCCGATTCGCTCTTCGTTGTATGCCGTCATCTCATTCACCTACTCACTGGACGGAGAAGTCGTTGCCTTTCTTCCCTCCGAGTCGGAATCTCTCGTTCCGAGGAACTGCGAGCGGAGCTTATCCAGGCAGCGGGAGATCCGACTTGCGATCGTGCCGGCAGGGATTCCGAGCTCTTCGCCTATCGTTCGATAGCTCTCGTCGCGGCAGAAGAAGCGGTCCAGCACCTCGCGACACTCCTCGGACAGGCTCGCGAGCCCTTGCCGGACGGCAAAGGCTTCGTCGAGTTCCGCTATCTCGTCGTCCGCCGCCACCTCGTCGACTTCCTCGAGCTCGACCTCGCGGCCTCCGGAGCGAATCCGGTCGAGGCAGCAGTTTCTCGTCATTTGGCCGATCCAGGGCCGGATCGCGTCGTCGTTCCGGAGCGTCGGAAGCCGCTCGTACACGCGCGTGAAGACCTCCTGAAAGACGTCTTCGGCATCGTGCTCCGAGAGGCGGAACGCCTGCGTCGAGATAGCGTAGACATACCGCGAGAATCGATCGACCAGCACGTTCCAGGCGTGTTGGTCGCCGTTGCGGCAGCCCGCGACGAGATCGGCGTCGGACAGCGTGGCTTCCATGGCCCCGGCCACGGCCGGGCTATCGCGCGTTGGCTGTGCGGAGTCGCTCGGCGAGGATCTCGAGCAGCTTCCAGGCGAGCTCGGGCCGCTGCTCCACCAGCGGACGGAAGCTCCAGACGGGAAGGGCGTACGCGATGATCGGCGTCGTCGCCGTCACGGTCGCCGACCGGGCGGACTTGTCCACGAGCGCGACCTCGCCGAACGAGGCGCCCGGGCCGAGCGTCCCGACGACCTCGCCGTGGATCGACACCGCAGCCTCGCCGCTCGCCACGATGAAGAAGTTCAGGCCGTCGACGCCCTCGGTGGCGATCGCCGTCCCCTCGGGGAAGTGCCGTTCGATGAACTCGCCGGCGAGACGGTTGACGGTCTTGTCGTCGAGGTCGGAGAAGAGGGGGACGCCCCTGATGAGGTCTACCGATGGCTGTGGCATGGGCTGACCTTACAGCTCGGGCGCGTGCGTGTCATCTGTGTCCTGACCGCCCTGCAGCTCCTCGATCCGACCCTCCGCAGCCTCCAGCAGGGCTGCGCAGCGCCGGTGGAGATCCTCACCGCGCTGCCAGAGTGCGATCGCCTCGTCGACGGCCACCTCGCCGCGCTCGAGGGTGCCCACGATCTGCTCGAGCTCGCGGCGCAACTCCTCGAAGGTCTTCTCGGCTTCCTCGCTCACGGACGCACCTCCGTCACCGTGGCGCCGAGACCGCCGGAGGCGAGCTCGATCTCCAGCCGGCCTCCGGGCGCCACGGCAGCAGCCTCGCGAAGCGCCGAGCCGCCCGAGCGCACGACGGCGTACCCCCGGGCGAGCGTCGCCCGCGGCGAGAGGGCCTGCAGCCGGGCGCCGGCCTGGTCGAGCGCGACCCGGCGGCGCTCGAGCAGCAGCAGCGGCGCAGCGCGGAGTCGGGCCCGGTCGCGCTCGAGCCGCTCGCGGTCGCGCACGAGCGTGTGCCTCACGCAGGCGTCAAGCGTGCCGCGGAGCCGCTGCAGGCCGACCTTCAGCTCCGCCAGCTCGGGCACCACGAGACGCGCTGCGGCCGAGGGAGTGGAGGCGCGCACGTCCGCCGCGAGGTCGCAGAGCGGGGTGTCCTGCTCGTGCCCGACGGCGGAGACGACCGGCACCGGACAGGTCGCGAAGGCGCGGACGACGACCTCTTCGCTGAAGGGGAGCAGGTCCTCGAAGCTGCCCCCGCCACGGGCGACGACGACGACGTCGACCGCCGGGTGCGCCGCGACGCGGCGCAGAGCCGAGGCGATCCTGCGGGCCGCCCCGGTGCCCTGCACCCGCGTCTCGGCGACGACCACGTGCGCGGCCGGGAATCGCGCCTGGATCCCTTTGATCACGTCCCCGCGCGCCGCGGCGTCGGCCCCCGTGACGACGCCGATCGCACGCGGGAACGACGGCAGCGGGCGCTTGCGCTCGGCCGCGAACAGGCCTTCGGTCGCGAGCGTGCGCTTGAGGCGCTCGATCGCGGCCAGGTGGTCGCCGAGGCCGATCCGCTCGATCGTCTGTGCGCGGAAGCTGAGCTCGCCCTTCGCCTCGTAGATCTCGGCCGTGCCCTCGACGAGCACCCGCTCGCCGTCGGCGAGGCCGAGCTCGAGCCGGTCGAAGCGTCTCCGCGGCATCGTTGCGCCCAGGCAGGCGCCGCTCTCCGGGTCCTTGAGCGTGAAGAAGACGAACGCCCACGCGTCGTTGCGGCGAAGCTCCGTCACCTCGCCCTCGACCCAGAGGACGGGGAGCCGGCGCAGGTAGATCCCGATTCCCTGGTTGAACGCGGAGACGCTGAAGACCTTGCGGTCGCCGCGGTAGGTCGCCTCCACCTTCACGCCGGGGAGCGTACTCGCCGGAGGGCTAGAGCAGGATCTCGGCGACCGTGGCCGGGGCGCACCCCTGCCGCTTCAGGTCGACGCAGGTGTGGAGGTCGGCCTCGCTGGCGGCGAGCCGTTCGGCGAGCGGCAACGGGAACCCGGCCTCGATCAGGACGTGCAGGCGCCAGCTCTCGACCTTGGCCCGCTCGCTGTCACGCTCCATGGTGATCTCGGTGGTCTCTGGCATGGGTTCCCGTGGTTTCGTGATCGCTGAGACGTTCCCTGCCGGGAAATGTTGCGTCCCGCGTAGATCCGTGAGAGCGACGGGGTGAAGCCCGTCACTCACCGTCGTTCAACCGCCGCGCCAGCTCCTCGCGCATGATCGTGTCGACGGCCCGGTCGAGCTCGCGGGCGAGCTTCGCCACCGCGTCCTCGCGAATCTCGCGCATCCGCTCGTCGAAGGCGGTGACGGCGATCTGGGCGTGGCGCTCGATCTCGCGCTCGGTGACGCGCTCGAGGCGCTCGCTCTGACGCCGCTCGAACTCGATCAGCGTCAGCTCGAGCCGCGCCCGGGCGTCTGTCTCGGCCTGCTCGATCCCCTCCGCGATCGCGGCTTCCCGCGCCCGCAGGCGCTCCGTGATCTCCTCGATCGAGCGCCGCCGCTCCATCGTGTGCGACTCGAGCTCGTCGAGCGCCTCACTGACGGCGGAGGCCGCCGCCCGCTCCAGCTCCTCGCGCAGGCGGATCACGGCCTCGCGCTGCTCGTCCGTCGTCGAGCCGAGCTCGGCCGCCTCGCGCTCGATCCGCGCCTCGACGTCGGCTATCGCCTGCTGCTGCCGCTGCGTCAGGCGCGCGAGCTGCGCCTCCAGATGGCGCTGGGCCCGTTCGAGGTCGTCGGCGATGCCGTGCAGCCGCTCGTCCAGCCGTCGCTCGGTCTCGGAGAGCGTGTCGGAGAGCACCTCGCTCGCCCGCCTCTCGCGCTCGGCGAACACTGCCGCGCGCTCGGTGCCGAGCCGGCGCTCCTCCGCCGCCATCTGCGAGATCGTGTCCGCCCGCTCGCGCGCGATGGTGCGGCGGATCGCCTCTACGTGGGCCGCCGTCTCCTCCTCGACCGCGGTGTGCACCGCGGTACGGGCCGATGCGACGAGCGCGTCGGTGTCGGCGGCGCCGTGTCGCGAGCGGCGCAGGGCGACCCAGAGCACGATCGCCGCGGCAACGGCGACGGCGAGGCAGGCGGCGAGGATCCAGGCGGCCACGCCGAAACGCTATAGGCGAATCGCGACGAAGGTCGCCGCGACGAGGATCGTGGCGAGCGTGAGCAGCCGCAGCGCCGCCTCCGGCGCGTCGACGAGGGCCTCCCGGGTGAGCGGCTCCCGCCTCCCGCCCGTGAGCTCGAGCTCGCCGCTCACACGGGCGACCTCCCGCCGTGCGCGCCGAACCGGCGTCGACAGGCGCCGCTGGGCGAGCGAGAGGACGGTGGCCCAGCCCGCCGCCGCGACGGCCGCCGCGCGCACGGTGCCCGCGCAGGCGACGTAGGCCGTGAGGACGGGGAAGGCACCCCAGGCGAGGCCGAACCAGGCGTCCGAGTGAAAGCGGCCGCCGAACAGCTCGAGGTTGTACGCGGGAACGAGAAAGGCACCGAGCGCAATCAACGGCAGCAGCCACAGCGAGAAGGCGAGCGCCACCCCGATCCCGATCGCGCAGGCGGCGGCGACCGACCCCACCGCCAGGGCGACGAGCACCGAGGAGGGAATCGTGGTGCGGAGCGGCCTGCCTGCGAGCTCGTCGAGCGCGTGGGCGCCGATCCCCATGGCGAGAAAGAAGGCGAGGACGGTGAGGCCGAGGCGACCCCACGGCACCTCGGCGACGAGGCAGCCGCCGACGACGACGTAGGCGAGGTGCCAGGCCGTGTAGGGGAGGTGGAGCAGCGTCACGTAGTCCCGCCAGCCTCCACGGGGAAGCGCGTAGAACGTCGGCTTCACGTGCGCGTGCCCCGGATCACGACACCGCCGCCGAGGCTCATCCGCCGCGCCTGCACGTCGGCGATTCCCGCGGCCCGCCACAGCTCGAGCTGGCGCTCGAGCGGCCAGCGCTCGTAGAACCCGCGGATCGAGGGGCCGAGGAAGCGGCCGACGTCGTACCAGCCCTTCGAGACGAGCCGGCCGGCTGCGGGCAGCCCGATCTCCACGTAGAGGTCCCAGAAGGGCCGCCAGATGCCCTCGGGCAGGCAGAACTCGAGGTTCGCCACGGTGCCGCCCGGGCGCACGACGCGGGCGAGCTCCGCCAGCGTGACGCCCGGGTCGTCGACGTAGCGCAGGAGGTAGGTGAAGGTGAGGTGGTCGAACGACGCGTCCGGGAACGGGAGCGCGGTCGCCGACGCCTGTACGAGCTCGACCCTGTCACCGAAGCGCCGCCTCGCGATCGCGAGCATGTCGGGGCTCTGATCGAGGCCGGTCACCCGATGCCCGTGCGCGAGCAGTTGCTCGGCGACAAGCCCCGTGCCCGTCGCGACGTCGAGCACGTGACCGCCGTCGTGCGGCACTCGCGCCACCATCGCGCGCCGCCAGCGCGGATCCTGCCCGAACGAGAGCGTCGCGCCGACGCGGTCGTAGGTGGGCCCGAGGGGGGCGAAGAGGCCGCGGGCGTGGGTCTGGCGCACCGACATGTCCGTACCCTGCCAGCTTCTCTATCCTGGGGCCGTGTCGCTGCTCGAGGAGCTGGAGCGAATCGCCGCGATCGGGGCAGCGTCCGCTCCGGACGGAGCCGCGCTGAGCGCGGTGCTCGCGGCGGAGCCGGCGGCCGGGCTGCGGGGCTACCTCTGCGCGTTCGAGGGCGAGGACGGGTCGCGCGCGTGGCTCGTCCTCGACGGCGCCGGGGACCCCGTCTCGGAGCGGCGGGCGGTCAGGGACGTCGTCGCGATCGCCGCCCTCTGCGAGATCGCGGAGGAATCGGCCTTCGGCGGTGACCTCGACGAGCTCCTCTCGCAACTCGTGGCGCTGCGCCTGACCGAGAGACCGCCCGGCATCGACGAGGCCGAGGAGGCTGTGCGTGACCTGCAGCGAACGATCGGCACGCCGCCGCATCTCGCCACGCCCGCGCGTCTCGACGAGCTGGGAGCCGCGACACGGCGGCTCGAGCAGGCCCTCGACCCCGTCGCCGCGTCTCCGTTCACGGCGGCGCTGAAGGCCTCGCAGGGGACGCTCGAGGAGCTCCACAAGGAGGTCGAGCAGGCGTACCTCGTGCCGCTCGCCTCGTGAGCCTGGCAGCCGATAGGCTTCCGGCATGGAAGGCGGAGGCTTCTTCCCGTTGGGCGGCGACCCGGAGGACATCCTGCGGGGGCTGCGCGAGTTCGCGGAGACCCAGTCCGAGAGCGTGAAGGAGGCGCAGCGCGAGCAGTTCGCGACCTTGACGCTGAGCACCGCGGTCGAGCTGACCGCCGCGGCGCTGAGCCGGTTGCAGCCGACGGGCGGGCCCGACGAGCAGGCGATCGCCCTGCGCGACGCGATGCGGCTGCTCTTCCCCGAGGCGGTGGCGCTCGTCAGCGCGGCGCGCCAGGGCTTCATGCGCGAGGGCTGACCGCCCTCCACCGCCGTCGTTGCGGCAGGCTCGCCGGACCGAGAGCGCTACGATCGGGGTGCATTGGGACTCTTCGACCGAGCCGTAGCGACTGCGCTGCCAGCTGTCCCACGCTCCATCGTACGGCGCGTGTCCGCGCCGTACATCGCCGGTCCGACCCTGGACGACGCGCGCCGCACCGTGCTCGCCCTGAACGGCGACGGCAAGTGCGCCACGATCGACGTGCTCGGCGAGGAGATCCACGCCGCCGACGAGGCCCGGGCCATCGCTGCGGCGTACGGTGAAGTGCTCGCGGCCATCCACGATCACGAGCTCGATGCGAACGTCTCCCTCAAGCTCACGGGGCTCGGGCTCAAGCTCGACCTCGGGCTCTGCCACGAGCTGCTCGCGGGCCTCCTCCGGGACGCGGCCGCACGCGGGGCGTTCGTGCGGATCGACATGGAGGACGCGTCCTGCGTGGACGACACCCTCGGGCTCTACCGGGAGCTGCGCGCGGCCGGGATCGACAACGTCGGCATCGTCCTCCAGGCCTACCTCAAGCGCACGCACCACGACATCGCCGACCTGCGCGAGCTGCGGCCGAGCGTGCGCCTCTGCAAGGGGATCTACGTCGAGCCCGGCTCGATCGCGTTCACGGACGCCGAGGTCGTGCGGCGCTCGTTCGTCTCGTGCCTGGACGCGCTCCTCGACGGCGGCTCCCGGGTCGCGATCGCGACGCACGACGAGGACCTGATCACGCAGTCGCTCGAGCGGGTCGCCTCGCTGCCGCACGGCGGTTACGAGTTCCAGATGCTGCTCGGCGTCAGGGAGGCCCGCGCAACCGGGCTCGTCGCCGCCGGCCACCCGCTGCGGGTCTACGTTCCCTACGGGCAGCGCTGGTACGAGTACTCGCTGCGGCGGCTGCAGGAGAACCCGCAGATGGCCGGCGTCATCGCCCGCGCGACGGTGGCGAGGGCGATCGGCCGCGGCTGAGTGGCCGTGGGACTCTCGGTCTCCACTCCGCGCGCCGCCGTCCCCACGCTCGCGGCCGCCGTTGCCGCGGTGATCGGCCTCGTCAACCTGCTCTCGGCACTCACGCCCAACGCGCACTGGCGGGGCCACGTCCTTCTCCAGGTCGAGCCCGTGGGGGTCATGCACGTCTTCCACGCCCTCGCGGTGCCCGCATCCGTGGCCCTGCTCGTCGGGGCGTTCTACCTGCGCCGGCGCCGACGCCTGGCCTGGCAGCTCGCGTTCACGCTCCTCTGCGCGCTCGTGGTGCTGAACGTCGCCAAGGGCCTCGACGTCGAGGAGGCCGCTCTCTCGGCGATCGGTGCGGGCCTCCTGTGGTGGGGACGCGCCGAGTTCAACGTGCGTGGTGACCCGGTCAGGCTGCGCTCGGCCGCGTGGCGCGTGCCGTTGCTCGCCGTCGCGACGCTCGGGCTCGCCGTTGCCGCCGTCGCGTTCGCCAAGCCCGATGCCGGCCCGTCGGCATGGGTGAGCGACGCGGTCGCGTTGCTCTCCTGGCAGCCGGGAACCCTGGGCCTTCGCGACGAGATGCGCCACCTGCCGCTCGCGATCGAGCTGCTCGGCGTAGCTGCGTTTGGGGTTGCCGCGTGGCTCGTCTTCCGTCCGCTCGCGGCTCCGCGCGCGCTTCCCGACCCGGAGGTGCGGCAGGCGGTCGGGGAGCTCGTTCGCCGTCACGGGCACGACACGCTGGCATTCTTCAAGCTCCGGGGCGATCAGCACTATCTCTTCAACGACGACGGCTCCGCCTTCCTCGGCTACCAGGTGGAGAGTGGGGTCATGCTCTGCGCCGGCGATCCCGTCGGCCCTCCCGAGAGCATCGGCCCGCTGCTCAGGCAGGCGGCCGCTTTCGCCCAGGAGCGTGGGCTTCGCCTCGGGGCGATCGCCGTCAGCTCCGGGACGGCTCCGGCATTCGAGGAGCTCGGGCTGCGGCGGCTCTATCTGGGCGACGAGGCGATCGTCGAGACGGCACGGTTCTCACTGGAGGGGCGGGCCATCCGGAAGGTGAGGCAATCGGTGAACCGGATCGAGAAGGCGGGGTATTCCTTCGCGATCGAACTGCTTCCCGATCTCGATCCCGAGACCCTGGCCGAGCTCGACCGCGTCTCCTCGGCCTGGCGGGCGGGCGCAGACGAGAGGGGCTTCGCCATGGCGCTCGAGCGCCTCGGCGGCGCCCAGCAGCACGACACCCTCGTCGCGCTCACCCGCGACGCCGACGGCCAGGTACGCGGGTTCCTGCACTTCGTGCCCTCCTACGGCCGGGCGGCCGTGTCGCTCTCGTTCATGCGGCGTGACCCCGAGACGCCGAACGGGCTCACCGAGTTCCTCGTGGCGCGGTCACTCGAGGCGTTTCGCGAGCGCGGCGTGGAGGAGGTGTCGCTCAACTTCGCGGCCTTCGCGCGGCTGCTGACGGAGCCGGAGAACCTGTTCGAGCGCATCGCCGGCCGGGTGCTGAAGTGGGCCGATGCCTGGTTCCAGATCGAGAGCCTCTACCGGTTCAACGCCAAGTTCGACCCGCGCTGGGAGCCGCGTTACGTGCTCTACGAGGGGCGGCTCGGCCTCGCCCGCACAGGGGTTGCGGCCGCGTGGGTGGAGGGGCAGCTCCCCAAGCCGCTCGCCCGGCGATGAGGGTTGCCGGACGGCAGATCTTCGAGGGACGCCCGAGGCTGTTCCGGATCGGCCTCGTCGTCCTGCTCGGGCTCGCGCTCTTCCTGCCCGGCTGGGCCCTCTACCTCGCGGTGATCCTGCCCCGGGAGCACGTGGCGGGGAACTGGGACGTCGTGTGGGTCGGCTTCGACCTCGGCCTCGCGACGCTGGCGGCCCTCTCGGTCGTCGCGTTGCGACACCATTCCCCGTGGACGCCGGTGCTCGCCGGCGCCCTGGCCGCCGGGCTGACCTGCGACGCCTGGTTCGACGTGATGACCTCGCGCGGCGACGACCAGCTGTTCGCGGTCGGCCTCGCACTCCTCGTGGAGCTGCCGATCGCCGTGATCGCAGCAGTCGTGGGCGTGCGGTCGGTGCGGATCGCGGCTAGGCCACGAGGCTGAAGCCGCCATCGACGACGAGCGTCTGCCCGCGCACCATGTCGGCGTCGGGAGAGCAAAGGAATGCCACGGCACCTGCGATGTCGGCGGGGGTGACGATGCGTCCTGCGGCATTCTGCTTGCCCATCTCGAGCATCGCCTCGCGGTTCGGGAAGTGGTCGAGCGCGCCCGTGTCGACGACTCCGCCGGAGACGGCGTTGACCCGGATCCCGGCCGGACCGAGCTCGACCGCGAGGTACCGGACGAGCGACTCGAGCGCCGCCTTCGAGGTGCCGACGAGCGCGTAGTTCTCCAGCACCCTGATCGAGCCGAGGCTCGAGATCGCGACGATCGACGACCCTTGGGGCATCGCCGGCACGATCACCCTGCTCAGGGCGAGCACCGAGCGGGCGTTCGCGTTCAGCGTCCAATCCCAGTGCTTGTCCTCGGTCTCGAGCGCCGGCCGGATCACGCCGGTGGCGGCGTTGTGGACGAAGACGTCGAGGGGGCCGAGCTCCCGCACCTGCTCGAGCACGCCGTCGGAGGTGACGTTGCCACGCACGAGCACCGGCTCGGCGCCGAGGGCGCGCAGCTCGGCCGCCGTCTCCTCCGCCGCTGCGTCGGAGCGCATGTACCCGATCGCGACGCGCGTCGCGCCGTCCCGCGCGAAGCGCAGGGCGATCGCCTTGCCGATCCCGCGGGAGCCGCCGGTGATCAGGACCGACCGTCCCATCAGGCGCGGGCCTTCAACCCGCGTGAGGGAGGGGCCGGGCCGCCGGCGCCGACGAGGGCAGCTCGTCCCAGCCGATCCGCCGGCGCGGGTCCTCGAACGCGTCGTCCTCCGCTTTCGACGACGCGTGGCCGAGGCGCTCCAGCAGGAGCATCTTCTCCTCACCGAGCCGCCGCGCGGGGTCGTCCTCGGGCAGGCCGGCGATCAGCTCCCGCACGCGCGCCCTGAGCTGGAACGCGAAGTGGGGCGTGGCAGGCCCGACGAGGGCCTCGATGTCGTCGACGGTGGGATTGGTCCTCACGCCGCGAAGCCTAACGACTACCGTCGCCGGGATGCGCAGGCCGACGACCGTCGAGGTGATGCTGCTGTCCGCGATCGGGCTGTGGGCGCTCAACCTGACCGTCAGCCGCTACATCCTCACGCACGGCTTCCAGCCGCTCGCCTACTCGACCGTGCGCTACGGCCTCGCCGGCGCGGTCTTCGTCGTGATCGCGCTCGTGGCCGAGCGGTCGCTGCGCATCGCCCGCCGCGACCTCGCCTTCGTCTTCGCGGCGGCGTTCGTGCTGTGGTTGAACCAGATCGGGTTCGTCTACGCGCTCTCGTCGACGTCGGCCTCCGTGATCGCCCTGATCCTCGGCGCCACTCCGATCTTCGCGGCGCTGATCGGCCTCGCCTTCGGGACGGAGACCCTGCCGGGCCGGTTCTGGCTCGGTGCCGCGCTCTCGTTCGCAGGTGTCGCGCTCGTCGCTCTCGGCAGCGGAGGCGCGTTCAGCGGCGATGCGTCCGGCATCGCGTGGGGACTCCTCACCGCCGCCACGTGGGCGGTGTACTCGATCCTGATCACGCCGCTGATGCGCGTGTACTCGCCGTCGCGCATCAGCGCGGTCGTGCTGCCGCTCTCCTGGGTCGGGATCGCGATCGTGGGCCTTCCCCAGACACGATCCCAGGACTGGCAGCTGGGCTGGGAGGTCTGGGTGCTGCTCGTCTTCGCGACGCTCGGGCCGCTCGTCGTCACGAACGTCCTCTGGTTCCGCTCGCTCGACCGGATCGGAGCCTCCCGCGCCACCCTCGCCACCAACCTGCAGCCGTTCGCGGCCGCACTCGTCGCGGTTGTGCTGCTCGGGGAGCGCATCGACCTCGTCCAGATCCTCGGCGGGGTGCTGATCGGCGTCGGGATCCTGGCAGCGCGGCGGCGCTCACCGGTCCCGCCCGGCGAGTGACCGGCCCGGTGGGCAGTACGCTGCCGCGATGAGCCCGCAGCGACGGACAGCGCTCGTCTCCGTTGGGGCCGCAGTCGCCCTGATGGTCGTAAAGCTCGCCACGGGCCTCGCGAGCGGCAGCCTGGGGCTCATCTCCGAGGCGCTGCACTCTGGCACCGATCTCGTCGCTGCGCTGCTCACGTTCTTCGCGATCGGCGTCGCGGTGCGGCCCGCGGACAGTTCGCACCCATACGGCCACGGCAAGGCCGAGCACCTGGCGGCACTGGCCGAGGCCGGCGTCCTGCTGCTCGTCAGCCTCGCAGTGGGCGCGCTCGCCGTCGCCCGACTGACGGGGAGGATCGAGATCGAGACGTCGACCGCCTGGTGGGTGTTCGCCGCGATCGCCGTCGTGATCGCGATCGACATTTCTCGCACGCTCGTCTCCTTCCGCGCGGCCCGGGAGTACTCGAGCCCCGCGCTGGCCTCGAACGCGCTCCACTTCGGCAGTGACCTCGCGGGGACGCTGGCGGTGCTCACCGGCCTGCTCGCCGTCCGCTCAGGCTGGCCCGACGGCGACTCGCTCGCCGCGCTCTTCGTCGCCTTCCTCGTGGTCACCGCGGCCGTGCGCCTGATCCGCCGCAACGTCGACGTGCTCATGGACCGGGCTCCGGCCGAGGCGGTGCGGATCGCGAGCGAGGCGATCGCAACGCTCGACCCGCCCGTCGAGGTGCGGCGGCTGCGCCTGCGTCAGGCGGCGGGGAGGACGTTCACCGACGTCGTCATCGGGGTCTCACCGGGCGCGGCCGTCGGCCAGGGGCATGCCGTCGCCGACCGTGTCGAGGAGGCCGTCCACGGTGTGCTGCCGGACAGTGACGTCGTCGTCCACGTCGAGCCCGCCGCGGCGGAGACGGCGCTCCGCGAGCGGGTGCACGAGTCGGCGATGTCCGTCTCGCGGGTGCGGGAGATCCACAACCTGTCGGTGATCGAGTTGCCGGACGGCTTCCACGTCTCGCTCCACCTCAAGCTTCCCGGCGACCTCTCGCTGGAGGAGGCCCACGCGATCGCCGAGCACGTGGAGGGCGCCATCGTCCGGGGCGTGCCCGAGATCGTCGACGTCCAGAGCCACCTCGAGCCTCTGGCGGAGCCTGCGGCCGGGCGCGTGGCGGACGGCGACGCGGCTGCGGTGGAGCGCCTGGTCTGCAATGCGATCGGCTCGCTGCCTCGCGCGCTTCGCTTCCTCCGCACCGACGAGGGGGTCGTCGTCCTGCTGACGCTGGCGCTCGACCCCGCCCAGAGCCTGGCCGCGGCGCACGCGACGGCGTCCAGCGTCGAGGAGCAGATCAGGGGGGCGGTGCCCGGCGTGGTCGAGGTGATCGTGCACACCGAGCCCTGACCGTGCCTGGAGCAGGTTGAATAGGCGGTCGTGCGCCTCTGCATGTTCCACCCGAACGACACTCCGATGGACCGCGGCTGGGTCGGCCGCGTCGACGGCGAGCGGATGGTCCACCTCGCCGCGCAGACGTTGCAGTCGCTGTTCCTGAACGGCGGCACCGCGCGCGAGCACGCGGAGTACCCGTTGGCCGACGTGACCGTGCTCGCTCCCGTCCAGTATCCGCCGACCGTCCGGGTGTTCTCGGGCGACGGCTCCTTCCGCTTCGCGAACGCGACCGCCGTCGTCGGCGACGGGGTGGCGGTCGAGGGTTGCCCGCTGCGCGCGCAGGCGCGGCTCGCGGCCGTGATCGGCGCGAACGGGGAGATCGGCGGGACGACGGCGCTGCTCGAGTGGCAGGATCCCGCGGAGGAGCCGGAGGTGAAGCGGTCGGACTTCGCGCTCGTGCTGGGGCCGCTCGTCGTGACGCCCGACGAGATCGATCCCACCGAGGTCGTTTGCCGGTTGCGCGCCGACGGCCGGGAGGAGTCGGGCAGGCCCGAGGGGTTCTCATGGCAGAGCGCCGTCGCCCTCGCCGGCCGGCGGACTGCGCTCCGGCCCGGAGACGTTCTCGCCGGACCTCCGTTCCTCGTACTCGACGACGTGCGCTCGGACGTGCAGGTCGAGGTCGAGGGCATCGGCACGCTCCGCTGCCCCGTCGCCTGATGCGCCTCGTCCTCGACTGGGACGGGACGGTCACCGAGCGCGACACTCTCCACATGACGATCGAGCGCTTCGGCGACCTCGCCGTCTTCCACGCGATGGAGGAGCAGATCGGGCGAGCGCTGACACTGAACGAGGTTATCGGCGTCGAGATGGAAACGATCTCGGCGCCCTTCGAGGAGGTGCTCGCCTGGCTGCTCGAGGTCGTCCGTGTGCGGCCGGGCCTCGCCGAGCTCGTCGCCGAGCACGACCCGCTGATCGTCTCGGCGGGCTTCCGGGAGCTGATCGAGCCGATCCTCGAGCGCGAGGGCATCGAGGCGCCGGTCGTCGCGAACCGGCTCGATCCGGCCCCTGACGGCTGGCGCGCGATCTTCCTCGAGCGGCCCGCGTGCCCCGTCTGCGGCGAGCCGTGCAAGCGGATGGCGCTCGCGGGGGCCGGTCCCTACGTCTTCGTGGGCGACGGCGTCTCTGACCGCTGCGCCTCCCTCGCCGCCGCCAGGGTCTTCGCCCGGGACGGCCTCGCGCGCTGGCTCGGCGGGCAAGGGGTTCCCTACGAGCCCTTCGGCGACCTGCACGATGTGCGACGGGCGCTCCCGCCCTCGTAAGCCGCCTACAGGCGGACGGTCGTGCCGCCGACGCGGAGGTGCGGCCGGAACGTGAAGCTCGGAACCGCCTGCTCCGGCTCGTCGATCAGCGTCTGGAGCGCAGACACGGCTGTGCCCGCGATCTCGTCGATCGGCTGCTCGACCGTCGTCAATTGCGGCTGCGTCCAGGTGGCAGCGTCGATCCCGTCGAAGCCGACGACGGAGAGGTCCTCCGGCACGCGCAGGCCGAGCGCGGTCGCCTCCTGAAGGGCGCCGATCGCCATCAGGTCGTTGGAGCAGATCACGCCGGTGGGGCGCTCGTCGTCCGGGGCGCCGATCAGCGCGCGTAGCGCCTGCCGGCCACCCTCGACCGTGAAGTCGGCGTGGTGCACGAAGCGATCGGGGTCGAGGCCCGCCTCGCCGAGCGCATCGGCCCGGCCGGCCTGCTTCTCGCGGGTCGCCTGGGCGAACGCGAGCCCGGCGAGGAACCCGACCCGGCGGTGGCCGAGCTCGAGGAGGTGCTCCGTCGCGACGCGGCCGGAGGCGCGCTCGTCGACGCCGACTGAGGTGACCGGGAGAGCGTCCGAGCTGCCGTTGACGAACACGAGGCGCGCGCCACGGTCGAGGAGCTGCCTGTAGTGCGTGTGCTCGCCGCGGACGTCGGTCACCTCCGAGCAGATGAAGATCATGCCGTCGACGCGCCGCTCGAGCAGCATCTGGACGTAGTCGACCTCGCGCATCGCGGAGCCGGCCGTGTTGCAGAGGATCGTGGCGTAGCCCGCGCGGGTCGCGTGCGTCTCCAGGGCCTGCGAGAGTGCGGCGAAGACGGGGTTGGCGAACTCGGGCACGAGCAGCCCGATCGCACCTGAGGGCTCGACCCGGCCGGGCGCCACGTAGAGGAGGTCGCGGACGGCGCGCTCGACGCGCTCGCGGGTCTCCGGCCGGACGACGGCGGAGCCGCTGACGACCCGTGAGGCGGTCGCGACGCTAACTCCGGCCCGGTTGGCGACGTCTCTAAGACTGGCAGGTTTGGTGCGAGATTGCATCAATCATGGAATAGCAGTTTTCACCGGGAGGAAACACTTTCCGAACACACGTGCCTTACTCTAGCAGGGCTTGGAATGGAGAATAGTGCGCTTGACCTGCACCGCGGTCTTCTACTACGATCCTGTTGTTTCACCAAGTTGAAACAGTTTTCATAGGCGCGACGGTGCGTCGAATCACTCAAGGAGGAGTCACAATGTTCAACATTCGCACGCTGCGAGCCATCCTGGCGCTCGCGGTCGTCGCGCTCGCGGTGGTCGTGGTGGTGTCTCCGGCGACCAGCGCGCCGAAGGCCACCCCGACGATCGTCATCTGGGCCGACAAGGATCGCGTTCCGGCGGTCACGAAGGTTGCGAACCTGTGGGCGCAGTCGAAGGGCGTCACCGTCTCGGTGGTGCAGAAGGAGATGGGCCCGATCCGCGAGGACCTGAAGACGGTTCAGACGGACACCGCTCCCGACGTCATCCTCGGCGCGCACGACTGGGTCGGCGAGGTTGCCGCCAACGGCTCGGTCGTCCCGTTGTTCCC
>Ga0302299_10000736_pt1 | contig 18799 bp, 12 predicted proteins | sample III_Fen_N3_4_FD_198795 | JGI IMG/M metagenome (GOLD analysis project Ga0302299, IMG submission 198795) | Peat permafrost microbial communities from Stordalen Mire near Abisko, Sweden - III_Fen_N3_4 | ecosystem: Environmental > Terrestrial > Soil > Wetlands > Permafrost | place: Sweden: Abisko... | reverse complement strand
GCTGCTGGCGTGGCTGCAGGGCCACGCGGCCGGCCGGATCGATCTGTCGGCCTGCCGCCATCTCCACCCGGCGAACCTGCAGGTGCTGATGGCCGCGCGCGCGACCATCCATGCGTGGCCCACCGACAGCGGGCTGGCGATGTGGCTCGAGTCCGCGCTGCGTCAACCATGATCGTCATCGAGATCGTCGAAGCGAAGGGAGCCAAGTGTGCTGAAGAAGACCATACTCGTCGTCGATGACTCTGCCACGATGGTGATGAGCGTCCGGGGCAGCCTGGAGCTCGTCGGCTTCGAGGTCGAGACCGCGGCCGATGGCGCCAAGGCGATGGTCAAGCTCGCGGGGGGGCTCAAACCCGACCTGATCATCACCGATATCAACATGCCCAACATGGACGGGATTGCCTTCATCAAGGAAGTCCGTGCGCTGCGCAGCTTCCGGTTCACGCCGATCCTCACCTTGACGACCGAGAGCCAGGCCGAGAAGCGGCAAGAGGGCAAGGCCGCGGGGGCCACCGGCTGGATGGTCAAGCCGGTGAGCGGCGCCGATCTGTTGAAGGTCATCAAACAGCTTCTGCCCGGCACATGAGTCGGCCGTGATGGGCGCCCGCGAACAGCGAAGGATCCCGCGCGCCGGCCTCCGCGCGGTCGCGCGGTCGGCCGCCGTGGCCGCGTTCGTGACCAGCGCGATCAGCTGGCGCTGGGCGTCGTGGCTCGACCAGGCCATGCCGAGCCCTGCGCGCGTGAGCGCCGCGGCCCGGTCCAGCCTTCACACCGCGCTCTCGATCGCGGTGTTCGCCGCGCTGACCGCGCTGGTGACCTGGTGGTCCACGCTGGCTCGGCGCCGGCACGATGCGCCGCGGTCCGGCGTGGACGCTCCACACGAAGGCGGGCAGGACGCACGTCCCGCCGCCGAGCGCGGCGATCACGTGGCCCCGACCGCGGGTTGCGCCCGCGACGACGCGGCGCTGCTGGTCGAGCACCACCGGCACCTGGACGAGGCGATCGCCCTGCAGCTGCGGCGGGTCGTCAGCGACACCGAGGCCAGTGCGTTGACGATGATCACGCAGCTGCGTTCGCTCAGCGAAGGTGCCACCGGCCTGCTTGGCTACCTCGGCAACTCCGACCGTTCGGCGAATGCGCTGGAGAGCAAGATCGAAGGCAGCGTCGCGTCGATCGTCGAGATCGGCGCGTTCGTCCAGGGTTTGCCGCGCACGATCCGCGAGGACGTGGAGGCCATCCATGCGGCAGCCGTGACGGAGCTCAACGGGCTGGCGGGGTTCACCGCGATCATCAAGGACATCAGCGATCAGACCAAGCTGCTGGCGGTCAACACCGCGATCCTGGCGGCGACCTCCAGGGGCGACACGGTCGGCCTGGGCGTCGTGGCCCGGGAGATGCGCGAGCTGTCCGACCGGTCGGCCGAGGCCGCGACCATGATCGAGGAAGGTCTGCAACATGCACAGCGCATCATGCGGGACGGGCTCTCGATGCGCTCGATGGAGCAGCGAGTCCAGGAGGGCGCTGCCACCGTCGAGTCGCTCCGCAAGCTGCAGACGAGCTATGAAGAGGTCCAGGTCTACTATCGCCTCATGTTCAAGGTCGTGATGGAGCACAACACCGCGCTGGCGCACGAGATCGCCGACATGCTCGGCCAGTTCCAGGGCCAGGACGTGATGCGGCAGCGGCTCGAGCGGGTCGCGGCTGGGCTGGCGCGGCGCAACGACGCCCTGCGCGAGCTTCCCGAGAAGTTCGCGGGCGCGGACATCGATCTCTCCGCGCTTCCGCCGCGCATGCTCGACGTGGTGAACGAGTTCGTGGACATCGAGGCGCATCACGCGGACGCATCGCCGGCGGCCGGAGCGTCGGCCGATGCGCCGAAGTTCGAGCTGTTCTGACCCGTGGCGCGGCGGGGCGCGAGCGCGCCGCTAGGCCCGAAGGGCGGCGATCGGATGAGGGCTTCCGTGCGGCGTGACCTGCGGCCGGGGCTTCTTGCTGATGACCGCCCGCAGCGAGCCGATCACCCATCGAATCGCTCGCACCCAGCCGCTGGACGTGCCACAGCTGTCACATCCGAACAGCGGCCGCACATCCGCCAGGATGGCGTAGGCGACATTCAGCACCGCCTGAAACGGCCGGAATCCGAGGATGCTGATGCCGAAGCACCAGGCGAACCACGCGGTGCTGCGCAGCGCGCGCAGGACCTGTGCGACGGCCTCTCCGCCGAGCCTCATCGATCCATCCGGCATGAGGAGATGAATCGTTGCATAGGCGTCCCAGATATCGAGGCCTGGATGGAGCGCGCGGAGCGCCGCGGGATCGCTGCCGATCGGACGCACGATGACGCGGGTCGCGCCGCTGCGGTCTCGCGCCGACGCGCTGACCCAGCGCGCGATGCGACGGCAGACGCCGCACTGGTCGTCGAACAGCAGGATCGGTGTGTCCCGTGGTTGCGTGCGGGGCGTTCGTGTCATGGGATCACGCGAACGGCCCGGTCAGGACCGCCAGCAGGCTCGGCAGATGGGGGCGTGGCCCCTGGGCTCGTGCGACCGGAGCGCCGTCCAGGAACATGACGAGCGTCGGGGTGACGTTGACATCATAGCGCGCCGCGAGCTCGTGATCGATCGCGACGTTGACCCTGACGATCTTCTCCGTGGACTTCACCATCGCCGCGGCCTGCTGGAGCACCGGTTCGAGCACGCGGCAGTGCGCGCAGCCGTAGGACATGAACTCGACCGCGATCGGGCCCGCCTGGTTCAGCACGAGGGCGCCAAAGGTCGCGCTCGTCGCCGTGCGGATCGCCTCGTCCGCGACGATCGCGTGCGGACGGGTCGGAGAGGGGGATTCCGGCAGCGCTCGTGTCTCATTCATCGTCGACCTCCTGGAGTGTTCGTGGGTGTGCGCTGCATCCGGCGATCCAGGCGCCGTCCGGATCGGCGATCGCGCCGACCGCAGCCGCGAGGCACGGGACGTGGTCTGCGTCGCGCAAGATCCGCGCGCGCGACGCCGCGGTTGCGTTCTCCGGTGGCTTCGAACGATCTCGCCGCGATCCTGAGGCGAGGGGGCTCGCATCGAATCCGCACGACGAGCGCAGGCGATGCACCAGGGGGGCGGCGCGCGCGGGGCATCACGGTCTTGGGTTTGCACGACAACTTGCCGGAGGCAGATCATGAACCCCAGGACTTCCGCGCAGCGCAGCCGCGCGACAGGAGCTACATGACGATGGCGGCCTTGATAGACGAAGGAGGATCGAATGCGGCTCTCCGATGACAACCTTCGCGATCGCCCCGTGATCAGCGCGGACGGCAGTGTGATAGGTACGCTCGCGGAGCTGTTCATCACCAGCTCCGAGTGGCGCGTGGAGTCGATCCGGATCGAGTTGCGGAACGACATCGCCGACCGCATCGGCGCGAGTCGGTCGCTGCTGCATCGCGGCACCATCGAGCTGCCGGTCAGCTTCGTCCAGTCCGTGGGCGATGCGATCGTGCTCACGATCGACGTGGACAAGCTGCGTGAAGCGCATCGCCCAGGCGAGGCTGAAACCTCGGCGTCGACGCGTGGGTCGTCCGTGCCACAGGGCCACGACGAGCCGGGCGGAGGTGCGATCCACACGTGAACGCAGCGGCTCGGACGCGACGGACACGTGGATTCCGACCGGTTGGAGCACGGCTGCGACGGGTCGGTGGGACGCCGACGAGCGCAGGCCCATGGCCCGGACCCGTGTAAACTGCACGGGTGAGATCTCGGCGAGCCTCGCGGTCAGCTTGTTGCGTACCGCGACGCCATCATCGCAGCGGTGTACTGCTGTTCCTGGGCGTCTGAACGAACGTAGGTCGCAGCGGCGCGGATGGTCGGGTCACAGCGTCTTCAGGAACTCGAGCAGGTCGTCCTTGTCGCTTTCGGCGAGGTTCGTGCCGTACGTGTGACCGCCGTTGCCGTTGCCCGGGATCGTCGTGTCGAACACGAACGTGCCGCGCGGGCAGCTGGCGTTGACGTCGAGACCGACGTTGACCGGATCGAACGCGCCGGTGCGCACGGGGAAGCTCGTGCGGCGCTGCGACGGCTCCGCGAGCACGTCGCGCAGGGTGGGCCACGCGCCGTTGTGGCCGTAGGGGGCCGTGAAGGCGATGCCGTCGAGCGGCCGTGCGCCGTAGTTGGTCAGCGCGACGCTCGGCCGGATCCGGAAATTGGTGTACTGATTGGCGAGCGCCACCGGGTCGATCGTGGGGTCGGCCTGGACGGCCTGGGCGATCGAGGTCTGCAGCGTGGAGGCGAGGATCGCGCCGAGCGCGTACAGCTGCATCACGCCGCCATCGGCGCGACGGATGCCGGCCGCGAGCTGGCCCGCCTTGGTCTGCGCGAACACGGCCTCGATCACGGCGGGATCGGTGATGCCCGCGGCCGCGAGCTGCCGCTGCACGGTGGCTCGGACCGCACCGTCGAACACCGCGATGATCGCGGGGTTGGTCGTGAACCGGCTCGTATGTGACACCGTGAACGACGGGTCCGTGCCGACGGCCTGGACCGGGATCTCGGTGACCTTGTCGTAGTAGCGCGACACGCCGCCGTTGACCTCGGTGACGAAGTTGGCGTTGAGCGTGTCGGCCTGGGTCGGGTCCGCGGCGAGGACGGCCGGATCGAACTGGTCCGGGCGGGCGTGGCACGACGCGCAGCTCGCAGCATAGACGGCCTCGCCGCGCGCGGCCTTGGCGGCGTCGATCGCGCCGAACACCCGCGGATCCCACTTCGGGCTGCCGAGCGTGGCGAGCGCGCGCTCGAGCTTGTAGAGGTTCGCGGCGTTGGCGCTGGACACGACCCCGGTGGGCCCGAGCGAGGCGGACCCGAAGGCGCCCATGACCTCGCCGATGTTGCGCGTCATCGGGTCGTGCGTGGCGCAGTTGGTCTGCACGCAGTAGCGCCGGGGCGCGTCCCACACCGCCGGATAGCTCACGGGGGCGACGAGGTCGCGCACCGTGTCGGGCGAGTCCGCCGGCAGCGGGTGCTGGACCGCGAGCTCGCTGGCGAACAGCTCGTTGAGGATGATGCCGAACGCGTCGAGCCGGCCGGGCCCGGCGAGGACCGCGCTGTGGTTGCGCGCCACGAGACCGGCGAGCTTCGCCTGCGCCTCGTCGAGCTGCGCCTTGCAATCCGTCGCGTCGGCGAGGCGACCGCAGAACCGGTCGAACTTCGCGGGATCGCGCTCCGTTGCGTCGATCGCCGCCGCGAGGCCCGTGGCGAAGCCCTCGAAGTCGAACGAACCCTGGCCGGCTTCGACGAGCATGCGCTTGCCGGCGTAGTCGACCTGGCCCGTGTGACACGCCGGACACGTGAGGCCGACATATTCCTTCTGTGTGGCGGCGTCGGTGTCCTTGACGACGCCGATCGGGAGCCCTTCGAACGTCGGCACGCTCGACCGCGGCGGCGGGTACACGAACCCGAACGACTCGAGGTTCGCGCGCGTGGTGAAGAGACGAGCCCCGTCGGCGGTCTCGAGCGCGCGAAACAGGCGGTAGTCGAGCAGCTGCGAGCCCTGCGGCGTCGTGTACCAGGTGGTCCGGTCCGTGGCGTTCCACGTGGCGAGCGTGTATTCGCCGTCGGCGGCCGTGACCTGGTCGAGGTGCTCGCTATCCTCGTCGATGCCCGCGCCACATGCGGTGGCACCGGCGATTGCCATCATCAAGGCAACCACACTAGAAGTCTTGGATTGGGATGCTACATAACATATCGAGCGCATTTTGTAATTCCTGCGAAGAGAAGCTGCCGAGAACCGAGAACTCAGCTCGCGCTCTGTAGCGCGTCTAGCGCGGCCTCGGCAAGTCGGATCGTCGACGGGCTCGGCGTGATGCAGGCCCAGCGGACGAAGCGGCACGACGGTAGGCCGAAACGGTTCACTCGGCAAGGGGTGCAGTGGAGCAGTCCCGGGGGTGCTTCGAGAACGTTGTCCTGGTCACTCGAGTGTGTGAAACACCCACTGCACAGTTCTGGCTGGGTTTGATTCACGAAGTCAGTGGCTCCCTCGCATCTCCTGCAGCTGTGTGTTGCCATCCGCGTGTCAGGAGCGTCACGCGCGAGAAGCAGGCGCGCGCGACGTACGGGATCTCGATGGGCCCGCCGCGCCGCTCGATCGACTCAGCGCGTGGTCGCGAGCAGGTCGCGGATCGCCTGCACGGTTTCGGCGGGCGCTTCCTGCGGGAGGTTGTGGCCGGCGCGCGGGATGACCCGGCGCTCGTAGCCGCCGCGGAAGTGCGGCGCGTGGGGGTCCTCGCTGCGCGACACCGGGCGGACGCCATCGGCGTCGCCGTCGAGGTTGATCGTCGGCACCGCGATCTGCGGCTGCGCCTGGAGCCGGGCCTCGATCCCCAGGAGCGCCGGGTCGCCGGGGGCGTAGCCGTAGCGATGGCGATAGGAGTGGACGACGACCTCGACGAAGTCGGGATTGTCGAACGACGGTGCGGTCCGCGCGAACGTCGCGTCATCGAGGATCCAGTTCGGCGACCACAGCTCCCAGAGCAAGCGCGCGAACGCGCGGCGGTTCGCCGCGAGCCCGGCGCGGCCGCGCTCGGTGTGGAGATAGTACTGGTACCAGTAGCGATGTTCCTGCGCCGGCGCGACCGGCGTCGCGGAGGCCTGGATGTCCTGGAGGTTGTAGCCGGCGCAGCTCAGGAGGCCGCGCGCCCGTTCGGGCCACAGCGCCGCCACCACGCAGGCCGCGCGGCCGCCCCAGTCGAAGCCGGCCAGCAGCGCGCGCTCGATCCCGAGCGCGTCCATGAACTGCAACAGGTCCTGCCCCAGCGCGGCCTGCTCGCCGGAGCGCGGGGTGTCGGCGGAGCGGAACCGGGTCGGTCCATACCCGCGGAGGTACGGCACGAGAACGCGGCAGCCCTCGGCCGCGAGCGGGGGCGCCACCTCGTCGTAGCACCGCGGATCGTAGGGAAAGCCGTGGAGCAAGATCACGGCGGGCCCCCGCGCCGGTCCGTGCGCCTCGTAGGCCAGGTCGAGGACGGTCGTGCGGGCGATCAGCGACTCCACCCCTGGAAACGTAGCGCCCGGGCGCCGCGCCGCCACGCGGAAACCAGCAGGTAGCGCCGATGCCGCGGCGGCGCGCGCTCACTGCACGAAGCAGATCTGGGCCATGCCGGGGGCCGGATCACCGAACACGGCATTGCTGCACGCGGTGCTATCTGTGACGTCACGGACCGCGACGTCAGCGCCGATCAGCATGTCACGGCGGCGAGGCGTGACCTCGAGAATCCGGACATCGGGCGGCGTCGATCGGCCGCGCATCCAGGTCGAACGACAGCCCGCGGCGACTCGCGACCGCGGGCTACGGCACGTCCTCGGCGATGCACACGGCGTCGTCGAAGGCGCGCAGGCTCGTGGCCGGCGCCGCGTGGATCGCGACCAGGCCGGGTTGCGCCGGCGCGCCGAGCGCGGCGACCCGGTCGGCCTCGGTCGCGGTGGGGGCGCCGCCGACCACGAACGTCAGGCTGGTGGTGATGCCGGTGCGGTCGCAGGTGTCGTCGGCGGCGATGTGCAGCGTGAGGGTGACGCTGGTGCCGCGCGACACCGTCGAGAGCACGCTCACCGGAACCGTCAGCTCGGTGGAGGCGAACGCCGGCAGCAGGGCGAGGCTGCGCGGCGCGCCGATCCGCACGCCGGGGTTCGAGCTCGTCGCCGTGAGCGTCAGCTGCTCGGCCGCGACGACGCCGCCGTTGGCGACGGTCACGCGCGCCACGCCGGCCTCGCCGGGCTCGAGCGAGCCGTCGTGATCGGCGGGCGTGCCGCTGTCGATGGCGCTCGGCGCGCCGGCCGCGAGCTTGGCGGCGACGGTGCCGCTCTCGACGACGCCCTGGTTGGTCGCCGAGGTCCGCAGCGGCGACGCCGCGCACGAGCCGAGGCCACGGCCCGCGTAGGCCGCCGCCATCAGCAGCATGTCGTCGGTATCGAGCGCGCTCGCCGCGGCGAGGATCGCGTCGCGCGCCTCGGTGAAGGTCGCGTTGGGCGGCGACATCAGGAGGCCGGTGACCACGTAGTCGGACATCCGGCGCCGGGCGACGGTCACCCCGTGCTCGTCGACCAGCGCGTTGAGCACCTCCCACATGACCGTGGCCCACACCTCACCGGCGTTGTGGACCTCGCTGTTGGCGTTGGCGTTCGGATGCCCGGGGGTCGCGGTGGGCAGCGGGCTGCCATCGCCGATGTGGCGGAAGCTGAGGTCGTTCTTGGTCCGGTCGCGGCTGTAGGGGAACCGGCGGAGCCCGAAGTAGGCGGTGTCGGGCGTGCCGTCGGCGATCGCGTAGGGCGCCATCGCGTAGACCCCGTCGCGGTTGTCGCCCTCGCGCAGCAGCAACAGCAGCGCGTTGAAATCGCCCCAGCCCTCGCTCATCCCGGCGCACTGCTGCGATGCGCCGCACACGGCGAGGCGGTGATGCAGGTAGTGGCCCCACTCGTGCGCGACCACGGTGTTATCGAGATCGCCGTCGCGCTCGGCGCCGCGGGCCGTGGCCTGGAGCGTGAGCGTGACCGGGCCGGTCGCGAGGGCGGCGCGCAGCGCCAGGCCGTCGGACTTGCCGATGACGAGCCCCGGCAGGTTGGCGGTCGCGCTGCCGCCGAACGACCTCGGCGCGTCGAGGCCGCCGTCGGCGAGGATGACGCCGATCGCGCCCGCGGCCCTGGCGTTGTTGACGGTGACCTGCGAGTTGCACACCGCGGCATAGGTGACCAGGGCGATCTTGCCGGCGACGTTGGCGATCGGCTGGCAGCCGTCGTCGGTGGGCGCGGTCGCGTCGCTGGCGATGACCAGATCCCCGGTCAGCGTGAAGCTCCGGGGGCCGCTCGAGAACGTACGGCTTGGCACCACGCCGCTCGGCGCGGTGAGCACGCCGTCGGAGCCCGCGGTCCACAGGAACATGCGCATGCGCGGCCGCGCGCCGTCCGCCGGCGTCGACATATCCGCGTTGTTGCGCAGGCCGGTGTTGGCGCCGGCTTGCGAGGTGACGAGCAGCGGATCGCCGGCGGCCCCGCCGCGGCCGAAGTTGTCGCGCTGGCCGTCGCCGGTCGCCTCGGTGAAGCCGGAGTCGTACCACCAGTCGTGCATCCAGTTGACGAGGAAGAACGCGTTGACCGCGGCGGCCTTCGACTGATCGGGGGTCGCGAGCGGCTCGAGCTCGTGGTCGTAGGCGTAGTTGAGGACGCGGCCGGCGCGGACCTCGGGGCGCACGTCGCCGGGGCCGAACACCCGGTTGGCGTCGAGATCCGCGAACGCCTCGGCGTTGTTGCCGGAGGTCGTCGTGGCGTCGGCGGCGAGCCACGGGTCGTGGGTCTGGTTGAACGCCTCCATCACGACGAGGTTGGCCGGGAGGAAGCCGGGCGCCGAGCCGTCGGGCACGCCGGTGGGGTGCGGCGCGAAGCTCGCGAGCGGGCTGTCGAGCGGCCGGCGGTTGCCCGTGGTCTCGGCGTAGGCGCGGTACACGAACGCGTCGCTGGCGCGCAGATCGGCGTCGCGCAGGATCGCGCCGTCGTCCGAGACCAGGTAGCTGTGCGCCGACAGCTCCGGTCCGCCCGATTCGCTCAGCGGCTCCGGGGCGACGTCGCCGAACGACTCGACCTCCCAGGCTTTGACGAGTTGGTCGTCGATCGGCGCGAGGACGCGGCGGGCGCGGGTCCCGGACACCACGAGCGCGGGCGTCGCGGCGACGTCGAGCAGCTGCCAGCCCGCGGCCTCGCCGGCCGGGGCGATCGCGAGCGCGGGCCGGGTGCGGCCGAACTGCTGATCGAGCGCGTGGCCGAGCGCGTCGATCGCCGACGACGCGAACACTGGCTCGACCGCGTCCGGCAGCAGCGTGCCGGACACCGCCGCGAGCGAGTCGTCGGCGTGCAACAGGACGTGGAGCTCGCCCTGATCGACGGGCACACCGCCGGCCTGCTGCGCGAGCTTGACGACCTTCGCGCCGTTGCGGAGCTGCTGGGTGCCCGCGTGCACCAGGGCCATCGGCGTCGCGCCGCCGACCCACAGCGGCGCGAGCGCCGCCACGTGGTCGCGCGCGACGGCCTCCGCGGCGGCGCCCGGGATCCCGGCGCGCGGGACGATCGAGCGCATGAGGCGCGGAGCGCCGCGCGGATCGGTCGAAAGGATCGACATCCCGAGACCGGTCGCGGCCTCGTCGACCGAGGGGACGGGGCGACCGGTCCCCGGGTCGGCCGGGTCGGAGGGACCGGCCGGATTGGAGGGATCGTTCGTCGGCGATCCGGACGAGCAGGCGGCCAGGACCAGCCATGGAAGCGTGAGTTTGCGAGATGGCGAGCGCATGCGTTTGACCTCCCTGATGAGCGGCGGCCCACGCTAATCCAGCGGTCCGCAGGAGCGCTGCTGTGCGCGCGAACAACCTGGTTGCCAGTGCTAACGCGGGAGTGCGAGTGCTGCCTGGCGCGGTTCGCAGATCGCTTCACCGGCCGCTGGCGCGCGACCCCCTCGTCGCCGCTGGCCTGGCTCTCCGCGTTCGATCACGCTCCGGATGACGCGGCCGGAGGATTCCATGCGTCGCGCTCGTGTCGAGTTCGCGATCGGTTGGGGCACCTACACACGGCCGCCTGGTTCGGGCGATCGCGGGCGATCTCGACCGGCCGACCTCGCCGGGGTGGGCGATCCGTGGGCGGCGTGCCCCACTTCGCGGCAGCGTGCTGATAACCTCGGCGGGCTGGCGATGATCCTGCTCGTGGAACGGCTCGACGCGCTGGTATGCGCCACCCACGGCGCGAGCTGCCACGCCGCCCGGGAGTCTGTGTGACCCAGCTGGGGGCGCTGGACCGCGCCGAGATCACCGCGTGGCTGACCCGGGTCACGCAGACGATCGATCGCAGCCTGCGCGAACCGGCGCGCGGCGACGCGCTCGCGATGTTGCGCGCCGATCTCGAGACCACGACCGCCTCGGTGCCGGTGCTCGGCCAGCTCGCGCTGCTCGACGACTGCCTGCGCGTCGCGCACCTGGCGATCGAGGCCGGCGACGGCGAGGCCGACGCGATCGACCGGGCCGGCGAGCTGATCGCGGTCGCGGCGCCCCGGTACTTCGCCGTGCTGTCGCCCTACGAGTCGTTCGACGACGGCGCGAGCGCGCCCGGCGAGGCCGCGCGGTTCTTCGCCACGCACCGCGGCGATGCCGGCGCGTTCGGCTACGCGAGCGGCTCGGCGTGGCGCGGCTTGCGGCTGGTCCGCCACGTCGAGCGCCACACCCACAACGCGGCGCCGCTGCGCGAGCTCGAGCGCATGCTGGTGCGGATCATGGACGAGATGTTCGGCGGGCGCGCGACCCGGCTGGCGCAGGACGCGCGCCGCCGGCTGCGCGATCTGTTCGATCCGCCGGCGCTCGTCGGCGACGATCCGCGCGACACCGCGTTCTGCCGCAGCGACGGCCCGGAGGTGTTCGCGTCGGTCGCGCACGGCTCGCAGATCCACGAGCGCGATCCGTTCGACGTCGAATCGATCCACGCCGACGCGCGCGACGTGTTCCACCGCGAGATCATGCGGGCGACCACGCCGGAGCAGCACCAGTACGGCCACGGCCGCACGCTGCTGATCCTCGGCGAGTCGGGCAGCGGCAAGACCCACCTCCTGCGCGCGCTGCGCCAGCAGGTCCACGCCCAGCGGCTCGGCTACGTCGGCTACCTCCAGATGACCTCGGAGGTCGGCGACTACGCGCGCTACGTCCTGCGCAACCTGATCGATTCGCTCGAGCGGCCGTACGACGCGCCGGTGTTCGCCGAATCCGGCCTGCTCTACCTGTCCGACGGGCTCGCCGAGGGCCGCGGCAACATCCCGGCCGACGAGCTCGAGCAGCTGCGCCACGCCGAGCTGACCGGCGACGAGCTCGACGTGCTGATCGGCGGCATGATCGATCGCATCCTGCGCGCCGACGGGCTCCACCACCTCGAGTCCGATCTGCTGCACGCGCTGCTGCTGCTCCAGCGCCGCGATCCGGCGGTCCAGCGCCGGGTGATCCGGTTCCTGCGCTGCGAGCCGCTCACCGGCTACGAGCAGCGCGTGCTCGGCGGGCTCGCCTCGCGCGATCAACCTGAGGATCCGATGCGGACGATCCAGCAGCTCGGCGCGATCGCCTACGAGCTCCAGCTGGCGGCGCTGGTGCTGCTGGTCGATCAGGTCGAGGACGTGGTGCCCGACGGCGCGACGGTGACGCGGCTGCAGCAGGCGCTCGACGTGCTGCGCGGGATCGCCGACGCGGTGCCATCGATCGTCGTCGTGATGGCGTGCCTCGACGACGTCTACGCCGCGCTGCGGGCCCAGCTGTCGCGATCCGTCGTCGACCGGCTCGAGCGCGACCCGGCGCCGGTCCTGCTCGCCAGCCAGCGCCAGCGCGAGGACGTCGAGGCGATGCTGGCGCGCCGGCTCGACTACCTCTACGCCGCGTTCGACGTCGCGGTGCAGGACGACGACGTGTACCATCCGTTCACGCCGCGCCAGATCGAGGCGGTCACGCTGCTCCGCGCGCGCGACGCGCTCGCAAGGTTCCGCGAGTTCCGCGAGGCGTGTGTCGCGGCGGGCGCGATCGTGAGGCCCGCGCTGCCCGCGCCCGCGTCGGCTGCGGCGTCCGCGCCACCGGCGCCGCACCCGGCCGGGCCCAGCGCCGCCGAGCTCGACCGGGCGTGGAACGACGCGCTGTCGGCCGGCGACGCGATCCCCGAAGACGACGCCGGGCTGCTCGAGCTGGTCGCCGACGCGGTTCGCGGGGCCGCCGAGGAGCTCGGCGTCGAGCTGACGGTCAGCGCGGGCCGCGGCCGGCAGCTGGTCGTCGAGAGCAAGACGATCTCTCGCCGCGTGCTCGAGGTCTGCAACAGCGTCGCGCAGGGCGGCCACCTGGGCAACCAGCTCGACAACCTGCGCGCGCTGGTCGCGACCGGCGTGGTGCCGATCGCGCTGCGGACCTCGGACTTCCAGTTCACCGCCAAGTCGCGGATCTCCAAGCAGGTCGGCGAGTTCCTCCACGCCGGCGGCCGCACCGTCGTGCTCGAGGACCGCCAGCTGCGCGCGGTCAGCGCGGCGCGCACCGTGGGCGCCCAGCACCCCGAAGCGTTCGGTGCGTGGAGGCGCGCCAACCGGCCGCTCATGCACCTGGCGTTCGTCCGCGCGATCCTCGATCTCGATCACGTCCCGCGGGTCGCCTCGGTCACCACGACGCAGCAGCTGCCGCTGCTCGAGCGCCGGCCGGGACCCCCGACCTCGGAACCGCCGGTCGTCCAGGCGGCGCGCTCGGTCAGCCAGCCGATCGTCATCGACGCCAGCCGGATCCGGCTCGGCGAGACCACGACGATGCGCAAGGAGCCGGTGGTCGTCTCGCTCGATCAGATCACGACCCACGTCGCGATGCTGGGCACGACGGGCAGCGGCAAGACCACCGCGGCGCTGGCGATCGTCGAGCAGCTGCTCGAGCGCGACATCTCCGTCGTGCTGGTCGATCGCAAAGGCGACCTCGCGCGCTACGCGAGCCCGGCGTGGTGGACCGATCCATCGGCGGTCGATCGCGATCGCCGGATCGCGCTGCGCGAGCGGATCGACGTCGAGCTGTTCACGCCGGGCAACGCCCACGGCCGCGCCCTGCGCCTGGCGGTCCTGCCGACGCTCGCCGACGCGACGACCCAGGAGCGCGAGCAGCTCGCCAAGTTCGCGGCGGCGGGGCTGGGGGCGATGATGGGCTACGGCACCGGCACCACGCATCGCCACAAGCAATCGGTGCTGCAGTGCGCGATCCAGCTCCACGGCGACGAGCGCGAGGTGACGATCGAGGCGCTGCACGAGACGATCAGCCGGCCGGATCCGGAGCTCCTGACCCGGGTCGGGCCGCTGCAGCGGTTCTTCGCGGCGCTGTCCGAGGATCTCCAGACCCTCGACATCCAGCGCGGCTCGCTGCTCGGCGGCGAAGGCGAGCCGCTCGACGCCGCGGCGCTGCTGCCGCCCGCGGGCTCGCGGCCGCGGCTCTCGATCATCAACACGGCGGCGCTGTCCGAGATCGCGGTCCTGCAGTTCTGGATCTCGCGGCTCCTGGTCGAGCTCGGGCGGCTCGCCCGCCGGCGGCCGACCAGGTCGCTGCAGGCGGCGGTGTTCTTCGACGAGGCCGACGCCTACATCCCGGCGACCTCGGCGCCGCCGACCAAGGAGCCGATGTTCGAGCTGCTGCGCCGCGGAAGGTCCGAGGGCCTGGGCATCCTGCTCGCCACGCAGAACCCCGGCGACCTCGACTACAAGGCGCGCGACCTGATCGGCACCTGGCTGGTCGGCAAGGTCGCGCAGGACCGCGCGGTCGACAAGATGCGCAACCTGCTCGCCGGCTATCCCAACGTCGGCCCGCGCCTCGCGACCCAGCCGACCGGCCACTTCTTCTTGCTCGGCCACGGCACCAAGGAGCTCAAGGCCGACCGCGCGATGATGATCACCGAGCAGCTGTCCGACGACGAGATCCTCCAGCTCGCGCGCGGCAGCGGCCCGATCGCCCCGTCCGCTCGATGATATGGGTGGCGGCCGGGGATGGGCAGACTGTACGCGTGAAGACCACGGTCGACATCTCGGATGCGCTGCTCGCTCGCGCGAAGCGCCATGCGCGCCGCGTCGGGCGACCGCTTCGCGCCCTTGCGCCCCTACCGGAAGCGATGTCCTGGCAGGATCTGCGCGACGAGATCTACGGCTACATTTAGATCCCGTCACGAGCGCGAATGTCGGGGGCGCGTCCAACGCCGGCGGTTCCGAACGGACAAAGCGAGACGCACCTACCGCTCAAGCCTGAGCATCTCGTCGCCGCTGCCGTTGTGCGCGGGGAGCTGGCGTGAGTAACGTCCGCGACCGTGAGTGGCGTGTGGATGCGACCCGGGATTGCGAACGCGGCAGGTACGCGATGACCTCGCGTCTGGTTGCGGGGGAATCGCGAGCCAGATTCGTCGAGCGGGGGAAGCTTCGACCTGATCTCGGCGGCGGCGCTGGCGCCATGACCGGGGGCGGGAGCACCGGCCGTCGTGAAGCGCGCGATCGGCGCGGACCCTTGCGCGAGGAGCGGCCATGAGTTCGGTGCTGGTGCAGTCGCAACTCCTGCAGTTCGCGAACGATGGCAAGCTGCTCGCGTGCGCCGACAGCCATGGCGTGACGCTCGTCGGCGTAACGCCGAGCCAGGGCCCGATTCGCATCGCGCAACCCGCCGTGGCTGCGATCGCGGTGTTCCCTGAGGAGGTATGGACGCTCGACGAGCACCGGGCGCAGCTCCGCCGGTTTCATCGCGATGGCCGGGTGCTGGGCGCACCGCGGGCGCTGGCGATGGCGCCGTGCACGGAGTGGCTCGTCGCGCCGGGCGCTGCCCCCGCCGTGGTGATGCAAGGAACCCGGCGGCAGGCGATCGCCGTGCAGCGCGATGAGCTGATCGAGGTCCCGGTGCCGCACGGCGGTATCGCCATCCCACGCACCGCGCGTCAACAGGTCATCTGCCACGAGCAAGTGGTGCGATTCGGCGGTGGGATCCAGCAGCGGCTCCTCGGCAACGTGATCGCGCTCGGCGGTGCGGCGGTGCTGGAGGGCAACGTGCTGGTCCTCCTCGTGGTCGATCCGCGCGGCCAGCGCGGCACGATCGCGTTCTCGACCGAGACGGGCAAGGTCCAGCGGCAGTTCGAGGTACCTTCCGGGGAGACGAGGATCGCGGCACAGCGTGGCCTGGTGGTCGTGCACACCTCCGAGCGCCGCTTCGCGGTGATCGATATCCGCTCGGGCCGCGTCCGCGCGCTGGTGCAAGCGCCGGTGGACGTCGACGACTTCGCCGTGGACCCGGCGGGTGAGCGGATCGCGATCCGCTCGAGCGACGCCGTGCGCGTCTATCCGCTCGCGGTGCTCAGCACCAGCGCGCGTCCGGAGCTCGAGCTCGCGATCGATCGGCCGCCGTTGCCAGCGGCGCCCGTCGCACCGGGTGGTGCTGGCGCGGCGCCAGCGAGCCCGTCGGCGCCGGTTCCGCTTCGAGCTCCGCTCGCGTCTCGGGGCGCCGGCGCGGCGCCGCCCACGTCGTCGGGCGCCGGCGCGGCGCCGTCCACGGAACCCTTGGCCGAGCTTGCCTCGCAGCATCAGGCGGCGCGGCTACCGGTGGCCGTCGGCGCGCAGCGGTCCGAAGTCCCGATGGCCATCGATGCGCCGCAACGGCCGCACGGTGCGCGTGGGTCGACGAGCCTCTCGCCGACGCCTGACCGTGTTCGGGACGCAGGTGCCGAAGCACCACGGTCCGTCCGCGCGCCGGAACCATCGCAGGCGCCATCGCTCGAGCCGTCGCTGGAACCATCATCGATGCGCGACTCGGCGCCCGCGCCGGTCGCGCGTGGAGCCTTCGATCCACCCGCACCGGGACCCTCGGGATCCCGCGCAGAAGGCGCCGCGCCTTCGATCATCCGCCCCGACGACCTCCCCGACACCACGCCGCCCGAGACCCCGCCGCGTTGGATCGAGGTGGTGCCGCCGCAGGGAGGCGTCGGCGCAAGGAGGAGTGCCCCCGTGGAAGCACCCGTGGTCGATATTCTCAAGCTGCGCGGGTTTGGCGCCCCGCCGAAGTGGCCGAACGTCACGCGGCACGAAGCCGCGCGCTTGCTGCAGGGCGAGCTGCGATGGATCGGGCTTCGCGCGATGTTGGCCCTCGCGCGTGACTGGGACACCGGGCGGATCGCGTATGCGAACGAGAGCCGGCATCCCCAGGAGCTGGAAGCGATGTCGATCCTCGGCCTCCAAGCCAGGCACAAGGCGCGGGAACACGTGGTGGAGGCGCAATCCCAGCTGGTCGATCACGAGCGCGCCCTGGTGAGCGATCCATCGCGGCGCACGGAAGCGAGTCCGCTCGCCGCGCTCGCGGCCGAGTTTCGGCTGTCGGAGCTGGCGACGACGATCCTGCTGGTGGTCGCCGCGCCGACGATTCACGGCAAGCTTCACCGGCTGTACAAGATCCTCGGCAGCGACCCGGCGCGGGCAGACGTCGACGAGCTGCTGGTCGAGCAGATCCTCGCCGACACCGACGAAGCGCGCAGCGACATCGCGCACGAGCTCTCGCCCGGATCGGCGCTGTGCCGGTATGGCCTGATCCATGCTCCCGCGGGGGCCAGGCCGCACGCCCCGCTCGCGGTCGATCCGGTGATCGTCGCTCGCTTGCGCGCGGAACCGGTCGATTTCGGCCCCGGCGCCGCGACCACTGTCCGCTCGGCGGACCGCGCGCTCCACGAGCTGCTGGTGCCTTCGGGGCTGCTGTTCGAAGCGAGCCGGTACCTGTCGCGCTCGCCGAGTGACGATCACCAGGTGCGGATCTGTGTGCGCGGCCCCGCCGGGTGTGGCCGGCGCACGGTGCTGGCCGCGCTGGCGCACAAGGCCGGCCGCGACCTCGGCATCGTCGACCTGAAGCGGCTACCGCGCCCGCCCGACGCGTTCGCGGCGGCGCTTCGCACCGAGCTATCGCGCGCGCTGCTGCGCGGCCTGGTCCCGTGTCTGGTTCGCCTCGATGACGTGACCCGGGGCAGCGACGACCCGCTGCACGGCGTGGTCCAGGACGTCCTGGGCTCGCACCCGGGACCTGCCGCCGTCCACCTGGCTCCGCGAGCGAAGGTCCCGCTCGATCCGGGCTACCTGTTGCTCGATCTCGAGCCGCCGACGGAGACGCAGCGTCTGGGGGTCTGGCGCGAAGCGCTCGAGCAGTACGGTCTGGCCGTCGACCACCCGGAGCTGATCGCGGCGCGATATCGCGTCGGGCCGGGGACGATTCGAAGCGCGGTACGTGCGGTCGCCGAATCGCGGTTCCAGCAAGGTCGGTTCGCGGGCGACGTTCTGACCGACCTCGAGACTCGCCTGCGCCAGAGTCGCGAGGTCAAGCTCGGCGATCAGGCGCGGCGCGTCGATCGCCTGGCGGACTGGTCCCAGCTGGTGCTGCCCGACGACACGATGCGCCCCTTGCGCGAGCTGATCGGCCGCGCTCGCCACCGCCGCACCGTGTTCGACGACTGGGGCATGGAGCGCGTGGCCGCCACGGCGAGGGGCTTGACGGCCTTGTTCGAGGGATCGCCCGGCACGGGCAAGACCTTGGTGGCAGGCGCGATCGCCCGCGAGCTGGGCCTGGACCTGTACCAGGTCGACGTCTCGAAGGTCACGTCCAAGTGGATCGGCGAGACCGAGAAGAACCTCGGCGCGATCTTCGATGCCGCCGAGGACGGACAGGTGATCCTGTTGTTTGACGAGGCCGATAGCCTGTTCGCCCGGCGCAGCGAGGTCCGGTCGAGCAACGACAGGTTCGCGAACCTCGAGGTCAACTACCTGCTACAGCGCCTGGACTCGTTCGAGGGCTTCGCGATCCTGACGACGAACCTCGGCGCGTCGATCGATCCTGCGTTCAAGCGCCGGCTGTCGTTCCGGCTCACCTTCCCGTTCCCCGATCCCGAAGCGCGGGTCGAGCTCTGGCGCGTGCACCTGCCGGCCACGATCCCGATCGCCGGCATGCTCGATCTGTACGAGCTCGCGAACAAGTACGAGCTGTCCGGCGGCTACATTCGCAACGCCTGCGTTCGCGCGGCGTTCCTGGCGGCCGAGGAGGGAAGCCACTTGACCCAGGCGCACCTCGAATGCGCGGTTCAGCTAGAATACGCCGAGGTGGGAAAGCTGTCCCGCAGCGGGCGCATGGAATGATGAACGAGCGCGCGCTCCGCGCGATGCCGCGATTCCTGTCGAGGAAGCGATGGCACCGCGCGGCCGTGAACCTGGTCCCCCGATCGACGACCCGGAGCCACCATGGACGACTACGAT
>Ga0302299_10000734_pt1 | contig 18813 bp, 16 predicted proteins | sample III_Fen_N3_4_FD_198795 | JGI IMG/M metagenome (GOLD analysis project Ga0302299, IMG submission 198795) | Peat permafrost microbial communities from Stordalen Mire near Abisko, Sweden - III_Fen_N3_4 | ecosystem: Environmental > Terrestrial > Soil > Wetlands > Permafrost | place: Sweden: Abisko... | reverse complement strand
GGCCTCGACATCTACGAGGTCGACCGGTCGCCGGTGGTGTCGAAGTGGCTCGGCGAGACCGAGAAGAACCTGTCCGACGTGTTCGACGCCGCCGAGCCCGGCCACGTCGTGCTGCTGTTCAACGAGGCCGACTCGCTGTTCGGCAAGCGGACGAGCGACGTCAAGAGTAGCAACGATCGCTACGCGAACATGGAGACCAACTACCTGCTGCAGCGGCTCGAGCGGTTTGGCGGCCTCGCGATCCTGACCACGAACCTGACCTCGGCGATCGACCTGGCGTTCAAGCGTCGGTTCACCTACGACGTGTTCTTCAGCTTCCCGAGCCCGGACATGCGCGCCGAGCTGTGGCGCCGGACGCTCCCGGAGCGCGCGCGCGCCGCCACGATCGACTTCGACGCGCTCGCCGACCGCTACCAGCTGTCGGGCGGATTCATCAAGGTCGCGTGCGAGCGCGCTGCGTACGTCGCCGGTGCCAACCACACCGAGATCGACGAGGATATGATCCGGCAGACCGTCGAGCGCATGTACCGTGAGCGCGGCAAGCTCAGCTCGGTCGGCCCGCTCGAGTAGGCGGCGGCTCAGTCGCCGGGCGTGAAGATCGCGACGTGCTGCTCGGGCAGGAACTCGAGCGACTCGACGAAGTCAAAGCCGAGCGCGGCGAGCTCGCGGCGGAGCTGCGCCAGCGTCATCTTGTGCTCGGGCTTGATCGGCACCGCGGGATCCTCGCCGCGATACTCCACGAGCACCAGCCGGCCGTGCGGCGCGAGCGCGCGCTTGATCCCGGCCATCACCGACGGAGGATCCGACAGCTCGTGGTAGACGTCGACCAGCAGCACGAGGTCGCAGCAGCCGGCGGGGAGGCCCGCGTCGTGCTCGCCGCCGCGGATGGTCTCGATGTTGGTGAGGTGGTCGCGCCGCGCGTTGGCCGCGAGCAGCGCCAGCATCTCGGGCTGGAGGTCGGTCGCGAGCACCCTGGCGACCCGGCGGGCGAGCCGCAGCGAGAAGTAGCCGGTCCCGGCGCCGACGTCGGCGACCGTGGCGTGCGGATCGAGGTGGAGCGCGTCGAGCACGCGGTCGGGCTGCTCGCGGTCGGCGCGCTCGGGCCGGTCCAGCCAGTCCGCGCCGAGGTAGCTGCAGGTCTGCGCGATCGGTCGGCCCTGGTAGGTGCCGTCGTCGGCTACCGCCGGGGCCGACGGTGGTGGCGTCGAGCTGGTGCCGCCATCACCGGGGGCGGCGGCCTGCCGGACCTCGTCCGAAGGCTTGGGTGCGGCGCGGCCGCACGCAGCAGTGGTGAGCGCGGCGACAAGCACAGCGAGCTGTGCCGGCGCGCGTCGTGGCGAGCTCAGCACCCAGGCACCGAGCTCGGTGCTCGAGTCGGGTCGCGCGGCGCGCACGTCGAAGGCGACGCGGTCGGCGGTGACGACCCGTCGGTCGCCGAAGCGGAGGCGGCGCGGTCGTCGGTGGTGACGAGGCCGGTGGCGGTGCCGCCAGCGGTCGTGGTGACACCAGGCGAGGTCATGGATCCTCGGCGCACGCGGTGTCGGCGACGGCCTCGATCGCGATCGCGGTCAGCGCCGCGCAGTAATCGAGGTCGATGTTGGCCATGGTGTCGAGCGTGTCGTGGTACCCTGTACGGCTGATGTCGTAGTTCTCCATGATGAGGACGACCGGCACGCCGAGGTCCGAGAACACCTGGCCGTCGGTGTTGTACAGCGCCGAGCGCGGCTCCCACTCGACGCGGACCTCGCCGTGGACCGCCAGGTGCGCGAACGGCGGCGGCGGGTGCGTGCCGTCGGGCATGCGCGCCGCGCGGCCCTTGCCGTGGCGGTCGCGCGCGGCGTTCCACGCCGTGACGGCGCGGTTCCAGCGCTGGTTCGCGCGCTGGGCACGCCAAGCGAGCCTGAGCGCCGCGGCGCCCTCCCCGGGTGCGATCTGGAACACGTCGAGCGCGCGGTGGGTGTTGTGGCCGATCATGTCGAGCACGAACGCGCCGACCACCTCGACGTGCGAGACGTCGCGCGCCGCGCCGTCCTCGGCGGTGAACACCAGGGAGCGCTCGACCAGGCCCTGGCAGATCGCGCGGGCGCCGAGCGAGTCGGCCGGGAACTCCTCACCGGTGAGGTGGACGAGCCAGACGTCGCGCTCGAGCCGGCCGGCGGCGGCGAGCGGCAGCAGCTGGTCGGCCGCGAGCATCAGCGCGGTCGTCGCCGAGTGGTTGTCGTCGGCCCCGAGCGCCGGTGCGCGCAGCGTGTCACCGCCGCGGTCGGCGTCGTACACGTCCTCCATGTAGGCGGTGTCATAGTGATCCGCCATGATCACAGCCTCGCCGCGGTTGCGACCCGGGATCATCACGACGATGTTGCGCTCGCCCGGCGCGTCGCGATTCTTCGCCCAGCCCTCCATCCACGGCAGCGCGAAGTCGGTGTCCCAGCGGAACACGTGATCGACCACCTCCGCCGCGCCGGTCATGCCGTGGCCGGCGATCAGCGCGCGGTAGCGGTCGTGCAGGTGATCGCCGAGCTTCTCGAGATCGCGGCGCTCCTCGACGCGGAGGTGCGCGGCCGCAGCGGCCGGCCCGCCGGTCTTGCCGCGGTTGACCGCGATCCCGTCGGAGTTCGCCTTCTGGCGGAACTCGCCATCGGCCAGCGCCGAGATGCTGCGCCAGATCGCCTCCTCGAACGCGCGGTCGCCCAGGCGCTCGAGCACGAGCGGCGGCCCAGGGTCCTCGGGCACGCCGATGCACGACCGGAGCTCGGCGAGCGCGGTGGCGAGGTAGTCGTCGAGCGTCTCGGCCTTGGCCAGCCGGAGCAGCGAGCGCGCGAACGACGGCGACAGCGAGGCGCCGAGCAGCTCGTGAGCGTCGAGCAGCGTGCGCGCGTTGTGGCTCGGCGTCGGCCGGCCGTGCTGCGGCGGCAACGCTGCGGCGGCGACGTGGGCGGGGCGCGCGAGCCGCACGGGCGCGTGGCGTGTGGTCTCGGCGCCCGCACGCTCGACGGTGATGTAGCCGAGCGGGGCGCCGGCCCAGCGCTCGATCTGAGCGTCGTGCGCCGCATACCTGGCGGCGGTGGGCTCCCGCTGCGCGCCGCGCGCATGCGCCGGACGCGCTGCCATCGCGGTGTACTCGTGGCGCGCGAGCTGCTCGGCGTGCGTGCGGCTCGCGGCCTCATGCTGCGGCAGCGCCCCGGTGGGCGCGAGGCCCGCGGCATCGTGCTGCTGCGGCGTCCCTGCGGCTGCGAGGCTCGCGGGGCCGTCACGGCGCGCGGGCTCGACACGCACCACGGTGTACCTGTGGCGCGCGAGCAGCCCGGCGTGCTCGAGCCTCGCCGCGGGCGCTCGCCGCGCTTCGCCCTCGCGCGCCGGCGATGCGCGCATGCCGGACCCTGCGGGCTGCGCCGATGCCGCGCGTGGCGCGAGCTTCGCGATCAGCGGGACGTGCCAGAACAGCTCGCGCGCGCCCGCCCGCATCGGGGGGTAGTACATCCGGTAGCCGAACCGGCCTCCGGCGCCGACCTCGCGGGCGGCCCGCTCGAGCGCGGCGCGATCGGCCACCGGCCCGTCGAGTACCAGGCGGTAGTCCTCGGTCCAGATCTGGACGTTGCGCGCCAGCGGCTTGTCGTACAGCCCGAGCACGTCGGGCTCGGTGGAGAACAGCGCCGTCGAGACCTTGTCGTGGAACGCGTCCTCCGGGAGCCCGACGTCGCGCGCGGTGCGCTGCCAGCGGTGGGTGCGCGCGATGTGAGCGACGACGCGGTGGCCGGCCTCGCCGCCTTCGTCGAGCCACCCCGACTGGGGGATGCGGATCGCGTAGCGATCCTCGACGCGAGGGAACAGGTGGAGCAACGGGATCTGGGTCGCGCGAGGCAGCTCCTCGGCGAGAGCGTGATAGCGCGGGTGGTACGCGAACACCAGGCTCGCGGGCGACGGCACGAGCCGCACGGCGCGCGCCAGGTACGCGGCGCGCACGCGGTCCGGCAGCGCGGCGAATGGCTGGGTCGTCACCACCGTATCGATCCCGGCGAGCGGCTCGTCGTGGCGAGCCCACCGGGTTCCCCCGGCCCAGCGCACCAGCGCGTCGAGCGCGGCATCGTCGAGCCCATCGAGCGCGGCGCCCGCGCCGTCGTGGCTGGTCCCGAACAGCGTGAAGCGATCGTTGCCCTTGTCGTCGTGGGTGCGCGACAGCGCGAGCGCGAGCGCGAGCACCAGCGGCTCGTCGGCGAGCGCCCCGGCGGCGGCGGCAGCAGCGAGCTCGGGCGGCCACGCAGGGTTGCCGTCGAGCAACGTGCGCGACAGCGCGTGCGGCTCGCCGCGCACCAGCTTGCCGAGCGCCTCGGTCACGTGCCGCGCGATGCGGTCGAGCCCGGGCGCGAGCTCGTGGGCCCACTCGTACTCGTCGATCTCCAGCGCGCCGAGCGTCGCGACCGCGCGGCCGGTGCCGCGTGCGCACGGCTTCCAGCCGACGAGCTGCGCTGGCATGTACTCCGAGTACGCCCGCACCGGATACCGCCCCGGGCCACGCCAGCTCTCGCTCGCCTCTCGGACGATCGTCGCCCAGTCCATGCGGCCTAGGCTACGCTGACTGCCCGTGTAACGCCCGCGCTACTGCATCACCTGGAACACCCTGGCGAGCCGCTCCTGGCGATCGAGCCGCTCACCCAAACCTAAAGCGATCCGCGCAACGCGCGTCACACCGAGGCGCTCGACGCGCGCGACGTCGTCCCCACTACGCGAGCCTCGAGCGCGCTCGCGCTCACGGCGAAGCGCCCCCCGAAACACCGTCCCCATCCGGGCCATGGCGCGAGTGTTCCCCGTTTCGGCGCACATTGAATCCGCAGCTCGATGATCCGGGTGTGTCTCACGCGGTGGCCACTGGGTCAGCCGCGAGAAGGCATCGTTCCGCCCTCACCGGCGCATCGTTCCGCCGTCACGTGTGCTTATCGGGCGCATGTCGGCCGCCGCCGCCGGCGGGGACCGCAGCGGCTGGCCGGCGGGGGCCGCAGCGACGCGACAAAGGGCAAGGGTGGACAGACCGGCCCTGCCAACGTGCGTCGTCGGCGCGAGACACGTGTCGATCTCCGACGAGCTGCGCCGGCATGTACTCCGAGCACGCGCGCGCCGGATACCGGCCGCGGCCGCGCAAGGCCTACTTCGCTTCGCGTTCGAGCGTCGCCCAGTCCATGCGGCCTGGGCTACGCTGACCGCCCGTGCAACGCCCGCGCTACTGCATCACCTGGAACACCCCTGGCGAGCCGCTCCTGGCGATCGAGCCACGCGGCGACGAGGTCGTGCGGCACGCTGCCACGCTCGCCCAAGCCTACAGCGATCCGCGCAACGCGCCGTTGCTCGGTCACACCGAGGCGCTCGACGCGCGCGACGTCGTCGCCCACTACGCGAGCCTCGAGCGCGCCGGCGACCACGGCTTCCTGGTGCTCGGTCCCGGCGGCGAGCTCCTCGGCGACGCCGACCTGCGCGGGTTGACCGACGGCGCCGCGGAGTTCGCCTTCCTGGTCGCAGCCGTCGCGGCGCAGGGCCGCGGCCTCGGCACCCGGATCGCCCTCATGCTCCACGCCTTCGCGTTCAACCAGCTCCGCCTCGAGCGGGTGTATGCCTCCATCGTCCCCCACAACGTCGCGTCGCGTCGGGTGTTCGACAAGCTCGGCTACACCCTCGATACCAGCCCTGCCGCGCGCGACTTCGCCGACGATCCCGCCGACCTCACGATGGTGATCGATCGCGCGACCTTCGAGCGGTTGCACGCGTCCCCGCTGGCCGAGATCCGGATCGCGGTGCGATAGTCGCGATCATGGTCCTCGCGTCGCAAGTCCTCACCGGCCTGGTCGCCGCGCTCCACGTCTACTTCCTCGTCCTCGAGATGTTCCTGTGGACGACGCCTGCCGGCCAGAAGGCGTTCGGTCGCACCGCCGAGCAGCAGGCGGAGACCAAGGTGCTCGCCGCCAACCAGGGCCTGTACAACGGCTTCCTCGCCGCGGGCCTGGTGTGGTCGCTGGTCGGTGGCGACCTGGTCGCGCTGCCCATGCGGACGTTCTTCCTCGGCTGCGTCGTCGTCGCCGGCGTGTACGGCGGCCTCACCGCCTCGCGCAAGATCCTGTTCGTCCAGGCTGTGCCCGCCGCCCTTGCGCTCGCCGCCACGCTCGCCTTGCGGTGACGTCAGCTGCCCATCGCACGTCATCTCGCACAGTTGGCTGACGGGGACGGTGTCACTTTTGTCTCGTATCGCGCCGCGGCCACGTGATCTCGGCTAGTTGCGGAGTGTCGCCCGAGGATGCCCGAGGAGTGGAGGCGCACCCACTCCGCCGGTGGAGCTTCATCACCTGGGCTGGCAAGTCCGTGTTGCCTGGTGTGGTTCCCGACGGCATCGCGCTCGCATTCCCTTCCGGCATGGTGCTAGCGCTCTCGGTGTTCACGCTCGCTGCGATCGTCGGCCTCGCGTACCTGCTGTGCTACGGCGGGTTCGAGGGACCGGTGGACTGGCTCATGGGGACCGACTCGCACGGCGATCGCGGCGTCCAGCGGATCGCGTTGACGTTCGACGATGGGCCGCATCCGGTGCACACCGCGCGGCTGCTCGACACGCTCGCCGAGCTCGGTGTGCCGGCGACGTTCTTCGTGGTCGGCCGCGACGTCGATGCGAACCCCGGGCTGGTGGCGCGGATGGCGCGCGATGGCCACGAGCTGGGAAACCACACGTACGATCATCGCTACCTGCCGCTGGCGCGCTCGCGCAGCGTGGAGCGCGAGCTGCGTGCGACGGATCGCGCCATCGTGCGTGCGGCGGGGGTGGTACCGAAGCTCGCGCGCCCACCGTGGGGCGGGCGGTCGCCGCGCAACGTGCAGGTGTTCCGCCGCCTGCGCAAGCGCCTGGTGCTGTGGGACGTCAACAGCTTCGACTGGAAGGGCAAGCCTGCCAGCGAGGTGGCGGCGCGGGTGCTCGAGCGCGCGCGGGGTGGCAGCATCGTGCTGATGCACGAGGCGCGTGACGGTGGCGACACGACGATCGAGGCGGTCCGTCTGCTGGTGCCGGCGCTGCGCGCGCGGGGCTTCGAGCTGGTGACGGTCAGCCGCGCGATCGCGTGACAGTCACGCCGGAGCGTCGCGCAGGTGAGCGATGACGGGCGCGTGATCGCTGGTGCCGACGTCGCGGTAGGTCGCGCAGTGCACGGTGTCGTCGACGAGCGCGGCGCTCGCGGCGATGTAGTCGAGCCGCCAGCCGATGTTGCGCTGGCGGTGGTTGCGCCACGGCGCCCACCAGGTGAACAGCCGGTCGTTGTCGGGGTCGACGCGGCGGGCGACATCGACCAGGCCGTAGCCGAACAGCGCCTCGATCAGCGCGCGCTCTGCGGCGGACTGGCCGATCACTTGCTTGCGCAGCGTGGGGTGGACGTCGAGGTCGGTGCGCGCGACGTTGAAGTCGCCGCACAGCACGAGGTGCCTGCGATCGGCCTCGAGCTCGCCGGCCCACGCGACGAGCTCGTGCAGGAACGTCATCTTTGCCGCGAGATCCTTGCCGCCGTTGGGCACGTAGACCGAGGCGACGACGACGTCGCCGAGCGCGGCGGTGGCGATCCGGTTCTCGTGGTCGAACGCCGGGTGGTCGAACGCGGGCGCGCCGGGGTACCTGGCGGCGCGGAGCAGCAGCGCGACGCCCGAGTAGCCCTTGTGGCCGTGCCAGTGGCAGTGGTAGCCGGCGACGGAGGCGAGCGGGTCGGGGACCTGATCGGGCGACGCCTTGATCTCCTGCAGGCAGATCACGTCGGGCTCCTCGCGATCGATCCAGCGCAGGACCTCGGACGAGCGCGCGCGGATACCGTTGACGTTCCAGGTGGCGATCTTCACGCGCGCGATCCTCCAGGTAACGAGCCCCGCCAGCGCCTCAGGTAGGCCAACGACATCATCGACCAGCCTCGGTGTCCGGCGGCGCAACGCCGCCAACCGTCCGCGGATGGGGTGCGGGCACAAGAGCGCGGAGGCGCACGTGACGAGCATGGACCGAGGCGGACGCGACAGCCAGCTGCTGGCGCTCTCACCGGTCCGCGCGCGAGCGACCCGGATCTCTGGCGATGCCTGCGGGAGCACTCCGGGAGATCTTCGTCGAGAACGTGCCAGATCGAGGTTCTAGTCGCGGTCGCTGCGCGCGCGGATCTCGCCGGCGACCTGGCGCAGCTCGGGCTCGCGCTCCTCCGTTCGCTGGTTCGCGATCAGCGCGCGCCCGAGATCGTCGAGGCCGACGATCTCGGCGATCACCGGCCGCTCGCGTGGCTTGGCGTAGCCGCGGTAGGCCTGGCCGAGCCCGAGCACGACGATCTCGCTGGCGCGCCCCAGCGCCGGGCTCGGCGGGAACCACGCGAACAGCGCTGCGCCATCGACCGTCGCGCCGACGTGGGCGTCCTCGAGCGGGCTCGCGAGCCGGAGGATGACGTCGCTCATCCCGCCGCCATCGTCGGCGTCGACCTGGACCGGGACCCACGAGCGGACGTACCCGCCGGCCTCGCGCACGATGCCGACCAGGGCGGTGGGCGCGCCGTGCGGATCGACGCTGGCGCACACCGCGCCGAGCTCGAGTGGCTTGACGTCGAGCCCGCGCGCGATCGGCCCGGTCAGCTCGATCAGGCCGAGCCCGGCGTGCCGGCTGAGCCCCCAGTTGCCGACCGCGACCACCTCGGAGCCGTCGAGCTTGGTCGCCACGGTGAGCTCGGCGCCGACGTAGGGCCGCAGCAGCTCGGCGTCGGTTGCACCGATCGTCTTGTCGCCGTTGCGGACCAGCATCACGGGACCGACCAGCTTGCCGTCGGCGAGCAACGGCGCAACCGAGCGAAGCTCGCGCGCGTTGCGATCGAGGCCGTGCACCCGACGAGACTGGCATGACCACAGCTTGATACTCAACTGGTCGTGCACGCTCGACGCTGTCCTGGCCTCGAACGCTTCCGGCGGTCCCGAGGGTCGTGGCACGCTGGTTGTATGGCGATCTCGCTCGCGGACCAGGTGCGTGATGGTGGGGGACTGCGCGACGCGCTGGTGACCGGGTTTCGCCGGGTGATGCGGCTTTACTTCCGGGACATCGAGCGGCTCGGTGAACCTCCCGGACCCGAGGTGCGCGGGCGTGTGTTCGTGGCCAACCACGGCAACGCGCTGATCGATCCGGTCCTGGTGATCACCGAGGCACGATGTGCGATCTCGCCGGTCGCGAAGTCGACGCTGTGGTCGGTGCCGGGGCTGCGCTGGCTGCTCGATCGCCGCTGCGGACCGGGGCGGCGCGGATGCTGGTGGCGGCCGCTGCGCACGGCGGGGTGGCGCCGACGTTCCAGGCGGTCGGCCTGGAGTTCGATGCCCGGCACGACTTTCGCTCGCGCTGCCTCGTGCTGTGGGGGCCGGTGCGCAGGCTCGCCGAGATCGCCGGTAGCGGGGAGGATCTGGTGCACGCGCTCACAGCGCGGATGGAGGCCGACCTGCGTGAGTTGCTGATCGAGGGCGAAACGCCCGACGAGCGGCTGCGGGTCGCGCGGGTCGCCGAGTTGCTCGCGCACGACGCCGGCGAGAGCTCGCTCGGCGCGTGGAGCGACCTCGGGCGCCGGGTCGAGCTCGCGCATCGCACGTTGCGCTCGCTCGACGATCGGGTGGTCGCGGGCGCTTCCATACTTCGTGCCGCGCTGGGTCGCGCGGGCCTACGATCCGGACGCGGTGTCGACGATCAAGCTCGGCGCCGCGCTGGTGGTGTATCCGGTGTGGGCCGCTGGCCTCGTCGCCGCCGCGTTCGCGGCGCTGCCGCTGCCGCTCGCCGTGGTCGCAGCGGCGGTCGTGCTGGTGTCGCCGTTCGCCGCGCTGCGCTGGCTCGACGCCTGGTACCTGCGGCGGCCCGCGCCCACGCGGGACCAGCTCGCCGCGCTGGTCGAGCTGCGCGCCCGCGCGTGCGAGGCGATCGACGATGCGCGCCGCCGGCTGCCGTCGTGATCGCCGGGTGATCGGGACGCCGGTCAGCCCGAGGCCGGGGCGTGGGCGACGACGGCGTCGGGCTCGGTCCACGCGTGTTGCTGCGCCAGCGAGCGCGCGCGGCGGAGCAGGATCTCGGGTAGCGCTCGGCGCTCGGCAGCGGCGAACGCGGTGGCGAGCTCGACGCCCGATTCGAACCGCGCCTCGCGTGACTTGGCGAGCGCGATCTGGAGGAACGCCTCGAGGTGGCTCGAGATCGCGCCGAACGCCGATGGCCGGAGCGGCATGATGTGAACCACGGCGTAGAGCAGCGACGGGGTGTCGCGCGCGACGAACGGCACCCGACCGGTGAGGCAGCGGTAGATCACCGCGCCGAGCGCGTAGAGGTCGGCCCGGTGGTCGACCGGCTCGCCACGCGCCTGCTCGGGCGCCATGTAGGCCGGCGTGCCGATCGCCGCGCCGCGGGTCAGCGTGCCGGACGCGGCGCCGAGCAGCGCGACGCCGAAGTCGAGCACCTTCCACAGGCCGTGGTCGGTGAGGAACAGGTTGTGCGGCTTGAGATCGCGGTGGACGATGCCGGCCGCGCGCGCGCGGTCGATCACCTCGGCGACCTCGGTCACCAGCGCGACGAGCCGCCCGCCGGTGAACGGCCCCGCGCGCAGCAGCTCGCCCAGCGTGCGGCCGTGCAGCTTCTCCATCGCGAGGTAGGGCAGGGGATCGAGCGGCGCCGACGCGTCGAGCACCTTGACGACGTGCGGCGAGTCGATCGCGCTGGCGATCCGGACCTCGCGCAGGAAGCGCTCGACGTGGCGCGGATCGCCGAGCAGCTCGCGGCGCAGCAGCTTGATCGCCGCCTCGGCCCCCGACGCCGGGTCGCTCGCCGCGTAGACCTCGCCCATCGCGCCGCGGCCGAGCACCGCGCCGAGCTCCCAGCGGCCGACCAGGTGGCCGGTGAACCGCCCCGGCCCGCCGATCTTGAGCGCGCGGTCGAGGTCCTGGCGCAGCTCGGCGACCTGGACGTCGCGCTGCGCGGCGAGCCGGGTCGCGCGCTGGAGCTGCTCGATCGCGCGCAGCGAGCTCCGCCGGGTCATCCGCGCGAGCAAGAAGCACACCGCGTAGCCCTGCTGCACGATGATCTGGCCGGCGAGCTGGGCCGCGAACGAACAGCTCTCGCGCACCGGGTAGAACCCCGGATCGGCGATCACCCCGCCGATCACGAGTGCAGCGACGACGGCGTGGGCGCCCGCAGCGAACGCGTAGACCGCGATCGCGCTCGCGCGGTGCTCGGTGCGGCAGAAGAAGAACACGCCGAGCGTCACGATCAGCGGTGCCGCCGAGAACACGCCGACGTAGAGGATGCCGAGCTGCCCGCACACGATCGCCGCGAACGCGAGCGCGCCGAGCCGCTGCGCGTTGTAGCGCGCCGACGACCGCAGCTCGCGGTACATCGCGACGCTGCCGAGCACGCCGAGCGCAAGGATCGCCAGCAGCGCGGTCGCGATCCGGCGGTCGCCCGGCACGGCGACGACGGCGAGCGTGGTGCCCGCGGCGACGAACCAGCCCGCGCGCAGGAACGTACGTGTGCGCTCGACCTCCTCGTCGTGCAGCGCGTCGGCTGCCGAGGTCAGCGTCGTGACGACCGCGCGCTCCACGCCGAACATCATAGCGAGCCCGCCCGCGCGCCGCGCCTCGACCGCGGGGTCGCGGTCGTGAGGCGGGCCTCGGTCACCCCCACGGCAGCGCCCGCAGCAGCGCGTCGGCGCGCTTGCGCAGCCGGGGCTCGAGCGCGCCTGCCAGCGCGGCATCGAACGCGCTCGCCATCGCGGCGCCGGTGGCGAACCTCCCGTCGGGATCCTTGGCGAGCGCGAGCGCGAACCAGCGATCGACGTCGAGCGGGAGCTCGGCCGCGGCGCTCGGCTGAGGCGGCATCTTGTGCACGGCGGCGTAGAGCAGCGCCGGGGTGTCGGCGCCCGAGAACGGATGGCGGCCGGTGACGCAGCGGTACGCGACCGCGGCGAGCGCGTACAGATCGGCGCGGCCGTCGAGCTGCTTGCCCTGGGCCTGCTCGGGGGCCATGTAGCTCGGCGTGCCGACGATGCCGCCCTGGGTCAGCGTCCCGGAGCCGTCCTCGGCGAGCGTGGCGACTCCGAAGTCGAGGATCTTCCAGACCCGATCGTGGAACAGGTTCTGGGGCTTGACGTCGCGATGGATGATGCCGGCGGCGGACGCGGCGTCGAGCCCGGCGCCGACCTCGCGGATCAGCACGGCCAGCGCGGGCGGCGTCAGCCGGCCTTCGCTGCGCAGTCGCTCGGCCAGGGTCTGGCCGTGCAGCCGCTCCATCGCGAGGTACGGCGGATCGCGGTCACCGGCCTCGAGCAGCTTGACCACGTGCGGCGACGCGAGCGCGCCCGCCGCGCGGGACTCGCGCAGGAAGCGCGCGACGTGGGTCGGATCGGCGAGCAGCTCGCGGCGCACCAGCTTGAGCGCAGCGGGCTCGCCGGTGTCGAGCTCGATCGCGTCGTAGACCTCGCCCATCGCGCCACGGCCGAGCAGCGCGCCCAGCCGGTAGCCGCCGATCGTCTGATCCGTGTAGCGCCCCGGGCCGCCGACGCGGAGCGCGCGCTCGAGATCGAGCCGCAGCTCGTCCATCAGCGCGTCGCGCTGCGACGCCAGCCGGGTCGCGCGCTGCAGGCTCTCGATCGAGTGCAACGACGCGCGGCGGAACACCCTCGCGGTGACGTACGCCAGCGTGTAGGTCCCGAGCACGAACCCCGCACCCGCGAGCTGCGCGACCGCGCCGACCGGGCGATCCGACGCGAACACCCCGGGATCCGCGATCGCGCCGCTGGTGATCGCGAGCGCGCACAGCGAGTACATGGTGACCGCGGCCGCGAAGATCCAGCGCGCGGCGCGCTCGGCCTCGGTGCGCGCGACGAAGTGGATGCCGATCACGACGATCAGCGGCGTCGCGGTGAACGTGCCGAAGTACAGCACCGCGACGTGCGCGTTGACCACGCACACCAACGCGAGGAACACGAGCGCGCGCTCGGTGTAGCGCGCCGGATCAGCGAACGCGCGGTGGAACCACGCGCTGATCGCGATGCCGAGTGACAGCGCGGCGACCAGCGCGATCGTCATCGCGCGCGGCGTGTGCAACAGCGGGACGCTCGCGATCGCTGCGACGCTGATCCCCCAGCCCACCCGGATGAACTGCCGCGTGCGCTCGAGCTCCTCGTCGCGCATCGCGTCGGCGGCCGTGGTCAGCGACAGCGCGCCCGATGGGTCACTCAGCCGGTCGCCGGGCACGAGGCCGACCGGCAGGGGGATGGTGCCGATCGCCGGGACCTGCGCACCCGCGGCCCCGAGCACGGTGCCATCGTGGATGGTCGGCGGTGCCAGGTTGCCTGGACGATCCGCGATGGTGGCCCCGCTCGCGGTGTCGTCGTCGCCGCGCGCCATCGCCCGTCAGTGTAACGCCGCGGACTGGCTGGGTGACAGGTTGCCGCAGCACCGCGCCGCGACAGGCGGCTACGTCGCAGCCAGGCTGGATCTTTCCACGTGTGTTTTTTGGTGCCCGGCCCTACAATGTGAGGCTGAGCATGGCAGTTAGCTCACTTTACCGCAGGCCACCGCGCGGCCGGCCCTCGATCGGATTCCAGCTCGATGCGCCGCGTGAGGTCGAGCTACGGGAAGGGCCCGTCCTTACGTGCCGAGAGCTCCGGCAGGATGGCCGGCTGGTCGGCGAGCTCGAGGTCGGCGTGTTCTCGGCTGCGCTGATCATCGATCGCGACGGCATCCTGGCCGAGAAGGCGCGCGAGATCATCAGCCGCGAGGCCGCCGAGCAGACCCAGGCAGTCGCCGTCGCGGTCCGGCTGCCGGGAGCGAGCGGGTTTCGCGCCGGCGCCGTGGTGCGCGCTGCGCTGCCCTACGTCCATGTGTTCGCGCTCGCGGCCGATGACGGCGTCGATGGCGGCGTGCTCGTCACAGTGCGCTGCGCGAGCCCCGACTGGACGGCGGCCGACCACATCCTGCGCTCGCTGCGCATCGTCACCCGCCACGGCATCGCCGCGGCCAACGACGACGGCGACGGGCTGCCGTTGCTATCGACCGTCGCGCCGCGCTGACGACCGCCTCGAGTCCTCGACGCCGACGCGGGTAGACGAGACGGCGGTGATCGTGGGGGAAGCCACCGCGCGCGAGCGGGCTCGGATGGCTCCCGACCCAGGCGCCACTGGTTAGCTGTGCAGGCTCGGGCGCGTGGCGATCCGGCGCTGTAGCTCCTCGTCCTGTCGGTCGTGCGGCAACAGGCACACGGCGACCAGCCAGTCGGTCGCGCACACGTGGTCGACGCCGGGGCCTTGCTCGGCGCGCCACCGCAGCATCACCGACGGCGACGCGCGCTCGACGACGCGGATGAGGTTGTTGACGTAGCCCTCGCTCTTGGTGATCGCGCGGGCGATCCGCGCGCCGGACCAGCCCTTGTCGTGCAACAGCTTGCACCAGATCGCCAGGTCACACGTCCCGGCGAAGGCGATCCCGATTCCGTGGTCGAGGGTGAAGGGTTCCATGGCAATCATCCGGTCGGCTCGCTGGTGAAGGAGACGCCCGTGGTGGGACGATCATTCCATGGCGAGCGCAGGCTACTCGGGAACACCGCTACCGCAGAAGCTCGGGATCAAGGAGGGCCACCGGGTCGCGGTGGTCGCGGGCCCGCCCGGGCTCGAGCTCGGTGCGCTGCCGGCCGGCGCGACGCTGCAGCGCGGCCTGGTCGGCAAGGCTCCGCTCGACGTGCTCGTCGTGTTCGTGACCCGGCGCGCCGAGCTGGTGGCGCGGATCGCGGCGTGCCGCCCGCGGATGCAGCCCGCAGCGGGGCTCTGGATCGCGTGGCCCAAGCGCGCCTCGGGCGTCGCGACCGACGTCACGGAGGACACGGTGCGCGAGGTCGCTCTCCCCACCGGCCTGGTCGACAACAAGGTGTGCGCCATCGACGAAGTCTGGTCGGGCCTCCGGCTGGTGATCCGCAAGGAGCTGCGACCGTGAGCGGCCGCCGGGGCCGGTGACCGTGCGACCGCCTTTCCCGGCTGCCGGCGACGCTCCCACCCTGTGAACCTCATGCGCGTGGTCTCGTGAATCGGTTACGCGCGCGAGGCGGCTCTGACGCTCACCGCCGGGTACACGCGGCGCGGGCGCGCGCGAACACGGCGTCGAGCATCGGCTCGGTCAGCCGGCCGGTGAACGTGTTCTGCTGGCTGACGTGGTAGCTCGCGACGAGCTGCCATGCACCGAGCCGGAGCTCGGCGGCGTGGCCGAACCGTGGTCGCGGCCTGGGGATCGCGTGGCCGAGGCTGGCAGCAGCGCGCAGCACGCCGTCCCAGGCGAACCCGCCGAGCGCGATGATCGCGCGCACGCCGGTGAGCGTCGCGAGCTCGCGCGCCAGGTAGCCGACGCAGCGGTCGCGTTCGGCCGGCGTCGGGTGGTTGCCGGGCGGGGCGCAGCGCACGACGCACGAGACGTAGGCGCCGGACAGCGCGAGGCCGTCGCCGCGCCGGATCGAGGTCGGCTGGTTCGCGAAGCCCGCGCGGTGGAGCGCACCGTACAGCCAGTCGCCCGAGCGATCGCCGGTGAACACGCGGCCGGTCCGGTTCGCGCCGTGTGCGGCGGGCGCCAGGCCCACCACGAGCAGCCGCGCCGCCGGATCGCCGAACCCGGGCACCCCGTGCGCCCAGTAGTCCTCGCCGGTGAACCGACGGGGCGGCGCACCGGCTGCGGCCTCGCGGCAGCGCACCAGCCGTGGGCAACGGCGGCACGACGCGATCTCGGCGGTCAGCGCGCGCAGGTCCGCGGTGCGTGCCATGCGGCCGTCAGCGCCGCCACAGGCTGCGCACGGCCTCGGTCCACTCGACGGCATTCTGCGCCGCGGCGCGGAACAGCTTGTACATCGGGTTCTGCAGCGGCTCGCCTGCGGGGGGCTGGGTCGGCGCCACGTTGGGCAGCGGCAACTCGATCGACATCACGCCCGAGCCGACCTCGATCGTGCGGTCCGGCGAGATCTGCGCGAGCAGCCCGGCCATACCGGTGTTCGAGCCGAGCACCTCGCAGCGGAAGCGCTCGATGCCGCGCTCGGCCGCGGCGGCGCACAGCCGGAGGAACAGCAGCTTGCCCAGGCCGCGATGCTGGGCCTCGTCGGCGACCGCGATCGCCGCCTCTGCGGTGGTCGGCCGCTCGCGGAGCCGGATGAACCGCGCGATCCCCATGCCGACCGCCTCGGACTCCGGCCCGTCGTCCCGGGCAGCGGCGATCGCCAGGTGGTCCTCATGATCGACCTCGCACAGATAGCGCAGCTCGTCGTCCGACAGCGACGTCTTGGGCGCGAGGAACCGCGCGTAGCGCGACTCGGGCGACAGCCTGTCGAACCCGGCGCGCAGCCGGTCCTTGTCCTCGGGCCGGATCAGCCGCAGCCGCACTGGCGTGCCGTCGAGCAGCGTCGCGTGCTCGACCCAGTCGGCCGAGAAGAACCGCGGCTCGCCCATGGCAGGGCTATCATACCCGCGGAGCGACGAAATCGGAGCCGACGGTGACCACGATGCGCGCGAGCTCGGCCGAACCACCGCCACCCGAGGAGATCACGCGCGCGCTACCCGCGTTCGCGGCGATGTCGCGACGATGCGCGCGCATGGCTGGGAGCTGTGGAGTACGCTTCAGGCGCGCGCCCAGCCCCGACTGGGTGTGCGCGAGCTTATGGTGGCACGGCTGCCACACGCCCGGCGAGCGGGTTGAACGCGAGGGTCAAGGGCTGGGAGCGGCCCCACCGGGTACGAGCCTGACGAGCTCGTCGCACAGCGCGGCGCCCTGGCCGTGATCGGACAGCCGCGCGCGGATGAGGGCGTTCGCGCAGCGCCCGGCGCGGTACCGACCGCCCTTGGGGACGAGCGCGACGTCGGTGCGCTGCGAGGGATCGTGGCGCACGCGGACGGTGATCGAGCTGATCGCGGACTCGAGGCGGGCGAGCGCGCCGTCCGCGATGCCGGCCGCGGCGTCGGGGTGGACCGTGACCTCGAGGGCGTCGTCGAGCGGGCGCGCCCACTGCGAGGCCTGCGATCGGTCGGTCGACAGCGACATGAGGAACAGCGGGAACTCGGTGCTCGGCGTCGCCGATGGCGGCGGCGGCTCGGTCATCAGGTTGGCGCGGCCGGTGGGCGTGGCGAACCTGCGGTCCGCGAATACGAGCTCGGGGACGAGCGGGCTCTTGACCGGGCCATGCGCCTCGAGGTGCTCGAGGGTGATGCCGCGGGGGGCGAGCTTTCCGGCCAGGAGGCGCCGCTTCCAGGCGCGCGCGTCGCCGGCGACCGCGTCGCCGAGCCCGACCCGACCGGCGAGGGCCTGCACGATCTCGAGATCGGAGCGCACGCCGTCGGGCCGCGGGATGACGGGGCTGGACACGCCGATGTGATGATGGCCGTACGAGCCGAGCAGGTCGTCGTCCTCGAGCAGCGTGGTGGTCGGCAACACGACGTGAGCGCGTTCGGCGGTATCGGTGAGGAACGAGTCGACGACGACGACCAGCTCGCGGGTCTCGAGCGCGCGCGCGACGGTGGCGGAGTCGGGTAGCATCGCGACCGGGTTGCCGGCGGTGATCCACACCGCGCGGATCGGTGGGTCCTTGGCCGCGAGGATCTCCTCGCCGAGCAGCGGCTCGGTGATGAAGCGCGGCGCGTTGCCAGAGATGAACGACAGATCGATCGCGCGTCGGCGCTTGACCTCGAACGTCACGGCGCCGCCGGGCACCCCGATGTTGCCGGTGATCGCGCCGAGCGCGTCGAGCGCGCGCACGATGCCGGCGCCGTTCAGCCGGCGCCCCATGCCCCAGCCGACCAGGATCGTGGCGGGTCCATCGTGAAGTCGGTGCGCGAGATCGTCGGCGGCGGCGTCGGCGACGTCGGCGTCGCGGCACCATCCGGCGACCGGGCGGGTCATCGCGAGCGCGCGGAACGCGTCGAGCCCATCACACCACCGTGCCGCGTCAGGGTCGGTCCAGCCACGCTCGAACAGCAGGCGCGCCGTCGCCATCGCGAGCGCGAAGTCGCCGCCGGGGCGCGGTTGCCAGAACTGATCGCAGAGCTCGGCGGTGCGGTGGTGGACCGGATCGATGAGCGTGAGCCCGACGCCGCGGGCCTTCGCCTCGCGCAGCACCGGGACCAGGTGCACCCACGACACATAGACGTTGCGGCCCCACACCAGGATCTGGCGCGCGCGCAGCAGCTCGGAGGGATCGTTGGCCTCGAAGTCCCCGAAGTCGGTGGTCTGAGCCCACTCACCGGCGCCGCTACAGATGTCGCCCTGCTTGTCGGTGACCGGGCCGAACAGCTCGAAGAAGTAGCTCGTGACGTGCTTGACGAAGCCCATCGCGCCGGCGGAGCGGTAGTGGAAGATCGCCGCGGGGCCGGACTCGCGCTTGATCGCGGTCAACCTGTCGGCCACGAGATCGAGCGCCTCGTCCCAGCTCGCTGGCTGGAGCCGTCCGTCGCGCCGGATCAGCGGCGTGGTGAGGCGCTCCGGCGAGTACTGCAGCTTCAGGTACTGGCTGGTGCGCGGGCACAGGAAGCCCTGCGTGATCGGGTGGTGCTTGTCGCCCTGGAGCTTGGTGACGCGCCCGCCATCGACGGTCGCGACGATCGAGCACGCGTCGGGGCAATCGCGGTTGCACAGGGTCTTCTTGAGCTCGATTGCCACGCGCGGCATCATCGCGTCCCGCGCAGGCTCGCGCAACCGCCGGGTCAGGTGTGCACGGCGCGAGCGCGATGGGCTCGGTCGTCTCGCCGCGGGCACGTCGACCGCACGCCGCGGGCAGTCGACCGCACGCTGCGGCTCTCG
>Ga0302299_10000733_pt1 | contig 18820 bp, 19 predicted proteins | sample III_Fen_N3_4_FD_198795 | JGI IMG/M metagenome (GOLD analysis project Ga0302299, IMG submission 198795) | Peat permafrost microbial communities from Stordalen Mire near Abisko, Sweden - III_Fen_N3_4 | ecosystem: Environmental > Terrestrial > Soil > Wetlands > Permafrost | place: Sweden: Abisko... | reverse complement strand
CCGTCGGCACGCTCGCGATCGGCCGGGCCGGTGCCGTCAACGCGGCCCTGTTCGCCGCCGCGATCCTCGCGCGCTCCGACACGGGTATTCGCGAGCGGCTGGCAGCGTTCCGGGCCGAGCAGACGCAGTCGGTGCTCGAAGCGCCCGACCCTGCCGGATGACGGCCCGTCGGTGACGCTCGTCGCCTGTATCGGCGGCGGTCAGCTGGGTCGGATGCTCGGCCTGGCCGGCCTGCCGCTCGGGCTCCGCTTCCGCTTCCTCGACCCGTCCCCGGCGGCGCCCGCACAGGAGGTGGGCGAGCTCGTCGTGGGCGCGTTCGACGATCCCGCGGCGCTGGCCCGCCTGGCGGCGGGCGCCGATGTGGTCACCTACGAGTTCGAGAACGTGCCTGTCGAGGCTGCGCGGGCCGTGTCCCCGCTGCCCACGCCGCTCGCGCTCGAGCTCGGCCAGGACCGCCTCGTCGAGAAGCAGCTGTTCGCGCGCCTCGGGATCCCCACCGCCCGCTTCGGGTCGCTCGAGGACACCGGGCTGCCGGCGCTCGTCAAGTCGCGCCGGCTCGGCTACGACGGCAAGGGGCAGCGCCGCGTCGAGGGCTCCGGCGAGGTGGGGGAGGATGAGCTCGTGGAGGAGATCGTCCCGTTCGACCGAGAGCTCTCGATCCTGGCGGTCCGCGGCCCGACCGGCGAGACCCGGTTCTGGCCGCTCACCGAGAACGCCCACCGCGACGGGATCCTGCGGGTCTCACGCGCCCCGGCGCCCTCCGCCCCCCAGCGTGAGGCCGAGGAGATCGCGACCCGCCTGCTCGACGAACTCGGCTACGTCGGAGTGCTCGCGCTGGAGCTGTTCGAGGTGGACGGCCGGCTGCTCGCGAACGAGTACGCGCCGCGCGTCCACAACACGGGCCACTGGACGATCGAGGGCGCAGTCACGAGCCAGTTCGAGAATCACCTGCGGGCCATCCTCGGCCTCCCGCTCGGCTCCACCGACGCGCTGGCACCGTCGGTGATGGTAAACCTGATCGGCGGCGTGCCGCCGGCTGCCGAACTGCTGCGCCTGCCTGGTGCGCACGTGCATCTCTACGGCAAGGAGCCGCGCCACGGGCGCAAGCTCGGGCATGTCACGCTCGTCGGTGCCGACGAGGCGACGGTGGCCGCGGCGGTTGCGCTCGTCGAGGCCGCGTCCTCCGGCTAGGCGGTCAGTGCCGGTCGCACGTGCGGCCCTCGATCACCCGGCCGCACGAAGGGCAGCGGCGCGAGCGCTTCTTCGGCTCGAGCAGCCGCTTGCCGCGGCCAGCCGCGACCATCGTCCAGCCGACCGCGGCGAGCGCCACGACGGAGGTGAGCTGAGGGCCGAGCGTCATGTGACGGTTATCGGCAGGAGCGGCGGCGACTGAAACCGGCCTTACGCCGAGCCGTCGTCCCGGACCGACTGCGGAGCCGCGCGCCGGGCGTGCGGGTGCGACGAGAAGTAGGTCTCGCGGCGGCGGCGGTCGGAGACGTGCGTGTAGCGCTCCGTCGTGGAGAGATCGGCGTGACCCAGCATCTCCTGCACGGAGCGGAGGTCGGCGCCGCCCTCGAGGAGGTGCGTCGCGAACGAGTGGCGGAGCAGGTGGGGGTGGACCCGCTCCGGCTCGAGCCCTGCCTTGGCCGCGAGCTTGCGCAGGATCAGGAACGCCCCTGCGCGGGTGAGGGCGCCACCGCGCGCGTTGAGGAACAGGTCGGGCCGGTAGCGTCGGTCGAGGTGCGGGCGGCCGAGTGCCAGGTAGCGCCGCACGGCCTCGGCGGCAGGGCGCCCGAGCGGCACGATCCGCTCCTTGTCGCCCTTCCCGATCACGCGCACGATTCGCGCGTCGATGTCCACCGACGTGCGCGCGAGGCCGACGGCCTCCGAGACGCGCAGGCCTGCGCCGTACATCAGCTCCACGAGCGCACGGTCGCGCATGGCGCGAGGCGTGATGCCGTTCGCTGCCTCGATCAGACGCTCGGACTCGGAGGGCGAGAGCGTGCGCGGCAGCTTGCGGATCCGGCGCGGCACCTCGACCTCCGCCGCCGGGTTGTCCTTGCGGGCGCCGAGCAGCACCTGGTGGCGGAAGTACGACCGCACGGCCGCCACGCGGCGCGCGATCGTCGAGGGCGCGAGCCCGGCGGCGCGCATCGAGGCAACCCAGGCCTCGAGTGAGGACGGGGTCGCCGTCCCCGCGGGCCTGCCGAGAAACGTGGCCAGGTCGGCGAGGTCACGCCGGTAGGCGTCGACCGTGCGCGGCGAGCGTTGCGCTGCGAGCAGGAGCAGGTAGCGCTCCACCTCGGGGTCTGACGGCGTCGGCGGGGAGGTCGTCATGCGGCTGTGCCCGTTTCGGCGCGGCCGACCCCGATCCTGCGCCTCATGACCTGGGGTGGCTGTCGTCGTAGACTCGCCGCAGCCTCCTGGCGTCGACGTGGCTGTAGATCTGGGTCGTCGAGAGCGAGGCATGGCCGAGCAGCTCCTGGATCGTGCGCAGGTCGGCGCCGCCCTCGAGCAGGTGCGTCGCGTACGCGTGTCGGAGGCGGTGCGGGTTCCGCATCAGCCGCCGCAGCAACGACGTGTCGAGCGGACGGCCGCGGACGGAGAGGAACAGCGTGTCGGTGGCGCCGCGCGCGAGTGCGGGCCGGGCATCCCGGAGGTAGAGGGCGACTGCGTAGGCGGCGCGCTCCCCGAGTGGCACGACCCGCTCCTTGCCGCCCTTGCCGAGCACGTGAACCGTCTCCTGCTCGAAGTCGACGTCGGCGAGGCGCAGCCCGACCACCTCCGCGCTGCGCAGCCCGCACGAGTAGGTGAGCTCGAGGAGCGCCGTGTTCCTGAGCCCCAGCGGGTCGTCTCCCGCGACCGCGGCGACGATGTCCTCCACGTCGGCGAGCTTCGGCGCATCGGGCAGCCGCCGCCGCCGGCGCGGCGGCAGAGCGATCTCCGGCACGCGCGCGGCGCCCAGCGTGAAGCGGATGAACGAGCGCACGGCGGCCAGCCTGCGCGCGATCGTCGAGGGAGCGAGCGAGCGGCGGCCGCGGCCAAGCTCGGCCGTGTACGCGGCCAGGGCGGCGACGCCGACGTCCTCGAGCGTGTAGCCGCTCCGCTCCAGCCAGCCGGCGAAGTCGGCGAGGTCGGCGCCGTAGGCGCGCCGGGTAGACTCCGACAGGCCCGGGCTGTCGAGGAACCGATCGATCGTGGTGCTAAAAGCTTCCACCCGGGCCGGATTCGCCCCCTGTCGCCTCCTGCCTCCCCGATGCGCTCGTCCCGGTTCTTCGCCGTGCTCCTCGTCGCCGTCGCCCTGGCGGTGCTGTTCGTCGTCCGCTTTCGCACCAGCACCTCGCCGCCGCCTTCCGGCGGCACGGCCACGCTGATCGGCGACTCGCTCAACGTCGGGGTCGAGCCGTACCTCCCCGGCGCCCTCCGTCACTGGCGGGTCGTCGCGAACGACCGGGTCGGCCGGTCGACGCCCGAGGGCATCGTAGAGCTCGAAGCCGGGCGGCCGGCGCTCTCGCCCTACCTCGTCGTCAGCCTCGGCACGAACGACCCACCCGGCGCGGTGGACGGGTTCCGGGCGGACGTCGCGCGCGTGCTGAAGCTGGCAGGGCCGAACCGGTGCGTCGTGTGGGCGACGATCTGGCGTGACGGAGCACCGAACGACGGCTTCAACGGCGTCCTGCGCGACGTGGCCGAGGCAAGCCCCCGCGTCCGGCTCGTCGACTGGGCGGGGATGGTCGAGCAGCATCCCGAGTGGCTCGCCCCGGACGGGCTCCACGGCAACGCGGCCGGATATCGTGAGCGCGCCGGGGCGATCGCCGAGGCGGTGCGCTCGTGCGTGCCCGGCCAGACCCTGACGGAACGATGACCAGAATCCTCGAGCTCACCACCGGTGCCGAGGCACGCCTGCACAACGAGGCTGCCCCTGCTGCCGTCGTGCTCGTCAACGGCGGCACTGCCAGGGCGGTGCCCGGAACCTGGAGCGCGACCAGTGAGCTGCTCACGCGCGAGCTCGCTCCCCGGTTCCCGGGGATCGCGTTTGCCGAGGTGCGCTACCGCGTGAAAACGTGGAACGCGCTCGACTCCTGCATGGAGGACGCGCGCGCGGTGCTCGACCTCGTCTCGAGGCCCTCGCTGCTCGTCGGCTTCTCGATGGGCGGTGCCGTCTCGATCGGCGTCGCCGGGCACGCCTCGGTCATCGGGGTTCTCGGCCTCGCTCCGTGGATCCCCGAGCGGCTGCCGCTCGACGGGCTCCGCGGGAAGCGTCTCGACGTGCTGCACGGCGCCTGGGACCGCTACCTGCCGGGGATCCCCGGCGTCAGCCCGACGAGCTCGCGGCGCGGCTTCGAGAGGGCGCAACGGCTCGGGGTCGAGGGCAGCTACACGCTGATCCCGCGTGGGCTCCACGGCGCCGCCCTGCGGCGTGGCTCGGGCTCCATTTTCAAGCTGCCGCGTGCGCACGCCTGGGTCGACGGCGTGAGAGAGCGGCTGGAGATCTTCAGCGCCGACCTGGCGCCCCAGGCGTCCGGCTGAAGCCGGGCACCGGTTTACGCGGCCAGCCGCCGCCGGGCGCGCTGGCTCTCGGTCGGCAGGCGCACGTTCCAGGCGAGGCCGAGCTTCTCGAGCGCGCGGATCGTGGTCCAGGCGATGTCGAGCTGGAGCCGGTCGAGCCCGTGCCTCGCCGAGGAGGGGAACGCGTGGTGGTTGTTGTGCCAGCCCTCGCCGAAGGTGAGCGCGGCGACGGCCCAGTTGTTGCGGCTCTCGTCGCGCGAGCGGTAGGCGCGCCGGCCGAACATGTGGCAGATCGAGTTCACCGAGAACGTCGCGTGCTGGTAGGCGAAGACCCTGATCAGGCCGCCCCAGACGAGCACCTCCAGGCCGAGCTGCCAGCTCGCCCCGCCGACGGCGTAGCCGATTGCGAACGGCACGCCGAGGCTGAGCACGACCCAGAGGAAGTACATCCGGTCGATCCTCCGGATCAGGTGGTCGTCGTAGAGGTCCTTCCCGTAGTGCTCGCCGCGCTCCATCCCCTTGAGGTGGAACAACCAGCCCATGTGCGCGTGAAAGAAGCCCCTCAGCGCCCCCCAGGCGGTCGGGGCGAAGCCGGCGTGGGGGGAGTGTGGGTCACCCTCCTGGTCGGAGAGCGCGTGGTGCTTGCGGTGGTCGGTGACCCATTGCGTGACGGGCCCCTGGAGCGTCATCGAGCCGAGGATCGCGAACGCGGCGCGGACGGAGTTCGTCGTCTCGAAGCTGCGGTGGGTGAAGAGGCGGTGATAGCCGACGGTCGTGCCGAGGCCCGTGAGGACGTAGAGCACGAGGAAGACGGCGACGTCGACCCACGACAGCGCCACGCCCCACAGGCCGAAAGCGGCGATCAGCAGGCCGAGCGGCGGGACGACGATGGCGAGGAGCGTCACGACCTGGCTCGACCGCGTCGTGCGGTCGCGAACGGTGGCCACTGCCACCTCGGCGCCCGTGACCCGGGCCGCCTCAGACATGATCAGTCATCCAGTGAGCGGGTCTGCGACGAATCACGTGCTGTGACGATAGCGATCATCGGGACGGGCATCGCCGGGCTGGGCGCAGCCTACGCACTTTCGGGACGTCACGACGTGGAGCTGTTCGAGGCGGGGGAGCATGCAGGCGGCCACGCGAACACGGTCGACCACGCCGGGCTCGGCCTCGACACCGGGTTCCTCGTTCACAACGAGCGGAACTACCCGCAGCTGACCCGGCTCTTCCGCGAGCTCGGCGTCGCGACCCAGCCCTCCGAGATGTCGTTCTCGATGACGTGCGGGTGCGGCCTCGAGTGGTCGAGCCGGCGTCCGTGGCGGGCGGGCCGGGGGCTGCTGCGGGAGGTCCTCCGGTTCCTCCGCACCGCCGGCGATGCGGAGACGGAGGGCAAGTCCTTTGATCGCTTCCTCCGCGACGAGGGGTACTCCGACTCGTTCCGCTGGCACTATCTCGCGCCGATGACCTCGGCCCTCTGGTCGACCGCGCCGGGCGACGCACTCGAGTTCCCGGCGTCGTACGGAATCGACTTCTTCCGCAACCACGGGATGCTGGGGATCCGGCGCAACCGCTGGCGCACCGTCACCGGCGGCAGCCGCGCCTACGTGCGCTCCCTCCTCGACCGGGTCGCAGCGCCCGTCCACCTCGCGGCACCGGTGCGCTCGCTGCGGCGGACGGACGCCGGCGTCGAGCTGTGCTGCCACGACGGCTCGGTCAGATCGTTCGACGGCGCCGTGGTGGCGACGAGCGCGCCCCGGGCGCTCGCCCTGCTCGAGGACCCCTCTCCGGAGGAGCGAGAGCTGCTCTCGGCCTTCGAGACCACGTCCAACGAGACCGTCCTTCACACCGACGCACGCCTCTTGCCGCGGCGACCCTCGGACCGCTCCTCGTGGAACTACCAGTCGCCCGGCTGCGGCGTCTACGCGCCCGCGCCGTCGCTCACCTACTCCCTGAACCGGCTCCAGAAGCTCGACACGCCGGTCGAGCACTGCGTCACGCTGAACCGCACGGACGAGATCGACCCACGTACCGTGCTTCGCGTGATCGAGTACGAGCACCCGCGCGTGACGTTCGCGAGCCTTCGCGCCGCCGAGCGCGCCCACTCCTGGGGGGTCGGGCGGAGGACGGCGTTCGCGGGCGCCTGGCAGGGCAACGGATTCCACGAGGACGGGCTCGTGTCCGGCCTCCGCGCCGCGGCGGCGTTCGGAGCTCCCCGGTGAGGAGCGCGCTCTACCTCGGCACGGTCATGCACGCCCGGCGCTCGCCGCGCGACCACGTCTTTCGCTACCCGGTCTACATGGCGTTCGTCGACCTCGACGAGCTTCCCGCCCTCGACCGCCGCCTGCCCTTCTTCGGCTGGAACCGGCGTGCGCTGACGAGCTTCCACGACGCCGACCACATCGACGTCCGTGCAACGCTTGCCGAGCACGGGGTGGAGCTTCGCGACCGCGGCCGGATCCAGGTGCTCACGAACCTGCGCGTGCTGGGCTACGTCTTCAACCCGGTCTCGTTCTGGTGGTGCCGGCACGGTGACGGCTCGCTCGCGTGCATCGTGGCCGAGGTGAACAACACGTTCGGCGAGCGCCACGCGTACGTGCTCCACCCGGCGGCCGCCACAGAGGCGAACGGTCGCGTCGTCTTCGAGTCCGAGAAGCACCTGCACGTCTCACCCTTCATGCCGATGGACCAGACGTACACGTGGTGGTTCTCCGAGCCCGGCCCGAAGCTCAGCGTCCGCATGGACGTGCACGAGCCGGGGAGCCGCGACTTCCACGCCACCCTGACCGCGCGGCGCGTTCCCCTCACGGCCCGGTCTCTCCGGGGTGTGCTCGTGCGCTACCCGCTGATGCCGGCGACGGTGACGCTGCGGATCCACCTGCAGGCAGCCCGCCTCTGGCTGAAGCGGGTACGGGTGCACCACAAGCCGCCCTTCGAGCCGGGCCGCGGGACGGTGAAGCGGTGAAGCTCGCGGCCGACGTCGCGCGGCGCCTCGCCTTCCGGGCGCTCTCCGCGCTCGAGGGGGGAGAGGTCGTGATGCGCTACCCGGACGGCCGGGGCCGGCGCTTCGGCGACGGGAACGGCCCCTCCTTCACGATGCACGTGCGCGATCCGGACGCGCTCTGGCGCAAGCTCGGCACGAAGACGCGGGTCGGCTTCGGCGAGTCGTACGTCGACGGCGACTGGGACTGCGACGACCTCGTCGGCCTCTTCTCCTTGCTCGGGCGCAACCTCGAGACGGCCGGCTCGCACCCCGTCCTGCAGCGGCTCTACCGCCTGCAGGAGCTGCGGCCCGACGGGCGGCCGCGCCAGACGCTCGCGGCGGCGAAGGACAGCATCCACGCCCACTACGACCTCGGCAACGACCTCTTCGAGCTGATGCTCGACCCGACGATGACCTACTCCTGCGCCTACTGGGAGCGGCCGGGGATGACGCTGGAGGAGGGGCAGCGCGCGAAGATCCGCCACATCTGCGAGAAGCTCCGCCTCGGCCCGGGCGACCACGTGCTCGAGATCGGCTGCGGCTGGGGCGGCTTCGCGATCCAGGCGGCCACGGAGGTGGGCTGCCGGGTCACCGGGCTGACGCTCTCGCCGAGCCAGGCGCGGCTCGCGCGCGCGCGTGTCTCGGCCGCGGGGCTCGACGGCCTGGTCGAGATCCGCGAGCAGGACTACCGGCTCACGCGCGGCGAGTTCAGCAGGATCGTCTCGATCGAGATGTTCGAGGCGATCGGCCTCGCCGAGTACGAGAACTACTTCGCCGCCGTCGACCGCCTGCTCACGCCCGAGGGGGTCGCGTGCATCCAGACGATCGGCGTGCCCGACTGGCGCTTCGAGCGCTACCGCCGCCGGCCCGACTGGATCCAGCAGGTGATCTTCCCCGGCTCCCTCTTGCCGTCGCTCGAGGCGATCGCGAAGGCGATCGCGACCACGCGCCTGCAGGTGAACGGGGTGGAGGAGATCGGGTTCGGCTACGCCCGCACGCTGCGCGAGTGGCGGGAGAACGTCTGGCGGAACGTCGATCGGATCCGCGAGCTCGGCTACGACGAGCGCTTCCTGCGGCTCTGGACGTTCTACCTCACCTACTGCGAGGCGGGCTTCGCGATCCGGTCGCTGCGCGACATGCAGCTCGTGCTCAGCCACTCCGCCAACGACGCGCTGCCCGAGTTCCCGTCGCTGCGGCCGGCGTATTGAGCTACGAGGCGTACCGGCGTGCCTTCACACCCCTGATCCGGGGGCTGTACCGGATCGAGGTGCGGGGCGCGGAGAACATCCCGCCGGCCGGGCCGCTCATCGTGACCGGGAACCACGACTCCGTGCTGGATCCGTTCGTGATGGCCGCCGCCGTACCCCGCACGATCCATTTCGTCGGCAAGAGCGAGTTCTGGCGGCACGCGCCGCTGCGCTGGTGGCTGCGCACGATCGGCGCGATCCCGGTCGTGCGCGGCGGCAGCGATGCCGAGGCGATCGCCGCGGCCGTGGCCGCGCTCGAGGCGGGGGGCGCCGTCGGAATCTTTCCCGAGGGCGGCGTCAAGCGCGAGGGCCCCTGGCTGCGCGGCGCCGCCAGGATGGCGCTCACGACCGGTGCCCCGCTGCTGCCGATCAGGTTCCTCGACACCCGCAAGGCAATGGGCCGCGGGACGATCGCGTTCCCGCCGCTCGCGGCGCTGATCGGCGAACCGATCCCGGTGCAGCGGACGGAGCCGAACATCGCCCGTGCCCTGACCGACCGCCTGCAGGCCGCCGTGGAGTCGCTCGGCACCTGACGGCGCGCTGGGCACGGCCGGCGCAGAGAGCGGCTGCGCAGGCACAGTAGGCAGGTGCCTGGTCGCCGATTCGGAGCAGACGTGATGGAGCCGCCGTCGCGCCCGGCCGACCCCGCCGTGCGCAGGGCGAACCTGCGCCGGATCTTCCCGCTGTTCCGGGCCTACCGCAGGCAGCTCGCGGTCGTCTTCACGCTGATCGTCTTCTCGGCCATGCTCGGCGTGATCCCGTCCTTCCTGCTGCGCGGTGTCCTCGACACCGCGATCCCGGAGAACGACGTGCACCTGCTGACCCTGCTCGTGGCCGGAATGATCCTGATCCCGATCGTCACCGGTGCGATCGGCGTCTACCAGACGCTCCTCTCGAACCGCGTCGGCCAGGCGGTCATGCACGACCTCCGCACGTCCGTCTACCAGCACCTGCAGCGGCTCTCGCTGGCGTTCTTCACCCGCACGCGCACGGGCGACGTGCAGAGCCGGATCGCCAACGACATCGGCGGCATCGACACCGTCGTCACGACCACGGCCACCTCCGTGCTCTCGAACGTGACGACCGTGATCGCGACCGTCGTCGCGATGGTGCTGCTCGACTGGCGCCTCGCGGTCTTCGCGCTGATCCTGCTCCCGCTCTTCGTCTGGCTGACGAAGCGGGTCGGCGACCAGCGGAAGAAGGTGACCGCCGAGCGGCAGGTGTCGCTCGCGGACGTCTCCTCGATCGTGCAGGAATCGCTCTCGGTGTCGGGGATCCTGCTCGGCAAGACGATGGGCCGCTCGGCCGACCTGGCGGAGCGGTTCGCCGACGAGTCGCGTCGCCTCGCCGACCTCGAGGTGAGGAGCCGCATGACGGGGCGCTGGATGATGGCAGCGATCCAGATGACCTTCGCCGTGATGCCGGCGCTCGTCTACTGGTTCGCCGGCTGGACGCAGGCGCGGGGCACAGCCGTGATCTCGATCGGGACCCTCGTCGCCTTCACGACGCTGCAGACCCGTCTGTTCTTCCCGATCGGCGGCCTGCTCGGCGTCCAGCTCGAGGTGCAGAGCTCGCTCGCGCTCTTCGACCGCATCTTCGACTACCTCGACCGCCCGATCGACATCGTCGAGGGCACGCGAACGCTCGACCACCCCCGCGGCGACGTCCGCTTCGACCGCGTCTGCTTCCGCTACGACGACGACGCCTGGACGCTGAAGGACATCTCCTTCTCGGTCCCGGCCGGCACGAAGGCAGCGCTCGTCGGCGAGACCGGCTCGGGCAAGACCACGAGCGGATACCTCGTGGCGCGGCTCTACGACGCGACCGAGGGCACCGTCTCGATCGACGGGACCGACGTGCGGGAGCTCACCTTCGAGACGCTCGCCGCTGCCGTCGGCGTCGTCTCGCAGGAGACCTACCTCTTCCACTCGACGGTGCGTGAGAACCTCCGCTTCGCGAAGCCGGAGGCGACCGACCTCGAAGTGGAGGAGGCCGCCCGCGCCGCACAGATCCACGAGCTGATCGCCTCGCTGCCGGACGGCTACGACACCGTCGTCGGCGAGCGCGGCTACCGCTTCTCCGGCGGCGAGAAGCAGCGCATGGCGATCGCCCGGACGATCCTGCGCAACCCACCCATCCTCGTCCTGGACGAGGCCACCTCGGCGCTCGACACCCAGACCGAGCGGCTCGTGCAGGAGGCGCTCGAGCGGCTCGCCGAGGGGCGCACGACGATCGCGATCGCGCACCGGCTCTCCACCGTCCGGGACGCGGATCAGATCGTGGTGCTCGACCAGGGCCGGGTGGCCGAGACCGGGACGCACGAGGAGCTGCTCGCCGCGGCCGGCCGCTACTCCGCGCTCGTCGCGCGGGATGCCGACATCGGGCCGGACGCCCGGGAGGCCCTGGCGGAGCTCGCCTGAAGCCGGATCGCGGCGCAACCGCGTCGCAGCGTCGTGGCGGGGCGTAGGATTTGTCGAGCTCACTGGAACCCGACCTGAAGACCTGACTGCCACCCGGAGGCTTGTTGCCATGACCACCATCCCGATCTCCGTCTCCGTCGGCCTCGAGGATCACGGCCTCGACCCGGTGGCCAGCGTCGTCTGGAACCCGACGACCTCGCAGCTCTACACGGCGGCGCTCCGGCGAGGGCACGGGGTGCTCGCGCACGGCGGCCCGCTCGTCGTCGACACGGGCAAGCACACGGGCCGCTCGCCACAGGACAAGTTCGTCGTCCGCGAGCCCGGCTCCGAGGACCGGATCTGGTGGGGCTCTGTCAACCAGCCCCTCGCCGAGGAGACCTTCGACGGCCTGCGCGCGAAGGTCGTCGCGCACCTCGACGGGCAGGACCCGCTCTACGTCGTGGACGCCTTTGCGGGCGCCGACGTCGAGCACCGCATCGGCGTGCGGGTGATCACCGGCAGCCCGTACCACGCGCTGTTCGCAAAGACGATGTTCATCACGCCGACGGCCGAGGAGGTGCGCTCGCTCGTTCCCGACGTGGTCGTGCTGCACGCGCCCACCGTCGAGGCCGACCCGGCCGTGGACGGCACCCGGTCGGGCACGTTCGTCGTCCTCCACCCGACCCGTGGCGAGGTCCTGATCGGCGGCACTTTCTACGCCGGCGAGATCAAGAAGGCGATCTTCACGGTCATGAACGACAGGCTTCCCCTCGAGGGCGTCCTGCCGATGCACTGCTCGGCAAACGTCGGTGAGGACGGCAAGGTCGCGATCTTCTTCGGGCTCTCGGGCACGGGCAAGACAACGCTCTCCGCCGATCCCGAGCGCTCCCTGATCGGCGACGACGAGCACGGCTGGGGCACGGCCGGCGTCTTCAACATCGAGGGCGGGTGCTACGCCAAGGTGATCAGGCTCTCCGCCGAGGCCGAGCCCGAGATCTTCCAGACGACGAAGACCTTCGGCACCGTGCTCGAGAACGTCTCGATCAACGAGCGTGGGGTGATCGACCTCAACGACGACTCGAGGACCGAGAACACGCGCGCGGCCTACAAGCTGGAGCGGATCTCGAACGCCCTCCGTACGAAGATGGCCGGCCACCCGAGCGCCGTCGTCATGCTCACCGCGGACGCCTTCGGGATCCTGCCGCCGATCGCGCGGCTTTCGCGCGACCAGGCGCTCTACTACTTCCTCTCCGGCTTCACGGCGAAGCTCGCGGGCACCGAGATCGGCGTCGCCGAGCCGCAGCCCACGTTCTCGACGTGCTTCGGCGCACCGTTCCTGCCGCAGCCGCCGAACGTCTACGCGCGGATGCTGGGCGAGAAGCTCGACCGGCACAGCTCGGCGGTGTGGCTCGTCAACACGGGCTGGACCGGCGGCCAGTTCGGCGAGGGCCACCGGATGCCGATCCAGGCCACCCGCCGCCTGCTGCACGCCGCCCTCTCGGGCGAGCTCGACGGGGTCGAGTTCCGTGCCGACGACGTCTTCGGCTTCGAAGTACCGGTCGAGGTACCCGGCGTCGAGCCTTCCCTGCTCGTGCCCCGCTCGACCTGGCACGACCCCGAGGCGTACGACGCAAAGGCGCGGGAGCTGGCCGGGATGTTCGCGGCGAACTTCGAGAAGTTCGCCGCGGACGCCGGTGAGACCGTCGCCGCCGCCGGGCCGCGCGCGCGTTGACGGCGCAGCCCGGCCGTGCCATCGGGTAGGTTGCTCCTCATGGAGCCGTCGTACGACGTCCTCGTCGTGGGTGCCGGATGCGCCGGCATGCGGGCAGCCATCGAGGCCCACGACCGGGGCGCCAGGGTTGCCGTCATCTCGAAGCTCCACCCGACCCGCAGCCATTCCGGCGCGGCGGAGGGCGGCATCAACGCTGCACTCGGCAACAAGGCCGAGGACAGCCCCGAGAAGCACGCCTTCGACACCGTCAAGGGCTCCGACTACCTCGGTGACCAGGACGCGATCGAGATCTTCACGGCCGAGGCGCCGGGCGACATCTACCAGCTCGAGCACTGGGGCGCGGTCTTCTCGCGCAACCCGGACGGCCGGCTCGACCAGCGGCCGTTCGGCGCCGCCGGCTCGCCCCGCACGGTCTACGCCGCGGACATCACCGGCCACGTGCTGATCCAGGTGCTCTACGAGCAGCTGCAGAAGCGAATGGCCGAGGGCCTCGTCGTCTACGAGGAGTACTTCGCCTTCCGGCTCGTGATCGACGACGGGCGCTGCACCGGAGTCGTCTCGTGGGACCTGATGAACGGCGGCGTCAAGCTGCTCGAAGGCAAGTCCGTGATCCTCGCCACCGGCGGTGTCGGCCGCGTCTTCCGCGCCACCACGAACGCCTACTCCTGCACGGGCGACGGGATGTCGATGGCGCTGCGTGCGGGGCTGCCGCTGAAGGACATGGAGTTCATGCAGTTCCACCCGACGACGATGTACCCGAGTGGGATCCTGATCACCGAGGGCTGCCGCGGCGAGGGCGGCTACCTGATCAACAAGGAGGGCGAGCGCTTCATGCAGCGCTACGCCCCAAACGCGCTCGAGCTCGCCTCGCGCGACGTCGTCTCGCGCTCCGAGACGACCGAGATCGAGGCCGGCCGCGGCATCAACGGCTCGGTGATGCTCGACCTCCGCCACCTCGGCCCCGAGAAGATCCTCTCCAAGCTGCCGGGCTCCCGCGAGCTCGCCATGACCTACGCGGGTGTCGACCCGATCTTCGAGCCGATCCCGGTCCGGCCCGGCGCCCACTACAACATGGGCGGCATCGAGGTCGACAACTGGGGCCTGAGCGAGGTCGAGGGGCTGTACGCCGCCGGCGAGTGTGCGTGCGTGTCTGTGCACGGCGCGAATCGCCTCGGCGGGAACTCCCTCATGGAGACCATCACCTTCGGCCGCCGCGCCGGCCACAACGCCGCCGAGTACGCGCTCGGCGCCGCCGCTCCGAACGGCGCAGGGGAGGCCGCGCGCGCCGACGCCGAAGCGTGGGTGAAGACGCTGCTCTCGAACACCGAGGGCGAGCGGCCGTGGTCGATCCGGAACGAGCTCGGCACGTCCATGCTCGAGAACTTCGGCGTCTTCCGCCGCGAGGAGAAGATGGCGACGCAGGTCGAGACGATCGCCGCGCTGCGCGAGCGCTACGAGGCGGGCGTCGTCATCGAGGACAAGGGCGACGTCTTCAACAACGATCTCACACAGGCGATCGAGCTCGGCTACCTGCTCGACATCGCCGAGTGCATGGTCACCGCCGGCATCGAGCGGAAGGAGAGCCGCGGCGCACACTCGCGGCCGTACGACTTCCCCGACCGCGACGACGAGAACTTCCTCAAGCACTCGATCCAGCGCTGGCAGGACGGAGGCCCGGAGCTCTCGTACAAGGAGGTCCGGATGACGAAGTGGGAGCCGATGGAGAGGAAGTACTGATGCAGGTTGGCCTGAAGATCTGGCGGTACGACTCGAAGACCGGCGAGCGCGCCCTCAGGGAGTACGAGGTCGACGCGCCCGAGGAAGCGACGCTGCTCGACTGCCTCGACCTGATCAAGGACAAGCACGACGGCTCGCTCGCCTACCGCAAGAGCTGCCGGATGATGATCTGCGGCTCCTGCGGGATGCGGATGGACGGCGGCGCCGTCCTCGCCTGCCGTGTGCCGATGTACGAGGTCGCCCAGGAAGGCCGCGTCCCCGTGATCTCCGCGATGGGCAACCTGCCGATCGTCAAGGACCTCGTCGTCGACATGGCGCCTTTCTGGCAGAAGATGCGCGCTGTCGAGCCCTACCTGACGCCGCGCTACGACCAGTCCGAGGAGCGCGAGAACGTCGTTCAGGCATCGGAGATGGAGACGATCCACAAGGAGTCGCTCTGCATCAACTGCGGTTGCTGCGTCTCCGAGTGCAACTCGATGGAGTCGGATCCCGACTTCCTCGGGCCGGCTGCGCTCGCGAAGGGGATGCGCTTCGTCGGCGACCCGCGCGACGGCGCCACGATCGAGCGTCTAGAGAAGTACTCCGAGGCGCATGGCCTCTGGGACTGCACCCGCTGCTACTTCTGCAACGAGCGCTGTCCCAAGGGCGTCGACCCGCGCGACGCGATCGCGAAGCTCGGCGCCGAGGCGATGAAGAACGGCATCGACCGCGACATGGGCGCGAAGCACGCGAAGTGGTTCGTCACCTCGGCGAAGACCACGGGCTGGCTGCGCGAGACCGAGCTCGTGCCGAAGACACAGGGCATCCTCGCGTCGATCAAGGAGATGAAGTTCGCCATGGGCCTCGCCGTCAAGGGGAAGGTGCCGCCCCCGTTCCCGCCGCACGTGGCGGAGAACGTGGAGGAGTCGCGCGCGCTCTACGACCTGGTCAAGTCCCAGGATCGGAACGGCGCCGCTGGCATCGTCCAGGGCGAGAAGGCTCTGGGGGCGCTCGAGCACCATGCCGAAACGACCGGGAGCAGGACGCCGTACGACGAGCCCGACTCGAAGCCACGGCCGTTCCTGCCCAGTGAGCGTGAGGATTCCGAGGGGGTCACGACGTGAAGAAGGTCGCGTACTACAAGGGCTGCCTCGCCTCGCTCTCGGCGAAGGAGCTCGACATCTCCACCCGCGCGCTCGCGCCGAAGCTCGACTACGAGCTGATCGAGCTCGAGTCCGTCACCTGCTGCGGCGCCGGCGACATCCACGAGGCCGAGCCCGACTACTACCTCCACCTGAACGCGCGGATCCTCTCCTACGCCGAGGCGACCGGGTGCGACACGCTGATGACGGTGTGCAACGTCTGCACGCTCAACCTCCGCCAGGCGAATCACCAGCTCAAGATCGACGAGGATCTGCGCGCGCGCGTGAACGACAACCTCGAGCAGGTCGGCGTCGCACCCTACAGCGGTAGCGTCGAGGTGATGCACTTCCTCTGGCTCGTCGCCGGCGAGTCGTTCGACAAGCTGCAGACCGTCGCCCACAAGGGGCTCCGTGGGCTCAAGATCGCGCCGTTCTACGGCTGCCAGATCCTGCGCCCCTCGAAGCTGATGGGCTTCGACGACCCCGACAAGCCGAGCTCGCTGGAGCGCATCATCGAGGCGTGCGGCGGCGAGGCGATCGACTACCCCGCCAAGATCAAGTGCTGCGGCTTCCCGATCATCCAGGCGCGCGAGGACACGGCGCTGGCGGAGCTGATCCAGCCGATCGAGCAGGCGATGGAGGCGGGGGCGGACGCGATGGTGACCCCGTGCCCGCTCTGCCACCTCTCGCTCGACGCCTGGCAGTCGAAGCTGAAGAAGCAGACCGGCAGGGACTTCAAGATGCCGATCCTGCACCTCTCCCAGCTCGTAGGCGTTGCGGCCGGCCTGACCGACTCGGAGCTGAAGTTCAAGCGCCACGTCGTCTCGGTCGACCCGGTCGTCGAGAAGCTGAGCGTCTGAGATGCTGCGATGGAAGAGCGTATCGCAGCATCTCAGCCGCGATGCTTGCTACCGCGCTGCGCGCGGATCCTGAAGCCGGGAACCTGCGGTTCCCTGTGATCCCTCCCTCGTGATTCGCGCGTCCGTTCGCAGCGTCCCACGCTAGGCGCGCCGGATGGGTCTCGTTCTCGTCGGGGGCATTGCCATCGTTGCGCTGAGCCTGCTCGCCTACGGCTTCTTCGAAGCAGGCTGGCTGCGCACGCATGTGCTCGAGGTCGAGATCGAGGGCCTGCCGGAGGCCCTGGACGGCCTCCGGGTCGCGCACCTCTCCGATTTCCACCTCGGCACCCCGTCGCGCGGGCGCGTTGCCACCGAGCGCGCGATCGCCTGGGTGGCGGAGAGGGGGCCGGATCTCGTCTGCGTCACGGGTGACCTCGTCTCGCATCCCCGCGGCGTACCGCTGCTCGTGCGGTTGCTCGGCGCCCTCGACCGACCGCTCGTCGTGCTCGGCAACCACGACGTCGCGATCACACGGGACCCGTTCTCCAGGGCGGCGGAGCTTGAGGGCCTCGAGCAGGTGTCGACGCTGCTGCGCGACGCGGCCGTCGCGCTCGAGCGTGGCGGGTGCCGCATCCAGGTGGTCGGCGCGGACGCGGTCACCTATCCGGGCGGGAGCTCCCGCCCGTGGGAGCTCGCCGACCACGACGCCGATCTCAGGATCCTGCTCTGCCACTTTCCCGGCGTCGCCCGCAGGCTGCCGCCCGGCGCCTTCGACCTCGTCCTCACGGGGCACCTGCACGCGGGGCAGATCGTCCTCCCGTATCCCGGCGGCCGGGTGCTGCTCGCGCATATCGGCTCGCGCTACGTGGCGGGGCTCTACCCGGGGGAGGGCGGCGTCATGCACGTCTCTCCGGGCACCGGCACGACGTTCGTCCCGATCCGCTTCTGTGCCCGCCCCGAGGTCACGGAGCTCGTTCTCCGCCGCGCGGGCGCCTGACTGCAACAATCATCGGCATGGAGGGCCACTCCCTGATCTCGACGGACATCCTCGCGAGCTACGCGGCGGACGCGGCGCTCGAGATCGAGGGCGTCCGGCGGCTCGTCGAAGGTACCCGGCCGCGCCACCACGGCGTCAGGGTGACGAACGAGGACGGCGTCGTCGCGGTCGAGCTCCACCTCGGGCTCGACTGGGGGGCGAGCGCCCCGGCGGTCGGCGCCGCCGTGCAGGAGCGGGTGGCGGACTACCTCGGCCGCATGACCGACCTCGCGACGGCGTCGGTGGACGTCGTGATCGACGAGATCGGGCCGCCGCCGGAAGGAACCTAGCCCGTGTCCTCACGCGTCGCCGGCCTCACGCGCGGGACGATCTCGACCGCGCCGTCGGTCTGCCGTGAGTGCGTCTGGTGGCAGTCGCGGGGAAACAGGACGGCCTCCAAGGAGCGCTGGATCGAGCGCGTCGAGGAGGAATCGGGCGAGTGGGGGACGATCTACTACGACGACGACGGATCCGTCCTCGGCTCGATGCAGTACGGGCCGTCGGGCTTCTTCCCACGCGCAGACGACCTTCCCGCCGGCCCGCCGTCGGACGACGCGGTGCTCGTGACCTGCGCGTACCTGACCGGGGAGGGCGCGGACTGGGTGCTGAAGTCCCTCCTTCTGGCCGCGATCGGGGAGGCCAGCGACCAGGGCGCGAAGGCGCTCGAGGCGTTCGCATACCGCTATCCGGAGCGCGAGCCGGCGGGCAGGCGGTTCGTCGCCCACCGCACCGTCTTCCCACGCGACTTCCTGGAGGACTTCGGGTTCACGACGCTGCGCATGCAGGGACGCGTGGAGTTGTGCCGTCTCGGGCTCGCAGGGCTCGCACCGGTCGAGGAGGGTCGGCGTGCCCGCGTGCTCCGGGTCGTGCAGGAGGCGTTCACCCCGCCGGGCGCCTCCGTTCCCTCCCCGTAGCAGCTAGCGGCAGCCCGCGCTGCCGGCGTCGGTGAACGTGCCGCCGCCGACGGGCAGGAACTTCCAGGTGTAGCTCGCGCGCCGGAGGCCCAGCCGCAGCACGCCGAAGGTGTGGTCGTCGTGCACCACGCTGCCGCGCCGTGGCCAGAGGACAGGGTAGTGGCTCGCTCCCCCCGTGCCGACGACGAACTCCCGGATCCCCTGGACGGGCGCGAAGCGCTCGTAGTGGTGATCGTGGCCGGCCAGGACGACGTCGGCCCTCGCGCGCGCGAGGAGGTCCCAGAACGGCTGGTAGGAGAGGTCGGA
>Ga0302299_10000730_pt1 | contig 18845 bp, 16 predicted proteins | sample III_Fen_N3_4_FD_198795 | JGI IMG/M metagenome (GOLD analysis project Ga0302299, IMG submission 198795) | Peat permafrost microbial communities from Stordalen Mire near Abisko, Sweden - III_Fen_N3_4 | ecosystem: Environmental > Terrestrial > Soil > Wetlands > Permafrost | place: Sweden: Abisko... | reverse complement strand
CTCGCGCAGCTGTACGGCGACGTCTGGGAGTGGACGGCGAGCAGCTACTCGCCGTATCCCGGGTTCCGGCCGCTAGCCGGCGCGCTCGGCGAGTACAACGGCAAGTTCATGAGCGGCCAGCACGTCCTGCGCGGCGGGTCGTGCCTGACTCCCGCGGGCCACGTCCGCCGGACCTACCGGAACTTCTTCCCGCCGGCCGCGCGCTGGCAAATGACCGGTATCCGCGTCGCGAGAGACGCGTAGGGAGACAGCGATGAAGCGCACCATCCAAGCCCGCCGCCGCCCCGATCCGTTCACCGGTGATGACGTCCTCGCCGGGCTGCGCGCACCGCGCAAGCACCTGCCGTGCAGGCTGCTGTACGACGCGCGCGGCGCCGCGCTGTTCGAGCAGATCTGCACGCTCGACGAGTACTACCCGTACCGCTCCGAGCTCGCGCTGCTCGACCGCCACCTGCCGGCGATCGCCGCCGTGATCGGCCCATTCGCGCGCGTGATCGAACCCGGTAGCGGCGCCGGCGAGAAGACCCGCATGCTGCTGCGCGCGCTCGACCGGCCCGCCAGCTACATCCCGATCGATGTCAGCGCCGAGCAACTCGCTGCGACCGCGACGCGCCTGCTGACCGAGTACCCCGGGCTCGAGGTCCTGCCGATCACCGGCGACTACACCGCGGCGCTGGAGCTGCCGGTGTCGCAGCGCAGCGCCGGGCGCACGCTGGTGTTCTTCCCTGGCTCGACGATCGGCAACTTCGAGCCCGACGACGCGCGCGACTTCCTGGCGCGGTTCGCCAGGCTCGCCGGCCCGGGCGCCGCGATCGTGCTCGGCGCCGACGCCACCGCCGAGCCCGAGATCCTGCTGCGGGCGTACGACGACTCCCAGGGCGTGACCGCCGCGTTCGATCTGAACATGCTCGCCCACCTCAACCGCAGCCACGGCGCGACGTTCGAGCTCGGCGCGTTCATGCACCGCGCGGTGTGGGACGCGGCGCGCTCGCGGATCGAGATGCACCTGGTGAGCCGGCGCCGCCAGGACGTCGAGGTGTCCGGCGAGGTGTTCCACTTCGAGCGCGGCGAGCCGATCGTGACCGAGCACTGCTACAAGCACAGCCCCGAGGCGCTCGCCGGGTTGCTCGACGGCGCGGGCTGGCGCGTGCGCGAGGTGTTCCCCGATCCGCGCGGCCGCATGCGGCTGTGGCTCGGCGAGCGCTGAGGGATTGAGAATCAATCTCGCTCCGTACAGACGAGACCGACGTTCCTCGTCGGGCGAAGCCGATCGACAGAGGGTGGGAATCGATAGATTCTCACCCTCTGTCCCGCGCGCGGAGCCTGGCGCGGTGTGATAGATCGTGGCGATGACGCGCCGGCTCTACCACGACGATGCATACCTCCGCCGGTTCGACGCCGAGGTCGTCGCGCACACCACGTACAAGGCGCGGCCCGCTGTCGTGCTCGATCGCACCGCGTTCTACCCGGAGGCTGGCGGCCAGCTCGGCGACCGCGGCCAGCTCGGCGACACGCAGGTGGTCGACACCCAGGAGACCGACGACGGCACGATCGTCCATGTCGTCGAGGGCGCGGTGCCCGCGGTCGGCGCCCGGGTAACCGGCGAGCTCGACTGGCTGCGCCGCCGCCAGCACATGGCGCAACACACCGCGCAGCACCTGCTGAGCGGCGCCCTGCTCGATCGCGCCGAGGCCGCGACGGTGTCGGCCCGGCTGGGCGAGAGCTCGTTGACCATCGACGTCTCGCGCGATCGCATCCCGGACGCCGAGCTCGCCGGCGCCGAGGCGCTCGCCAACGACCTGGTCGACGACGACCTCGCGATCCGCGCGTGGTTTCCCTCCGCCGACGAGCTCGCCGCGCTGAAGCTCCGCCGCGATCCCAAGGTCGCCGCCGATATCCGGGTCGTCGCGATCGGCGAGTTCGACTTCTCGCCGTGCGGCGGCACCCACTGCGCCCGGACCTCGCAGCTCGCCGCAGTGCGGATCACCGGCGCCGAGCGCTACAAGGGCATGACGCGGGTGACGTTCACCACCGCGCGCCGCGGCCGCGCCGAGCTGTTCTCACGCGACCAGATCCTGCGCGGGCTCGCCGGCCAGTTCTCGTGCGGCCCGGCCGAAGTGCCGCTCGCCATCGACAAGCTGCGGCGCGACGCCGAGGCCGCGAGCACCGAGCTCACCCAGCTCAAGAGCCGGCTCGCCACCGCGATCATCGCCCAGCTGCCGGGCACCGGCCCTGCGATCGCCGAGATCCCCGGCGACGCCGAGCTCCTGCGTAGCGTGGCGGCCAAGCTCGCCGGGGCCGGCCGCGACGCGATCCTGTGCGCGCCCGACGACACCGGCGCCGCAGTCGTGGTGATGCGCGCAGCCGGCTCGACGCTCGACTGCGGAGCGCTGTGGAAGCAGCTCGCCGCACGGCTCGGCGGGCGCGGCGGCGGCCGCGCGGATCGCGCCGAGGGCCGGGTCGCGACCGCGATCACCGACTGGGCGGCGACGGTCGCCGACGTCGCGGGCTGAACGTCCCGAGCCGGGGCGCTCCAGGACCGTGGAGGTTGTCGTCGACCTCTGCATAAGTTGTGATGAATCATCAGACGTCGACATACGTCGAAGTCGTCTTGAGACGTCGACCTGGAGGGCACGGTGGCGCACTGCCGCGATTGAATGGAGCGGGCGCGTTACGCGTCCATGCGGGATGCAGCAGCGCGACGGCGTGGCACGGCTTTGTCCCCGATCCGCGATCTTGACGACCGCTCCTGTGGCAGCATGCGCCATGCTCGCCCGCTCGACCCGCATCGCCGGCCTCGCCGCCCTCGCGATCCTCGCCGCCCCGGCGCTCGCCCGCGCCGAGCCCGCGGCGCCCGCCGCAGGGCACGACTTCCTCGCCGAGGCCAAGGCGCTGCTCGTGGTCGGCGCGTGTGCCGAGGGCCCGTCGCCCCAGCTCAACGCGGAGATCGTCGCGGCGCACTGCAAGACCGTGCGCGCCGCACAGGCTGACTACCAGAAGACCTGGATCACCGTCGCCCGCGAGTTCTTCGTCGAGCACGTCCCGGCGACGATCCCCAAGGTCGTGGTGTATCCGTTCGCAGGCGGCGACCTGTCGACCGCGCTCACGGTGTACCCCGACGCCGACGAGATCACGACACTGTCGCTCGAGCCGGCCGGCGATCCGACCGCGCTCGCCCACCTGACCGATCGCGAGCTCAAGACCGCGCTCGGCGTGGTCGCGACCGAGCTCGGCTCGCTGTACCGCGCCAATTTCTCGGTCACGATGAACATGATCGGCGCGATGCGCGGCGGCCGCCTCCCGACCCAGCTGATCTTCGGGCTGTCGGCGCTCGCGCTCCACGGCTACGAGCCGACCTCGCTGCGCTACTTCCGGCTCACCCGCGACGGCGGCCTCGACTACCTGACCGACGCCGACGTCGCGCGACTCGCCGCGGTCACCGACGTGGGCAAGCGCAACCGCGAGTACGCCAACATCGAGCTGCGGTTCCGCAAGACCGGCCAGGCCCGAGAGCAGATCTATCGCCACATCCAGGCCAACCTCGACGACGCCCACCTAAAGGCCAACCCGGCCGCGCTCCGCCACCTCGAGCACAAGGGCACCGTCGCCGCGATGACCAAGGCCGCGAGCTACCTGCTGACGTTCGACGACTTCAAGACGATGCGCGCCTACATCGTCGGCCACGTCGCGTGGATGGTGTCCGACACCACGGGCCTCCCGCCGTCGGTCGGGAAGCCCGCCGGGTTCGTCTACGAGACCTACGGCGAGTGGGTCAAGCCCAACATGGCCGCGGGCGGCCCGATCGCGCCCGAGTGGAAGGCCGAGTACGCCGCGCAGCGCAAGCGCCCGCTCGCGTTCCGGTTCGGCTACCCCGACGGGCTGCTGCACGGTCACCTCGTCATCATGTCCAGGCCCCAGGCCAGCGCCCCCGCACCGACGGCCGCTCCCTCGGTGCACTGACCGACCCGCACCGCGCGCGGCGACCTCGTCCTCGGCGCACCAGCCGCGATTCGCGACCGTCGCGCGTGCTCGGCGGAGCACGCAGGACCGGGCTCCGCGACGCGCGACGTCGGATGCGGCGGCGCGGTCACCAGCTCGGCCGGGCGGGGTGGCTCGCGGTGTGAAACCCGGTGACGTCGAGCTCTCGCGGCGGCAGACGCGTGCCGTCCGGGCGCTCGACCTCGATCCTGTGGTGACCGACCGCGACGGCGAATCGGTTCGGCACGTAGCCGACCGCGACGCCGTCGATGAAGACGCGCGCACGCAGCAGCTCCTCGCCGACGACCTGGACGTAGCCATGCTCTGCGTCCGCGGAGGGCGCACTCGCTGCCGGCTCGGTCGGGCGGTGCCACGGCGACGCGACGTGCGCACGGCTCGGCGGTGCCGCGCTCGGCGCCCGCGCGGCGTCGGCCGGCGCGCTCGCGACCACCACGTCGCCCGGCACACCCGTGACCGCCGCGTCGACCGGCACACCCGTGACCGCCGCGTCGACCGGCCCACCCGTGGGCGCAGCCCCGACATCGAGCACCGCGCTCGCGACCACGGGCGCAGGCGCGCTCGCCGCCGGCGACGAGCTGGTGCGGATCACCGCGAGCACCGCGAGCGCGAGCGCCGCCGTGCCGAGCAACGCGAGGGCGCGCCAGCGCCGCGGCACCGCGGGCCGTCCGGCGTGTGCGCGCGGCGCCGTCGCGGGGCCCTCGGGCTCGGACGACGGGGCGGGAGGGACCGGCGCCGGGCTCGGCCGCAGCTCCGTCGCGAAGCGCTGGACCACGCCGTCGGGTTCTCCGACCGGGACCAGGTCAACGCCGAGCAGCGCGTCGAGCGCTCCGGCGCGGCGCGGCGCGGCGCGCAGGCTCGCCATCAGCGCGCGCATCGCGCTGCGGCCATCGCGTGCGCCGCGGCTGGCGAGCGCCTCGCCGATCGCGTGTGCGAGCTGCCCCGCCGTCGGCCGATCTCGGCGATCCGGCATGACCGCGCGCGCGATCAGCCCCCGGACGTCGGCCGGCAGCGCGGGATCGAGCGCGAGCGGCTCGCCGCCGAGCAGCCGGATCTCGGCGGTGAGCTCGGACAGCGGCGAGTCACCGGTGCACAGCGCGTGCAGCGTCAGGCCGAGCGCGAACACGTCGCTGCGGCCGTCGAGCTGTGCACGGGTGCGCTGCTCCGGTGAGATGAAGCCGCGCGTCCCTGCGACCGCCCCGGTCTCGGTGTGCGCCGCGCGATCGTGCGCGATCGCGATCCCGAAATCGGCGAGCTTCACGTCGCCGGTCCACGCGACCAGGATGTTCGGCGGCTTGACGTCGCGGTGGACGATGCCGAGCAGGCGACCGTCCGCGTCGACGGCGGTGTGTGCGTGCTCCAGCGCTTGCGCGACGGCGTGCGCGATGACCAGCGCGAGCTCGACCGGCAGCGCGCCGCCCACCCGGGCGACCAGCGCCTGGGCGTCGAGCCCGTCGACCAGCTCGAGGACCTGAAACGGTCGGTCGTCGAGCAGGCCGACGTCGAGCACCGCGACGATGCCGGCGTGGTGGAGCCGGCTGGCGATCCGGCTCTCATCGATGAACCGCCGCGCGGCGATCGGATCGCGCAGCGCCTCGGGCGAGAGCTGCTTGATCGCGACTTTCCTCACGAAGCCGAGCTCGCCGAGCAGCTCGGCCTCGAACACCTCGGCCATTCCGCCCTGGCCGAGCCGGCGGACGATGCGGTAGCGTGAAGCGACGCCGGTCATGAAGCTACGCCCTCACTGTAGCGTGCCGGGCGGGACGATTCGCGCGGTCATCGGACTCGCCCTCTCGGCCGCCTGCGCGGCGCGCCCCGCGCACCCGGTACCACTCGCGATCCTCGTCGACAGCGAAGCTGGCACGCCCGCTCGCCTGCCGGTGGTCGACGGCCTCTCCCCCCACGCGCTCGTGGTCCCCGCGAGCGCCCCCGACGAGCCCGACCGGACGAGCGCCCCGGTGTCGCGCGCGCGCAAGGCCTACGCCGAGGGTGACTTCGACACCTGCCGCGCGGAGCTCGCGCGCGTCGATGTGGCGGGCGCGCTCGCGGCCGGCGGGCGCGACGGGGCGGCCCGCGCCCTCGCGTTCGACGCGGCGTGTGCATGGGGCGGCCAGGCGGCGGCGACCGCGCGCCAGCTCGCCGCCCAGCTCGCGAGCTACGGCCTCGCCGTGCCCGACGCGGCGATCGCGCCGGACATCGAGGCCGTGCTGGGCGAGGCGATCGTCGCTGCCGGCAACGCGCGGCCACACCCGGTGGTCGTCCACGGCGCCGCCGGGGCGCGCCTCGGGGTCGACGGCCGGCCGGCGAGCTGCACGCTGCCGTGCACCGTCGATCTCGTGCCCGGTGACCACGTGCTCGCGGTCACCGCCGACGGGCTCGCCGACGCGCACCGCGTCGTCCGGGTGCCGGACACCACCGACGTCACGCTCGCCCAGCCGCCCGCCGCGCCGCCGGTCGCCGCCGCGCAGTGGCGCGCACGCGCTGCGCACGGCCTGCCCACCACCGACGCGATCGGCGCCCGGCTGATCGCGCAGCTCGGCCGCGAGCGCCGGATCGCCGTGCTCCACCCCGGCGATCCGCTGACCGGGGCGCTGATCGTCGACGGTGCGCTGGTCGCAAGCGCGACCACGCGACGGGGCGACGAGGCCGGCCTGGTCCGCGAGCTGGCCTACGATGGCGGGATCCTTGCACGCCCGGCGGTCTGGCAACGCCCATGGTTCTGGATCGCGATCAGCGGGCTCGCGCTCGGCGCCGCCGGCACCGTCACGCTTCTGCTCTATCACCCGCACGACACGAGCCTTCGCCTATGACCCGCCTGACCCCGCTCTGGTTGCTCGCGCTCGGCGCGTGCGCGGATCACCGCACCGTCACCCTGCTGTTCGGACCCAACGACACCACGCTCACCGCGGGGTTCTCGTGCCGGGACGACGCCAACGTGCCGCTGATCGAGCGCACCCACCGCGGCGCGATGTACACGTTCCAGATCGTGATCGACACGCTCGAGCTCGGTAACACCTACCCCGGGTGCCGAGGCGAGGAGCTGATCGCGGCGTGCTCCAACGGCGGGTGCAGCTCGTACAGCCGGTACTGCGTCTCGGTGTCGATCGCCCAGGGCGATATCTCGTCGCCCGCCGCGATCCTCGCGTCGCTGCACGCGCAGATCGGCCACCCCGAGCTGATCGCCAGCGCACCGAGCTCGCCGATCGTGGTCCGCGCCGTCGCCACCGAGCAGCCGTGCGCCGAGCTGGTGCCTGCCGGCGGTAGCTTCCCCAGGCTCGCGCCCGAGCTCGCGGTCGGCTGCGCGTACAGCTGCCCGGTGGTGCTCGACGACTTCCGCGGCTCGCTCGGCATGGCGCTCGACACGCTCGACGATCACTGCGCCAGCCAGGTCGCGGCCTGCACGCGGTTCTCGCTGTAGCCGCGCACGGCTAGAAGTCGCAGGCGCCCTTGCGGACCGGCGCCGGGTAGACCAGCGCAAGCGCGTAACACATCTCCTGCGTCGTGTGCTCGCCAAACCTCACCGTCGTGCCGCTCGGGTTCATGTACGTGCAGTCGACCACCAGCTGATCCGTGCCGCCCGAGGTCAGCGCCGCGCCGAGCGTCTCGTAGCGCTGGCCCTCGAAGGTGTAGTCCTTGTCATAGATCACCTGCGGCGCGGCCGCCTGGAACGTCACCTTCATGTGGACTCCGAGCAGGTGCATGTGCGGCGCCATCGCAAACACCGTGGTCCCCGCGGGCAGCGTGCACGCGCCGGTCTGCACCGTCATACCCGGCTTCACCACCAGGCCGGCGTCCTTGCCCGCCAGCATCGCACCGGCCTCGTGCACGACCGAGGCGGCCTCTGCGGTCTTGACCTCGATGCCCGACGCCCCGGTCAAGGTCGCGTCCGACGCGTTGAACAGGTGGAGGTTGAGCAGCAGCTGCTGGCCCGCGGCGATCTTGATCGCCACACCCGACGGCAACACGAGGGCGTCGGTCCCCACCCCGGACGCATAGATCGCCGGCTTCACCAGCGAGCTGTCGCACTCGACGTCGCCGTCCGGCGCGTCCGGCGGCCCGAGCATGAGCACCGTGTGGTGCGTGCCCTGCGGCGCGATCGGGTGGATCGCGGTGACCCACATGTCCGCCGCGGCGGTCAGCCGGACGCAGCGGTACGATTCGGTCGAAGCTGGTAGCGACCAGTTCCCGCTGACCAGCGGGGTGTAACCCGGCGTGCCAGGGGGAGCCGATGCCGCGTCCGGCCCCGGCGGGGAGCTATCCGCGCCGCAAGCGGCGAGTCCGACCAGTGAGACAACCAGGGAGGCGATGACAAGGCGCATGGAGAGCGCTGCAGAGCAGCCGCCGTGCCGCCGGCAACTACGCGGAACCTCCTGCGCGCCGCGGGCGCTACCTGTCCGCTCGACCGGACAGTGCCCGCCGCGCCGGACAGCCAGGCCGGGTCAGCCGCGGCGCCTGGCGAGCAGCTCGGACAGGTGGGACCGCGTCATCCGAGCCGTGCGCGCCGCCGCGGACACGTTGCCGCCGGTGCGCGCGAGCAGCGCGTCGACGTAGCGCGCCTCGAAGTCGTCGAGCAGGCGCGCGCGGGCTTCCTTGTACGGCAGCGCGAGATCGGTCGCGAACGCCTCCGCACCGGACGCCACCGGCGCGCCGGCCACGTCGGGCGGCTCGCCCATCGCGACCGCGGCCTCGACGAGGTTGCGCAGCTCGCGCACGTTGCCGGCGAAGTGCAGCCGGGTCAGCGCCTCCATCGCGGCCGGCGACACCAGCTGCTCGACCGGCGCGTCCCACCCGGCGTCGCGCAGGAAGTGCTCGACCAGCACGGGGATGTCGTCGGTACGCTCGCGCAGCGGCGGGATCGCGAGCGTGATGACCGCGAGCCGGTAGAACAGATCGAGCCGGAAGCCGCCTCGGTTGACCTCGGCGCGCAGATCGCGATGCGTCGCCGCGACCACGCGGACGTCGATCGGCAGCTCGCTGCGGCTACCCAGCCGCCGCACCCGCCGGCGCTCGAGCGCGCCGAGCAACGTCGCCTGCACGGCGGGCTGCAGCTCGCCGATCTCGTCGAGGAACACCGTGCCGCCGGCCGCGGCCTCGAACGCGCCCACGTGCGCGCGATCGGCGCCGGTGAACGCGCCGCGCTCGTGGCCGAACAGCTCGCTCGCGAGCAGCGCTGGCGGCAGCGCCCCGCAGTCGACCGTGACGAACGGGGCGGCCCGCCGCGGCCCGAGATCGTGCAGCGCGCGCGCCACCAGCTCCTTGCCGGTACCTGTCTCGCCGAACACCAGCACCGAGACGTCACTCTGCGCGGCCCGCGCGATCTGCGCCATGACGCGGCGGATCGCGGACGACCGTCCCAGGATCCCGCCCAGCGCCTCGGCGGCATGCAGCTCGACCTCGACCGGTGCAGCGTCGGTCACGCGCAGCAGCGTGTCACCCACGCCGAGCACCGTACCCGCCGGCACGATCGCGCGCTCGATCCGCACTGCGCCCGCGAACGTCCCGTTGGTCGAGCCGTGGTCGACCACGAGGATCCCGCCCGGGCACCGCCGCAGCTCGGCGTGGAACCGCGACACCGCCGGATCGCTCAGCCGCACGCCACAGCCGTCGCCGGTCCCGAGCGTGAGCTCGTCGGCGGTCGCGCGCAGCCCGAGATCCGGACCGCCGGTCACCTCGACAGCGACGGTGCGCACCGGAATGCGCTGGGACCCGAGCTTCGTGGTTTCGTTCACGACCGAGTTGTACTGCGCCCGCGGCCCCGCCGGGAGCCAAGTCGCTTGCTCTCGTCGAGCAACGCCTAGAGAGCTGCACCCGTTGGCCTTGGCCAGCCCGACCTCCACATGTCGAGGCGAGTGGGGCATCGGACCAGCTGAGCCCCGGGGCGGGGGTCGAGCGCAGCTGCCTACCGTAGTAGCGCGCGCAGGAGCGCGGCATCGTCGTCGGTGCGGGGCGTGTAGACGATCATGTGGAGGTCCGCATGGCCGTGCACGGCAAATGTCGAGTAGTCGAGCACGATGGTGAGGCCGTCGCGGGCAATGCGCTTCGTGCCGGGGCCGAGCGCGGCGACGTCGCGAGCGTTCCACATCGCGGAGAACTCGGGGCTCTCGCGCGAGAGCTCCTCGACGAGCCGCGTCGCCCGCTCGGGGACGCCGAGGCGGGTGGTCTCGGCGCGGAACAGCGCGACGACCGAGCGAGCGTGGCGCTCCCAGTCGATCATGCGGTCGCGCGCGCCGGGCGCGAACAGGAAGCGGAGCGTGTTGCGCTGATCGGGCGGGATGGCCGCGTAGTCGCCGAACGCGCGGGTCGCGGCGCGGTTCCACGCGACGATGTCCCACACCGAGGTCGCGAGCAGGGCCGGACTCGAGTCGATGGCATCGACGACGCGCTGCAGCTGTGGCGTGACCGCGCTGCTGCCGGTGCGGCGGGACTCCGGCGGATGGCCGTAGGCGAGCAGGTGGACGTGCTCGCGCTCGATCTCCGAGAGCGCGAGCGCACGCGCGATGCGATCCAGCGCGTCCGCCGACGGCGCGCCACCGCGACCCTGTTCGAGCCACGTGTACCAGGTCGCGCTCACGTTCGCGCGCTGCGCGACTTCTTCGCGGCGAAGGCCGGGCGTGCGCCTGCGGACCGGCGAGAAGCCAAATGCGGTCGGTTCGAGCTTGCTCCGCCGGTCGCGCAAGTACGCGCCGAGCGCATTGCTGTCGTTCGAGGCGAGGTCCGCGTCCATGCTCGGAGTGTGCGACACGCGCCGCGGTCTGTCGTTCTCGTTCGACATGCGTAGCCTGGTAGTCATCATACCGGTTACGGCGCACGACTTTTCCGCCGGCCATGCGGGCCGCACGCTCCGGGCATGCCCCAGCGATATTTCGTCACCGGCGCGACCGGGTTCATCGGAAGCGCCATCGTTCGCGAGCTCCTCGGCGCCGGCCATCAGGTGCTCGGGCTCGTGCGCTCCGACGCGAATGCCGCGGCGCTCGCGGCTATCGGCGCGACCGCGATCCGCGGCTCGCTCGAGGACCTCGACGTGCTGCGCCGCGGCGCGGAGTCCTCCGACGGTGTAATCCACACGGCGTTCCAGCACGACTTCGCCAGGTTCGCCGAGAGCTGCGCGATCGACCAGCGCGCGATCACCGCGGTGGGCGAGGTGCTCGCCGGTTCGGGGCGCGCGCTCGTCGTCACGTCTGGCACGCCGGTCGACGCCGGGCGCGTCGTCACCGAATCCGACCGCGGCGATCGCTCGAACCCCGTGTCGATGCTGCGTGCGCCCGCGGAGGACATCACGCTCGCGCTCGCCGACCGCGGCGTACGCGCGTCGGTCGTGTGCCTGCCGCGTTGCGTGCACGGCACCAGCGACCAGGGGTGGAAGGGCGGCCTCCTGATCCTGTTGACCGCGGTCGCCCAGCAGACGCGGGTCGTCGCGTACGTCGGTGACGGGACGCAACGCTGGCCGGCCGTGCACCGCCTCGACGCCGCGCGCCTGTACTGCCTCGCCATCGAGCGGGCGCCCGCGGGCGCGCGGCTCCACGCGGTCGACGAACAGGGCATCCCGCTGCGCGAGATCGCCGAGCATCTCGGCAAGAAGCTCGGGTTGCCCGCGGTCTCCAGGTCGACCGCCGATGCGGCCGGGCACTATGGATTCTTCGCCGCGACCGTCGGGGCCGACCAGCCTGCTTCGAGCGCGAAGACGCGCGAGCTTCTCGGCTGGCAGCCGCGCGAGATCGGCCTCCTCGCCGATCTCGACGCCAATGGCTAGCCGGAACAATTCACCAGGAGTCGAGCGAGACCAAGCAGCGCGAGGCAAATCGCGGCGCACGCCCGGAAGCGCAGCGAGGAGCGTACTGCACGTACGCGACGAGCGAGAACCGGCCGTACGTCGCAAGTTGCCCGCGACGCGCCGGTCGCAGCCGGCGACCTGGTGAATTGTTCGGGCTAGTTCCAATGCCTGCGGTGCGAAGGTACTACCGCGTCGACGACGGGACCTCGCGGACCGAGATAGGCGCGCCGCCCTTTGCCCAGCCCGCGCGGAGCAGCCACGTCCGCGGCCGATGGACCAGCAACGGATCGTAGGTCGGCGGTCCGCGTCGCAGGAACGGCTCGTCGCTGTGCTCGGCCCAGCCGGGGAACATGACGGCGCTCGAGAACCAGTCGATGGTCCAAGCGCGCATTGGCTCGGCCCGATCTTCCTGATGCTTCCTCCAGTTGTTGAGCACGTAGTTCATGGCGTGGCGCGCCTGGCGCGGCGAGGTGATGACCGTGGCGTGGTAGCGATCCGGGAACACCGCCCCGCGCCGCCGGTCCGGCTTGCCGCGGCTGAGCGCCGCGTTGAGGTGCTTGGCCGCCGAGATCTGGAAGCCCTGCATCCCCGACGCGAGCGCCGCCTTGTCGTTGGCCTCGACGAGCAGGTGGAGGTGGGTGCGCTGGATGCTGAGGTGGACGATGCGAAAGTTCTCGCGCTGGGCCACGGTCAGCGTGGCCTCGCGGATCGCGCGGTAGGTGAAGCGGCGGCGCAGGTTGCCGACCGCGGCCACGACGCGGAGCACGACGTGGACCGGGTGACGCGCGTCGAGTATCGGGCGCTCGCGGTGCGGCTCGCTCGAGCGCGGGCCGTTCGGCTTGCGGCCGGCGCCCCGCCGCTTGCCGCCGCGCGGCGGGAACATCACCAGCTGCGCCGGGCCGGTGCGCCGGCGGGCCCCGGGCGTTCCGCTGTTTCGCATACTCCGACGGTCGCCATCGAGTGTTGTTCAGTCAATAGATTGCGCCGATATTTTTGGCGTCAACTATTGCTAGAAGAGGATCTGGATCGCCACCTCAGCAGCGTCGGGTGCTCCGGTGAAGCCAGCGCTACGCGCTGGCCGCACGAGTGAGGTACGGGGCTTGCCGATGAGGATGGCGCTGCGCGCTACCGCTGCACGCTCCCCGGAGGGCCGCCGGAGATCGCGTGCCGGCCTGTGGACGGCTGCTCGGCCCGTGACCTGCGCGACTCGGCTGGTCCCGCGGTTCCAGCGCGCAGCTCACCGGCCTTCCGCACCCGCCCACAGCCCTGTGCTTCGCACGACTTCGCCGACGGAGATCTTCGATCTCTTTCGAGGAGAAGAGCGGAGATCCGATCGGACGATTCGAACTCGCCGCGCTGCGCGCGCAGGCCTCGCCGTCGGTCGAGTCACCGCCCGAGCCAGCGGCTCATGCGCGCCATGCGCGCCGGGTGGATCAGGCCGCGAGCCGGACGTGTCGACGACGGTCTGGATCGCCGCCTGGGCAGCGTAGGTTGCGCCGGCGAGGACAGCGCTACGCGCTACACGTACGTCGGGAGGCCGCGGAAGATCATGCGAGGCGCGCCGGGGGATCGATCACGCAGCATTTCCAGGCCCACGACGAGAGATGACGCTGCTGTCCGCCGCAGGGCCGCGGTCTCGAGCACGGAGCGGGTCTCGCTGTGTTCTGTCTCTCGGACGAGATCGAAGATCTCGATCGAGGCCCGCGTGCGAGGGCCAGGGCTGTGGGCGGGTGCGATAGGCCGGTGAGCTGCGCGCCGGGCCTGCCGGACCGGACGAAGCGCGCAGGTCACGGGCCGAGCAGCCGTCCACAGGACGGCGTGCGATCTCCAGCGGGCCGCTGGTGACCTGGGCCGCCGGGCTTGAGCGTGACGGCGGCTTCCGGGTTGCACACGGCGGGGAGCACGGTGATCGCGCGACCTGCCGCGACGACCTCGACCCCGGTGAGTGTCGTCGTCGGTCGTCCGTCGTTCATGCAGAGCGGTGCGATCAGCCCACACGTGCGGTCCGTGCGTGGACGCCGGGTCGGGAAATCTCGTGGCTGGGCTCGAGCCCAGGTGCATCGGCGCTAACCGAGCGGCATTGGAGCTATCTATACATGAACGCATTGATCGATGGCCAGCGGGCTCGACCGCGCGACGCGACGCGCGGAGGGGTGAATTTTTCCCGGCTCCGCCGGGAAAGCGGGGGGCGGGCAAGCGCGGGCAAGCCCCCTATGGATCGAGGCGGAACAGGGACCTTGACCGAAGGTCAAGGAGTCCCTGTGTAGTTCCCTGGAAACGGATGCTCTATCGAGGAGGTCCGGTTCACCCCTCGCCCACGCCGGTCGCCGCGCACGCCGCGCAGCGCGGCTCACCGCAGCCGAGGCACAGCAGGCGTGCGCAGCCCGGACACCGGACCTCGCAGTCCGCGCACAGCGCGTGGCCCGCGTCGCACGCGGTCAGCCCGCCGCCCTGCGCGCCGCAGTTCGAGCACACCGGCAGCGCGATGCCGGGGCTCGACGGCGGGGTCGCCACGAGATCGACGAAGAACTCCTCGGGATCGATCGGCAGCTGGTCGCGGTGCTGCTCGACCCACTGCGCGGCTCGACCGTTGAGCGGGCTCTTGGTGTTGTAGCTCTGGAACGCCAGGATCTCGCCGACGCGCTGGATCAGCTGGTCGAGCGGCTCGCTGGCCGTCCAGTCGTCGCCGATGCACACGGCGTGCGGCGCGATGTTGGGGTGGAACACCGGAGTGAGCATCCGGAACAGGGGCGCGTCGCGCGGATAGCCGCGCGGCATCGTGACCTCGAGCCGGTGCTCGTCCGCCGGTTCGATCGCCTCGCCGCGCTCGCGCAGCGACTTGACGCGGAGCACGAGCCGGTAGCGCTCGGGTGGATTGCCGAAGACGCCTTCGATCTCGATCCTGGGGTGGCGCTGGGCGAGCCTGCGCACCGCCTCGTGGTCGGCCGTCAAGCGGCGAAGCCGTACGTTGTCCATGGTCACTTCCTCGGTGCCGGCCGCACCGCCTCATCGAGCTCATCGAACCGGTTGGCGCGGATCGCCGCGACCAGCCCCCGCAGGGTCTCCGACGGCAAGCTGATGCCCTGGGCGCCGCCGTCGCCGGCGCGGGTCCACGTGTTGAGCCCGACCAGCCGGCCGCGTGCGTCGTACAGCCCGCTGCCGCTGTCGCCGTGGGTCACCGGGAGATCCGTGTACAGCAGATCGTAGGTGCCGGCCGGCGTGTGGTGGGTCTCGCGGCGGCGCAGCTCGCCGTCGAGCACCTTCCAGCCGGCGCGGTACGGATGCGGCACGAAGCTGACGCGCGCCGCGACCTGCAGGTCGGTCGTGTCGCTCGCGATCTCCACCGGCTCGGGCGGGTTGGCGATCGGCAGCTCGACGAGCACGACATCGAGCGGCGGCGCCGCAGCCCACCGCACCGTGGCCTTGCCCTCGCGGCCGTCCGCGAGCTGCACCCACACCGGCTGGGCATCGCGCGCGCGGCGCCAGGCGCCGACCGCCGCGTACGGCATCGCGACGTGGCTGCACGTCACGATCCAGGCGCGCGAGGCATCGCCGGCCACCACGGCTCCGGTGCCGATCGCGAGCTCTCGCGCGTCACCGTCGGCGTCCGGCGCCAGCACCACCGCGGTCGCATTGACGATCCGCTCCAGGTACGAGGCGACGCCGAGCGGCTCGCGCGCCGGCATCGCGGTGTAGCGCCACGCGACCTCGCCGGCGCCCGCCGCCAGGTGGAGGCCCCCGAAGCCGAGCGCAATGCCCCCGGCGACGATCGCGAGCAGCGGGCTCGTGACGATCGCGAGCCGGCGGTACTGGCGCTTGCGCCGCGCCCGCACCAGCGCGACCGCGCCCGCGACCAGGGTCCCGAGCCCACCCAGCGCGCACCACCGGGTCGCCGCGTGCAGGTCGTCGAGCAACGCGCGCAACGGGCCGATCGGGCGCGCCGCACCGAGCTGCGCGGTGAGCCATACCGCCATCGCCGCGAGGCCGAGCGTCGCCACCGGGCTCGCCCACGCGCTCAGCCGGCGCAGCACCGGCTCGCCGGCAGCCTCGCCCTCCCGCCGGCGGATCGCGGCAGCGATCGCGGCGCGATCGATCACCAGCTCGGGCCCGAGCGTGGACCACGCCGCCTGTGCCTCGCATGCCGCGCACAGCTGCCCGGGCTCGAGGCGGGCGGGACCCACCGAGCGACACGACGAGCACACGCGCGTGGCCGCCGCGGCAGCCTCGAACCGACCGGCAGGCCCCCGCCGCCGGCTCGCTCGATCACGGTCGCCAGGCTCCGCCACCTCAGTGCCCCAGCGCGACGATGACGAGGAGGATCGTGTACATCGCCCCGATCGCCGCGCTGCCGTAGCCCATCGCCAGGTACGTACCGCCTGCGCCGCCCAGCCGGTCGCGCCGCGACCATGCGTAGAGCCCCGCGATCGGCCCTGCGATCGGCGCGGTCACCCCGAGCAGCGACAGCAGGAACAGCGCGATCAGGCTCCGCCGCGCGCGGGTGATCGCGCCTTGCTGATCGAGCCATGCTGCATAGTCCGCAGGCGTCATCGGGTCGGCCCACGGGAACCGCGCGCCGCACCGGCAGACCAGGAGGCTCGACGAGATGTCCTGGCTGCACCGCGGGCACGGCTTGGTGTCGCCCCAGCCGGCACCGACCAGCACCGGGAGCGGTGGCTTGTGCGCCACCGCCGCGTGCTTGCAGCCGTACGAGCCACAGCCGCCGATCTCGTCCCAGCACGACGCATGATAGTCCTGCCGGCACTCGGGGCACGAAGTCACGGGCTCGGCGGGAGCCAGCACCGTGTAACAGATCGAGCAACGCGCCATGGCCGCTAGCTCCTTTCCATCGACGCGACGCCTCGCGCCACGCGCCGCAGAGCACCGCCGCGCATCACGCGCTCGCCTTCATCGCGATGACCGTCACCCAGCCGATGACATCGAGCACACCCAGCACGATCCCGGCGAGCGCCAGGCCGCTGCCCGTCAGCCGCGGATCGGACGCAACCGTCTTCCTGGCAGACGAGCCCTTCGCGATCGCGATCGGCCCGAGGATCACGCCGAACAGGAACAACCCGATGATGCCCATCACCAGCGCGGGCACCGCACCAGGCGCGACCGAGGTCGGCCCGTGATACAGCCCGTCGGGGGTCGTGATCGCCTTGCACGCCGGACAGATCTCCGTGCCGAGCAAGATCGCGACGTGGCAGTCAGGGCAGGCCATGTAGCCGGCCGGGATCTCCCGCGCGCGCGACGCCGGCGGCGCGACCGCCGACGGGAACGGCGAGCCGAGCGCGGCAGCCACCGGCACGGGCTCGAGCCGGGGCAGCGGCGCGCTCTGGCACCCCGCAGTCGAGCACCCCGAGCGACCGTCCCAGCACTTGCCGTGGTGGTGCTGCTCGCACACGCCACAGGTCGCCGTGTCGTCGCCGAGCTGGAGCGCCTCCTCGCACCACCCACACGGCTTGCCCTCGATCTTGCGATTCGCCCTCAGCCTCCGCACGCCATCCATACAGTCCCTCCTGTGATCACGCCTGTGGCGTGCGCTTCTGACGCTCCTCGAACTCGAGCACGGTGCTCCCGATGATGAGCTGATCGCCCGAGACCAGCCGGCGCCGCCGGATCCTGGCTCCCGCCACCCTGGTCCCCATCCGCGACGCCAGGTCCTCGATCTCGTAGGTGGTGCCGACGCGGTGGATCGCGGCGTGCGCCGGATCGATCTCGGCGTCCTTGTACAGGTAGACGTCCGAGGCCGGCGCGTTGCCGATGATCGTGGGCGTCTTGTACAGGATGAACGACTTGCCGGCGAGCGGGCCGGTCCGCACGCGGAGCCAGGCGTCACGCGCCAGCCGCTCGACCAGCGCGACGAACATCCCGATCGAGAGCCCTACCGCGAGCAGGCCGACCAGCCGCGACGTCGACGCGCCGGAGAACAGCGAGCTGCGGGTCAGTCGGTCGATCGGATCGAAGAACATGCCGCCGAGCGCCCCACCGAGCGCGCCGCCGATCACCGAGTTGCGCAGCTGCGTGCGAGTCGCGCGCGCGAGGTTCATGCCGAGCCCGGCGCCGGCACCGATGCACGCCCACGCGACGCTCCGGCACGCCGTCACCGCGAGGAAGCTCAGCCCGCCGAGGTCGCCGACGGTGATGTACGACAAGCCCTGGCGGACGAGCTCGCCCGCGAACACCTTGCGCGAGATCACGAGGAACGGCGCCGCCGGGATGAACGCGAGCGCCGCGAACAGCGCCGCGAGGAAGCTGCCGAGCAAGGTGCGCTCGATCATGCGCAACCAGTTCCGCGTCGTGAGCCCTTCGGCGAGCAACAGACCGAACGCGATCAGCGCGCCGGTGAGCGGGAACAGCAAGACGAGCCGCCAGGTCGAGGGGGCCTCGGCGCGGGCCGGCTCGGTGCTCGAGGTCGGCCGGAGCGCGAGCCCCCACAGCCGCGTACCGACGCGCTCGCCGGTCACCTCGACCCACGTGCCGACCTTGAGCGCGTCGATGCTCGCGATCGCCGGCTCGCCGTGGACCCCGCGCTCGAGCACGACCGCCGCGGGCTCCACCAGGACCTCGCTCGAGCCGATCGTCAGCGCGACCATCCCGGGCCGACCATCGAACGGCTCTGCGTTCACCAGGATCAGCTCGCCGCGCACGATCGGCTTCTCGTGCGCGAGGATCGAGCGATCGAGCATCAGCCACGGCACGAGCGCTGCGAGCATCGCGGCAAGCGGCAGGTAGACCATGCTGTCGAGCAGCACGCGGCGGACCGGCGACACCGCCGGAGCGTCCGCGACGATGCGCTCCCGGCCGGACCGCTCGCGCGCCAGCGCCTTGTCGACCTCCGGGGTGAACAACTCCTCGCGCTCGAGGCGGAGGTGATCGTCGATCATCGCGCGCTCCCCTGCCCCGCCGCACCGGCGGTGTCGTGGCTGTCATGGTCGAACGTCAGCAGCTGCGCCTCGTAGCGCGCCCGGTTACCGGGGTCGAGGTGGGCCGCCGTCGCGAGCAGCCGTCGCGCGCGGCCCGGGTCGCGCGCCTTGACCGCATCCGCGGCGAGCTCGGCGTACAGCGCCCCCAGGCC
>Ga0302299_10000728_pt1 | contig 18859 bp, 14 predicted proteins | sample III_Fen_N3_4_FD_198795 | JGI IMG/M metagenome (GOLD analysis project Ga0302299, IMG submission 198795) | Peat permafrost microbial communities from Stordalen Mire near Abisko, Sweden - III_Fen_N3_4 | ecosystem: Environmental > Terrestrial > Soil > Wetlands > Permafrost | place: Sweden: Abisko... | reverse complement strand
GGTTGTGGCCAACTGGGGTCGCGGTCGGTGCGCATCAGGGGATGCGGACCGCAGCGACACCCACCAGAACCCCGGGATGCTGCGGTTCGGCCCGCCGCCACGTCAGTGGTCGGCGGGTGGTGAACGGTGAACTTAGGGGTGGGGGGTATGACGGGTTTGTCGATCGGTGCCCGACCGTTGACGGTCGCCAGTCCCAGTGCGTTGCTGCCCAGGCGGGCCCGACTCGCCGAGAGCGGCGTCATCATCACCGCCGACCTCGTCGCGATCCTGGCGGCCTGGCTGGTCACGGGCTCACCGTTGGTGCTGGTCGCCGTGGTGCCGGCGGTCCTGTACTGGAGCTCGGCCGGACTGTACGGACGACGGTTCTCCCTTTCGGTGCTCGACGACCTCAGCCGGATCGCCCTCGGTTGCCTCTGGGGGTTGCTGGCGCTGCTGCTGCTCGGTCACCGACCGGCCATCGTCAGCGTGGTGGCGGTGCTGTTCGCCGCCGTGGTGCTCGCGCGCTGCGTCTCCTACGCGCTGCTGCTGCACTGGCGCACGAGCGGCCGGGTGGCCTACCCGGTGGTGCTGGTGGGTGCCGGACTCAACGGCGTCTCGCTGGCCCAGCGGATCGACGAGCACCCGCGCTGCGGGTTGCGCCCGGTCGGCTTCCTCGACTCGGCCCCGCCCGTGGGGGACCTGCCGTACCCCCTGCTGGGGGAGCCCAAGGAGCTGGCCCGGGTCCTTCAGGACCACGGGGTCACCGACGTCATCCTCGCCTACGGGCGGATGCCCACGGCCGAGCTCGTCGCGGTCCTTCGCACCTGTCACCGCCTCGACGTCGAGATCCACATGCTGCCGCGCCTGTTCGAGATGCACCGGCTCACCGCCGGCACCGACAACGTGTGGGGCCTGCCCCTGGTGCGCCTGCGCCAGCCCATCGCCAGCATCTGGGCGTTGCGGGTGAAGCGGGTCCTCGACGTGATCATGTCGGCCGCGGCGTTGGTGCTCCTGGCGCCGGTCATGGCCGTCATCGCCGGTGCCGTGCGGCTCGACCTCGGCCGCGGAGTGATCTTCCGCCAGGTCCGGGTCGGTCTCGACGGTCGGCCGTTCACCGTGCGCAAGTTCCGCTCGATGCGCGACCTCCCCGAAGGCGCCGAGGCCTCGTGGTCGGCGCGTGACGAGGACCGCATGGGCCGGGTGGGCACGTTCATCCGGCGTTACTCCCTCGACGAGATCCCGCAGCTGTGGAACGTGCTGATCGGGGACATGAGCATGGTCGGCCCCAGGCCGGAGCGCCCCGAGTACGTGGACGACTTCAGCCGGGCCTACCCGAGGTACGGCGATCGCCACCGCGTGCCGGCCGGCCTCACCGGCCTGGCGGCCGTCCACGGTCTGCGCGGTGACACCTCGATCGAGGACCGCGCCTACTTCGACAACTTGTACATCGAGAACTGGTCACTGTGGTTGGACGCGAAGATTCTTGCCCGCACGGCACTCGCCGTGGTCAGGGGGACGGGTGCGTGAGCGCTCACAACGAACAAGCAACGAGGGGAAGCACAACGATGCAGATGATGAGCGCGAAGCACCGACTGGCGCGGATCGCGGCTGCCGGCTTGGCGGCCGCGGCCGGACTGGTCCTGGTCGCGGTTCCCAGCCACGCCGACGTGGTGCAGCAGAGCACCATGGTGTCGGACCAGCCGGCAGCCTGGACCCCGAACGTGTTGGACGGCAAGGTCCGTCAGACCGCAACCGTCGGCGGTGTGACGGTAGCCGTCGGCGACTTCACCCAGGTCACGTCCAACGGGTCGTCCACGGTTCTGAACCGTCAGGACATCTTCGCCTTCGACAGCAGTGGCCAGGTGAGCTCCACCTTCACCCCGCTGACGAACGGCTCGGACGTCAACGACGTGATCGACTCCGGTGACGGTCACTCGGTCTACATCGCGGGTTCGTTCAGCGATGTCAACGGCGTCGCCAAGACCGGCAAGATCGCCCGCGTCGACGTGAACACCGGGCAGGTGCTCACCTCGTTCCGGTCCCCGGCCTTCAACCTGCCGGTCACCGACATCCAGCTGATCAACGGCAAGCTGTACGTCGCCGGTCAGTTCACAACCGTGAACACCCAGCCGCGGTCGCTGCTGACGGTCCTCGACCCGAGTACCGGCGCCGAGATCGAGACCTTCGACGCCACGTTCGGCGGTACCTGGAACGGCGGCCGGATGGGGATCACCCACATGACCGTCTCCCCGGACGGCACCCGCATGGTCGTCGTCGGCAACTTCCGGACGGTCAACACGCTGCCCCGGATCCAGATCGCGATGTTCGACCTGGGCTCGAACCCGAACACGCTCGACAGCTGGGCCACCGACGGGTTCAGCCACATCTGCAGCAGTCACTTCAAGACCTACGTCAACGACGTCGACATCGACCCGAACAGCACCTACTTCGTGGTCGGCGACACCGGTGCCTTCTCCGGCGGGGCGCCGGCGGGCACCCTGTGCGACGCGGTGAGCCGCTTCGAGCTGCACGCCTCGGGCCCCGGGCAGATGCCCACCTGGGTCGAGTACACCGGTGGCGACACCGTCACGCAGGTCGAGGCGACCGGCAACGCGATCTACATCGGCGGCCACTTCCGCTGGCTGAACAACCCGTACGTGGGCGACGCAGTCGGTCCGGGTGCGGTCAAGCGGCAGGGACTGGGCGCCCTCGACCCGCGCAACGGGATGCCACTGTCCTGGGCGCCGACGGTTCGACGGCACTGGGGGATCTGGGGCTTCCGCTCGACCGACGACGGTCTGTGGGTCACGTTCGACTCGGACGCGGTCAACGGCTTGGACCACCGCCGGATCGCGTTCTTCCCGATCGACCCGGGCGCCACGATGCCGGCCGACAACACCGGGACGATCCCGGGCGACGTCTACCTGCTCGGCACCTCGCCGGCGAACACCGATGCGTCCGGCGTGCTCTACCGCGTCAACGCCGGCGGTCCGGCCCTGCTGACGTCCGACTCCGGGCCGAACTGGTCCGCGGACACGGCGTCGGCTCCGTCGCCCTACCACAACAGCGGCAGCTCGGCGGCCTCCTGGAGTCAGACGTTCGGGCGGACGGCCGCTGTCCCGGTCGCCACCCCGCAGGCGGTCTTCTCCGACGAGCGCTGGGACTCCGGGTCGAGCCCCGAGATGTCGTGGGACTTCCCGGTGGCCGCCGGGACGCCGGTCCAGGTGCGGCTCTACATGGCCAACGGTTGTTCGTGCACCCAGTCCGTCGGGTCGCGGATCTTCAACGTGAAGGTCGACGGAGCCTCGTGGTTGTCCAACTACGACATCGTGGCTTCGGTCGGCAACAACGTCGGCACCATGGTGAGCTACAACACCACGAGCGACGGTGACGTGAACATCGACTTCAGCCACATCAAGGAGAACCCGCTGCTCAGCGCGGTCGAGATCGTGCGGTCCGACGTGACCCCACCGACCCCGACGCCTGACACCTTCGTGCAGGTCAACGCGTTCGACGGCACGTCGGTGACCGGTACCAGCAACCCGTCGATCAGCAACTTCCCGACGGACTGGAACGGCACTCGGGGCGCGTTCATGGTCGACCGTGCGCTGTACTACGGGAAGGCCGACGGCAACCTCTACCGGCGCACCTGGGCCGGTACCAAGTTCTCCACGGAGAGCGTGGTGCCGCTGAACGGGCTGGCCGCCTTCAGCAACGAGGTCACCAACGCGCGGTCGATGTTCTACGACCGCACGACCGGACGGTTGTACTTCACCGAGTTCGGCGACCCGAACCTGTACTACCGGTACTTCGAGCCGCAGAGCCGGATCGTCGGCGGTCAGCGGTTCACTGCACCGGTGGGCGGGGCCGGAGTCGACTGGACGCAGGTGCGCGGTGCCTTCCTGGCCGGCAGCACGCTGTACCTGACCCAGGAGGACGGGAGCCTGGCCTCGGTCCAGTGGGTCGGGGGAGCCACGGTGGGGGGCACGCTGGCCACGGTCAGTGGGCCGTCCATCGACGGCCAGGACTGGCGGGCCAAGGGCGTCTTCTTGTTCGCTGGTTAGTCGTGGAGCGGGCCGAGACGATGGCCCCCGGCCGGACCTGCCCGGTCCGGCCGGGGAGCCGGTGACCCCCGAAGGGGTGGTCGACCGGACCGGGAACGACCTTCGGCGGCTGGCTGAGCGGGTCTGGACTCCGTTCGACGACGACGACTGGCCGGTAGTCGTGGGCACCGGTGACTGCCCGGGCGGGTTCAGCGTCGTCGAGGAGTATGCGGTCGTCCCGAGCCTGGCTCGGCCGAAGTTCCTCGTGCCGGTGGCCGCTCCGAGAGCCATCTGGTCCGCCTTCACGCGCTACCACACGACCAGCTCCACCCGGGCGCGCGCGCTCGGGGCCGCCCTCGGCGCCGGGTTCGGCGCCCACCTGGGCCCGGCGGTCTTCCGCGACCGCCTGCGGGTGGCGATCGACCAGCGGATTCCGGCCGCGGAGCGGGCCGGCTGGTTGCTGATCTCCCACCTCGGCGTCGAGCTGGAAGCTGCCGATCTCGTCGCGGTGCTGCCGGTCCGACGGGTCACCCCCAACGCCAAGCCCACGATGCGGTTGTTCGACCGCGCCGGGACCCCTCGTGGCTACGTGAAGGTGGGATGGTCCGAGGCGACCCGCGAGGTGGTCCGGACCGAGGCGCAGGCGCTGTCCGCGGTCGCAGGTCGGTTGGCGCCCCTGCGCACCCCCGCCCTGCTGGCGTCCGGTCGATGGCACACCCACGAGTACGCGGTCGCCGAGCCGCTGCCGGCCTGGGTCCGGGCGTGGCCGAAGGCCCCGGCGCTCGTCCCGCAGGTGATGCGAGCCGTGATCGGGTCCGGGACCCCCAGTCGGGGCAGGCTGGCGCAGTCGTCGTACGTGCAACGGGTGCGGCGCGACCTGGACCGCGCCGGGTCCGACCAGCCGGAGGCCACCGGAGTGCTCGGCCAGTGGTTGGACCGGCTCGCCGGCGACGACGCCGAGGTGGAGTTCGGCCGATGGCACGGCGACTGGGTGCCGTGGAACCTCGGAGCCACGCCCGACGGGCCGGTGGCCTGGGACTGGGAGTACAGCGATCCGGACGTGCCGGTCGGGTTCGACCTGCTGCACTGGTCCTTCCAGCAGGAGCTGGCGTCCAGCGGGCGACTGGGTGCGGCGATCCGGGCGGCCGAGCAGGCGGCCCCGCAGCTGGTCACCCAGGGCGTCGCCGCTGAAGCCGCCCAGCGCCGGGTCTCGCTGTACCTGCTCGAGATGTTCACCCGCTCGGCGCGGTTGGCCGCCGCCGGTGCCGGTTGGAACCCGCGGCTGCACCCTGAGCTGCTCGACGTCGCCGCTCGACGGGACCGCTAGGCCGGGTCGGGCCTGGTCACAGCTCCCAGTCGAAGGACCGGCCGAGCCGGGCCTCCAGTGCGGCGACGTGGGGCCGGTAGTAGTCCGCCAGCTGCGTCCGGACCGCCGGGTCGAGCCGGTTGGCCGGCACGTAGTTGTACCGGTGCGGCGTCGGTGGGGGCACCTCGGGGAGGCCCAGGAACCGCTGCACCTCGACCACCGTCTTCTGGGGGTCGGCGTAGAGATCCTCGCTGCGGACGATGTGCAGCTGCCGGGGGTAGAACGCATCGAGCCACGGGCCGAGGTGCTCCAGGTAGCGTCCCCTGGCCTGGTAGCTGCAGAAGTCGTGGCGCTCGCTGTAGTAGCCGGGCTCGCTTCGGATCCGTTGCTCCTCACCGGCCAGGCGCTCGTCCTCGGCGGCGAGGGCCTCGACGAACCCGAGGTGCTCGACGCCGGCATTGACCCGCTCGTGGTAGTGGGACCAGATGCGGTCGACGGGGTTGCGCAGCAGCACGATGATCTTGACGTCGGGGATGGTCTGCCGAACCCGGTCCAGCACCAGCGGGTGGAACATGTAGTAGGGGGCGGCCTCACCGGTGATCGCCGGCGCGCCGGTCCGCTCCTCCACCCGATCGCGCTGTGCCAGGGACGGGAAGTGGGCGCGGTACCACGCCGTGCCGCGGTCCCAGTTCTGGTCGAAGAAGTGGGTCTTCTTGGCGTTCTCGACGCCGGGCCACATGGGCAGCACGTTGGGATGACGGTTGACGTACTTGAACATGGACGTGGTCCCGCCGCGCTTGGTCCCGATGATCAGGAACTCAGGCAGGGGCCGCTGGGCGTAGGTGGCCCGCCCGTACGCCCGGAACACCGGGCGGGAGGCCTCCTTGGCCCAGTCAGGTGCGACGTGTTTGAGGCGCTGCGCAAGCATGTCTTTCCTTCGGCCGGTTCCGGCTCATTGGTAAGCGAATTCGGCGTACCGGGCGTGCGGCACGCCACCCACGGTGGTGAACCCGCCCCCGACTCGAAGGAAGTCCGGCCCGGCGGACAGCGCCCAGACGCCTGGGTAGTCGTTCCCGCCGAGTGCGGCGTCCCACGGCAGCAGGGCGCCGGTGGCGGCATCGACTGCCGCCAGCTGGTGGCGGGTGGCGTCCGCGAAGGTCGGTCCGAAGTGTCCCCCCGCGTACAGGACGCCGTCGCTGAGGGCGACCGCCTGCACGTTCCCGTCGTTGCGGTCGATCCACAGCGGTTTGGCGCTGGTGGTGGCCGACCAGGCGGCCACCCGGCCGCCGCTGCCGCCTCCGACGCCGGCGTACACGGTGGTGGCGTCGGCGACCACGTCGAAGGCGTCACAGCCGCTGCAGACCCAACCGGGCGCCCAGCCGCTGTCGGCGCCGCTCACCAGGTCGAGGGAGACCAGGAACGGGCGCGGCGCGCCGTTGATCGTGGTGAACGCTCCGGCCACCAGCAGGTTGACCCCGTCGGGGGAGGCGTACAGCGACCGTGGCTTCCCGCCGGTGGCACTCGGGGACCAGGCCGGGTCGACCGCACCAGTAGCCGCCGAGATCTTCGCCAGGCCGAGGTGCTTGGCCCCGCCGACGGTCCCGAAGTCGCCGGCCACGTACACGTTGTCGCCGACCGTCGCCAGGTCCTTGACCGTCTTGTTGGTGGGGGCGGACCAGCCCGGCACCAGGGCTCCGCTGCTGTCGGTGGCGGCGAGGTTGGCCTCGGGGGAGCCGTTCACGTTGGCGAACTTGCCGCCGAAGAAGACCTCGGAGCCGTCGGCGGAGACGGCGACCGCCCGCACCACACCGTCGGTGCTGGGCGCGAAGTCGGGGATGAGGGCGCCGGTGACTGCGTCGAACGCGGCCAGGTGGTTGCGCACGACCGGCTTGCCGGTGGCCGGGTCGGTGACCCGGGTGAAGGCACCGCCGAGGTAGACCCGATCCCCTTGCACGGCGATCGAGTAGACGACGTTGTTCGTCGTCCCCGTCGGGCGGGTGGCGGGGGAGTAGTCCGCGTGGGCGGGAACGACCGTCAGCGCGAAGGTGGCGGTGGCCGCCACGCACAAGCCGATGATCTTGGTCTTGCGGTGATTCACGTCAGCCCCCTGGCGGACCGGTCTCGATCAGCACGCGGGTGGCAGCCACGACGCGCGTCGACTCGGTCGAGCAGTCCCATTCCGACCGTGCACCGGACCCGCCCGGAGACCGCCGGCCCAGGCTTCGCACCCCATCCGGCGACACCGCGCGACGCTGTGTGACGAACCCCCCACGCAGGAGTGATGGATTCACTCCAACTGGATGACGAACGCCGATCCCCCGGCGATCACCACATGCGCACTCTGCCATATTTGCCCGGTGAAATCGGCCGAATGCGGACCTGATCTTGTGATCGTCGGATCCGCCAGGAGCGGAACCTCCTTGCTGGCGGCCCGGCTGAGCACCCACCCTGACATCGACGCACCGTCGGTCAAGGAACCGAACTACTTCAGCCGGCACTACGCGGAGGGCCCGAAGTGGTACGACGACTTCTTCCCCGCCCGGTCGCCGGGCCGGTACCGCCTCGATGCCAGCGTCTCCTACACGTACCCGCAGCACCCTGAGGCATTGGCCCGCATCGCTGCCGACGCGCCGGACGCATCGATCGTCTACGTCGTGCGCGAACCGGTGCAGCGCGCGGTCTCCCACTACCTGTTCTACCGGTACTACTTCCAGCGCGATCCGGCTCCGGACTTCGGGTCAGCGATCCGGCGCGACCCGTACTACCTCGAGGTCAGCGACTACGAGCACTGGCTCGGCCGGCTGGCCGGCGTCTTTCCTCGCGACCGCACGCTCGTCGTTCCGTTCGCCGCGGTGACGGAGTCGAGCCAGGACGTCGCCGCGGTCATCTGCCGACGTCTGGGCCTTCAGCCCCCACCGGCGGTCGACCACGAGGTCGACATCCACCAGAACAACACCGTGTCCTTCCGCAGCGACCGCGTGCGGCGCATGACGCGCGCCATGCGGCACAGCTCGGTGTACCCGCGACTGCGTCGGGCCATCGGGCCCTACACGATGCGCCGGATCCGCTCGGCGGTCACGACCACGCCGCAGATGCCCACGGCACAGGAGGCGCTGGCGTCCTGCGACGCCGATCAGCTCGCCACCCTGCGTGATCTGCGGGACCGAGCCGACTCGGCGGTCACGGCCTGGCTGGTCGAGCAGGACGCTGCCTCGGGACTGCAGTGGTCCAGCCACTGGAGCCGCACCGGGCCGTCCGTCGATCCGGCCTGAGCCCAGACCGGATCGACGTCAGTGTTGCGGTCCCGGCGGGTGGCTCACTGGTAGGCGAACTCCGCGTACCTGGCCTGGGCCACGCCACCGATGCTGGTGAACCCGCCTCCGATCCGCAGGAAGTCCGGGCCGGCTGAGATGGCCCACACCCCGGGGTAGTCGTTCCCTCCCAGCACCGGGTTCCACGGCAGGAGAGCGCCGTTGGAGGCGTTGACGGCGGCCAGCTGGTGGCGGGTGGAGTTCATGAACGACGGGCCGAAGTGGCCGCCGGCATAGACCACCCCGTCGCGAACCGCGACCGACTGCACGTTGCCGTCCCCGTGGTCGATCCACAGGGGCTTGTCGCTGGCCGTGGCCGACCAGGCGGCCACCCGGCCGCCGCTGCCGCCGCCGACGCCCGCGTAGACGTTGGTGCCGTCGGTGACCACGTCGAACGCGTCGCAGGTGTCGCACACCGGCATCGGTGCCCAGCCGGTGTCGGCTCCGGTCGCCAGGTCCAGCGAGGCCAGGTAGGGCCGCGGGTTCCCGTTGATCGTGGTGAACGCGCCGGCGACCAGCAGATCGACGCCGTCCGGTGCCGGGTAGAGCGCGCGCGGCCGCCCGCCCGTGGCGGTGGGGGACCAGGTCGGGTCGACCGCGCCGGTGGCCACCGACAGCTTCGCCAGGCCGAGGTGGGTCTGGCTGCCGACCTTGTTGAACACGCCCGCCGCATACACGTCGTCGCCGACGGTCAGGAGGTCCTTGACGGTCTTGTTGGCCGAGGTGTCCCAGCCCGGTACCAGGTCGCCGCTGCGGTCAGTGGCGGCGAGGTCGAGATGTGGGGAGCCGTTCACGGTGGTGAAGTTGCCGCCGAACAGCACTTCGGACCCGTCCGCGGAGACCGCGACCGCCCGCACTGGGCCGTCGGTGCTCGGGGCGAAGTCGGTGATCAGGTCACCGGTGACCACGTCGAACGCGGCGAGGTGGTTGCGACTCACGGTGGAGCCGGTCACCGGGTCGGTCAGGCGGTTGAAGGCGCCACCGATGTAGACCCGATCCCCTTGGACGGCGATCGAGTACACGATGCCGTTGGCCGTCCAGGTCGGACGGGATCCCGGTGCGTACGCGGCGTAGGCCGGTCCGATCGTGATCCCGAAGGCGACAGCGGCGGCGGCCACGACTCCCATGACCTTGGCTTTGCGGTTGTTCACGTCAGCCCCCCGGCAGACCCGATCCGATCAGCCCGCGGGTGAGACGAGACGTCTGCGCGGTCTGGCCCGCCGGGCATGCTCGACGCCCGACCGGCCAGCCAACGCGACGCTGCGCAACTGCCCCCCACGGAGGAGTGATGGATTCACTCCAACTGGATGACGAACGCCGATCCCCCGGCGATCGCCACGTGCGCACCTTGCCACAGTCGCTCGGCGATTGTTGGCGAATCCCAGCGATTCTCGACGGCGCCCTGGCGAAGTGGTCACTCGCCGCCCGGACCGGCTCACTGGTAGGCGAACTCGGCGTATCGGGTCTGTGCCACGCCACCGACCGTGGTGAAGCCACCGCCGACGCGCAGGAAGTCTGGACCGGCGGAGATCGCCCACACTCCGGGGTAGTCGTTCCCGCCGAGGGACGGGTTCCAGGGGAGCAGGGCGCCCGTGGTGGGGTCGACGGCAGCCAGCTGGTGCCGGGTCGCGTTGGCGAACGACGGCCCGAAGTGGCCACCGGCGTACAGGACACCGTCGCGCAGGGCGATCGCCTGGACGTTTCCGTCACCCCGGTCGATCCACAGCGGTTTGTCGCTGGCCGTGGCCGACCAGGCGGCCACCCGGCCGCCGCTGCCGCCCCCGACGCCGGCGTAGACCGTGGTCCCGTCGGTGACCACGTCGAAGGCGTCGCAGTTGCTGCAGACCGGTGTCGGGGACCAGCCCGTGTCGGCCCCGGTGGCCAGGTCGAGCGAGGCGAGGAACGGCCGAGGGTTGCCGTTGATGGTGGTGAACGCACCGGCGACAAGCAGGTCGACGCCGTCCGGCGTCGGGTAGAGCGCGCGCGGCCGACCACCGGTGGCGGTGGGGGACCAGGTGGGGTCGACGGCACCGGTCGCCGCGGAGATCTTGCCCAGCCCGAGGTGCTTCTTGCCGTCGACCTTGCCGAACACGCCGGCCACGTACACGCTGTCCCCGACCGGCAGCAGGTCCTTGACGGTGTCGTCGGTCGACGCGTTCCAGCCGGGCAGCAGGGCGCCGCTGCGGTCGGTGGCGGCCAGGTTGGTGTTCGGTGACCCGTTGACGCTGGTGAAGTTGCCGCCGACGAACACCTGCGACCCGTCCGAGGACACGGCGATCGCCCGGACCACGCCGTCGGTGCTGGGCGCGAAGTCGGGGACCAGGCCCCCGGTGGACGTGTCGAATGCGGCCACGTGGCTTCGGGCCACGGTCGTTCCGGTGGCCGGATCAGTCACCCTGGTGAACGCGCCGCCGACGTAGACCCGGTCACCGGCGACGGTGATCGCGTACACGACGCCGTTCGCCGTGCCCGATGGGCGGGGAGTCGGCGAGTACGCCGCGTAGGCAGGGCCCACGGTGGCTGCGAAGGCGACGGTGGCGGCGAACAACCCGCCCATGAGCTTGGCGTTGCGATGCTTCACGTGAGCCCCCTGGCGCAACCGAGGCACGAGTGACGACTTCACTCGTGCTGGACGACGGACGCCGGCCCCCCGGCGAACGACACGGGCACACAGTGCCACAACTTCCCGGTGGCGTCGGACCAACACGGCGAGCGGATCGTGGCATCGCGGACGCCCATCCTGGCGAGCGCGGGCAGGTCAGCGTCGCCAGGCCGCGGGTAGGCGGCGGTCGAGCACGTCCTCGAGCTGCTGGAGGTCGGTGCGGAACCGCGGAGCCAGCGCGCGGTAGGCATCGTCGAACCCCTCGGCGGGCGCGAGGTTGGCGTTGCGAATGGCTTCCCGCAACCGGAAGGGCACGACCGCCTTGACGGTGGTCCGCAGAGTCTCGTGTCGCGTGGCCCACGTCATGGCCGCGTGCACGGCACGGCGACGGGGTTGTCCCGAGGCGTTGACCCGCTGGTTGTCGGCCGCTGCGGCTCGACTCGGGTCCACCCCGACGAACCGTTGGATGTCGGCGATCACCGAGTCCGGGTCGCGTTCGAGGTCGTCGTGGAACCAGATGCCGACCTGCTCGGGGAACTGCTGCGTGAAGGCGGCGACCGCATCGGCGTACTCACTCATCCCCGTGTAGTGCCACAGGTGGTGCCACCCGAGCTCCTTGCGGCGAGGCTCGTCGTCGACGGCGGCCAGGAAGTCGTCGAGCGGCTCGGACCCACGCACCCTGAGGTACTGGAAGCTCGAGAACGCGCGTTGAACCGGCTCGCGCAGGATGACGACGATGCGCATGTCGGGGTTCATCGCCTGGATCGCCGGGATCGAGTGGTGGTGGTAGTACAGCGTCGACACCGAACCCTCGCCGGCGGCCAGGAAGGCACCGGGGGTCGGATAGAGCGCGCGATAGGCGTCGAGGTCGGTGACCGCGATCCGGTTGATGGTCTCGGCGTCCCCGGGGCCGGTGAACCGGACCGGTCCCGGGCTCAGGGCGAAGAAGTGCGGTTCCTTCGGCTGGGTCACGAAGACATCCGGGTGGGCCCGCAGACCTTCGGCGACGGCCGTGCTGCCGGCCCGCGCCGCCCCGACGACCAGGAAGCTGGGACCGGGCTCGACCGACGTCATCGGCTGGCCCGTCGACTGCCGGGACCGGACACCGGCTCGTCCACCGCGTCCTGGTAGACGCGGTCCAGACGGGCGATGACCTGGGGTGGGGAGAACTGCCGCACGGCACGAGCCCGCGCAGCCGCCGACGGCTCGCCGGATGAGCCGCGCTCCTCGGCGAACGGCCGACACCGGTCGAGGAGGCCCGCCATGTCACCGAGGGCGACCACGGCGCCACCCGCGGGCTCGGGGCCGTCGAGCAGGGCCTCGGTCACCCCGTTCACCCGGGTGGTCACCACGGGCACCCCGCACGACATGGCCTCGGCCATCGCAACCGACTGGCCCTCGTAGCGTGAGGACAGCACGCACACGTCGGCCGCGTGGATCCACTCGCGGACGTCGTCGGTGGGGCCGACGGCCCGGATCGACCGGCCCCACTCGGCCGGGGCGAGCGGGGCCAGACGCTGGGCGTCCCCGTCGCCGACCAGGACCAGGACGGCGCCCGGGATCGGTGAGCGTTCCCACTCACTGACGAGCTGATCCTGTCCCTTCTGCCGCGAGATCCGGCCCACGCAGACGACGACGAGGCGGTCCGCCACGTCCCAGCCGGCACGAAGCTCGGCCCGGCGGTCGAGGCTGGCCGGCCGGAAGCGCTCGGTGTCCAGCGGCAGACCGACCACCGTGATCGCCGATCGGATGCCGTGCTCGGCACCCTCTCGCCGTTCGTCGTCGCAGTTGACGACGAGCGCGTCGGTGCGGCCTGCGGCGAACCGCTCCCAGCGGGTCACGAGCGCTGCGGCGAGTCGCGAGTCCGTGACCTCGAACGCCCAGCTGTGGGGCTGGTACACGATCCGCGCGCGTGACCCGTGCCGCAGCCGGACGAGCCGGCCGAGCGCCCCGGCGAAGAACGAATGGAGGTGGACGACATCGGGGTCGACGCTGCGCACCTGTGACTGCAGCACTCGGGCCGCCGATCGCCAGTGCAGCGGATCGCGGCGGGCGAACCCCCAGTGGTGCATCGTCACGTCCGGCATCGTCACGTCGGGTGGCGCCACGACGTGCACGTCGTGACCGGCACGCGACTGGGCGGAGGCGAGCGTGCGCACGTACGTGACGACCCCGCCGGACGTCACCTCGATGACATGCAGAACGCGCACCGCTCAGCTCCTCGTGGTCGCAACGGCGTGGGTGACCTCGGCGTAGATCCGCTCGAGGCTGTGCAACGAGGCGGCCGGTGTGAACTCGTCGAGGTACCGACGGCGTGCGTGGTCCCCCAACCAGGCCCGGGCCTCGCCTGGCGGCTCGTCGGGGGAGCCGACCACCGCTTGCACCGCGTCGGCCAGGGCCTGCGCGTCGCCGGTACGGAACGCGAAACCGGCCTGGCCGACCACGACCGGGGAACAGATGTTCTCGAGGTCGGAGCAGACGACGGGCGTCCCGCAGGCAAGCGCCTGCAGCAGGACCAGCGGTGGGCCCGCTTCGTACCACTCCGAGGGGACGACCGTGAGCGTCGCCTCGGCCTGCAGCTGCGCGAGCCGCTGCGCCTCGCACCAACCCAGCACCCGGATGGCCGGGTTGCGGGCGGCCTCGGCGTCGACCATGGAACGCAACGGACCGTCGCCGGCCAGGTAGAGGTCGAGCCCTCCCGGGCGGTGCTGCCACGCGGTCAGCAGAGTCTGGATCCCCTTCTCGGCCACGAGCCGTCCGGCGAACAGGGCATAGGGAGCGCGCAGGCTCGGGGGAACGGGGGACCCGGGATCGGGGACCGAGTTCGGCTTGACCGTGATCCGTTCGGCGGGGAACCCGTCGCGCACGAGCAGGTCGCGGGCGAACGCGGTCAAGGTGATGAACCGGTCCACCGACCGCGAGAAAGTGCCCATCGCTCGGTGCCCGACCAACGACACGGTGAGGGCCGCGCTGGCCGCCCGGCTGTCGTGGTAGCACGCATGGCGAACGCCGGCCAGCTTCAGTCCCGACCCGACGCACGACTCGCAACGCAGACCGTCGCGCAGGCACGTGCCCGCGATGCAGGCGTAGCGAAAGCTGTGTGCCGTGGTCACCGTGGGGCGTCCCGTGCGGTGTCCGACGCGCAGCGCGGCGGGCGACATCAGCGGGAACGGCGTGTGGACGTGGATGACGTCAGGGTCGAAGTCCGCCACGCGAGCCTCGAGCTCGGCCACGACGGTCCGGTTCCACACCGCCGAGACGGCCATGTTCACGGCGCCGCGACGGTCCGCCGACGCGGGTTCGAGCAGGTACTGGTCGACGACGTGGCCGGCGTCCACGAGCAGGTCCCGCTCCTGGTCGACGACCTCGTCGGCACCGCCGCGGGTCTCGTGCCGGTTGTGCACCTGCAGGACTCTCACCGCGTCACCCCGCGGTCTCTCGGACGAGGCTCAGCCGCGGGTGAAGGGTGGCCACGGTGTTCACCCCGAGCTTGCGCCACGCGGCCACCCAGATGCCCACGAAGAAGGCCGTGGACCACACGGCCGAACTGACTGCCAGGGCTTCGAGCCCGAACGCCGAAGCGACCAGGCAGCCCACGCCCACGCGGGCCACCAGTGTCGTCCATTGCATCCAGGCGACGGTTCCCTCCCGGTGGGCCATGGACATGGTCAGGCCGGCCAGACCCATCACGGCGTTGAGCAGCATCGCGACGGACAGCACCATGACCGGGACCGCGGCATCGGCGAACCCGGGCCCGAACACGATCCGGACGACGAGCTGCGGCATCACCAGCAGCGGGAGGCAGATGAGCGCCGTCGCCACCGTGGCGAGGGTGGCTCCAGTCCGCACGAGCGTCTCGAGGTGCTTGCGGTCGCTGGCGACCACCATGCGCGAGATAGTCGGTGAGAACACCACGCCCATCGCCGTCATCGGCAGGACCACCAGCATCGACATCCGCTGCGCTGCGCCGAACATGGACGTGTCGGCACGGGACAGCAGGGCGCCCGCGATCCAGATCTCGATGCTGGCGTTGAGCAGGATGGCCACCTGGGCGCTCGCGAACCGCCAGTCGCGCTTGGCCACCACGCGCAGGTCCTTCAGCAGGTGTCCCTTCCCCGACACGTGCGCCCAGCTGCGGGCGACGACCCGTGACGCCCACAGAACGGGGATGGCGTAGCCGACCGCGACCGCACCGAGTGCGCCCGCGAGGCCCCAGCTGGGAACGAAGATCCAGACGAGGGCGACCAGGCCGGCTTGGATCAAGGCGACGAGTGCGCCGCCGGAACGACCCTCGAGCAGCCCCGCGAATCGGACGTGGCCGAAGCCGCGCAGGTAGTTGGCCCACACCTTCTGCAGGCCGCTCAGGACCACCAGCAGGGCGACCCCGATCGACATCACGGTGCGGTCGCCCGTGCCCAGGGAACCCAGCAGGAACCAGGTCACCAGCCCGCTGACCACTGACACCGCGGGAAGGGACACCAGGGTGGTCGCGCGGACCCCGCGTCGTAGCTCGGCGAGCTGCTCCACGTCGTCGTGCGACAGGCGAGCGGCCTCGCGCAGCCCGGAGCGGTGGACCCCGAGCAGCCCGATCTGGCCCAGCACGGTGGTCAGGGTCAGGATGCCCACGAAGTAGCCGAACGTGCTGGCGCCCAGCAGCCGGGCGGCCGTCGCGTTCAGGGCCAGGTAGCCCACGATCGCCAACCCGTAGCCACCGCCGAACCACACGACGCCGTGCGCCAACGACGTCGGCTTGGCGGTCCGCATGGGATCACGCTGCCGCGCCACGTCGCGTCGCACCCCGCTTCCGTCGTCTTCCTACCGCACCGGCGTAGGGCCGATGACTCAGGGTCAGCCGCGGTCACTGAGCGTGCGCGACCGGCGGAGGCGCCCCGGCCCTACGATGGCCGACTGACAGGTACGGCCCGGGCCCATCATCTCGTTGGCTCCTCAGCCGTCGACCGCTGGGGAGGACCGATGCGCATCCTGGCCGTCTGCTCCGCCAACCTCGTGCGGAGCCCGGTGGCCGAGGCGGCGTGGCAACGATGGGCCGACCGACGCGGGCGGGCCGACGTTCACGTCGCGAGCGCGGGGATCACCGCCGCAGACGGGATGCCGGTGCCCGGGGAGGTCAAGGTGGCGGCGGCCGACCTCGGCCTGGACCTGTCGGACCATCGCTCGCGGGTCGTGACCCCCGAGGACTTGATGACCAGCGGGCTCGTGCTCACGATGACCGAGGACCAGCGGACCTCCATGCAGCATGCGCGTCCGTCGGCCACGAGTCGCACCTTCACCCTTCGCGAGTTCGCCCGGCTGGTCGGTGGGCTCACGGCCGTCCCACGCGGGGCGAGCCTGGAAGACGTGGTGCTCCTGGCCCACCGACAGCGGGCTCGTCAGGCGCGCCCCGACGGTCCAGAAGACGTGAACGACGTGTACGGCGGTCGGCCGAAGGACTATGCGCGCTGCGCGGCCGAGATCGTCGGGCTGGTCGACTCGGTCACGTCGCGGCTGCCGTAAGGCCTTCGTCGGCCGTCTCGGGAGCGCGCGACGCGACGTTGCCGTACCCGTAGCTGGTCTCGTAGGTGTCACCGACAGGGACATCGGTGTAGACGGCGCCGGCCACGGACCCGCCGACCTGTCGGATGCGTTCCACCGCGTCGCCGACCGAGTGGGTGCGCGAGTAGCCGTGCCGGGTGACCATGACGACGAGGTCCGAGGGAGCGACCAGCTCGAGGGAGTCGGCGACGCGCAGGATGGGCGCCGAGTCGACGATCACCAGGTCGGCGCGACGGGCGAGCGCGGCCAGCAGCTGGCTGGTCCGTGACGACGCGAGGAGCTCGGCCGGATTGGGGGCCAGGCTCCCCCCGGCCAGCACCTTGATCCCCTCGAGCTCGATGAGGTAGTCGTCGAGGGAGTCCTTGCGGGCGACCACGCGGTCCATGACCGCGTTCCCCCCGATGACCTCCACGAGGAGGTCGTCGGTGGGGGTGTCGCTCACGAGGAGGTCGGTGAGTCCCGGAGGTGAGCCCAGGCCCATGGTCGGAGCCACCTGCGGATTGCGGAGGTCGGCGTCGACGAGGATGACCCGGAGGCCGAACCGGGCAGCCGACACCGCGAGGTTGCACGAGACCGACGTCTTGCCCTCGCCCTGGATCGCGGAGGCGACCAGCAGGACCCGTCCGCGGGGCGCCTGGTTGCGTGGTTCCCCGGCGCGCGCGGTCCGCGGTTTCGAGGGAACCCGTGACGCCGTCGCCGCGGCGGCCGTCGACCGGTCCGACGCCATCAGGAACCGGACGTTGGTGATCAGCCCGCGGTAGGCCTCGCTGCCCGGGGAGTTGGGGTCGGTCACCGTGACGAGTGGTCGCGCCCCGCGCGTGCTGAACCGGGGGATCCGCCCGAGGACCGGCCGCTGGCCGACGGCCTGCTTCACGCGGGTGTCGTCGCGCACGGCGTCGTCGAAGTGGTCGCGGACGAAGGCGAGCCCGATCCCGAGGACGAACCCGATGAAGGCCCCGAGCAGTCCGGTGCGCAGCGGCTTGGGGTTCGCCGGCCCGTTCGGGGTGTTGCCGGGGACCAGTACCTGCCCGGCGCCGGTCGTCGCGCTCGGCGCGGTGGCTGCGGCGGTCGACTGGTCGCTCATGACCTGGGTGAGCTGGACGAGCAGGGTCTGTTGTTCGTTCTGCAGCTGCACCTGGCGGTCGCCGGTGGCGGTCGTGAGCTCGGTCTGGACCTTGTCGAGCTGGTCGCGGATCCGTTTGGCCTCGTCCTTCAGCGCCTGCTGGTTCTGCTGGTAGGCCAGGTTGGCCTGCTCGCGCCGGAACGACAGGTACTGGTTCACGAATCCGTTCACGACCGACTCCGCCGCCCGCGCCGTGGGTTGCTGGGCGGTCACCGTCACTACGCGGGTGTCGGACTGCGGCGTGACCGTGACCGTCTTCAACAGGTCGCTCGGGGAGGTCGTGAGCTTGAGGTCGTCGATCACCCGCTGGGCGACCGGTTCGGAGAGGAGCACCTGGATCTGGGTGCTCACCTCCTGCGGCTGCATGACGAGGCCGTTGGTGCTGACCCCTGACCCGGAGTCCGGGGCGATCTCGAGGATCGCGCTGCTGCGGTAGATCTTGTGCGCCGTGAACGAGAGGGCCAGGGCGGCGAGCAGGCCGACGACGGTGCTGATGGCCACGACCCGCCAGCGTCGACGGACCACTGCGGCTTGGTCGCGCAGCTGAATGACGTTGTTCTCCACGCCGAGGTGCCTCTCGTCAGGACGTCGATCGCCCGAGACCGAAGGCATCGAGCGGGAACCGTCAGTGTAGGCCCCGCCGACGACACCCCCGTGCGACAATCTGGCGCACCATCCGAATGGGCGAAACGAAGGGGTAGCCGTGCGCTGGTTGGGGCTCCTGGCGCTGGCCGCCCTCCCGCTGCAGTGGTTCGTGGTGGCCGGTACCCCGCTGGGGGTCATGCGCCTGCACCAGGCCGTCTTCCTCGGGGTGGCCGTGGTGCTGGTGCTGGCCCGACCGATGCGCAACCTGGTGCCGGTGCTCCGGCTGACCAAGGTCTTCCTCGCCCTCAACGCCTTGATGCTCGTGGTCTGGGCGGCCGTGACGCTGTACCACGGTGC
>Ga0302299_10000727_pt1 | contig 18867 bp, 16 predicted proteins | sample III_Fen_N3_4_FD_198795 | JGI IMG/M metagenome (GOLD analysis project Ga0302299, IMG submission 198795) | Peat permafrost microbial communities from Stordalen Mire near Abisko, Sweden - III_Fen_N3_4 | ecosystem: Environmental > Terrestrial > Soil > Wetlands > Permafrost | place: Sweden: Abisko... | reverse complement strand
CCCGGCGACCCGGCCGGGCCCGCCCCCGAGCCCCAGCCGGTGACCGTGTCGACCTACCACTCGTACGCGGCGGGGGTGCTGGCCGACCACGGCCTGCGCCTCGGTGTCGAGCCCGGGTCGCGGCTGCTCGGCGAGGCGGGCACCTGGCAGCTCGCCGCCGAGATCGTGCAGGGCTGGGACGGCGACATGTCCGGCGTCGACCGCACCCCCGACACGGTCACCGAGGCGGTGCTCGCCCTCGCCGGCGAGTGCGCCGAGCACCTGGTCGACCCGCGCGCCGTGGACGACGTCATCGGCACCGTCCTGGACCGGGCCGCCCGCCTGCCCGACCAGCTCGGCGACCCCGCGCCCGGCCGCCCGCGCGCGCCCGTCCGCGATCGGCTCGCCCTGCTCGCCGCGCGCCGGCAGCTGCTGCCGCTCGTCGAGGCGTACCTGCGGCGCAAGCGCGACCTGGAGGTGCTCGACTTCGGCGACCAGGTCGCGCTGGCCGCCCGGCTCGCCCGCGACGTCCCCGAGGTCGGTGCCGGCGAGCGCGAGCGCTACCGGGTCGTGCTGCTCGACGAGTACCAGGACACCAGCCACGCCCAGCTCGTCCTGCTGCGCTCGCTGTTCGGCGGCGGGCATCCCGTCGTCGCCGTCGGCGACCCGCACCAGTCGATCTACGGGTGGCGCGGCGCCTCGGCCGGCAACCTGCAGCGCTTCCCCCACGACTTCCCGCGGGGGGCCGGGGTGCCCGCCGCGACCGGCTACCTGTCCACGAGCTGGCGCAACGACGTCGGCGTCCTGGCCGTGGCCAACCGGGTCTCGGCCGACCTGCGCGTGCCGGCCCCCTGGAGCGCAGCCCGCCAGGACGTCGACGTCCCGGCGCTCGTGGCCCGGCCCGGCGCCGGTCCCGGCGACGTGCGCACCGCCTGGCTGGCCACCGCGGAGGACGAGGCGCGCGCGGTCGCCGACGTGATCGAGGCGCAGTGGCGGTCGGCGAGCCCGCCCCCGACCGCGGCGGTGCTCTGCCGGGCGCGGGCGCAGTTCCCGCTGGTGGACGCCGCGCTGCGCGCGCGGGGCCTGCCGGTCGAGGTCGTCGGTCTCGGCGGCCTGCTGGCCCAGCCGGAGGTCGCCGACCTGCGCGCGGCGCTGGAGGTGCTGCACGACCCCACCCGCGGCGACTCCCTGATGCGCCTGCTCACCGGCCCGGCCCTGCGCATCGGCCCCGCCGACCTGCGCGCGCTGGGTGCCTGGGCGGCCCACCACGCGCGCCGCACCCGCCCCCCCCGCGACCGCCGTGACGGCCGTGACGGCCGAGGGCAGGCCGGCGGCGCGGCGGGCGGCGCGGCGGGCGGGCCGGACGCCGTCGAGCTGGACGCCGTCGACGAGCGCTCCATCGTCGACGCGCTGGACGCGCTGCCCCCGGCGGGCTGGAACGGCGAGGCCGGGCCCGAGCTGTCGGACGCCGCCCGGCTGCGGCTCGACCGGTTCGCCGGCGTCCTGCGCGACCTGCGCGGGCGGATCGGCCTGCCGCTGGCCGACCTGGTGCTGGACGTCGAGCGCGCGCTGCTCCTCGACGTCGAGGTGGCGGCCCGGCCCGGGGTGCGGCCCGCGGCGGCCCGCGCGCACCTGGACGCCTTCGCCGACGTCGCGGCCGGGTTCGCCGCCGCCGGCGACCACCCGGGCCTCGGCGCGTTCCTCGCCTGGCTGGCCGCGGCCGACGTCCGCGAGCGCGGGCTGGACACCCCGCTCACCGAGATCCGCAAGGACGCCGTCCAGGTGCTGACGGTGCACGCCGCCAAGGGCCTGGAGTGGGACGTCGTCGCGGTCACCGGGCTCGTGGAGGGCACGTTCCCGGCCGGGCGCAACGGCCGGCCGCCGTCGGCGTCCAACGGCTGGCTCGGCGACCTGGGCGCGCTGCCGTACCCGCTGCGCGGCGACGCCGCCGGCCTGCCCCGCTGGACCGTCGAGCACGCCGCCACCCAGAAGGAGCTGGCCACCGAGCTGGAGGTCTTCCGCTCGCACTGCGGGCTGCACGAGATCGCCGAGGAGCGCCGGCTGGCGTACGTGGCGTTCACCCGCGCCCGGCGGCTCCTGCTGCTCACGGGCGCGGTCTGGGGCAACGGGACGACGCCGCGCCTGCCCTCGCGCTTCCTCGTCGAGGTGGCGGAGCTGCCCGGCGTCCAGCAGGTCAGCTGGGCCGAGCCACCGCCGGCCGGTGCCGCGAACCCGCGCGAGGCGCTCTCCCCGACGGCCGAGTGGCCGACGGACGTCCTGGGGGAGCGCCGTGGCGCGCTGGAGGAGGCGGCGGCGCTCGTCCGCGCGGCCCGGGCCGCGCCGGAGCCGGAGCCCGGCCCGGAGAGCCGCGGCGACGACCCGTGGGCCCGCGAGGTCGACCTGCTCCTGACCGAGCGGGACGACGTCGGCCGGCGCCGGCTGGAGGTGCCGCTGCCCGCGCACCTGTCGGCGTCCCGGGTGGTGGCGCTCGCCCGGGACCCCGGCGCGCTCGCCCTCCGCCTGCGCCGCCCGATGCCGGAGCCGCCGAACCCGCACGCCCGCCGGGGCAGCGCGTTCCACGCCTGGCTCGAGCGCCGGTTCGGGGCCACGGCCCTCGTCGACGTCGACGAGCTGCCGGGCGCGGCCGACGACGCGGCGGGGGACGACGAGCTCGGCCACCTGCAGGCGGCGTTCCTCGCCTCGGACTGGGCCGACCGCACGCCGGAGGCGGTGGAGGTCGCCGTCGAGACGCCGGTCGCGGGCATCGTCGTGCGGGGCCGGATCGACGCCGTCTTCGCCGTCCCCGGACCGCCGGGCGACGCCGGCTGGGACGTCGTCGACTGGAAGACCGGGCCGCCGCCGAGCGACCCGGCCGCCGCGCGGGCCGCCGCCGTCCAGCTCGCGGTCTACCGGCTGGCCTGGGCGCGCCTGATGGGCGTGGACCTGCGCCGGGTGGGGGCGGCGTTCTTCTACGCCGCCACCGGGGCGACGGTCCGGCCGGTGGACCTGCTCGACGAGAACGGGCTCGTCGAACTGGTCCGTGCGGCCGTCACGGCGTGAGCGAGCTGGTGAGCAGGGGCGAGAGCCCGTCGACGTACACCCGCAGCCGGCGGTGGGTCTCCTGGTCGCCGCCCTTGGAGAACTCCAGGCCCAGCTGGGCGTCGGTCTCGTAGACCAGTTTGCGGATGACCTGCGCCTCGAGCCGCGCCGGCCCGTCCGCGAGCAGGATCTCCGCGTGGAGGACGTCCATCAGCTCGGGGGCGTTCTCGGCCTCCACCGTGCACCGCACGCCGCCGATGCTGATGTCGGCCAGCCGGGCGTCGAACTCGCCGTTGCGGGTGATCAGCCGGACGTCGCCGACCGCGCGGACCCGCTCGAACTGGCGCCGCTCCAGCTTCTCGGTGATCGACGCCATGGCCTCGACCCGCCCCATGGCCTCCGCGACGCAGGTGTCGAGCCGGTCCACGAGCGAGTGCTGCTCGGTCGCCACGCCGCCCAGGACGGCGGTCGCCTCGTCGACCCCGACGATGCCCGCGCTCATCATCGTGATGGCGGCCGCGACGGCCTCGGCGTCCCGTTGCAGCGACGCGATGGTCTCGGTGATGTCGCCGGTGGAGGTCGCCGTGGTGACGGCGAGGTTCTTGACCTCCTGGGCGACGACGCTGAACCCGCGCCCCGCCTCGCCGGCCCGGGCCGCCTCGATCGTGGCGTTGAGGGCCAGCAGCCGGGTCTGGTCCGCGATGCCGGCGATGAGCTGCGCCATCGACCGCACCTGGTCCAGGCTGCCGGCGAGCGCCGCCACCAGGCGGTCGGCCTCGTGGGCCTGGTCGACGACGCTGCGCGCCGCGGCGTCCGCGGTGCCGACGCGCTGGTCGATCGTGGACGCGGCCTGCCGGACGGCGTCCACCTGCCGGACGACGTCCTGGAGCTCGTTGATCACGATCACCGCGGTCTCGTCGATGACGCCCTGGGCCCGCGAGCGCGCCTGCCGCTCGGCGAGCCGCTGCTGCACGAACGCGGCCTGGAGCTGGTGCTCGCGGGCGACCTGTGACAGATCGAGTGCCTGCGTCGACTCCTGGAGCTGGTGGCGGGCGACGGCCACGGCGCGGCCGATGTCCCCGAACTCGTCCCGGCCCTGCGGCACCGGGCGCGGGCTGAGGTCGTTCTCGGCGATGGCGGTGACCGCCTCGACGACCTGGGTGACCTCGCGGCGGGTGCGCCACCACACGCCCGCGGCGAACCAGCACGCCAGGACGAGCGCCGCGAAGGTGGCGGCCAGGGTGGTCGTCCGGCGGCCCAGCAGGCCCGCGACGCGGCGGGACAGCAGGTCGTCGAGGGCGGTGACGGCCGGGTCGATGGTCCGCGCGGCGGTGGCCGTCGCGCCGACCGCGGCCGCGTCGGCCGGCCCGGGGTGGTCCAGCCCGCCGGTCAGCGCGGTCGCCAGGCCCTTGCCGGCGTCCGCGACGGCGACCAGCGAGGCGAGCTTGCCGTCCAGACCGGCGAACGTCGTGTTGGTGGTGGAGGTCTGGACGTCGGAGGCGATGGCGGCGGAGGCGCCCGCGATGGTGCCGGCGGCGACGGCCTGCCCGGCGACCTGCTCGGTCCGGGCCGCGGAGGTGTCGGGCGCGGCGGCCTGCGAGGCCGTGAGCAGCAGCTTCGGGACCTGGACGATCAGGGAGTCCATCACGTAGAAGGAGTCCAGGTCCGGGTCGAGGATGAGGTTGGAGGTGTTGCCGACCTGGGTGACGAGGTCGACCAGGGCGGAGGCCAGCACCGTCCGGTCCGCGGCCGGGCTGCCCGCGGTGCCGCCCTTCCCCGCGGCGGCCTGCACGGCCTTCCACTGCTTGTCCGCGTTGAGCGAGGGGTGCGCGGCGAGGGCCTTGCCGAGGGGCGCCAGGTCGACGGCGTCCTTGCCGCCCGCGGTCACCGCCAGTGCGGTGAGGGCGGGCCGCAGGGCCAGGACGCCTTCCCGCTCCGCGTCGCTGAAGGCGGCCTGGGACGAGATCGTGCTGGCGAACGCCCAGTTGGCGAGCCCGGCCGGCACGAGCAGCAGACCCACCAGCAGCGCGAGCCGCGCGCTGTTCCGAAGCCGGGTGACGATGACGTCGACCGGGGCCAACGCCCGCGGTCGACCGCCGCGGAAGGTCACCGTCGCAGGGTCAGCCATGCTTCGATGGTCGGCACCGCAGCGGTGATCTGTAGCGCGGGCCGCACAATCCGCCGACCGGATGACGGGCCGGGCCGCCGACCCGGGCCCACCGACCCGGGCCCGCCGACCCGGGCCCGCCGACCCGGGCCCGCCGACCGGTCGGGCTACGGCTCGACGTCGGTGACCACGGCCCGGTGGTCGCTGAAGGGCAGCGGCACGACGCGGCCGGCCGCCGCGGCCGCCGCGACGACGTCCGGTGCCAGCCCGTGCGCCAGGACGTGGTCGACCTGGGCCCGGGGTGACGGCGCCGGGAACGTCGGGCCGGTGACCAGCGGCGACCAGCGGGTCAGGCGGGCGGGCAGCCCGCCCGGCAGGTTGAGGTCGCCCAGCAGGACGAGCGGGGCGGACGCGCGGGCCGCCAGTTCCTCCAGCCAGCGCCGCGCCCGGTGCAGCTGGCGCAGGTTCGTGCCCGGCACGAAGGACAGGTGCGTGCAGGCCACCACGAGGCGCGGCTCGGCGAGGACGGCGGCGACGACGGCCCGCGGCTCGTCCGCGATCCACAGCAGCCGCGGCGGCCGCGAGGGCAGCGGGATCGGCCAGCGACCGCGCGCGGGCGACAGCCCCAGGACGTGCCACGAGACCACCGGGCGGCGGCTGGCCAGTGCGATGCCGTAGGCGGGGCCGGTCGGGGCGGGCCCGTCGGCGTCCGCGGCGGTCCAGCCGGGGACGCCGGGCGTGCCCGCCACCAGCGGGACGAACCGGACGGCCACCGCGCCGGCGGCGGCGGCCACGAGCGCGGCCTGGTCCGTGCCGGCGGACCGGGGCTGCCCGACGTCCACCTCCTGCAGGGCGAGGACGTCGGCGTCGAGGGCGGCGACGGCGGCGGCGACCCGGTCGTCGTCGATGAGGCCGTCGGCGAGCGACCGCCCGGAGAACAGGTTGACGGAGGCGAGCCGCAGGCTCACCAGGGCGTTCCGGCGACGGCGGCGTCCAGGTCGGCGAGCATGGCGACGGCGTCGTCGACGACGGCACGCTCCTCGGTGCTCACGCCGTGGAGCAGCCAGCGGGCCACCGCGAGCTCGGCAGCGAGCCGGGCGCGGCGGGCCAGGTCCTTGTCGGGCTCCACGCGCCGGGTGACGGTGTAGGCCTCGATGACGGCGTCGAGCGTCTCCGCCGAGCAGCCGGAGGCGAGCCAGGCGAAGTCGTCGGCGGGGTCGGCGAGGCGCGTCTCGGCCCATTCCAGGATCCCGGTGACGCGCTCGTCGTCCACCAGCACGTTCTCCGGCGCGAGGTCGCCGTGGACGACGCACGGCATGAACCGCCAGGCGCTCACCTCCTCCAGCGCCTGCTCCCAGCGCTGCAGCAGGGCGGGGGGCACGTGACCGGAGACCGCGGCCCGGTCCACCTCCGCCAGCCGGCGCTGCCGGTACTCGTCGGCGGTGTAGCCGGGCAGCCCGACGTCCTCGACGAGCCGGTCCGGGACGTCGTGCAGGGCCGCCAGCGCGCGCCCGATCGCGGCGGTCAGCGGGGCCGCGGGCTCGAGCGACTCCAGGTCGACGGGCCGGCCGGACAGGGTGCGATGGACGACGGCGCGGCCGCCCTCGGGCAGCGCGGCGCTGCCCTCCACCGCCGGCACCGAGTAGGGCAGCCAGCCGGCGAGGACGCCGAGCAGCCGCCCCTCCGCCTCCAGCCGGGCCCCGGCGGCCGACGTCCGGGGGCTGCGGACCACCCACCGGCGGCCGGTGGCGTCCTCGACGAGGGCGCAGTCCTGGTCGCGGGCGGCCGTGGGCTGGTCGCGGACGCTCACCGGCTCGAGACCCTGGACCGCGGCGTCGGCGAGGGCGGCGAGGGCGAGAGGCGTACGGACCGGCACAACTCCACGGTACGTCGTCCGGGCGCCGGCACCGCACCGACGCCCCGCACCGACGCCCCGCACCGACGACCCGTGCCCACCCCCGAGCCGACGCCTCGGGCGCCCGGGCGGCCGGGACGGCGACCACCTACCCTGACCCGGTGACCCTCGACCGGCTGGCCCTCTCCCGCTCGACCCTGGACCGGGCGGCCGAGCGCCGCAACCTGCCCGGCCACCTCGACGCGGTCCTGGCCGACCCCGCGGCCGCCGTCCTGCTCGTCGACGGCGACCAGGCTCCCGTCAGCACCGGCGGCGAGGGCCCGGTGCTGGCCCTGGTCGACCCGGCCACGGCGCTCGCCTTCGCGGACAAGGCCTGGAGCGACGTCCGGGTCGAGCGGCTCTACCTCGGCCGGGACGACGCCGACGGGCGCGAGTACGTCGCGCTCGCCCGGACGGTCCCGCCGCTCAAGGGCAGCGGCCTGCCCAAGGTGCCGCCGGGCGTGCCGGAGCAGCCCGAGCACGCCCTGCCCGGCACCCGGTGGGCCGGCCTGCGCGAGGTGGGCACCTTGCTCGACGACACCGCCGCCGGCCTGCTCACCGCGACGGTGGCGATGGCCCGCTGGCACGCCGGGCATCCGTTCTGCTCCCGATGCGGGACGGCGACGGAACCGGTCCAGTCCGGCTGGGCCCGGCAGTGCCCGAACTGCGGCGCCGAGCACTACCCCCGGACCGACGGTGCCGTGATCATGGCCATCGTCGACGACGACGGGCGGATCCTGCTCGGCCGCCAGGCCCGCTGGCCCGAGCGGCGCTACTCGTGCCTCGCGGGCTTCGTCGAGCCGGGCGAGTCCCTGGAGGCGGCGGTCCGCCGGGAGGCCCGGGAGGAGTCGGGCGTCGTCGTCGGCGAGGTCGAGTACCGGGGCAGCCAGCCCTGGCCCTTCCCGGCGTCGCTCATGCTGGGGTTCCGTGCCCGGGCAGTGACCACCGCGATCACGGTGGACGGCGAGGAGCTGGCGAGCGCCCGCTGGTGGACCCGCGAGGAGCTCGCCCTCGACGTCGCGACGGGGGAGCTGCTGCTGCCCCCACCGGTGTCCATCGCGCGGCGACTGGTGGAGGACTGGTTCGGCGGCCCGCTGCGGGACGGCGTCGACGGCTGGCGCTGAGCCGGCCGGTTCAGCCCTGGCGCCGGCGGACGGCGGGGTGGCCGGGGCGGTCGTACCGCACCACGAGCGCCGCCGTCGCCGCCGGGTCGTACCACTGCAGGTACTGCTCCCAGGCCGGCAGGACCCGGGCCTGCTCGTCGTCCGGCACCCGGCGGCCACGGGCGGCGGGCGAGACCTCCAGGTGCACCCGGACGTCGACGGCGTCCGCCACCTCCCAGCGCGCCAGGAACCGGCCGTCGAGCACGACCACCGTGGCGGGCACCGCCTCCCGGGCCGGCTCGCGATAGGGCCGGTCGGTCGCCGGATCGCGCAGCCGGGGGAGCCAGGCACGGACTGCGCGGCCGGGCTCCATCGGATCGAGCACCTCGCGGCGCAGCGCCGCCAGGTCATACCAGCCGTCGGCGAAGGCGTCCGGGTCGGCCCGGCCGTGCTCCAGGCGCAGCGACCGCGCCCGCAGGAAGTGGTCGGCGCAGACCCGTGCCACCGGGGCTGCGCGGGCCGCGAGCGCGGCGGCGACGTCGTCCGCGAGCGCGTGCGCGTCCGCGGCGACCGGCCCGTCGACGGCGAGGCGCAGGCCGGGCGAGGCGAGCACCCGGTCGGCGAGCAGCCCGGCCAGCTCCGCCGGGCCCACCGGGCTCACGGTGCCGGCCGGGCCCGTGCTGCCGCCGGCGCCCGGCGGGCCGGGCGCGCCCGGGCTGCCGCCGCGCGTGCGGGTCACGCCGCCAGGCGCGCCTTGACCTCGGCGAGGGACGGGTTGGTCGACGCCGACCCGTCCGGGAAGAGCACCGTCGGCACCGTCTGGTTGCCGTTGTTGACCTCCATCACGAAGGTCGCGGCGTCCGGCTGCTGCTCGATGTCGACCTCGGTGTAGCGGATGCCCTCGCGGTCCAGCTGCGACTTGAGCCGCCGGCAGTAACCACACCAGGTGGTCGAGTACATCGTGATCGTGCCGGCCTCGGGCGGCGTCATCGGTCCTCCAGATCCGTCGCTGCCCCTGCGGCTGCAGGGGTGATGGGACGTTCAACCAACGGTCGTCGCGCAAGCTTCCCACGGGGTGTCGTAGGGGCCTGCGAGGATGGGTGCGATGTCCCACACCACGTCCCACCTCGGCCTGTCCCAGCCCGGCCTGTCCCACTCCGGCCTGTCCCGCGCCGACGCGATCCTCGACGGCCTGGACGCCGAGCAGCGCGAGGTCGCCACCGCGCTGACCGGGCCGGTGTGCGTCCTGGCGGGTGCCGGGACGGGCAAGACGCGCGCCATCACGTGCCGGATCGCGTACGGCGTCCACTGCGGCGTCTACGTGCCGCAGCAGGTGCTCGCCGTGACCTTCACCGCGCGGGCGGCCGGCGAGCTGCGGGGCCGGCTGCGCGAGCTGGGCGTGGCCGGCGTCCAGGCCCGGACGTTCCACGCCGCGGCGCTGCGGCAGCTCTCCTTCTTCTGGCCGCAGGTGGTCGGCGGCGCCCCGCCGCAGGTGGTCGAGCACAAGGCCACGCTCGTCGCGGACGCCGCGGCGCGGCTGCGCCTGGCCGTCGACCGGCCCGCCGTCCGCGACCTCGCCGCCGAGATCGAGTGGGCCAAGGTCAGCCTGCTCACGCCGCAGGCCTACCCGGCGGCGGCGCTGAAGGCGGGGCACGGCGAGCCGGGCGGGTTCGACCTGGCGACGGTCGGTCGCCTGCTGGAGGTCTACGAGGACGTCAAGACCGACCGGAACGTGATCGACTTCGAGGACGTCCTGCTGCTGACCGTCGGCATCCTGGAGGAGCAGGAGCGGGTCGCCGCGACGGTCCGGGCGCAGTACCGGCACTTCGTCGTCGACGAGTACCAGGACGTCTCGGCGCTCCAGCAGCGCCTGCTCGACCTGTGGGCCGGCGACCGGGACGCCATCTGCGTCGTCGGCGACCCGAGCCAGACGATCTACTCCTTCACCGGGGCCTCTCCCGAGCACCTGCTCGGCTTCGCCCGGCGCCACACCGGGGCCACCGTCGTCCGGCTCGTGCGGGACTACCGCTCGACGCCGCAGGTGGTCCGGCTGGCCAACGCCCTGCTGCACCGGGCGGCGCCGTCCGTGGTCCCGGCGGAGGCGCGCCTGCAGCTGCGGGCCCAGCGCCCCGACGGGCCGGAGCCGACGCTCACCGTCCACGACGACGACGAGGTGGAGGCCGCCGCCGCGGCCGCGCGGGTGCGGGCGCTCATGGACGCCGGGACGCGTGCGAGCGAGATCGCCGTCCTCTACCGCACGAACGCCCAGGCCCAGGCCCTGGAGCAGGCCCTGGCGGACGTCGGCCTGCCCTACCTGGTGCGCGGCGGCGAGCGGTTCTTCGCCCGGAAGGAGGTCCGGGACGCCGTCCTGCTGCTGCGCGGCGCGGCCCGGGCCTCCGAGGGCGGCCAGCCGCTCGGCGAGGAGGCGCGCGCGGTGCTCGTGGCCGCCGGGTGGTCGGCCGCGCCGCCGTCCAGCGGGGGAGCGGTGCGCGAGCGGTGGGAGTCGTTGCAGGCCCTGGCCACGCTCGCCGACTCCCTCGCCGTCGCCAACCCCGCCGCCGGCCTCTCGCACCTGGTCACCGAGCTCGAGGAGCGCGCCGCCGTCGCGCACGCGCCCACCGTGGAGGGCGTGACCCTGGCGTCGCTGCACGCCGCGAAGGGCCTGGAATGGGACGCCGTCCTCATCGTGGGGCTCTGCGAGGGGCTGATGCCGATCTCGTTCGCCCAGGGCTGGGAGGCCGTCGAGGAGGAGCGCCGCCTGCTGTACGTCGGCGTGACCCGCGCGCGCGAGCACCTGCACCTGAGCTGGTCCCGCTCCCGGACGCCGGGCGGCCGGGCCACGCGCAGCCCGTCCCGCTTCCTGGACGGGCTCTTCGCGCCGGCCGCCGGCGGTCCGGCCGGGGCGGCCGGTGCCGGGCGCTCCGGTGGCGGGGGCGCGGCCGGGGCCTCCCGGGCGGCGGACGCCGAGAGCCGCCGGCGCCCGTCCCTGCCCTCCGCCTGCCGGACCTGCGGGTCCGTCCTCACCGCGGCCCCCGAGCGCAAGGTCGGCCGCTGCTCGAACTGCCCGCCCACGTACGACGAGGGTCTGCTGGAGCGACTGCGCGAGTGGCGGGCCGGCGCGGCCGCCGCCGCCAAGGTGCCGCCCTACGTCGTCTTCACCGACGCCACGCTGGTGGCGATGGCCGAGCTGCTCCCCCGGGACGGCGCCGGGCTCGCCCGCATCCCCGGCGTCGGCCGCACCAAGCTGGACCGCTACGGCCCCGATGTCCTCACCATCCTCACCTCCCCCCTGCCGTGATCATGCACAACTGAGTTGATCATGCACGGTTGAACCGGCCGCGCTCGTCGTGGGGGCGTCGCTGAACGTCTCGCTGAACCGTCCTGGTGGATCGCGGCGAGGCCTGGCCGGGGCCGACACGCCGGCGACGCGCCGATGGGAAAACTCTGTGAGAACTCGCCGAATAATGCGTTGCCGACTCCGCCCGGGGTCGCCTAACCTCGAGTCACAACATCAGCGAGACCGCGCTTTGTCCGCGCGGCCCGAGGCACGTGAGGAGGTGGCGACGATGACCAGCATGAACATCGATCAGACGGTGTCCGGCTATGCCCGCGACGCCGCTTCCGCGCGGCTCCTCGTCGCCGCGCGCCCGAGCTGGATCTCCGGGGGCGGAGTCTGCCCGCCCGAGGCCTTCCTGCGATCGGGTATCGGCGACACCGGCCTCCGGGTCCGGTTCATCGAGTTCGCCACGTCCATGCCGTCCAGCCAGCACTTCGACGGTCGCGGCTTCACGCGCCCGTTCAAGCAGCACCACCAGGGTTCCACCGTCCCGAGACCTCCGGTCTAGCTCCCAGAGCGCCGGCGCCTCCAAGGCCGCGGAACCCGCCCAGGGTCCGCGGCCTTCGTGTTTCCTCCGCGGACCCACCTCAGGTGCCCATGTCGGGCACCGACCGCCGGACGACCCCCGGCGGCAGGGAGCGGTCCGCCACCCGCGCGACCGCGGAGTTCGGAGGAGGTGACGGCGATGCAGCTCACGGCCTTGCTGGACTGCCTCGTGGAGGACGTCCAGGAGACCGCCACGGAGCTGACCCCGTGCCGCGTCAATGACGCGGAGCTGTGGTTCGCCGAGTCGCCCGCGGACGTCGAGTTCGCGAAGGCGCTGTGCCAGACCTGCCCCATCGTCGAGGCCTGCCTCGCCGGTGCGCTCGAGCGGCGCGAGCCGTGGGGCGTGTGGGGCGGGCAGCTCTTCATCGCCGGTGTCGTCGTGCCGCGCAAGCGGCCGCGTGGCCGGCCCCGCAAGACCGAGGTCGCCGCGTGAGCGGCGGTCCCATCGGCCACCTGATCTCGGGGGGAAGCCTCCGGATCCCGGCCGATGCGTTGCGTGACACCTACCAGAACCGTCCGACCTCACCGGCACAGGGCCGGTCCACCCAGGGGAGCACCGTCATGTACGGAGATCTGTATCAAGAACTCGCACGACAGCGGCATCGAGAGGCCTATCTCCAGGCCCGCCGGGCCCGGTTGCTCCGCGCCGTCCGCGCGGACCGACGGGCGCGACGGGCCGTCGAGATCGCCGTCCGGGCCGGGGAGCGCGCGGCCCGCTGAACCGTTGACCGGCGCCGGACGACCGTCCGGCGCCGGTGGGGCGGATCTGAGAATTCGATGCAACCCTCGGGGCCGCTTCTGCGTCTTGAGGGTGCGGCGGCTGGGAGCGATCCCAGTAGCAGGGGGGACGCCGGCGCGGGTCTGACCGTTGGAGGGGGACGGTCCGGCCCGCGCCGGCGCGTCACGGCGCCCGGGCGGTCACGGCGCCCGGGCGGTCAGGGAATCAGGACGATCTTCCCGGTGCTCTCCCGGCTCTCCAGCAGCCGGTGCGCGTCGGCCGCCCGCGCCAGCGGGAACCGCGCCCCGATCCGGACGTCGAGCGTCCCGGCGGCGACCCGGCCGAGGACGTCGGCGGCGCGGGCACGCAGTTCGGCGGGCGTCGCGACGTAGTCGCCGAGCGTGGGCCTGGTCAGGAAGAGCGAGCCGCGACGGCTGAGCTCGAGCGGGGAGATTGGGTCGACCGGCCCCGAGGCGTTGCCGAAGGTCACCATCATCCCGCGGGGCCGCAGCAGGTCCAGGCCGCCGGTGAAGGTGTCCCGGCCGACGCCGTCGTAGACGACGTCGACGGACCGCGGCCCGGCGAGCGCCTCGACCGCCGCCCGGAAGTCCTGCTCCGACGTCACGACGACGTGGTGCGCCCCGGCGGCGCGGGCCAGGTCCGCCTTGGCCGGCGAGCCCACCGTTGCGAAGACCTCGGCACCGAGGGAGCGGGCGAGCTGCACGAGCAGGAGGCCGACGCCGCCGGCCGCGGCGTGCACCAGGCACCGTTGGCCCGACCGCAGCGGGAAGGTGTCGGTGACGAGGTACTGCGCGGTGAGCCCCTGGAGCAGCACGGCGGCCGCCTGCTCGGCCGTGACGCCGTCCGGCACCCGGACGGCTCGCGCCGCCGGGACCACCGCCAGCTCCGCGTAGGCACCGGCAGCGTCGCTGGAGGCGACCAGGTCGCCGGGGACGACGTCCGTCACGCCGGCGCCGACCGCCAGGACACGACCGGCGAGCTCGGAGCCGGGCACCGAGGGGAGCGGCACCGGGTACAGGCCGGTCCGCCGGTAGACGTCGATGAAGTTCACCCCGGCCGCGGCGACGGTGACGAGCAGCTCACCGTCCCCCGGGACCGGGTCGGCCACCTCGGCGGCCTCCAACACCTCGGGCCCGCCGGTGCGGGCGACCTGGACGGCGTGCACTGCAGACCTCCGGGACGGAAACGGGACAGGCGTGGCGTCTTGCCCGAACGCCACCGTACGGGTCATCGTGGACAGAGTCCGAACGGGCCGGTCGAATGGCTGGCCGAACGGGCCGGTTGAGCGGCAAGTTTCGCAGTCTGTAACACAAAGTAACCGTACGCTAACTATGAGTTTTCCTGAAGTGAGCGTGGGCGGGGTTTCCCCGACCTAGCCTGGTCGTTATGACCGACGTGCTCCACACTGCCAACTGCTCCACGTGCCATGCTCCGACCCCCACCCTGCCGCCGCCGCTCTCGTGGTCGCCCGCGATCGAGGCCGGCAGCCGGGTGTGGACCTGCCCGGACTGCGCCCGCGACAACATCCGCAACATCGAGGGTCGGATCGACCCGGCCTGGTGGTGATCACCGCTCAGACGTCGGCGTCGTCCGTCCCCCCGGCATCCGCCTCGTCGGCGTCGTCCACGAACTCGACGTAGTCCAGCGTGGTCACGTCGAACTCCGGCAGCCACTCCGCAAGGACCTCCAGGACCGGCACCTCCCCCTCGATCTGGCACAGGACGCCGATCCCGCCGAGCCACACCCGGTGGATCAGCAGGTACTCCGGGGGCAGGTTGAGCTTGAGCCCGAGTGACCACTGCGGGCGCCGCGGGTCGTTGACGTGGCTGAACAGCTCGCGCATCCACGTGCGGGAGAAGGTCCAGGTGGTGTGCCGGGCCGGCTCCAGGAACGGGCCGAGGTAGCTGAGCAGGCCCTCGGCGTCCACCGTGATCGACGCCTTGATGAAGCCCTCCTCGCGCAGCCCCGCCACCACGCCCTCGGCGTTCTCCTGCAGGGCGAGGATGAAGAGGCGGCCGATCTCGGGCGGCATGCCGTCGGGGAGGCGCTTGACCGCCCCGAAGTCGAGGACGCCGAACCGGCCGTCGTCCAGCAGGCGGAAGTTGCCCGGGTGCGGGTCGGCGTGCAGCAGGCCGGCGCGGGCAGGCCCGGCCAGCAGGAACTCCAGGTACCGGCGGGCGCCCAGGTCGCGCTCGGCCGGGGTGCCGGTCGCGATGAGCCGGGAGAGCGGGACGCCGTCCAGCCACTCGCTGACGATGACGTGCTGCGTCGACGCCACGACCTCGGGAATCGCGAACACCGGGTCGTCGCGGAAGGCCAGGGCGAACCGGGACTGCGACTCGGCCTCCAGCCGGTAGTCCAGTTCCTCGACGACGCGGGCCTTCAGCTCCTCGAGGATCGGCTTGATGTCGAGGCCAGGGATCCACCCGGCCGCGATCCGGCCGACCCGGGCCACCTGGGTGAAGTCGCTGATGAGCGCGTCACCGGCGCCGGGGTACTGGACCTTGACGGCGACCGGGCGGCCGTCCTTCCAGACGCCGCGGTGCACCTGGCCGATGGACGCCGCGGCGGCCGGGGTGTCGTCGAAGGACGAGAACCGGCGGCGCCACTGCGCCCCGAGCTCGGCGGAGAGCACCTTGTGCACGGTGGCGGCGGGCATGGGCGGCGCCGCGTCCTGGAGCTTGGTCAGCGTCGCCCGGTACGGGCCCGCGAGCTCTTCCGGCAGGGCCGCCTCGAAGATGCTGAGGGCCTGCCCGAACTTCATCGCGCCGCCCTTGAGCTCCCCCAGGACCTTGAACAGCTGCTCCGCCGTCCGGGCCTGCACCTCGGCGGCGACCAGCTCGGCGGAGCGACCGCCGACCCGCTTGCCCAGTCCGATCGCGGTGCGCCCGGCGAAGCCGAGGGGAAGCGTCGCGAGCTTAGCCGTGCGCGTCACGGCCCGGCGGGGGAGGTCGGTCACCTGAGCATTGTCGTGGTCGGGGGCCCGCCGCGCCCGTCCTGGGCCTGCGACCGACCGCGCGTCGCGGTGGGAGTCGCGGCCGGAGGGGGCGGCGCGAGCGGCCACGAGCACCCGCAGGACGGGTGGGCGGGCCACGGACGGCGCCCCACCAGACCGTCCGGGAGCTCCACCTCGAGGGTGGCCCCGACGGACGCCGGCGTGCCCCGGCCGTCCAGGTGACCGAGCACCTGCAGGGCCGCGACCCCGGCCGCCACCTGCGCCACCGCGGTCTCCTCCTGCGGCAGCCGGGCGGCGTCGGGTTGCAGGAGCTGGGCCAGGACGAGGGGCCACTGCGGGTCGCGCTCGGTCCGGTGCAGGTCGAGGCAGCGCAGGCACGCGCTGTGGCCCGGCACGACCAGCGGCCGACGACCACGGACGTCTCCCGGACGACGACGGACAGGTGCGGCACGTCCGCGGCCAGCAGCCGGTCGCCGTGGGTCGGGTCGGCGGCGCCGCGCTCGACGACGACGACGAGATCGGGGGTGGGCGCGGGGCCAGGGGCGGGAGCGGCCGTGACCGACTGGTCGTCCGGCAGGGGCGCGCGCCCGGTCGTGCGGGCGACGATCCGGCCCACGACCTGCGCCACGGGGTGCCCGACGTCGACGGGCAGCGCCCCGCCCGGACCGGCGTCCGCGGCGGCCACCGCGTCGCCGGCGACCGCGTGGATCGTGCCGATGCCCGCGGCGGCGAGCGTCCCGGCGAGCACGAGCGCCGTCCGGCCGCCGCCGCGCAGCTCGACGGTCGCCCGGCGTCGGTGGGCGAGGAGCTCCCAGCCGTCGCCGCTGTCGGGGTGCAGGATCGACCAGGCGGCGGCGTCCGGAGCCAGCCGCGGCCGCGACCCGGCCAGGTGGACGAGCGCCGCCCGGCCGCTGGTGCTGCGCTGCAGGACGCCGGTGTCGCCGAGCAGGCTGACGAGCATCCGGGCGCGCAGGAGCTGCGCCAGCCCGGCGACGCGGTGGGGACCGGCGTCGGTCGGCAGTGCCAGCCGGCTGTCGTCCACGCCGGTGGCGAGATCGGTCAGGAGCGCCAGGTCGGCGTCGGTGAGCCCGTCCACGAGCGTGCCGTGACGCGGGTCCAGCCCGATCTGCACCGTCGAGGGGCCACGCCTCAGGCGCGGGAGCCCCGGCTTGAGCTGGATGCGCATGGGCAGCAGGGTGGCACGATCATCGATCGGACCGGGCCCGTCGTCCACAGGCTGCCGGCGGGCAGCCTGTGGACAGCTGCGACGGCCTCAGGCCTTGCCGAGGATCCGGTTCAGGTTGGTCCCGCAGACGGGGCACTGGCCCTTCGCCATCCGGCGGCCGTTGGTCTCGACGACCTTGCCCTCCGCCTGGCGCTTCTCCTTGCACTTCACGCAGTAGAACTCGCCCGTGTAGGTGTCGGTGGGCATGGCTGCTCCTCGGTCTCTGGTTGCGACACGTGTGCTTGTCCGCCTGGAGCCCGCTGGTGGCGGAGGCTCTCCTCCTGCCGGCGGGTGAGGCCTTGAACCGGGCCGCGCCCGGCCCCCCGAGGCAGGACCCGGCTGCCACAGTAGCCGAGCTTGCGGCAGGCGCCGGTGCAGGCTCACCAGGCGCGTCGCCTCCCGGCAGGCGGCCGTCGCCGTCCGGGACGGTGCGCCCCGGCCGGTCGGCGGCCGTTCTGCCACCGGGCCGCCACCGGCTCTGCCACCGGCGCGGACAGTGGAAGGCCCCGGATCGAGGACCGCGCACCTTCCCCAGTGCGCCGTCCCCATCCGGGGCTGGACCCGACGCTAGGCCGCGTTGCGGGGTGCGTCAACGGGAGCGGTCCCCAGCCTGTGGATAACCCTGTGGACGAGCTGGGGAGACCCGCCGAACGGGGTGTGCACGACGTGTCGGTGGGCTGTGGGCGACCGGCCGGCCGGGGGTCGCGGTACGCCTCTGACCAGGACCGCGATAATTCACCGCCTGTTGATACAAGATTTCTGGGCCGCTCGACGGGTACCGTTCGGGTGTGGGTGCCGTTCCGAGGCCGGAGCTGCCGCCCGGCGTCGAGGTGCGCCGAAGCAGGCGGCGGCTGCGCACTGTGACGGCCTACCGGGACGGCGACCGGACCGTCGTCCTCATCCCGGCCCGGTTCACCGGGGTCCAGGAGCGCGAGTGGGTCGACCGGATGGTCGCCCGGCTCTCCGCCCAGGACCGCCGCCGTCGCCCGCCCGACGCCGACCTGATGCTGCGTGCGAGCGAGCTGTCCCGTCGCTACCTCGACGGCGTGGCCCGGCCCGTCAGCGTGTCGTGGGTCGCGAACCAGCACTCCCGATGGGGGTCCTGCACGCCCGCGGACCGCACGATCCGGCTCAGCACCCGGCTGCGCGGCATGCCGTCGTGGGTGATCGACTACGTCCTGGTGCACGAGCTGGCCCATCTCATCGAGCAGGGCCACGGCCCGCGCTTCTGGGCGCTCGTCGAGAGCTACCCCCGCACCGAGCGCGCCCGCGGCTACCTGGAGGGCTTCACCGCCGCCCGTGACCACCGCATCGGTGACGACGCGCTCGGCGTCGTCGGCGAGCACGACGACGGCGACACCGGCCCCGACGACGACCCTGAGGGCGACGGCGACGAGGGCGACGTCCTCGGCGAGGGCGGCGCGGACGCCGGCCAGCTCGAGATCGAGATCACGGACGACGCCCCGGACGGCCCCGAGGACAACAGCGCCGTCACCGGTTGACGCCGTGCTCCGCGGTCAGGCGGTGGCCAGCGGCACCGGCCGCAGCCGGTCCACCCCGCGCCGGACCGACTCCGCCACGCCGACCGCCAGCTCGGCGGGCAGCGCGTCGACGTCCCACCAGCGCACGTCCCGGGACTCGTGGCTCACCCGCGGGGCGATCTCCTCGGCGACGATCACCGCCTGGACGTCGAGGTGCCAGTCGACGTCGAGGGCGCAGGGCGCCCGGTGGCGGGAGAGGCAGGCGAGCTCGCCGAGTACGGTGCCGGTGAGCCCGGTCTCCTCCCGGACCTCCCGGGCGGCCGCGCCGGCCAGGGACGTGTCGCCCGGCTCCAGGTGACCGCCCGGCTGGCACCAGAGCCCGATCCGGCCGTGCAGGACCAGGCACGTCCGCCTGCCGTCCGGGGTGAGGACCACGGCCGACGAGGTGACGTGGCTCGGGC
>Ga0302299_10000726_pt1 | contig 18873 bp, 17 predicted proteins | sample III_Fen_N3_4_FD_198795 | JGI IMG/M metagenome (GOLD analysis project Ga0302299, IMG submission 198795) | Peat permafrost microbial communities from Stordalen Mire near Abisko, Sweden - III_Fen_N3_4 | ecosystem: Environmental > Terrestrial > Soil > Wetlands > Permafrost | place: Sweden: Abisko... | reverse complement strand
CGCACCTGCTCGAGGCCATCGACTGGCAGCGCGAGTTCATGCGCATCCACACGCTCCTCGGCGGCAAGGACCCGCACGCCCAGACGTACCTCGTCGGCGGCATGGCCGTCGCGCCGCCATGGGGCGGGCCGGCCGGGGCCGTGGGTCGCGACCACCCCGCCGTCCCGGACCGCAATGCGCCCGAGCCGCTGGGCTCGGACGGCTTCGCGTTCATCGAGGACCGGCTCAACACGGCCCGGGACTTCGTGACGCAGGTCCTCGTGCCCGACATCACGCTGCTCGCGAAGGCCTACCCCGACTACGTTGGCCTCGGCGCTGGACCCGGCGGCTACCTGTCGGCGGGGGAGTACCCGCAGGACGACCAGAAGACCCCCGAGATGCTGTTTCCCACGGGCCGCCTCGACGGCGGCAATCTCGAGTCCTCGCAGCCGGTCGTCAACACAGAGTTCGTCGAGACGATCGGGTCCTCCTGGTACTCGTACGCCGGGGGCGCCGGGCAGTCGCTTGGCGGCGACGCCGGCGAGACCACGCCCAGCTGGCCCGGTCTGGCACTGCCCATCAAGAGCCTCGAGGGGGCCGCGCAGTACTCCTGGGTCAAGGCGGCCCGCTACCGCGGCGTCCCGATGGAGGTGGGCCCCCTCGCGCGGGTGCTCGTCGGCGTCGCCAATGGTCGCGCCGAGATCGCCCAGGCCGTCGGCACGCAGCTGACGGCGCTCAACCTCACGTCGGACAAGCTTCCGGGCGTGGTCGGCCGGCTCGTGGCGCGCGCGGTCGAGGCGGACGTGGTCATTCGCCAGGCTGCCACCTGGCTCGCGGACCTGCGCACGAACCTCGGCACAGGCGACGTGGCCATCGCGGACGTCACGTACTGGGACCCGGGCTCCTGGCCCGACGAGGCCCGGGGCTTCTCGCTCGGCGAGGGGCCGCGCGGCACCGTCGCGCACTGGGTGACCATCCGCGACAAGGTCGTCGCCGACTACCAGGTCATCGACGCCTCCACGTGGAACCTCTCGCCGCGCGACGACTCCGGCAACCGAGGCCCCATCGAGTCGGCGCTCGCCGCGACCCCAGTCGCCGACCCCAAGCGCCCGATCGAGGCGCTCCGGGTGGTCCACTCGTTCGCCCCGTGCGCCGGCTGCGCCGCGCACACCCTCGGACCGCGCGGGCACGCGCCCGTCGAGGTCCTCGCCCGAGCCGTGGAGGCCAGCCGATGACCGCGATCGACGACGCCGTGACCGTGACCGCGGGTCCGGCTCCGGCCCCGGGTCCGGCTCCGGCGCACGCGGCGCCCGCCGCGCACCACGAGATCGAGCGGCCCCACGACCGCGTGGCGGTCTATATCTGGCAGGTCCCGGTCCGCATCACGCACTGGGTGACGGCCATCTGCATCGTCACCTTGAGCCTGACGGGCGGGTACATCGCAGACCCGTTCCTCATCCCGCCCGGCGGCCACGTCATGACGACCATCCGGATGATCCACATCATCACGGCGCTGACGTTCCTCCTGTCCGGCGTGATCCGCACCGTCTACCTGCTCGCGGGCAACCGGTTCGTCCGCTGGACGGCCTTCATCCCCACGAACCGGCGGCAGTTCACCGAGCTCTTCCGCCAGGCGGGGTTCTACGGCTTCGTGCGCAGCGAGATCCCCAAGGTGCTGGGCCACAACCAGCTCGCTGCGGCGGCGTACGTCGCGCTCTTCGGCCTGCTGCTTGTCGAGACGGTGACCGGCTTCGCGCTCGACGGCCTGATGGGCGCCGAGCCGGGCGCAACGCTGTTCGCGTGGCTCCGGGAGCTGCTCGGCCCGCAGATGGTGCGCGAGATCCACCACCTCGCCATGTGGTTCATCCTCGCCATCGCGCTCTTCCACGTCTACAGCTGCATCCTCGTGGACCACATCGAGAACGTCGGCGTCGTCACGAGCATGTTCACGGGCTACAAGTTCCCGACCCGCGAAGAGGTCGTCGAGTCCCGCGACGGCGGCATGGACCTGCTCGAGAAGGCCACCAAGAAGGCCCAGGGATGATCGCCGCGATGGACGGCTCGGCTGTCGTGATCGGGGTGGGCAACGTCCTGCTTCGCGATGACGGCGTGGGTGTGCGTGTCATGGAGGAGCTGCGCTCCGCCGCCGAGCACGATCCGACTGCGCTCCCCTCCGCCACGCGCCTCGTGGACGGCGGGACCCTCGGGCTCGACTTGCTGCCGGCCGTCGAGGGCGCGCGCAGCCTGCTCCTGCTCGACGCGGTCGACCTCGACCAGCCCGCCGGCACGGTGAGCGTGCTGCGCGGCGACGACATCCTGAGCGCCGCCGGCACCTGGGGCGGCTGCATTCCGGGCGGCATTGGCGAGCTGCTGTCCGTGGCCCGACTGATGGGCTGGCTGCCCGAGCACGTCGCGCTCGTCGGCGTCCAGGTCGACGACACCTCATACGGCGAAGGCCTGTCAGCACGGGTGGCCGCGGCGCTGCCGCGCGCAGTCGAGACGGCCCGCGACGAACTGCGCGAGCTCGACGAGCTTGCCGAGACGGCGAGGCCCCGGACCGCCGGGACCCTTGAGGCGGAAGGGGCGACGGCATGAAGCGAAGAGTGGACAGGACGCTCCGCATCCTGATCCTGCTGAACCTGGTCGTGGTGGCGATGCTGGCCGCGACCATGGTGGCCAACTGGCTGCAGATCATCCCCGCCCGCGGCAGCGGCTCGACCGGCGACACGGGCCAGGCCGGGTCCTCGTCGGCGCCCTCAGGCTCGGCGTCGCAGGCCGTGTTCCAGATGGGCCTCGCGCACATCCCCACCTCGAACGACTGCTTGCTCTGCCACATCTCCGGCGGCTCGGCCGGCGTGAAGACGATCCCCGCGATGGGCCACCCGCTCGCCGGGTGGACCGCCTGCCTCACCTGCCACACGAACGAGAAGCTGGGTCGCGCCGCCCCCGGGCACCAGGGCATCGCCGAGAACGAGTGCATCAACTGCCACAAGGAGCCCACCTCGGGCCCGGCGATCACCCAGGCGCACGCCAACCTCAACAAGCCCTGCCTCGACTGCCACGGCTCGGTCGCCCACCTTCCCACCTCGATGGTCGGCCGCGACCAGGACGAGTGCTGGCTCTGCCACAAGCCCAACCCGTCGCCGCCGCCCATCAAGCCGCACCCGGACCCCCAGAACCTCAAGTGCCGCGACTGCCACCAGAGCACGACCGTCGGGGCCCTGCCCATCGACCACGCGCTCCGCGGCGACGACACCTGCGTCCTGTGCCATGACATCTCGGGCACGCCGGCGGCGTCCTCGGGCCCGAGCGGCTCGCCGGCCCCGGGCCCGAGCGGATCGCCGGCGCCTGCCGCCTCCACGCCAGCGGGCGCATCGCCACCGGCGACCACCAGTCCGTAACCGCGCCGCGACGCCGGCGCGCCGCACGCTGTCCGGCACGTGACGCATGATGTGGACGTGCCGGATTCGATGGTCCTGACCTGGGACGACCTCGATGCCCTCGTGGCCGCGCTCGCTGTCGAGGTGGGCCGTGACCACGACCTCGTGCTGGCCATCACGCGCGGTGGTCTGGTGCCCGCCGGGATGCTCGCGTACCGCCTCGACCTGCGGGAGATCCTGGTCGCGGGCGTCGAGTTCTACCGGTCCGAGGGCGGCACGCACCCCGAGCCGCGCGTGCTGCACTTCCCCGAACCGGCGCTGCTCGCGGGCAAGCGGGTGCTCGTGGTGGACGAGGTCTGGGAGACGGGCGAGACGATGACCGAGGTGCTGGCGCGCGTGCGCGCCGCCGGCGCGACGCCCGTGTCGGCCGTGCTCCACTACAAGCCCGGCAACTCGCGGGTGCCGGGCCGGCCGGACCACCACGCCGCCACCGTCGCGGGCTGGGTCACGTACCCCTACAAGGCGGGCGGCTGATCGGGTTTCTCATGCGGTTCTCAGGGGCGGTCGCTGGAATACAGAGCAACGCGGCGCTCCCGGTGGTTCCTGACCTCCCTCTCTCCTCCCCACCGAGAGCGCCGCGATTGTCTGCCCCGCGACGGTCATCGCCCCCTTGAGCCTCCCCGCGCCCATTGCCTCGACGCCGGCCAGCGCCCCGGCCTCCACCGACCCGCAGGACCGGCCCGCTGCCGCCCGCAGACGCGCCCTGGCGTCGGCCGCGTGGATCGGCGCCCTGCTGGTGGGCCTCCTGGCCGCGTTCGTCGCGCTCTGGGCGCTTGACGTCAGCGGCTATGCCAACACCTACTACTCGGCCGCCGCGCAGGCCGCTGCCCAGAGCTGGTCCGCCATGTTCTTTGGCGCCATCGACGCGGCCGGCTTCATCACGGTGGACAAGCCGCCCGCCTCGTTGTGGCTGATGGGCCTCTCCGTGCGCGCCCTGGGCCTGAGCCCGTTCACGGTCCTGCTGCCCGAGGCGCTCTGCGGCGTCGCCGCGACCCTGCTGCTCTACGACGCGGTCCGACGGCAGTTCGGCGTGGCGGCCGCGGCCATCGCGGGCGTGGCGCTCGCGGTCACGCCGGTCGCGGCGCTGATGTTCCGCTACAACAACCCCGACGCGCTGCTCGTGCTCCTGCTGGTCGCTTCCGCCTGGGCCCTCGTCCGCGCGCTCGAGACCGACCGGCTGGCCTGGCTCGCCATCGCGGGCGTGCTCGTCGGGCTCGGGTTCCTCACGAAGTACCTCCAGGCGTATCTGGTCCTGCCCGGGTTCGCGCTGACGTACCTCGTGGCCGGGAGCGGCGGGCTTCGGCGGCGGCTGGCAGGTCTGGCGCTGGCGGCGGTCGCGACGTTCGCCGCGTCGGCGTGGTGGGTCGCCATCGTGGAGCTCATCCCCGCCGGCTCGCGGCCGTTCATCGGCGGCAGCACCAACAACTCCGTCCTCGACCTGGTCCTCGGCTACGACGGCCTCGGCCGGATCTTCGGGCAGGGCGGCGGTGCCGGTCGGGGCGCCCCGGTGGCCCCGGGCGCGTTCGGCGGGCCGGGCGGTGGCGGTCCCGGCGGCGGGTTCGGCGGCGCGCCTGGGCTCCTGCGCATGTTCAACTCCCAGTGGGGGACCGAGATCAGCTGGCTGCTGCCGTCGGCGGCGGTGGGGCTGGTGGTCGGGATCGCCGCCCGCCTCCGCGCCCCCCGGACCGACCCGCGCCGAGCCGGCTTCCTGCTCTGGGGCAGCTGGGCCCTGGTGCACGTGCTCACGTTCAGCCTGATGAGCGGGATCGCCCACCCGTACTACGCGTCCGCGATCGCCCCGGCGGCGGCGGCGCTGACCGGCGCGGGCTTCGTGGAGGCGTGGCGCCTCCGCGAGCTTGTCCGCTGGGCCGGGGTGCTGCTCGTGGTCATGCTGCTGGTCACCGCGGTGTGGCAGGTCCAGCTCCTCGGCCGGTCGCCTGCCTACCTCCCGGGGCTGGGCATCGGCGCGCTCATGGTCGCGGTCGCGGCCTCGATCGTGCTCGTGGTGCCCCACGTGCCGGACGACGCAACGGCTCACGGGATTGCGCGCGGAGCGGCGGTTGTGGGGCTCGCAGCGATCCTCGTGGCGCCGACGGCGTGGACCGCTGCGACCTTGGGCCGGGCGATCACGGGCGGCGACCCCTCGGCCGGCCCGCAGGCGAGCGGCGGCTTCGGCGGTCCGGGCGGCTTCGGCGGGTTCGCCGGCGATCCGGGCGGGACCAACCAGGCGCTCGTCGACTACCTCGTGGCCAACCGCGGCAGTGCGACCTGGCTCGTCGCGGTCTCGTCGGCCAATGCCGCGGGCCCCCTGCAGCTCGCGTCCGGCGTCCCGGTCATGGCAATGGGCGGCTTCATGGGGAGCGACCCCGCGCCCACGCTCGCGCAGCTCCAGGCCGATGTGCACAGCGGGCAGCTGCGCTTCGTGCTGATCGGCGGGGGTCCGGGCGCCGGTCCGGGCGGCTTCTTCGGCGGCGACGGGCAGGGGAGCGTCTCGAGCGCGCGCAGCGCCTGGGTGCAGCGCGCCTGCACGCCGGTCAGCGGCGCCGGCAACGGCAGTCTGTACGACTGCGCGGGGGCTTCCTGAGCCTCGGCGCTCTCAGCGACGCCTCATCCGCCCGCTTGACCATCTGCCGGTGACCACCGCGCCCGTGCCTCGCGCCCGCTCTGTGCCGCTGCCCCGCGTGTGGGGTCTCCGGCCGTCCGACGTGGCGGCGCTGCTGGCGGGCAACGGCGTCTTCATCGCCCTGATGTGGCTCCGCCACGGGGGCATCGAGCAGTTCTCGACGGTGGGCGGCGGGCTCTCCGCCGCCGGCCAGCTGCTCGCGCTCTACGGGACCTATCTCGCGCTGATCCAGCTCGTGCTGATGAGCCGCAGCCCGTGGCTCGACGAGGCCTTCGGCATGGACCGGCTGGCGTGGTGGCACCGCTGGCTCGGGTTCGCAACGGTCTGGCTGATCGCGGGGCATGTCGCCTCCACGATCGTGGGCTACGCGGTCGCGGACGCCGCAACCCTCCCCGACGAGTTCATCACGCTCATCACGACCTACCAGTTCGTCCTGTGGGGCCTCGTCGGCTTCGTCCTCTTCGTCGTGATCGCGATCGCCTCGCTCCGTGCGGCCCGTCGACGCCTCCCGTACGAGTTCTGGTTCTGGCTCCACGTTGGCGCGTACCTCGCGATCGCCTTCGCGTTCCTGCACCAGGTGTTCGCGGGCTCCGACTTCATGCACGACCCGGTGGCGGCCGCCTACTGGGTCGCGCTGTACGTCATTGCGTTCGGGCTGGTCCTGACGTTTCGCGTCGGCCAGCCGCTCGCCGTCTCCCGCAAGCACGACCTCCGCGTCGGCGCGGTCGTGCCGGAGGCGCCGGGCGTGGCCTCGATCTACCTGACCGGCTACGACCTCGACCAGCTGCCCGTCCGGTCCGGCCAGTACTTCGTGTTCCGGTTCCTGACCCGGGGGATGTGGTGGCAGGGCCACCCCTTCTCGATCTCGTCCGCGCCGAACGGCGCCTGGCTGCGGATCACCGTCAAGTCGCTCGGCCGGGGCAGCGCCGCGATCCTCGCACTCCCGCCGGAGACGCGCGTCTTCATCGAAGGTCCGTACGGGGTGATGACCGGCGCACGTCGCACCCGTCGCCAGGTCACGATGATCGCCGGCGGGATCGGCATCGTGCCGCTCCGGGCGCTCCTCGAGTCGCTCGCCGCGGTGCCGGGCGACCTGACGCTGCTCTACCGGGCGAGCGGGCCCGAGGACGTGGTCTTCCGGTCCGAGCTCGACCTCCTCGCGCAGCACCGCGGGGCCGCGGTGCACTATCTGGTGGGGCGGCGGGAGGAGCTGGGGTTCGACCCGCTGGCCGCGGAACGGATCCGGGCGCTGGTCCCGGACATCAAGGAGCACGACGTCTACGTCTGCGGGCCCGACGGCATGATGGACGCGGTCACCGCGCAGCTGCGGGCGCTCGGGCTGCCAGGCTCGCGACTGCACGCCGAGCGCTTCAGCTACTAGCCCGGACCGAGGAGGCCCATGACGACGCCCAAGCGGGGAGCAGTCGCGATCGCGCTGTCGGCGCTCGCACTTGTGCTGCTGCTCGCGTTCCGGGCACCGGACCAGCTGGGCACCTTGTCGGGCAGCCGATCGGCGCGCAACACGACCCTCGTCGCCGTCTCGGCCCAGAAGATCGTGGCGGGGCCCACCATCAGCACGCGCTGGGGACCGGTGCAGGTCCAGATCACGGTGGCCAACGGCAGGCTGGCCGAGATCACCGCGCTGCAGCTGCCCACCGGAGGCCGCTCGGGCCGCATCTCGCAACAGGCCGAGCCGCTGCTGCGAAGCCAGGCGCTCACGGCCCAGAGCGCGACGATCGACGGCGTCTCCGGGGCGACGTACACCAGCGTCGCGTACGCGCGCTCGCTCCAGGCGGCGCTCGACACCCTGGGCTCCTGACCTGGACGCTCGGGTGATCCCGGCGCGGCAGTTGCGCACACAGCCCGTGATGGGCACGGTGGTGACGATCGACGTCCGCGAGCCATTCGTGCCGCCCGAGGCGCTCGAGGCGGCCATCGCCTGGTTCGCGGACGTGGATCTCCGGTTCAGCCCGTTCCGGGCGGACTCCGAGGTGACGCGCGTGGGTGCCGGCGAGCTCGCGTTCGAGGACGCCAGCCCCGACGTCCGGGCGATGTTCACCCTGGCCGACCTCATCCGCGACCGGTCCGGCGGTGCCTTCGACCAGCGCGGCCACCGTGCCGACGGCCGTGCCGACCCGACGGGCGTGGTGAAGGGGTGGGCCGTTGACGAGGCCGTGGCCCGGCTGCGCCTCGCCGGTGCGCGCAACTTCGAGGTCATCGCCGGCGGCGACCTCGTGGTGGTCGGCGAGCCCGAGCCGGGCCAGCCGTGGCGGATCGGGATCCGGCACCCAGACCACGAGAACGCCACCGCGGCCGTGCTTGTGGTCCGCGACCTCGCGGTGGCGACCTCGGGCCTGTACGAGCGGGGAGCGCACATCGTGGACCCGAGGACCGGCCGGGCGCCGAGCGGACTGCGCAGCCTCACGGTCGTGGGGCCGACCCTCGCGTTCGCCGACGCCTATGCCACTGCGGGGTTCGTCATGGGCGAGCCGGGGATCGAGTGGGCGGCCGCGGAGCCGGGTTTCGGCGCGCTCGGCATCACCGCCGTCGACCGCCTCGTGTGGACCGAGCTGCTCGACGAGCTGCTCGTTGCGCCGGCCGCGGTCCCCGAGGGGTCGGGGGAGGGGTCGGGCGTGCGGGCGGTCGAGCGGTGACGCCCGGCCTCTCACGCCAATCTCAGCGGCCCCGGGTTCACTGGGCGACAATCGTTCCGCGCGTCCCGCATGGAGCCTCCACCCCATGACCTCCCCGTTCCCGCCCGCCGGCCCGGAGCCGATCGGTCAAGACGGCACCGAACCGATGCCGGAGCTCCCCGCGCCGCCCCCTGCGTGGAGGTGGGCCGCGCCCGACCAGACGCCCGCCCCGCCGCCGGCACCGGCCCAGCCCGCCTGGGTGCCCGCGCCGGCATCGCCCGCCTCCACCCCGGCTGACGAGCGCGCTCCGGTCACGCCCGCCGCCATGTGGGGCGTGGCCACTGAGCCCGCCGCGGGCACGCCGAGCCCGAGCTGGACAGCCGCCGAGCCGGCGAGCGCCGCGAGCCCATCGCCCGAGCCCGGCTGGGCCACGGTCGCCAGCACGTCGCCCTGGCCCATTCAGGAGGGCGACGGCGCGCCGGGACGGACCGGATGGGCACAGCCCGCCGAGCCCCTGGCGACCCCGACGCCGCCACCCGCCTGGCTGGCCCCGCAGGCGAGCGCGCCGGTCGCCGGGTCGCGGCGTTCCCGGGGTGTCGGTGCGGGCACCCTCGTCGCGGTGGTCGTCCTGTCGGCCGTCCTCGCCTCGGGCGGGACCGCGCTCCTCGTCCGCACGATGGTCCCACTTCAGACCGCGGCCCCGGCCGCCACGACGGCAGCCCAGGCGACCACCGCACCGGCGCAGTCAGCGGCGACCACGACGACCAGCACCACGGCCGCCGACATCACCGCGATCGTCGCCCTCGCCAAGCAGTCCGTCGTCACCATCACGGCCGACGGCGTCAGCACCCAGGGCTTCAACGCCGGCGAGCCGACGCAGGGCGTGGGCTCCGGGCTGATCCTGACCGCCAACGGCTACATCCTCACGAACCGCCACGTGGTCGAGGGCAGCCAGACGCTGTCCGTCGCGCTCGAGAACGGCAAGTCGTACCCGGCCAAGCTGATCGAGACGTCCAACGACAACGACCTCGCGCTCATCAAGATCGACGTCACCGGCCTGACTGCCGCGCACATCGCGGACTCGTCGAAGATCCAGGTCGGCCAGACCGCGCTCGCGATCGGCAGCCCACTGGGCACCTACACCGAGACCGTCACCCGGGGGATCATCTCGGGCCTCGGCCGAACCGTGACGGTCCGGGACGACTCGACGGGCCGTCCCGTCACGCTCAACAACCTGATCCAGACCGACGCGGCGATCAACCCCGGGAACAGCGGCGGGCCGCTGATCGACGCCACCGGCGCCGTCGTCGGCCTCAACACCGCGGTGTCCTCCACCGCGCAGGGCCTCGGCTTCGCGATCCCCATCAACGACGCGAAGACCCTGATCGACAAGGCGGCAGCAGGTCCCGGCGCGTAGCCTGTAGAAGCTTCGGCTGACGAAATATCAGTCGGCCTTCTCAGGATGCTGTCAGGCGGGCCGGGCACGATCCTGATCATTCGCGTCTCGACTCCATAGTCACGCGCGCTTCCAACCGGAAAGGACTCGCATGCGGCTCCGCCTCATCGGCACGCTCCTGCTCATCGTCGTCGGCCTCGGCGCGGTCGCTGCCGTCGTGATCCAGCCCGGGTCGAGCACCGCGTCGAGCACGCGCTACACCACGGCGACGGCGTCGGTGACCAACGTCGTGAAGTCGGTGGTCGCCACCGGGACGGTCAACCCGGTCGCCACGTACAGCCTCCAGTTCGGCTCGAACGCCACGCTGCAGAGCGCCGCGTCCAGCAGCTCGACGGGCAGCTCCAACACGGGCAACTCGACGACCTGGAAGGTGGCCACCGTGGCCGCGGCCCCGGGCCAAGCCGTCAAGTCCGGCGACGTGCTCGCCACCGCGGACACCGCGGCGGCTCAGCTGGTGCTGACGGTGGCGCAGGCGAACCTCGCGTCGGCCCAGGCCCGTCTCAAGACCGACCAGCAGGGCCTCTCGTCCACGGACCGCGCGTCTGCGGCGCTCCAGGTCAAGCAAGCGAACCAGTCGCTCAGCCAGGCGAGGCAGTCGCGGAGCCAGACGTACGCGCAGAACAACCTCAAGCTCAGCCAGCAGCAGCAGGCGATCAGGACCGCGAAGGCGAAGTACCTCAGCGACAAGAGGGCCACCACCCCGCCGACGCCGGCCGCGCAGGTCGCGCAGGACCTCGCCGCCATCACCTCTGCCGAGCAGCAGCTCGCGAGCCTGCGGCTCCAGATCTCCCAGGCGAACCAGCAGGCGAACAACCAGATCACCTCGGCCGCCAACCAGCTCCAGTCCGCCAAGCTCGGGTACGCGTCCAAGATCGCCGGCCCCACGGGTGCCACGCTCGCGTCCGACAAGGCGGCCGTCGCGACCGCGCAGCAGACGGTGGACAACGCCCAGACGAGCCTCTCGTACTCGCAGCTCACGAGCCCGGTGGACGGCGTCGTGCTCGCCGTGAACATCACCCAGGGCGTGGACGCGCCGTCCGGATCCGCGGTGACCGTGCAGAGCAACGCGTTCCAGGTCGCGGCGAGTGTCGCCGAGGCGGACCTGCCGTCGCTCAAGGTCGGCCAGACGGCCAACGTGACCATGACCGCGTCGGGCCTCACCGCGAGCGGCAAGGTCACCCAGATCACACCCGCGGGCACAGGCGGCGCCTCGGGCGGCGTCGTGTCCTACCCCATCCTCGTCTCGCTGCCGCAGCCGCCGGCCGGGACCGCGTCGGGCATGAGCGCCTCCATCTCCATCACGACGGCCGAGGTTGACAATGTCCTCGCGGTGCCCGCGATCTCGCTGGTCGGCTCCGTCGCCAACGGCTACTCGGTGCGCGTCCTCGACGCCTCGGGCCAGCCGCAGAGCGTGTCCGTCCAGGTGGGCCTCGTGACCTCGGCGCTCGCCGAGATCCAGTCGGGGATCGCCCAGGGCCAGACCGTCGTGACCGGCACGTCGTCCACGCGAACGAGCACCTCCACCACGCAGGGCGGCGGGTTCGGCGTCCCGGGCGTCGGCAACGGCGGCGGCCAGTTCCGCCCGGGCGGGGGCTGATCGTGGCCGAGACCCTCTTCGCTCCCGCCGAGCCGGGCCCGTTCGGCAGCCCGGCCCCCGTCGACGGGGCGCCCGTGCCGGTCATCGAGCTCCGCGGCGTCACCCGCATCTACAGCTCGGGGCGACTCGAGGTCGCGGCCCTCCGCGGCGTGGACCTCGACGTGTGGCAGGGCGACTTCCTCGCGATCGTCGGCCCGTCCGGCAGCGGGAAGTCGACCATGATGAACATCATCGGCTGCCTCGACCGGCCGACGGCTGGCTCGTACCGGCTCGGCGGGACGCCGATCGAGCAGCTCTCCGACGACGACCTCGCCCGCGTGCGGGGCCGCGCCATCGGCTTCGTCTTCCAGTCGTTCAACCTGCTGCCCCGCACCTCGGCGATCGAGAACGTCGCCACGCCGCTGCTCTACCAGGGCGTGGCGCGCAAGGACCGGTACGCCCGCGCGCAGGCCGCGCTCGAGCGCCTGGGCCTCGGCGACCGCATGGACCACGAGCCCTCCGAGCTCTCGGGCGGCCAGCAGCAGCGCGTGGCGATCGCCAGGGCGCTCGTCACGGAGCCCGCGCTGATCCTCGCCGACGAGCCGACGGGCAACCTCGACAGCCAGTCCGGCGCTGACGTGATCACGCTGCTCCACGAGCTCAACGACGCGGGGACCACGATCGTGCTCATCACCCACGACAGCGACGTCGCGGTCGAGGCGCGCCGACAGGTCCACGTCCGCGACGGACTGCTGGTCTAGGGGTGAACGCGTTCGAGCTCATCCGGCTCGCCATCTCCCGCCTGAGCACCTCCCGGCTCCGGGCGGTGCTGACCATGCTCGGCGTCATCATCGGCGTGGGCTCGATCGTGGCGCTCGTCGCGGTCGCGCAGGGCGCCACATCGGGTATCACGGACCGCATCCAGGGCCTCGGCACCAACCTGCTGACGGTGTCGCCGGGCGCCACGCGGAGCGGGTTCACGCGGAACGCCGCCGGCTCGGCCACCACGCTGACCGTGGAGGACGCCAGCGCGATCTCCGCAGTCTCGGGAGTTGCGGCCGTCGCGCCCGAGCTCTCCACCCAGAAGGTCGTCATCGCGGGCCTCCAGAACGAGACCACCTCCATCATCGGAACGACGCCCGCCTACCTGGAAGTGCGCACGTACACGATGTGGCAGGGCTCGTTCCTCAACCAGGCAGCGGTCGACGGCAGCCTGCGCGTGGCGGTCATCGGCGCCACCACTGCCGACAACCTCGGCCTCGACGGCACCAGCATCGGCCAGACCATCTCCGTCGGGGGCATTCCGTTCCAGCTCGTGGGGATCATGCAGCCCAAGGGCTCGTCGGGCATCACCAGCCAGGACGACGAGGTGCTGATCCCGCTCACGACCGCCCAGCACTACTTCGTGGGCACGGACAAGGTGCGCACCATCAGCGTGAGCGTCGCGTCCGCGGACCAGATCGACACCACCCAGAGCAATCTGACCGTGCTCCTCGAGCAGCGCCACGGCACCAACGGCACCAACGACGACTTCTCGATCACGAGCCAGGCCCAGCTGCTCTCGACGTTCTCGTCGATCACGGGCCTGCTCACGGTGCTGCTCGGCGGCATCGCCTCGATCAGCCTCCTCGTGGGCGGGATCGGGATCATGAACATCATGCTGGTCTCGGTCCGCGAGCGGACCCGGGAGATCGGCATCCGCAAGGCAATCGGCGCCCGCAACAGCGACATCCTGTTCCAGTTCCTGATCGAGGCGCTGGTGCTCTCGCTGCTGGGCGGCCTGATCGGCATCCTCGTCGGGGTGCTGGTGAGCGCGCTCATCGGCACGATCGCCGGCTGGGGCTTCATCTTCAACCCCTTCACCGTCGTCGTCGCGGTGGGCTTCTCGCTCGTCGTCGGCGTCGTCTTCGGTGTCTGGCCCGCGCGCCAGGCCGCCCGCCTCGACCCGATCGCCTCCCTGCGCTACGAATAGCGCCAGCCAACCCGAGAGGAGACTCATCAGATGACCCAGCCGACCGAACCCCAGCCGAGCCCCTTCGCGCAGCCCGAACCCGGCCCCACGCCCGGTCAGCCGAACCAGCAGCCCGGCCAGCCCGTCGTGCCGTCGTTCATCCCGCCGACCGTCGCCGCCGCTGTCGCCAGGCCGAAGCCGCGAAGCGGGGTGTCCGCGGGGACGCTCGCGTTCGTCGCGGCGATCGTGGTCGCCGGTGCGGGCCTCGGCTTCGCGGGCGGCCGCCTCACCGCGCCTGCGGCAACCAACACGCGCGGCAACGGGCAGTTCGGCGGCAACTTCCCCGGCGGCAGCTTCAACCCGAACGCGAGCGGCAACCCGGGCCGGACCGGCGCCGGCGGCTTCGGCGGCTTCGGCGGCGGCAACGTCTCCATCGACGGCCAGGTGACCGCGGTCGCCAACGGCTCCATCACCGTGCAGACGGCCAACGGCCAGAGCGTCACGCTCCAGGTGCCGAGCACTGCGACCTACCACGCGCAGGCCGCCGCGACATCAACCGACGTGGCCGTGGGCTCGAACGTCCAGGTGAGCGTGAGCCGAGCCGCCGGTCGCGCCGATGCCTCGGGCCAGCCCGCAGCATCCGGCCAGCCCGCAGGCGGTCCGGGCGGCTTCAACATGACCGTCACCGACATCACCGTCCTCGGCAAGTAGCCGGCCGTCACGCCGGACGACACCCCGCCTGACAGGAGCGCCCCCTCGCCATGACCCAGCCGACGCAGCCGACCCCGCCGCCGCCCGGTTTCCCGGGCGGCGCAGAGCCGTTCACGCCGGTCTCGCCCGAGCCCTTCTACACCCCGCCCGCCCCGCCGGCCCGCAAGACCGGAGGCGTCACGGGGCTCAACGTCGCGCTCGCCGTGGCCGTGCTCATCGCCGGCTGCGGCGTCTCGTTTGCGCTCGGGCGGGCGACAGCGCCCGCGGCGGCCACGACGGCGGACGCTGGTCAGGGACCGATCGGCCAAGGTGCGCCCGGCGACCCCAACGCGGGTGCGCCCCTCGGCGGCGGCGGACCCCTCGCGAGCGGCGGCGCGCTGCCGAACGCCTCGTTCGACCTCAACGGCAATCAGGGCGGCGGCGACAACGGCCGCGGACCGGGCGGCGCCGGCGGCTTCGGCGGCCCGTCCATCCAGGGCACGGTCGCCGCCTTGGACGGCAAGACGCTCACGCTCAAGCTCGCCGGTGGCCAGACGATCACCCTCAAGCTGAACGCGAGCACCGCCTACGCCCAGCAGGCTGCGGGGAGCGCGTCGGATGTCGCAGTCGGCAAGACCGTGATCGTCCGGGTCAATGGGCGCTTCGACCAGGACGGTCAGGAGGGCGGCTCCACAGCGTCAACCGTTACCGTGGTGCCCTGACGCGCACCGCAGAGGTCACCATGCACCTGCTCTTGGTCGAGGACGACGAGCGGCTCGCCCGCGCCCTCACCCGCCTACTCGAAGAGGATCGCCACCTCGTGGAGCACGCTCCCGACGGTCGGACCGGCATCGAGCTCGCCACGGGCGTGGAGGGGATCGACTGCGTGATCCTCGACATCGGGCTGCCCGACATGTCCGGGCTCGACGTGGCGCGCCGGATCCGCAAGGCGGGCATCGACGTGTCCATCCTCATGCTCACGGCCCGCGACACGGTCAACGACCGCGTTGTGGGCCTCGACGCCGGCGCCGACGACTATGTGGTCAAGCCGTTCGCGTACCAGGAGGTCTCGGCGCGGCTGCGGGCGCTCGCTCGGCGGGCCGAGCCCGGGCCGCGTCGGGCCGAGCCCCGGCTCGGGTGCGGGGCGATCATGCTCGACGAGGCGGCGCGGCGCGTCGCCGTGAACGGGCGCGCCGTCGACCTCTCGCCGCGCGAGTTCTCGCTCCTCGAGGCGCTGCTGCGGCACCAGGGCCAGGTGCTGACCCGCGACCAGCTGCTCGACCACGCCTGGCCGTTCAGCGTTGCCGTCACGCCCAATGCGGTGGACGCGTATGTCCACTACCTGCGCGGCAAGCTCGGCGAGGCGGGCGCGCAGATCGAGACCGTCCGGGGGGTCGGGTACCGCTTGGGCGACGGGAGCGATGGCTGACGGCGTCGCGGTCGATCCGCGAGACGACGGGGCAGAGAAGGCCGCACTGGCCGGCGACCAGCGGCTGATCCGGCGCACTCGCCGGCGCCTCGTGCTGTGGAGCGCCGTCTCCACGCTCATCGTGCTGCTCATGCTCGGCGTGGCGCTGTACGCGGCGGTCGCAAACACCCTGGTCGCGGCGTCGGTGCAGAAGCTCACCTCGGTCGTGCGACCGGTGGCGGCGCGCTACTCGGGCGAGCGCGACCCCGACAACGGCGCAGGCGCCGACAGCCCGGGCGGCATGTTCGGCTTCCAGCCCGGCCACGGCGGCTACTGGCTCTTCGCGTTCACGGCCGACGGCCAGCCCGTCGAGCTCCTCCCGCAGCCCCTCGTGACGATGCAGGGCATGCCGGTGCTGGCCAGCCTGACCGCCGCCGGGGCGGCCGCCGGCGGCCGGGACGTCCGCGAGGTCACGATCAAGGTTGGCGGCAACACCTTCCCGGCGCGCCTGATGACCCAGTCCTTCACCGCCGTGTCGGACGGCCAGACCTACTTCCTCCAGGCGCTCGTCGACCGGACCGTGGAGGTGGAGACGCTCCAGACGCTGCTCACGGTGCTGCTGGTCGGCGGGGCGCTCGTCGTCGTGGTCTCTGTGCTGTTCGGCTATGTGTACGCGCGGCGTGCGCTCGTGCCCATCCGGGTGTCACTCGCGGCCCAGCGTGACGCTCTGCGGCGCCAGCGCGAGTTCGCCGCAGACGCCTCGCACGAGCTGCGCACGCCGCTCACGGTCATCCGCTCGTCGGTGGAGCACCTCACGCGCCACCCCGAGAAGACGGTGGGGGAGCACCGTGAGGCGCTCGACGACATCGACGCCGAAGTCCAGCACCTCACCGTGCTCGTGGACGATCTGCTGCTGCTGGCCCGGTCCGACTCCGGGGCTGTCGCGCTCGACCGGATGCCGCTCGACCTGGGCGACGTGGCGTTCGAGGCGGCCGGGGCGCTTGGGCGCATGGCCGAGGACCGGGGCGTCCACGTGGAGGTGGACCCGGAGCCCGCGATGCTCGAGGGCGACCCGGCTCGACTCCGCCAGCTCGTCACGATCCTCGTGGACAACGCCATCCGCCACTCGCCCCGCGACGGGCGGGTCACCGTGATCGTGCGCGCCGTCGACGCGACCGCGTCGGTCGAGGTCGACGACGAGGGGCCGGGCCTCCGCCCGGAGGACATGCCGCACGTCTTCGACCGATTCTTCCGCGCGCAGGGCGCCCCGTCGGGCGGGACGGGTCTGGGCCTCGCGATTGCCAAGTGGATCGTCGACCGCCACGGCGGGCGCATTGGCGTGGCGAACCGCCCGGGCGGCGGCGCTGCGTTCCGCGTGGAGCTGCCCGTGGCGGGTCCGGCCGTGGCGCCTGGGTCTAGCGCGTCCGCCTCGGAAGTGCCGCCCGCGTCGTCGGCGCTGCTCGGATAGGTCGTGACGGCCGCACCGTTCCACGCGTCGCTGAGCGGCTGCTGCGGCCGCGCCAACTCGCATTCGCACCGCCCAGCGACGGAGACTGCCGTGCATCGGCCCGCTGGCGCCGCGATCCGTGCCGCTCGGCCGCGCCCGTGCGGCTCCGCGGGGCGATAGCAGCCGCCATGCGGCGCGTCGACATGCGCTGGCGCGAGGACGCTGCGGGAGCGCCGCCCGGCCTGGCGACAGGTGGCTGTCAGTCTTCTCGCGACGCCCGCGCCAGACGCACCCCGGCCAGCGCGCCGAGGCACGTCCCGAGGGTGTTGAGGAGCACGTCGTTGATGTCGCTCGTGCGCTCGGGGGCGAACGCCTGGGCGGTCTCGACGTCGATCGCGACGAGCAGCCCGATGAGCACCACGAGGCTGATGCGGAGGCCCAACCGCCACGCGAGCCCCACGCCCAGCGGGACGTAGAGCGCGATGTTTGCCGCGACGGTCACGAGGACCCAGCGTCCCTCCTCGCCTTGGAGCTGCGCGACGAGCGGCAGGACCGGGACGAGGTTGACGGGGAGTGGCGGCGAGGGCCCGGCGAGGCCGCTGTCGACCACCGGCATGATCGTGAGCAAGACGATCGCCGCGAGGCCCACGACGAGGATCCCCTCCAAGAGCGACCGCGCGACGGCGACGCGCCAACCCGACCGCCGAGCCCGCAGCAGTGCGATGCCGCCCGCGGCGATGGCGATCACGAGGCTGGCGACCGCGAGCCACCGCAGGGCGAACTCGTACGCGCCGAGCGGGTCCATGAGATCCCCCTGCGGGCCGACGCCGGCCGACACCGCAAGTACACCAGACTCGGCCAGACCCGGCTTGGCGCACCGCTAAGTGGTACAGTCTCGGCGTCCTGAGAGCCGGTCCTGTGAGGCCGGTGTACCGGTCCCGAGAGGCCGGGTAGGAGGTCTGATGCACCTGCGCTTGCCCGCCGCCGGCGCCACTGCGCCGCGCACTGCCGGGATCTGAGTGATCGCCCCACCGACGTCCATCCGACCGCCGTTGCCGCGCGCCGACGCGATCGTCGATCCGCGCGTGGGTGACGCTGGTCCCGCCTTCCTCGCGCTCGAGGACGGCACCGTGTTCCCGGGCATCGCCTTCGGGGCGTCGGTGGCCGCGGGCGGCGACCTCGTGGTCAACACCAGCCAGACCGGCTACCAGGAGATCGCCACGGACCCGTCGTACGCGGGCCAGGTGGTGGTGATGACGTACCCGCTCATCGGCAACTACGGCCGGCTCATCGCGGACGACCAGTCGTCGCGTCCCTGGCTGCGCGGCCTCGTGGTCGCCCACGCGACCGCCGCCGTCCTCGACGACGCCCGCCAGCTGGCCACGCTCCTGCGGTCGAACGGGATCCCAGCGATCGCTGGCGTGGACACGCGGGCCCTCGCGCGGCGCCTCCGGTCGAGCGGCTGCCAGCGCGCCATCATCACGCCGCCCGGCATGACCGATCCCGCGGAGGCCGTCCGCATGGCGCAGGCCGTGCCCGCCTGGGAGGACCAGGACTTCGTCGCCCAGGTGTCGCCGGCCGCCGTGACCGAGCTCGGCGACGACCCGAGCGCGCCGCTGATCGCCATCGTGGATTTCGGGCTCAAGGCCAACATCGTCACCAGCCTGCGG
>Ga0302299_10000725_pt1 | contig 18875 bp, 11 predicted proteins | sample III_Fen_N3_4_FD_198795 | JGI IMG/M metagenome (GOLD analysis project Ga0302299, IMG submission 198795) | Peat permafrost microbial communities from Stordalen Mire near Abisko, Sweden - III_Fen_N3_4 | ecosystem: Environmental > Terrestrial > Soil > Wetlands > Permafrost | place: Sweden: Abisko... | reverse complement strand
ACCTCGCGGCGCTGCGCGCGCACGACGCGGCGGCAGCCGAGGCCTACTGGCGCACCGCGCTCACCGGCTACGCGCCCCCGGAGTTCCCGCCGCGGCGACCCGAAGCGACCACCGAAGCGACCACCGAAGCGACCACCGACGCGACGGACGGCGCGCAGGGCTACGCCGAGCGCACCGTCGTGTTCGACGCGGTCGCCAGCGCCGCGCTGCGCGCCCTCGCCAGCGACCACCGCGTGACCCTCAGCACCTGCTTGCAGGCCGCGGTCGCGCTGCTGATCAAGGCCTACACCGGCAGCGACGACGTCGTGTTCGGCGCGACGGTCGCCGGACGGCCCGCCGAGCTCGCCGGCGCCGCCGCGATGGTCGGCGCGTTCATCAACACCGTGCCGGTGCGGATCCGCGCCCGCGGTGACGACACCCTACCAGGCTTGCTCGCGTGCCTGCACCGCGACGCCGGCGAGCGCCGCGACTTCGAGCACCTCGGCCTGCCGCGCATCCAGGAGCTCGCCGCCACGCCGCCCGGCCCCCCGCTGTTCGAGTCGATCCTCGTGGTCGAGAACTTCCCGGTCACCGAGGTCCTCCGCGCGGCGGAGGGCCTCGCGTTCTCCGCCTCACCGCACCCGCTCACCGCGGATCAGGCCGGCGCCGCGGTCGGCCGCGGCCGCAACAGCTACCCGGTGAGCTTCATCGTGCTGCCGGGCCGCCGCATCGAGCTGATCCTCGCCTACCACCGCGACCGCGTCGACGACGCCACTGCGGCCGCGATGCTCGATCGGCTCGCCGCGATCGTGCGCGGCTTGTCCGCCGCGGCCGGCGCACCGCTCGCAGCGCTCGACGGCGGCCCGCGCGCGGCGCCGGCCCCTGCGCGCCCGGCGCCCGAGTCGTTCCAGCCGATCGGCGATCGGATCGCCGCGCGGGCGACCGCCACGCCGCACGCGATCGCGGTGGTCTGCGAGGCCGCCGCGATCAGCTACGCCGAGCTCGACGCGCGCGCCCACCGCCTCGCGGCAGCGCTCGCCGCCCGCGGCGTCACCCCTGGCGCCCGGGTCGGCGTCTGCCTGCCGCGCTCGATCGACTTCGTCGTCGCGCTGTACGCCGCGCTGCGGCTCGGCGCGGCCTACGTGCCGCTCGATCCCGCGCAGCCGCGCGCCCGGCTCGCGGGCCTGATCGACGACGCCAGGCTCACCGCCCTGGTGACCGAGCGGGCCCGGCGGGCCGACCTCGACGGCCTCCACCCCGCGCTGCTGGCTTGCGACGACCTGCCCCCGGCCGCCACCACCGTGCTCCCCGCCGCGCTGCACCCGGAGACCCCCGCCTACCTGATCTACACCTCGGGCTCGACCGGCACCCCCAAGGGCGTCGCGATCTCGCACCGCGCGCTGGGCCGCTACGTCACCAGCGTGCTCGAGCGCCTGGCGCTGCCCCCCGGCGCCAGCCTGGCGATGGTCTCGACCGTCGCCGCCGACCTCGGCCACACCGCGCTGTTCGGCGCGCTGTGCAGCGGCGGCACCCTGCACCTCATCACCGACGAGCGCGCCGCGGATCCCGACGGCTTCGCCGACTACATGGCGCGCCACCAGGTCGACGCGCTCAAGATCGTGCCCGGCCATCTGTGGGGCCTCCTGCAGACCGCGGCGCCCGAGCGCGCGCTGCCCCGCCACGTCCTCGTGATCGGCGGCGAGGCGGCGCCCCCTGCGCTGCTCGCGTACCTCCGCCGCCAGCGCCGGTGCCGCGTGGTCAACCACTACGGCCCGACCGAGACCACCGTGGGCGTCCTGACCCACGAGCTGCCCCGCGAGCCGGCCGCCGGCGGCGCCGCGATCCCGCTCGGCCAGCCGCTGCGCCACGCGCGCGCCCACCTGCTGGGCCCCGACCTGCGCCCGGTACCGGCCGGCGCGATCGGCGAGATCTACCTCGGCGGCGACGGCCTCGCCGCCGGCTACTTCCAGCGCCCACAGCTCACCGCCGAGCGGTTCGTCCCCGATCCGTGGTCGGGCGAGCCCGGCGCCCGGCTGTACCGCACCGGCGATCGCGGCCGGCAGCGCGGCGACGGCGCCTTCGAGTTCCTCGGCCGCGCCGACGACCAGATCAAGCTTCGCGGCTTCCGCATCGAGCCGGGCGAGATCCGCGCCGAGCTGCTCCGGCTGCCCGGCGTCCACGACGCGCGCGTCGTCGCCCGCCCAGGCCCCGCCGGCGCACCGGCGCTGTGCGCCTACCTCGTCGGCGCCCCGCCCGCCGGCAGCCCGCCGCCCGAGCTCGCGCTGCGCGCCCGGCTGCCCGCGCCGATGGTCCCCGCGGCGTACGTCTGGCTCGAGCGGTTTCCGATCACGGCCAACGGCAAGATCGACCTCGCGCGGCTGCCCGCGCCCGACGCCGCGCCGCCCGGCTCCGCGGCCCCCGCCGGCGGCGAGCCCGCCAGCGACGCCGAGCGCGCGCTCGCCGCGATCTGGCGCGACAGCCTCGGCTGTCCGGCCATCGGACGCGACGATCACTTCTTCCAGCTCGGCGGCGACTCGATCCTCGCGCTCAAGGTCGTCGCCCGTGCGCGCCGCGCCGGCTGGAAGCTCACCCCCCGGCAGCTCCACGCGCACCCCACCCTCGCCGCGGCCGCGCGGGTCGCCCAGCCGATCGCCAAACCGCCCGTCGCGCAGCTCGCCGCCCCCGCCGCCCCGGCGACGCCCGACGCCCATCTCACGCCGATCCAGCGGCGGTTCCTCGACCGCCAGCGCGTCGATCCCCACCACTACAACCAGGCGATCCTGCTCGCGCTCGCCCAGCCGGTCGCGCCTGACGTCGTCGCGCGGGCGGTCGCCCAGCTGACCGCACACCACGCGGCGCTCCGCCTGCGCTTCGATCGCGCCGGCGACCGATGGTCCGCGCGCTACGCCGCCGCGTCCACCACCGACGCCGCCCGCACCGCCGCTCCGATCGACCTGCGCCGCGCCACCGACTCCGCTGCCACAGACCCCGCTGCCACAGACCTCGCTGCCACCGCTTTCGTGGTCCGGGTCGACCTGCGCGACGCCACCGATCCCGCCGCCGCGATCGACCGCGCCTGCGACGAGCTGCAGCGCGGCTTCGACCTCGCCCGCGGCCCGCTCTTGCGCGCCGGCTACCTCGATCTTGGCCCCGACCGCGAGCCCCGCCTGCTGCTGGTCGCGCACCACCTCGTCGTCGACGGCGTGTCGTGGCGCATCCTGCTCGAGGATCTCGCCGAGCTCCTCGCCGGCGCCCCAGCGCTCGCCGCGCCGACCACCGCGTTCGAGGACTTCGCCCAGCGGCTCCACCACCACGCCCGCGGCCCCACCCTCCAGGCCGAGCTCGCCTACTGGCAACGCGTCGTCGCCCCGAGCCCCGACGACCGCGACGACGCCCCCCGCCACGGCGCCAACACCGTCGGCGACGCCGCTACGGTCGCGGCCGAGCTCGACGCCGCCACGACCACCGCGCTGCTGTCCCGCGCGCCGCGCGCCTACGCCACCCACGTCCACGATCTGCTGCTCGCCGCGCTGGGCCGCGTGCTGGGCCGCGCCTGGCAGCGCTCCAGCGTCCTGGTCGCGGTCGAGGGCCACGGCCGCGACGAGGTCTTCGACGGCGTGGACCTGTCGCGCACCGTGGGCTGGTTCAGCACGATCTACCCGGTGCGGCTCGCCGCCGATCCGGCCGACGATCGCGGCCACGCGATCCGCACCACCCGCGATCTGCTGCGCCAGGTCCCCGGCAACGGCCTGGGCTACGGCCTCCTGCGCCAGACCAGCCCCGCGCTCGCCGCGGCCCCCGAACCGCGCGTCACCTTCAACTACCTGGGCCAGTTCGACCAGGCGTTCGCCGGCCAAGACCTGTTTCGCGCCGCCCCCGAGACCTCCGGTCGGCGGCGCAGCCCGCACACCCCGCGCGACGGCTGGTTCGTGATCAACGCGATCGTCCACGGCGGTTTGCTCGTCGTCGAGTGGGAGTACAGCCGCGCCCTGCACGACCGCGGCGAGGTCGACCGGCTGCTCGCCGACTACCTCGCCGAGCTGCGCGCGCAGGTCCAGTGGTGCGAAGCTGTGATCGGAGCCTCGCCATGACCCGCGCATACGTCCGTCCCACCGCCTCGCGCGTCCTCGCCTCGACCGTCGGGATGCTGCCCGCCAGCGTGCTCGTCGCAAGGGCGATCGCGCGGTTCGCCCCGCTCTCGCCGCCTGCCGCGCTCGGCCTGGCCTACGCCCTCTGGGTGCCGATCTGGCTCGCGGCGGCCTGCTGGGTCGCCTGCGCGCGCAGCGGCGGCCGCGCCTGGCTCATCGCCGCCACCACGACCGCCGCCGCGGCCGCCTGCGTGTTTGCCATCCCCTCCTGACGAGGCCCCTGCCATGCCGTCCCAACCCGACAAGCTCGCGATCGTCCGCACCAACCTCCAGATCTTCGGCGCCTGGCGCACCCTGGGCGACATCCTCGGCTACCTGTTCAACCGCCCGCCGCGCGACCGGTTCGATCGCACCTACGGGGTCGCCACCGCCGGCAGCGTCGAGAAGACCGAAGCCGGCGTCACCGACGAGGCCGCGCTCGCCGACGCGATCCGCTACGTGCCGATCAGCGAGCCGGTCATGCGCCACGTCCTCGACCGCGCGACGCGCGTGCTCGATCCCGCCACGGCCACCCTGGTCGACCTCGGCTGCGGCAAGGGCCGCGCGCTGGTGATGGCCAGCTGGTATCCGTTCCGCGCGGTCCGCGGCGTCGAGCTCTCCCCGCACCACGCGGCCCGCGCCCGGCACAACCTGGCCGCCTACCTCGCCCGCCCGCGCGGCCCCGAGGTCCGCTGCCGCGACCTCAGCGTCGTGTGCGCCAACGCCCTCCACTACGAGCCGCCGGCGACCGACCTGCTCGTCTTCATGTACCGGCCGTTCAAGGGCCAGGTCTTCCAGGGCGTGCTCGACCGGCTCCACGCGTTCGCCGCGCGCACCGGCCACCGCGTCGTCATCGCCTACGTCTGCCCGTCCGAGCGCCGCATGCTCGAGCGCCACCCCGGGTTTCACCAGCTCGAGGATCATCCCGTGATCTCCGAGGAGCACCGCTGGTCGCTCTGGGAGTGCCGCCCCGGCGCCGCGGCCGAGCGCGCGAGCTGAAGCAAGCGTCCGTCGCGCCGCTCGGTCGGGCCGGCCGCGCACAACCGCGCACGAACAGATTGCCATATTCACTCTGCAACATCGCGACTGCACACGATGGATTGCACGGCGCGGCCGCGCTACCATCGCGCCATGATGGCGCCCTGCCCGTGCGGTTCCAGCGACGATCTCGACGCCTGCTGCGGCCGGTTCCTCGCCGGCGCGCCCGCGCCCACCGCGCTCGCGCTCATGCGGTCGCGCTACACCGCCTACGTCCGCGGCGCGATCGATTACCTGGTCGACACCCACGACGCGTCGACCCGCGGCACGATCGACCGCGCCGCGGTCGTCGCGTGGATCCGCGACACCGCGTGGCTCGGCCTCGAGATCGTCCACACCGTGAACGGCGGCGCCTCGGATGACGAGGGCGTCGTCGAGTTCATCGCGCGGGGCACCACGCGCGGCGCCCCGTTCGCCCAGCGCGAGCGCTCGCGGTTCCGCCGCCGCGAGGGCCGGTGGTTCTACGTCGACGGCGCCGCGCCGCCCGCGCGCGCCACGGCCACCATCGGCCGCAACGCGGCCTGCCCGTGCGGCAGCGGCAAGAAGTACAAGCGCTGCCACGGCGCTTGACACCGCCCCCCACCGAGCTGGCGTCGAGCGCGGCGGCGCCGTACCTCGGTGACGCCGCAGGACGATTTGTCCTGCTCGCGACCGCGCGGCGGCAGACGCTGATCAAGGCGGACGGGGCGGACCGACGTCCATGATCCGCAGTCTCGTCGTTCACGATGCCGCGGGTTCGGGGTGAACGTTGCTGTGAATTTCGCAGATCATGTGCGCGTCCGCTGGAATCTTACAAGTCGCGGCGATTGCGCCCGTGGACGCCTCTGATGATCCGGACGATTCGGGATCACTCGTCAATACCAGCGAGGACGAGTTGGAAGGCGAACCCGAGCCCTGATCACCTACGTGCTCGCCAATCAGCAGCGGAGCGCATGCATGCAGGGATCGCCGGCGGGGCCGCTGGTGGCGTGTCGCCGACTCGCTTTGCGGCGTGCGCAGGGCAACCTACGCCGGCGCACCCCGACCTGTGACGTGGGGCCGATCTGGCCGGGTCGCCGGCGGCGGCGTCTCCTCCCCGGGGATGTTCGCGCCCGCCGGCCGCGGTTGAGGCGCAGCGGCCGCGCGCGCGGCGTCGGGCCGCCTGGGCACCCGGATCTCGATCCTCGTGCCGCTGCCGGGCTGCGATCGCACGCTGATCGTTCCGCCGACCCGGTTGACCGCGGCGCAGATCGCGGACATGCCGACGCCGCGGCCCGATACGTCGGTCGTGGTCGCGGCGGTCGACAGGCCATCGACGAACACCAGGTCGAGTAGCTCCTCGTAGGTGCGCGTCGCGAGCGTCGCGTCGTCCCCCATGCCCATCGCGCGTGCCCGGTCGCGGAGCGCATCAACATCGATGCCGCGCCCGTCGTCCTCGATCTGGATCTGGTACTCGGCGGTCTGCTCGGAGAACCGGATGTGGACGCGCGCGGTGGACGCCTTGCCAGCGCGCTGGTCCGCGGGCTCGATCCCGTGGTCGATCGCGTTGCGCACGACGTGGCCGAGCTCGCGCACGATCGGCGCCAGGATAGCGGCGTCGACCCGAAGGTCGCCGCCCTCGACGACGAGCTCGACGCTCTTGGCGAACCGCTCGGCCAGCCTGGGCACCAGCGCCTCGATCGAGGCGATCATGACGCGGGCGGGCCGGCGCCGGACCCGCTCGATCCAGGCTGCCGGGGCGCCGGGTTGGGTGAGCACGGCCTCGAGACCTGCGAGGTCCTCTGGCGTGATGGAGATCGAGGCCGCGGCGTCGCTATCGACCGAGATCCCGAGCACGTCGAGGTTATGCCGGAGGAAGTCGTCGAGCGCCTGCTGGACGCGGGTGATCCCGGCGGCGTCGATCGCGGCGGCGTCCTCGATGGTGTGCGCGACCTCGGCGACCTCGGCGAGCCCGAAGCACGCCGCGTTGCCCTTCATCGTGTGGACGGCGCGTCGCGCGACCGGATCATCGCTGGCCGCGACCGCCGCCCGGGCGTCGCCGGCGAGGGAGCGGAAGTCGGTCACGAAGCTGAGGAACGCTTCGCGCTGGCGGAGCAGCTGCACGAGCAACCGGTAGCGCGCGTTTTCGTGCTGCGCAGCCTCGAGCGCGGTGACGTCGCTGATCGTGAGCAGGATGCCCTCGACCGCGCCATCGCGGCCGCGGATCACCCGGCCATCGAGGCGCAAGCTGCGCCCACCGGCGCCGATCGCGCGGCGCGGCAGCTGATCCAGCACCAGCTCGCTCGGCAGGATATCGTCGAACACCTGGTCCACGCCGAGCGCGAGGTCGGCGCGATGCGCGGCGTCGAACCCCAGCGCGGCGCCCAGCGACTCGCCGGCGAGGCGGTCGCGGCCGAGCAGATCGACGCACGACCGCGTGAAGCCGTCGCGGACCGTGCCGTCGCGGCAGACCACCAGGAACCCGAACACGACGTGGTCGAGGATCGCCTGCAGATCATGGGTTCGTCGCGCGACCTCGGCCTCGAGGTGGGCGCTGTGACGCGTCAACTCCGCGTTGCGGGCCGCCATCAGCTCCTGGCGGCGACGGCTCTCGATCTCTCGCGCGCGTGCGCGCTCGACCGTCCGCTCGATGCTCGAGCTCCCGCCATTGTAGAGCTCCACGACCTTGTGCTTCAGGACCTCGACCGTGCGTTCGGCGGCACGCGCGCGCGCCTCCCAGGCCTGGGGGGTGGTCTCGAGGTCATGCGATCCGATCATGCGCTCTCCGCGGTGTCGCGCAGCGCGAGCGCGACGAGCGTCTGGTTGATGTGCAGGCCGTTGAGCTGCTCACCGTAGGTGTCGAACCCGACCATGTGCTTGGTGAACTTCTTGAACAGCGCACCGATCTCGCCGTGGTAGCCACCGGCGGTGGCCTCGAGTGCGCGCAGCACGCAGTTCGACCCGATCAAGAGGTCGATCGGGCCCGCGCCAGCCGTCCGGGCGAGCTCGGCGGCCAGCGCGGGGACGAGCGCTTCATGGCTCCCGACGTCGACCACCATGCCTTCTTCGATCGCGCAGTAGAAGCTGAGCGAGTGATCGGGGTGGATCTTCTGGATCGAGCGCACGTAGAGCTCGTGGTGGTGCTGGAAGGTCAGGGGATTTGCGAACGTCAAGGCGTCGGTCAGCTGGTCGCAGGACACGCCCAGCGCGCGCGCATAGGCGATCGCCGCGGGTTGACCGTCGATCTCGTACACCCGGCGTCCCGCGACATCGGCCCTCGTGATCGCGAGCATGCGCGAGGTCGTCGTGAAGTGCTGATGCTTGAGGATCGTGAACGACACGTCGGTCTCGCACAGGGCGAGCACGGCCGCGCCGCTGTAGACCTGATCGCCGCAGATCACCTCGGTGCGCTGGAACGCGAGATCATCCCCTGCGGAGCCACCGATCAGCGAGATGCCATCGAGCGCGTCGGCGACCAGCGGCGTCACGCGTTCCTCGGCGCCGCTCAACCCATCGACGAGATACAAACAGAAGTAGCGCCTGGGGTCGAAGTTGTCCCGGTCGACGCCGAGCGCCGCGAACGCGTGGTCGACCGCCGCGCGCACCCTCGCTTCGTCGGCCGTGGTGACGTCCTCGATCAGCGCGGTCGCCCAGCGCATCTTGGGGGATGACAGTCCGGTCAGCACGAGGCCGCCGGAGAAATGCGCACCCGAGAGATGCTCGCCCGCCGTGGTGCAGCCGACCACCAGGGCCGAGGGGAACCGCGCTGCGAGCGCGCGCGCCACGCCGGCGGCCGGCCGCACGGGCGAGCTGAACGCCAGGATCATGTCGGGACTCGACGGCCAGCCGGTCACGGCCTCCGCGACGGCACGGTCGGAATCAGTCGCCAGCGAGCTGCCCTCCAGGATCTGCATGGTCGGAACGGTCGGCCGTTCCCGGTCGGCATGAAGACCGCAGGCCGCCGCGCACGACCACGACCGCCCCGTGCTGTGGGCACCGCGGGCCAGGGGACCTGCCGGTCGTCGCAAGCTGGGTGGGTCGCATGCGAGGCTCTCGTAGCGCGGCGGCAAGCGGACGAGGCCTCTCTGATCCGAAACGACCGGCCTCAACGCGAGCTCCATGCTTGATCGAGAGCCGGTTTGATTGATTGATTGATTGCTTGGTTGGTTGAGTCGCGCGGGAGCGCCGCGGTGCAGTGCCGGGTCGCCTCGCGGGAATGCTTCTTGCTGAAGTTGCCATGCATGCCCGCTGCTCCCGGACGACTTGCACTTCGACCCGCCGCCGCTCTGCCGTACTCCCAGGTTCTCCTGTGCTGGGGCGCCGCGGTCGGTCTGCTCGGCTGCGCCATCGACGACGGCTCGATGCAACCGGCTTCGGTCCCGGTTCCGGCCCCGGCGACCGATCCGACGCCGCAGGGCGCGGCAGCCGGCACGTGCATGGGCGCACAGGCCGCCGGGCCGTGGATGAACCGGTCGTTCGGCGCGCAGACCGGCAAGGTCGCCATCGAGTTCTCGGCGACGCCGAGCGCGGCCGCGATCGACGCCGTCGTCGGGTTCAGCCGCGACGCCGCGGCGCAGCTGGGCGATCTCGCGGCGGCGATCCGGTTCCAGCCCGACGGGACGATCGCCGTGCGCGCGGGCTCGGAGTACCGATCTGACCTGGGCGCGCATTACACGGCGGGGACGACCTATCGGTTCCACGTCGTTCTCGACGTCGCCGCGCACACGTATTCGGTCCAGCTGGCGAGCGCTGGCAGCGCAGCGAGCGCGAGCGCCGCGAGCTACGGATTCGGCGCCGCGCAGGCGTCGGTCACCCAGCTCACCAATCTCGGGGTGAGCGTCGACTCCACGGCGGGCGGACTGCAGATCTGCGACGTCCAGATCGCGCCGGACGCGCTGGGCGGCTGCGATGCGGCAGTGGCCGGCGCCGCGGTCCACAACCGCGCGATCGGCCAGCCCGGCGAGGTCGTCGTCACGATGGAGACCGCCGCCACGCCCACCAGCGTGCTCGACGGCGTGATCGGCCTGTCGCCGGACCGCGCCACCAGCGTCGACGACCTCGCCGCACAGCTCCGGTTCTCGCCCGCCGGGGTGATCGACGCTCGCGACGGCGACCGCTACCGCGCCGACGCGGTCGTCACCTACACACCCGGCGAGGCTCGGCGGATCCGCATCATCGCCAACGTCGCGACGCGGACGTTCTCGGCGTTCGTCGCGACCTCGGCCGGCGCGTCGGTGCAGATCGCGCATCACTACGCGTTCGCGGCGTCGAGCAAGGCGGCGTACCTGGGCAACATCGGGTCCGTGGTCGGTTCCGCGGCCGGCACCCTGGCGACGTGCAGCGTCGATCACCAGATCTCGGTGGGCGTGCGCTCGCTGCGCGAAGGCAACTTCGATGTGGCGCCGCTTCCCGCCGACGAAGCGATCGTGTCCAGCGCGACGACCACGCTACACGTCACCCGCGCGGGCGGCGTGGTGGCCCAGCTCGCCGCCGGCGGCCGGGTCGCCGCCGATCCGAGCGGCAACGTCTATCTCGCGCGGATCACCGGCGGCACCCTGGTGGTCGAGGCCTATACCCCAGCGCTCGCGCGGCGCTGGAGCCACGCGCTGGCGGTCGGCGCGGACCAGCAGGTCGTCGCGATCGGCGCCGACGCCGGCTCGGTCGTGGCGGCGACCGGCCCGATGGGCGGCGGCGTCACGCTCGCCAAGCGCTGGCTGGCCGATGGCACAGGCAGCACCGCGCTGACCGGCCTATCGGCCGACGCGATCGCGGTAGGTCCCGCGGGGCTCGTGCTCGGCAACGCCGACGGCACCACGGTGACCTTGCGCAAGTTCGCGCTCGGCGGCACCGAGCCGACCTGGAAGCGGTCGTTCGAGAACTCGGCGCGGATCGCCGCGCTGGCGCTGTCGCCCGGCGGCACGGTGGCGTTCGCCGGCACCTTCGACGGTCCGATCAGCTTCGGCGGCGAGGTCGTGCAGCCCGGCGTCGGCGGCAAGGTCTACGCCGCGACGCTGACCTCGGCCGGCGACGCCGGGTTCGTGCGCCCGCTCGGCGACCTCGCGAGCGTCGCGGGCATCGCCGTCAACGGCGGCCTGGTCGCGATCTCGGGTGCGGGCGCGACCTCGGGTGACAAGCGGCTGACCAACCTCGAGGCCGATAACGGCGCCGAGATCGACGGCGAGAACGAGCGCGACCCGTTCAACTTCACCGCGGGCACCGCCGGCCCGGTCGCGGTCGGTGCGGCCGGCCAGGTATTCTGGAACGTGCTCGACGCGTGGCCGGCCGGCTCGAGCTACCCTTACCTGGTGTCGCTCCAGCCCGGCGTGTGAGCGGCGAGCCGCTGGCAGCGATGGCCGCGGCGGCGACTCGCGACTAGGTGGAGAGCAGCACCAGGATCGCGGCGGCGACCGGCGCGGCGGCCGCCGTGATCGCCGTGCCCCGCGGCCACACCGGCGCGACGAGCGTGATCCCGGAGGCGCTGACCGCGGCGGTCAAGACGATCCCCAGCGCGGCCAGCGCGGCGCTGTCGGCAAAAGGCCACAGCGCGAACGCCACGGTCATGGCGGCGGCACCGAGCGCCCAGAGCACCGCGCGCATGCGCTGCGCAAGCGGCCAGCGCGACTGCACCGCGCGCGAGCCCGCGGCGTAGCCGGCCGCGACGCCGCTGTGCACCACCAGCAGGGCCGCCAGCTCGCGCATCACGCCGCCGCCTCCGGTCCAGAGGGCTGCGGTGCCCGGCTCGCGCGCCGCACCGCCGCCGCCAGCCCGAGCAGCGCCAGCCCGGCGACGAGGATCCCGAGATCGACCGCGACCACCGTGGCGATCGGCGCCCCGCCGCCGAACAGCCCCGCGGGCGAGACCCGCGCCGCCCACAGCGGCACCGACGCCAGCAGCGCGCCGGCCGCCGCGAGCTGCTGCCACCACACCGCGGACGACGACCGGGCGCGCAGCGCCCACGCGACGCACGCGGCGAGCACGCCGGCGAACACCGCCTGCTCGGTCGCGCTCCGCCCAGCGGTGGCCATCGGCAGGACCCGGCTCGCGACGAACATCGCCGCCACCGCGACGATGCTGCCGGCGCCGATCCCCGCGGTGAGCCGCGCCAGCAGGTGGGGTCGGCCGCCCGCGCCCACCGCGCGCTTGCGCGCCAGCCAGATCCAGTTACCGGTGAGGATCGTCGTGCACGCCGCGAACGCGAGCATCGCGAGCACGATCCGCATCGCCGGGCCGCCGAAGTACGCGTAGTGGATCCCCGACAGCCAGCGCCGGGTCGCGTGGCTCGCGAGATCGGCGGCCGGCGTGTCGACCTGCAACACCGCGCCGGTCGATAGATCGATCAGCACGCTGGAGGCGCTCATCTCCCCCTCGCCCTCGATCAGCCCCGCGGCGCGGACCAGCGGGCGCGTGCCGCCGAGGTCCTGCACGCCGAACGCGAGCGGCAGGAACCCGGGGACCTCGGCCCGCGCGATCCGCAGCGCGTCGTCGAGCGAGCGCGCCGGCTGGCGCCCTGGCCCCACCGGCGCGCCGATCCGCGCCGGCTCGTGCGACGCGACCTGGCCGACAGCGTCGCCATCGCCGCCGGCCCCCGGGCCGGGCATCGCGGTCAGCAGCACCGGCCCGAACACCACCAGGGCGCCGGTGTAGCAGATCAGGATCTGGAACGGCAGCCCCATCACGCCGAGCACCTTGTGCAGATCGGACCACAGCACGCGTCGTCCGGTCTCCGGACGAAACCGCCAGAGCTGGCGGCCGAGGTACGGAAGGTGGATCAGCACGCCGGTCGCCACGGCGAGCAGGAACGCCAGCGCGAGCGCGCCGGCGAGGTACGCCAGCCCCGCCAGCCCGGGCAGCGCCAGGTAGTGCAGGTGGTACAAGAACGTCGCCAGCGACTCGCGCTCAGCGGTGAACCGGCCCGACGGCTCGAGCCAGCCGGCGCGCCAGGCCGAGGTCCTGGCGTCGGTGTAGCGAAACCGCGCGACGCCCGCACGACCCTTGGGAAGGCCGAGCCACAGCCGCTGTGGGATCGCCGGCAGATCGCCCAGCGCGGCGAGCCCGCGCTCGAGCAACACCTGCGGCGACGTCGCGAGCGTGTCGCGCGCGGCGCGGTGCTGCACCGGCTCCTCCCACACGCCGAGCGGCTCGCGAAACACCGAGATCGCGCCGCACAGAAACATCAGGTGCAGCGCCAGGCCGACGGCGATCCCGGCCCAGGCGTGGTAGGCCCACAACGTCCGCCAGGCGTGGACGGAGAGCTTCACGGCGCGGCGCTCGCGCGCGCCCGCAGCTGACCGGCGTCGAGCTCGACGCAGCGGTCGGCGATGTGGAAGTAGCGATCGTCGTGGGTGATCACGAGCACGGTCTTACCGCGCGCGCGCAGCTCGGGCAGCAGGCGCTCGTAGAAGATCGCCTTGAACGAAGGATCCTGGTCGGCGGCCCACTCGTCGAACACGTAGACCGGGCGGTCCTCGAGGTAGGCGACCAGCAGCGCGAGCCGCTTGCGCTGGCCGGCCGACAGCGCCGTGGTCGACAGCTGGCCGTCGGCGACCGTGACCTTGCGATCGAGCTCGAGCTCGCGCAGCCAGCCGCGCGCCCGGCGGTCGAGATCGGCGCCCAGGCCGAGCAGCTGGTCGAACAGGAAGCAGTCCGAGAACACGGTCGAGAACAGCTGGCGGTAACCATCGCGATCGGCGTCGCCGACCGGCCGGCCGTCGAGCAGCACCTGGCCCCCCTCGGGGGCGTACAGCCCGACCACCAGCTTGGCGAGCGTGGTCTTGCCGCTGCCGTTGCCGCCGATCAGGAACACGATCTCGCCGCGCCCGAGCTCGAAGTCGATCGGCCCCAGCGTGAACGACCGATCTTCCTGCTCGCGGTGATAGGCGTGGGTCACCCCGGCGAGGGTGAGGCGCTCGAACCCGGCCGGCGCCCGATCGTCGGCGGCCTGCCGGGCCGCGGCGTCGGGGCGCTGGACGAGCCCCGCGGTCGCGGCGTCGATCCGCTCGAGCGCGATCCGCGTGCGGTTGATGCTCGGGATCGCCTTCAGGAGGTTGTCCATCGGCAGCACGAGGTAGAGGAAGATCAGCGCGTAGCCCGACAGCGCCTCGCTCGGCACGTCGAGCGCGCGGCCCAGCACGAACAGCACCAGGCCGATGAACACGAAGAACATCAGCGTGCCCCAGGTCTCCGACGCCGCGTAGATCGTCATGCCGCGCGTGTGGTGGCGGCGCACGCGCTCGACCGCGCCGCTCAGCACCGGCGACAGGAACGCGCGCCGCCTGGGCCGGTGCATCCGCAGCTCCTTGGCGCCGTCGCACAGCGCGCGGAAGTTGCCGACCAGCGCGTCCTGCGCGGCCCGCGCCTCGCGCAGGTGGCCGAACGCGCGGCCCTGGGCGTACGAGTAGCCGATCGCGCCGAGCACGGTGAACCCGATCGCGAACACGACCACCTTCCACGACAAGACGCCCAGGTAGACCAGGCACCCGGCGACCACCGCGCCGTGCATCGTCAGGTTGGGCAGCGTGACGAACAGCTCGGCCACCGTGCGGACGTCGTCGATCAGCACCGCGAGCAGCCGCGCCGCGCCGTGGACCTCGACGTGGCGATACGGCGCGTCGACCATGAGCGTGCTGATCTGCATGCGGAGGCTCGCCAGCGCGCGCTGGCTGATCTGCACGAACAAGGTCTCCGAGGCCCACCGGGTGACCAGCGCGGCGAGCGCCACCGCCGCGAACGCGAGGCCGACGGAGGTCAGCTGATCGCGCGGCACGCGCAGCGCCTCGTTGATCTGCGCGACCATCAGCGCGCTGCCCAGGCCGCTCGCGACGCTCGCGACGAGCGCGGCGACCAGCGACCACCGCGACGCGCGCACGAGCGCCCGAAACAGCTGCATCGTCGCCCCTCTTTTCCGCTCGGTTACCGGATCCGGGCCATGAACCACAGGTCGCCGCCGGAGATGTGGAACGCCGGGGCGACCCCGCGCGGCGACGCGGCGTACGTGTCGGTCTCGTAGGACGTCTTCGTGATCGTCGAGATCTGGAAGTACAGCGCGCCGTCGACCACGTGGTTGCCGGCGTTGCCGGTGACGCCCTTGGCCAGGCCGTCGACCGCCGTGAACGTGTCGGCCGCGGTGTCGATCAGCACGTAGATGTACTGCGCCGCCCGCGTGAAATCGCCGAGCACGGTGGGCACCGCGGCGTCCGGATCGTAGATCTGCGCGAGCAGCGCGGTGTCGCTGATCCGGTGGATCGCGCCGACCGAAACCGTGTGGGTGATCGCCTCGACGTCGTCGAGGTACGCGGGATCCATCGTGGTCTGCCCGGCGGCGAGCCGGACCACGCCGGAGGTCGGCATCGCGCTGCCATCGCTGGTCTTGCCGAACGCGTGGATCACGCCCGACGTGATGCCGGTGAGGAACGCGTCGCCGGCGGCGCCCGCGGTGATGCGGAACCCGCCGGCGATCCGGGGATCGGTGACCAGCGTGGGCGGCGCGCTCGACGCGGGATCGAACACGAGGATGCCGCTGCCCGGGTAGGTCGTCAGCACGGTCGTCGAGGCGTCGACCCACGACACCGCCGCCATGAACACGTCGCCGACCTTGACCGGCGCGCTGAACGAGCCGGGCAGCGGGTCGTGGTTCATCGCGGCGATCGAGATGATCTCGCCGGTCAGCTCCATCTTCGTCGGATCCCAGCCGATCAGCCGCCAGCCATTCGAGTCCATCAGGTAGGCCCGGGTCGCCGACACGTAGATGCTGTTGAACCGGAGCGCGGCGAGCGCGGTGGGCGCGAAGCTGAACGAGCCGTCCGCCACCAGCGCGCGGTCATCGGTCACGCGGTACCGCGTCATGGTGTTCTGATCGCGGTCACGGACGTAGACGCGGTTGCCGAACACCTCGGGATCCGCGCTGTGCGCCTCGACCGCCTGGGTGCGATCGACGGGCGCGGTCGGCACGTCGGGCAGCGCGCTCAGGTAGTAGAACCGATCATTGGTCGGCGTGAACACGCGCTCGACGTAGAGGATCGACGGCGACGTCGCCTCCGGCGTGGTCGCGTCCGCGCCGGGGCCTGCGTCCGGCGTGGGCCCGGCGCCGATCTTGTCGGCGTCGCCGCACGCCGCCGCAAGACCGAGCGCGATCATCGCCAGGGCGGCTGGGCCGAGCTGGCGCGCCCGGGGCCGCAGGGGGGGTTCAAACGAGCTCATCGCGTCTCCATGGCTATTGATATCGACTTTCATTTTCAATTACAAGCGATCAGAACTCCAGCGTGGACTTCAGGGAAACCCCGCGGCCCGGCCGCTGCAGGCCGTAGAAGTCGAACACCTTCGCGTCGCTGAGGTTGTCGACCTCCAGGGTCACCGTCACGGTGCCCAGCGCGCGGCGCGCGAGGTAGCTGACGCCGGCTCCGTGGACGAGCTGCGCGGCGATCTGGTCCTTGCTGGACGCAAGGCCGAGGTTCTCCCAGCTGCGGTAGAACGCGTGGACGTAGCGCGAGGTCGCGCTCAGCACGAGCTGATCGCGCGGCACCACGACGTCGCGGAGCATGAACCGGGCCGCGCCGCCGCCGAACAGGTACGGCTGGTTGGGGATGCGGACGCCGTCGAACGCGCCGAACACGCCGTCGGACGAGGTGTTGCGGACGTCCTGGTACGTGAAGTTGCCGTCGAGGCTCAGGTAGTCGCCGGGCGAGGTCCACGCCGCCGCGGCATCGACGCCGACCGCGCGCGCGCCGCTCACGTTCTGGTAGCTCTGGTGATCGGCGCCAAACAGCGCGATCAGGTGCTTGGACTCGCGCAGAAAGCCGGTGGCGGTGGCGCTGAACGCACCCGCCGCGGTGGTCCCGCCGTCCACGGTGAGGCCGGCGTTGACGTTGTGGCTGGTCTCGGGCACCAGCGCGAAGCTCGGCGCGATGAACACGTTGTCGCCGAACACCTCGGCGGGGCGAGGCAACCGCGTCGCCCACTCGTACGACGCCTTGGCATACAGCCACTCGGCGAACCGGTAGCGCAGCCCGTCGCCGAACCCCGGGCGCTGGGTGTCGCGATCGAGCGGCATGAACAGGCCGCCGGGCTGCGGCGTCTCGCTGTTCAGCCGCTGGAGATAGTGCTTGGCGAACGCGATGTTCTCGAGCCGATCGCCGAACAGCTCGACCTGGTACTCGAACCCGCTGACCACGCCGAACAACCGGCGCTCGCCCGACAGCGGATCGAACAAGAGGCCGGCGTCGCGGCGCTCGTGGCCCGATCGCGTCGCGTAGCTCGGCGCGACCGACAGCGCGAGCCTGTGCCCCGGCGCGAGCGCCCAGCTGGCGTCGAGCCGCGCGAACCCGGTGTGCTGCCACGTGCGCTGATCGTGCGGCCTGGTGTCGATCTCGCCGGGCGCGCCGGTCGCGAAGCAGTTGCCGTACCAGTCGTAGCGGCAGGTCGACACGTCGCGGAGCGCGCCGCGGGTGAACACGTAGCCGGCCACCGCGTCGATCGCGACGCCACCGCCGAGCGCCTGCTGGTAGCGCGCGCTGCCGCCCGCCGTGCGCTCGCCGTAGCTGACGTCGCCGTAGATCCGCGCCATCGACGGATCGCTCTGGACCTGCTTGTCGAACCCGCTGCCGAACCCGCGCAGCGCGAGCCGCCTGGCCCACGGCCGGTCGACCACGCCGAGCTCCACGGCGCCGCCGAGCGCGGTGTAGCGATCGTGGAACAGCGGCAGCCGGGCCGGCTGCTCGTGGCCGTGCTCGTCGGCGACCTCGACGTCGACCGGGTAATTGTTGCGGGCGTGGTCGAGCAGGCCATCGATCCGCGCGTACATCCCGCTCGTCGCGTCGAGGTGGCGGGCGGTCAAGGTCGCGCGATCGGTGCCGAACGAGCCGACCTGATACGACGCGCCGCCGTGGCTGCCCGGCGAGGCGTTCTGCTCGGTGACCAGGTTGATGCCGCCGCCCAGCGCGTCGGCGCCGAACCGGATCGGCACCACGCCGCTATAGACCTCGATCCGGTCGATCAGGTTGACCGGCACGTTGGCGACGCCGAACGGAAACCCGGCGAGCTCGAGGGGTACACCGTCGAGGAACACCCGGATCTGCTCGCCCGACAGGCCGCCGAGCGAGACCCGCGCGTCCGAGCCCAGGCCGCCGCCGCGCCGCACGCCGACCCCCTGCGTGCGCGCGAGCACCTCGCCGAGGTCCACGGTCTCGCGCCTGGCGCGCGCGGTCTCGACCACGGTCACCGCCTCGGCCGACTGGCGGCGCCGGCTCGCCTCCGTCAGGCCGCGCACGACGATGGTCTCCGCGCCGGCCTCGATCTCGAGCGCGAGCCGGGCCTCGGCGGTCGCGCCGGCCCCGACCTCGATCCGCTGCGTGGCCTGCTCGCCGCCGGCGCCGAGCGCGGTGATCACGTACGTGCCGGGGGCAAGCCCGGCGATCTGGAACGCGCCGTCGTCGCCGGTCTCGACCTGGCGCTGCGCGCCGGCGCCGTCCTCGAAGATCACCACGACGCCGGCCGCCGGTCGCGGGTCGGCCGACGACCGTGTGACCTGGCCTGTGATCGCGCCCGGCGCGGCCGGCGCCACCGGTGGGTCCGGCGCGCTCGGCCCAGCGCTCGCGCTCGCCGGCGGGCTCCCCGGGTCGTCCCCGCGAGCCTGGGCCAGCGACGCGCTCGCGAGCACCGCGACGGCGACCACGACCCGCGGTCGCGTGGTTCGCCGATTCGCCGGCGCGGCTGTCACGGGGGGCATCACTCCCCAAGTTGTAATTGAAAATCATTTTCAATCAAGCCGGAACCGCACCG
>Ga0302299_10000723_pt1 | contig 18878 bp, 16 predicted proteins | sample III_Fen_N3_4_FD_198795 | JGI IMG/M metagenome (GOLD analysis project Ga0302299, IMG submission 198795) | Peat permafrost microbial communities from Stordalen Mire near Abisko, Sweden - III_Fen_N3_4 | ecosystem: Environmental > Terrestrial > Soil > Wetlands > Permafrost | place: Sweden: Abisko... | reverse complement strand
CGCCTTCACGCCGCGCTCGATGACCTTTCCCTCGCTCTGCTCGCTCTTCACTGGCCTCTCGCCGATCGAGCACGGCGCGCTCAGCAACGGCGACCTCCTGCCGGCCGAACACGAGACGCTGGCGGAGGCGCTCGCGCGCGAGGGCTTCTTCACCGCCGCATTCACGACCAACAAGCTGCTCGTGCGCGGTTCGGGCATCGAGCAGGGCTTCGCGAGTTTCGAGAGCGACTTCTCGCCCGCGCGCGACGAGAACATGGCCAACGCCGCGGCGGCCTGCCTGCGCGAGCACGCGGCCAAGGGCGAGCGCGTCTTCGTCTGGCTGCACCTGGTCGGTCCGCACCTGCCCTACGCGCCCGAGCCGCTCGACGGCTTCGATTTCCGCGCGCAGTGCTGCAAGCCCGGCTACTCCGGGCCCGCGGACGGCTCGCGCGAGTACGCCGACAAGCTGCACGCAGCCGGGACGGCGCCGGCTCCGGCCGACCTCGAGCACATGCGCGGCCTGTACGCCGGCGAGGTCGCGCGCGCGGACCACGTGCTGAGCCGGATGCTCTCGGGGCTCGACCTCGGGGACTGCCTGCTCGTCTTCGCCGCCGACCACGGCGAGGAGCTCGGCGAGCGCAACGCCTACTTCGGCCACTCGAAGTCGGTCACCTCGGCCGGCCTGCACGTGCCGCTCTTCCTGCGCCATCCGGGCACGATCGCTGCCGGACGCAGGCGCGAACTCGTCGGCCTGCAGGAGTTGCGGCCGCGGCTGCTCGCGCAGCTCGGCCTCGGGACGCTCCCCGCGCAGGCGACGCTCGAAGTCGGCCTGTGGAGCGAGCGCATCTTCAGCGCGCGCGACGAGCGCTGGCGCCTCGTCTGGAATCCCGAGAAACTCGAGCCGCAGGAGACTCCGCCCGGAGCCTATCCCGTGCCCGAGATCGCGCTCTACGACGAGCTCGCCGATCCGCGCGACGAGCGCGACCTCGCGTCCGTGCAGCCCGAGGAGGTCGCGCGCCTGAAGAGCGCAATCGAACGCTGGCGCTCGCGGCAGAAGCGCTGGACCGGCGGGCGAGTGGCTCCCGATGGCACGCGGCAGAAGGCCTTGCGCGACGAAGGCTACGCCGGCGAGAAGGAAGACAAGCCGCGTTAGCGCGGCGGCTTCGCTGCCTTGCGATCCTCGCTGCCGATGTAGCCGAGCTGCTTGTAGCGCTCGATGTAGTTCCTGCGCATCTCCTCGGGCACGTCCTCCTCGCGCGCCGCGCGGAAGCCCGTGTCGTGCGTCGCGACCGGCGCCAGCGTAGCGCTCGCGCGCGCGGGCTCCGTGAGCAGCGCGGCCAGCGCGCGTCCGGGCATGTCGGCCGCGCGCGGGATGCCGAGCAGCGCCAGCACGGTCGGCGCGAGGTCCAGGATCGCGCCGCACTCCTCGAGCTCGTTCTGCTGCACGAAGTGCGCGACATCTCCGAAGCGCGCGATGCCCGGGCCGGCCGCGATGAACACGCCCGGAGGCCCGTCGAGATGATGGCCGGTGACGAAGAGCGGGTTGGGCTTGTCGGTCGAGTGCGCGTGGAAGCCGTGGTCGGAGCAGACGATCACGGTCGTGTCCTTGCCTGCAGCAGCGACCAGGCGCCCGAGCATCTCGTCGAACCACTCGTAGTAGTTCGGGATCGCCAGCGCGAGCCGCTCCCAGGCCTGTGGCTTGGCCATGCGCGCCGCGAGCGCCGGATCGTCGGGCCAGTGGAAGGCCTGCGGCTCGTAGTAGCGCCAGAAGCGGTGGCTGACGACGTCGGTGCCGCCGAAGTAGACCATCTCGAGCGCGGCGGGCTGCTCGCGCAAGAGGCGCTCGGCGATCGCCGCGTAGGTCGCATCCGACTGCACCGACCAGAGCGTCTGCTGCATCAGCAGCTTCTCGACTTCGCCGAGCTCGCCCTCGGCGAAGCTGCCGAAGACCTTTTCGCGCGCGAGGCGCTGCACCTCCGGGAGCGCGCCGGCCTCGCCCGCGATGCGCATCACCTCGGGCTCGAGCTCGAGCGGCCAGATCTGGCGCGGCGCGCCCGGGATCAGCGCCGGCTTCCAGTTCGCGTCGGCGAGCGCGGAGGAGGAGGAGCCGCTGACCATGCGCCCGCGCAGCTCCTCGACCGGCCAGGTGATCCACCAGCCGCAGACGTCGCTCTCGAGCTCGCTGCGGCCGGCGATGTTCCACAGCGCGCGCACGCGGCGCTGGCTCGAGGTGTACTGCTTCAGGTCGGCGTCGGTGAAGCCGCGAATGCCGTGCTGCTCGGGCCGCTTGCCGGTCGCGATCGTGGTCCACAGGATCGGGCTCAGCGTCGGAACCATCGTCGCGAGCCGGCCGAAGGCGCCGCGTTCCATCAGCGCGCGCAGGTTCGGGCACTTGCCCTGCGCGAGGAGCGGCTGCAGCACGCGCCACTCGAGGCCGTCGGCTCCGACGAACAGCACGCGCGCAGCGGGGCGGCCGGCCGGGCAGGAGCCGCAAGCGAGTGCGAGCAGCAGGAGTGCGAGTGCCCGGAGGATGCGCATGCGTCCGATTCTAGGCTCAGCGCGGCAGCTGCACGTAGGGTCGTCCCGCGCGGTAGAGCGCGAGGCGCGCGCGCAGCTCGGCCAGCTGCGCGGGCGGATCGGCCTCTGCCGCGAGCAGCGCCTCGGCGCGCTGCGCCGCCTCGATCGCCGCATCGAAGCGCCCTGCCGCGGCCAGCGCGGCGGCACGCAGGTCGAGCAGCAGCGCCGGCGGCAACGCGTGATCGCGCTCGAGATCCTCGAGCGCCGCCAGGGCCGCCGGAGGATCGAGCAGCGCGCTCTCGGAGGAAGAGCACTGGATCCAGGCCAGCGCGAGCCGTGCCGGAACGAGGCGCGGATTGCGTGCGAGCGCCGCGCGCTGCTTCTCGAGCGCCAGGCGCGGCTGGCCGAGCTGCAGCAGGACGTTGCCCAGGCCCGAAAGCGTCTCGGCGTCGCTGGGCGCGAGCGCGAGCGCGGCCTCGAACTCTGCGGCCGCGTGCGCGAGCTCTCCACTCTGCGCGAGCGCGATCGCGAAGCTCTTGCGCGCGTAGGCGCTAGCGGGCTGGCGCTCGGCCGCTTCGCCGAGAACCAGCAGCGATTCGGGCATGCGCTGCAGCCGGCGCAAGAGGTCGCCGGCTGCGACGCCGGCATCCGCGTGCCCGAGAGCCGCGGCGCGCTGCTCGTGGTCGAGCGCCTCCTCCAGCCGGCCCTCGTAGGCGAGTGCGGTCGCGAGCGAGTGCTCATGCGCCGCGCGGAAGCCCTCGATCTCGTCGAAGCCGATCCAGCGGTTGAGCTCGGCGGTCGAGGCCGAGGCGACGAGCGCCAGCGCGAAGCACAGCCCGCGCGTGTCGCGTGCGCGCTGCGCGATCAATGCCGCCAGGCCTTGCGCACCGAGCACGGCATACAGCGGCAGAACGGGGAAGCGGTAGCGCGGCGAATACCAGAACACGACCACCGTGGCGAAGGGCAGCGCGCACAGCAGCAGCTCGGGGAACACGCGCCGGCGCTCGCGCCAGGCGAAGAAGAGCGCCAGCAGCGCCGGGCCGGCGAGCCAGGCCGACGGCAGCGGCGCCGTGGAGCTCCAGGGGTCGAGGCCGGACTGCGCCTCGAGCGCGGGCAGATAGATGTCGCCGTAATTGCGCCCGGAGACGAACCACCAGGCCTTGCGCAGCCCGAGCAGCAGCGCGCTGCCCGGCTCTGCGATCCAGAAAGAGAGGCCGCGCCGCAGGAAGGCGCGGTCGGTCGCCGCCCAGCTGCCGCCGCTCTGCGCGCGCACGAGCTCGCGCGCGTCGAAGTTCTGCTGCATGCGGTCGCTCGAGACGCCCGGCACGGCGTGGTACGTGCCGTCCGCCCCGAGCGCGTTGCCGTGCGCGAAGGTGATGCCCGCCTGCGCACTGACGGGGATGAATTCGCGGCAGGCGAGCCAGTTGTGCAGCGTCGCCGGCACGACGCAGGCGAGCGTCGCGAGCACGAGACCTGCCGCGGGTGCGAGCGCACGCCTCGAGATGCGCCAGAGCCAGATCGCGACGCACGGCAGCGCCAGCAGCATGACCGGGTTGGCGAGCACGTTGAGGCCGAGCACGGCGCCCGTTCCGATCACGCGCGCGGGCCGCACCTCGGCTTGCAGGGCGAGCAGACGCTCCCAGAGCCAGGCGACGAGCAGTCCGATCAGCGCCGTGTTCAGCACGCGTAGCGAGCCGTAGGCCGGCTCGTCGAGCAGCAGCCACAGGAGCGGCGCGAGCAGCGCCCCGCGCTCGTTCAGCCAGTGGCGCGCGACGCGATAGAGCAGCGCCGCGGTCGAGAGCTGCAAGGCGATCTGCAGGCACAACGGCACGAGCGGCGAATCGCCGCACAGCGCGCGCAGGCCGCCGAGCAGGTAGGGGAAGAGCGGGGCGGAAAAGAAAGGCGTGTCGCCGACGAGCTTCCCGTGTGCGATCTCCGCGCTCCAGTTCCAGTACACGCGCGCGTCATTGATCGGCGAGCGCAAGAACGGGTCGAGGCGCCACTGCGCGGCGGCGCGCAGCGCCAGCAGCACCCCGGCGGCGCAGAGCAGCACAAAGAGCCAATTTCGGGCGCGCGGCCGCTCTGCGGGGGATTCGGGCACGCGCCCAAGATAGAAGTCCGGCAGGCGCGATCCAACGCGCGGCCGGGATAGACTGTTCCTGCATGTCCAATCCGCACCACAAGGCCCCGGCCGCCCTCGCGCTGGCCCTGGCCGCGGCCCTGTGCGCCTGCTCGCACGCCCACAAGGGCCCGAATGTCCTCCTGATCTCGATCGACAGCCTGCGCGCCGACCACCTCTCCTCGTACGGCTACGCGCGCAAGACCACACCCTCGATCGACCGCATCGCCTCCGAGGGGATGCTCTTCGAGCAGCACATGAGCTCCTCCTCGTGGACGCTTCCGGGCCACGCTTCGCTCTTCACTTCGCTCCCGGACTCGATCCACGGCGCCTTCGAGACCAATCGACGGATCCCCGAGGCGCTGCACACGCTGGCCGAGCGCTTCCACGACGCCGGCTACAAGACGCAGGGCTTCTTCGCCGGGCCGTACCTGCACCCCTCCTTCGGCTTCGGCCAGGGCTTCGACAGCTACATCGACTGCGCCTCGTACGCGGACGAGATCGACAACCGGCCGCTCGAGGACTGGCTCGGCAAGAAGGAGGTCGAGCGCAAGTCGCACGAGGACATCACCAACCCGCGGGTCTACGCCGCCTGGCAGAAGTGGCTCGCCGGCCGCGGCGAAGGCGCCTTCTTCACCTTCGTGCACCTCTGGGACGTGCACTTCGACTACCTCCCGCCGGCACCCTTCGACAAGCAGTTCGACGCCGACTACTCGGGGCAGGTCACAGGCGAGAACTTCTTCACCGACCCGAACATCAATGCCGCGCTGCCCGAGCGCGACAAGCAGCACATCATCGCGCTCTACGACGGCGAGATCGCCTGGACCGATTCGTTCATCCAGAAGATCCGCGACGACCTCGAGCGCGCCGGCCTGCTCGAGAACACGATCATCGCCATCACCGCCGACCACGGCGAGGAACTCTTCGACCACGGCGGCAAGGGCCACCGCATGACGCTCTACGACGAGGTGATCCACATCCCGCTCGTGCTGCGCTACCCCGCGCAACTCCCCAAGGGCGTCCGCATCCCCGCACAGACCTCGAGCGTCGACGTCGGTCCCACCCTGCTCGAACTCGCCGGCCTGCCGGCCGCGACGGATGTGCTCGGCACGAGCCTCGTGCACTTCGCACGCGACCCCGCCTCCGCCCACCCGCGCCGCGCCGTGAGCGAGCTCACCAGCGTCGGCCGCAACATGCGCGCCGTGCGCTCGCTCGACTACAAGCTGATCGACGACGTGGCACGCGACGCGCACTACTTCTTCGACCTGCAGCAGGATCCGGCCGAGAAGAGCGGCAGCTCGGATTTCGAGAGCGAACTCGGCAAGCGCGCCGTCGCCGGCTACACGACCGAGGTCCAGCGCATGGAAGCCTTCCTGAACTCGCATCCTCCGCTGGTCGAGAACTCCGTCGTGCCGGAGAAGATCAAGGGGGCGCTCGAGCACCTTGGGTATACCGAGGGCAAGCCAAAGCCGCCGGCGGCGCCCGCTGTTCCAAAATAGGCCTGTGGCTGACCCGCGTCGGCGCACCTTCGGCGCGGCCGAGTTGCGACACGCGTTGGGTTCGCGACGACGCGCATGAAGAACACGATCGTCCTGTTGCTCCTTGGCACGCTCCTCGTGGGCGGCGTCGGACTGTGGTGGTCCAGGTCGGGCAGCCCCGCGCAGGCCGCCCTGCAGCCCGGATCGGTCGCTTCGGCTTCGAGCTCGGCATCCCGCCACGAGGAGCTCCCGCTCGAATCCGCTCGGGGTGAGCAGCGTGGGACGATGCTTGCGCCCGCGCCGGTTGCGGGTGAGGAGACGGTTCCGCCGAGCATCCTGATCGATCCGACCAATCCCGCCGGCACGCTCCCGAGCGAAGTCGAGACCGACCCGGATCCGTTCGCGCTCATCTGGGCCGACGCCAAGCTTCCCGACCTGAAGGCCGCGTACAAGGCGAAGAACGAGCTCTACGAGATGAACCGCGACGGGCATGTCGTGGACAAGTCGCAGATGCTGACCGGAGAGGACCTCGAGCGACTCAAGCGCGAGGTCGCCTGGCTCAAGGAAAAGGCCTTCGGGGGCGGCTGAGCCTCCGAGCGGGGATTTTTTTCCGGCGGCGCCCTTCCCCAAGGTGCCGTGCGGCACTGGAGGTCAAGTCTTGCGCGGTCCTGGGCCGACGAGTGGAAGGACTCGCCTAGCTTCGCTCCCCAACCCCCATGGACAACGCGATGAAACCGCAGGATGCCCCCAACGCCAGCGCCACCGCCGCCGAGCGCCGCACCGACAAGCGCCGCCGCTCGGCCGGCAAGGTCCTGCTGCGCATCGACGCCTCCGAGCTCGAGGGCGAGATGGACAACCTCTCCTCGAGCGGTGTTTTGTTCTTCACCGGAGCTGACCTGCGCGTGAGCGTTCAACTCGTCGAGAACGGACAGCCGGTCGTGCGCAGCGGCCGCCTCGTGCGCGCGCAGCGCGTGCGCGCCGAGCACGTCGGCTGGGCGATCGAGTTCGACTGAGACTTCGTCGAGCGGGCCGCGCCGCTCAGGGCAGCCACGCCAGCAGGAAGCCGTTCGTGAAGTTCGAGTGCGTGCCGCATGGGCCGCTGAAGTCGCGATACCAGACCTGGTAGCAGCGCGTGCCGCCGACAGCGGGAACCTGGCCGCGCACGGAGAGCAGCGGATCGCCCGGTTCCGGAAAGCTCGCGCTGCCGCCGGCGTGCGAGTTCTTGCTCGCGAGGCGAATGAAGGACCCTCCGCCGACACACACCAGTCCGTCGAAGGCCGCAATGCCCTGGCCGAAGGCCGCCTGACTCACACCTTGGAAGAACAGCATCGAGCTGTTCGGCGGCAAGAGCGACGCGGTCAACACCACGCTGTCGCTGCTCACGGAGGTGTGGCCGATCGCGTTCAGGTTGGCGCCGTGGCTCTGGCTGTTCGTGCAGCCCTGATGAGCGCCGATCGCGGAGTCGTTCGAGCACGGGCAAGCCGATCCCGATCCGTCGCCGAAGCAGTAGGCCATGCCGTTGACCCGGCACTCGTCGGGGACGCCGTCGTTGTCGAGGTCCAGGCTGGTGCCGTGCGCGATGTCACAGTCATCCGGCACGCCGTTCAGGTTGCAGTCCATCGCACCGAACGCGATCTCGCACGCATCGCCGACGCCGTCTCCATCGCAATCCTGCTGGAGCGGATTGGAGATCGACACGCAGTTGTCGCACGCGTCGCCGACGCCGTCGCCATCGGAGTCGCTCTGCGCCGGATTGGCGACCGAAGGACAGTTGTCGACGGCATCGGGAATGCCATCCCCATCGGAGTCGCCCGCGGGAGGCGTACCACCTCTGAGTGCGACAGCGGCAGCCGGGTCGTGGCTGCTCTTCGAGAGCGCAGGAAGCAGGAATGCGAGCAGGACAGCGAGGCGCAGCATGGGAAGCTCTCCGAGGGGACCTCCAGAGCCTAACCGAAGTCGCCGCAGCCGCCAGGACTCGCGGGTCGACCGCTGCTCAGCCCAGGCGCTCGAGCACCCAACTCGGCATCATTCCGAGCGCGACCACGATCAAAGCGCAAACGCCCGTCGCGACCGCGGCGGCCCAGCGCGGGCTCAGGCCCGAGGCGCGCGACTCGGTCTGCGGCTGCATGTACATCGCCACGATGACCTTGAGGTAGTAGCCGAGCGCGATGACGCTCATCAGGACGCCGATCACCGCCAGGGGGATCATGTCGGCGCGCACGGCGCAGGCGAAGACGAGGTACTTGCCCCAGAATCCGCCGAGCGGCGGGATGCCGCCGAGCGAGAGCATGAAGACCGCCATCGCGGCGGCGAGCATGGGCTTGCGCGAGGAGAGTCCCTTGAGCGACTCGACCGTGACCTCGCCGCCCTCGCTCTCGAGCCAGGCGAGCAGGCCGAAGGCGCCGCCGGCGGTGAAGACGTAGGCCGCCATGTAGTAGAGCAGCGCGTCCTGCGCGCCGTGCGGCTCGGTGTCGTGCCAGCCGGCTGCGATCGCGAGCAGCATCGTGCCCGCGTGCGCGATGCCCGAGTAGGCCAGCATGCGCTTCATGTCGGTCTGCACCAGCGCACCGAGGTTGCCGGCGGCCATGGTGAGCACCGCGATCCAGCCCACGATCCAGGCGGCGTTCTCGGGCAGCACGGGCCTGCCGTTGATCGCGTTCTGTCCCATCAGCGTGAGCAGGAAGGCGAAGCCGGCGGCCTTGGTGCCGGTCGCCATGAAGGCCGTCACGGGTGTGGGCGCGCCCTGGTAGACGTCGGGTACCCAGAGGTGGAAGGGGAAGACGCTGACCTTGAAGAAGAGACTGCCGACGATCAGCGCGAAGCCCGCGAGCGCCATCGGCGTCGTGAGCGTGTTGCCCAGGCCGCGCATGACCTCGATCGAGATCGTGCCCGTCGCCGCGTAGACCAGCGCCGAGCCGTAGAGGAACATCGCCGCGGCGAAGGCGCCGAGTATGAAGTACTTGAGGCCCGCCTCGACCGAGTCGGAGCGCGCGCGGCGGAAGCCGGCCAGCGTGTAGAGCGGCACGGAGAGCGTCTCGAGGCCGACGAAGAAGGTCAGCAGGTCGGCGGCGCCCGCCATCAGCACCATGCCGACGATCGAGGTCAGCATCAGCACGTCGTGCTCGGCGAGGAAGGCGGACTCCTCCTTGTAGTAGCGCTGGCCGAACTCGAAGGCGAGTCCGCCCGAGAGCAGGAAGATCAGCGTCCAGGCCGAGAGCGCGTGGCTGTGGTGGAAGCTGCCCATCAAGTAGGTCGCTTCCGGCGCGCCGAAGCCGCGCAGCGCGCAGGCGATGCCGCCGGCGATCGTCGCCAGGTAGAGCGGCCGGCGCAGTGCGCTCGTGCCGGGCAGGATGTCGGCCAACAGCACGAGCATCGCGCCCGCGCAGAGCACGAGCAGCGGCGAGAGCGCCCAGAGCGCTTCCTCGGTGAAGAGCGACTTCAGCACTTGGGGGTTCATCGGTGTTCGGGCTCCGTCGGCAGGGCGGCGGTGGAGGGCGCGTGCCCCGAGGCGGCCATGGCCACGCGCGTCTGCTCCAGGCGCGCGAGCAGCGCGTCGACCGACGCGTCGGTGCGCGAGAGGAAGGTGTTGGGCGCGAAGCCGATCCAGAAGCACAGCGCGACGATCGGCAGCATCAGGCCCACCTCGCGCAGGTTGATGTCGGACAGGCGCTTGTTCTCGGCGTGCACCAGCGGCCCGTAGAGCAGCTTGCGCGTCGCCATCAAGAGGTAGACCGCGCCGAAGATCACGCCCGTCACGGCGATGCCGGCCATCCAGGGCTGCGACTGGAAGCTGCCGAGCAGGATCAGGTACTCGCCCACGAAGCCGTTCAGGCCCGGCAGGCCGACGCTCGAGAGCACCGCGATGGTGAAGAACAGCGCGAAGAGCGGCATCACGCGCGCGAGGCCGCCGTACTGGTCGAGCATGCGCGTGTGGCGGCGCTCGTAGATCATGCCGATCAGCAGGAACAAGAGGCCCGTCGAGAGGCCGTGGTTGACCATCTGCAGCACGCTGCCGCGCAGGCCGGCCTGCGTGAAGGCGAACAGTCCGAGCAGCACGTAGCCGAGGTGGCTGACCGAGGAGCAGGCCACGAGGCGCTTCACGTCGAACTGCGCCATGGCCAGGAAGGCGCCGTAGACGATGCCCAGCGTGCCGAGCGCCATCATGATCGGCGCGGCCTGGATCGCGGCCGCGGGGAACATCCCGATGCAGAAGCGCAAGAGGCCGTAGGTGCCCATCTTGAGCAGCACGCCGGCCAGGATCACCGAGCCCGAGGTGGGCGCCTCGGTGTGCGCGTCCGGCAGCCAGGTGTGGAAAGGCATGGCCGGGACCTTGATCAGGAAGGCCAGCGCGAAGGACCAGAAGATCCAGGTCTGGCGCGTCCTGTCGAGCGCACCCGCGAGCTGCGTGAGCGCCGTCACGTCGGAGCTCTTCAGCTGGTAGATCAGCAGGATGACGCCGATCATCATCACCAGCGAGCCGGCCAGCGTGTAGAGGAAGAACTTGATCGTGGCGTACAGGCGCCGCTCGCCGCCCCAGATGCCGAGCATGAAGTACAGCGGCACGAGCGTGACTTCCCAGAAGACGTAGAAGAGCACGATGTCGAGCGCCAGGAAGACGCCGAGCATGCCGCTCTGCATCACCAGCAGCCAGATCATGAACTCCTTCACGCGCGTCGTGATGTGGCCCCAGGTCGAGAGCATCACGATCGGCCCGAGCAGCGCCGTCAGGCCGACCATCAGCACCGAGAGCCCGTCGAGTCCGAGCTTGAAGTGCACCGGCACGCTCGCTCCGCCGCCCGCGGGCAGCGCGAACCAGGGCACGTCCACGAGCTGCTGCGCGGCGGCGCTCTTGCCGTCGAAGTCGAGGCAGGCCTTGAGGCCCAGCACGCACACCGCGAGCAGGGTCGTGAGCGTGATGCCGCGCTGCGCGGCGATCGCGTCGCGCGGCGTGAACGCCACGACCAGCGCCCCGAGGAGCGGCAGGAAGACGAGCAGCGTCAGGGAATCCATGTGGGGGGGGCTCGCGCGGGGGCTCAGCGGTTCCAGACGAGAAGGATCGCGATCAGCGCCGTGACGGCGCCCATCCACAGTCCGTAGGAGGCGATGCTGCCGCTGGTCATGCGGCGCAGGCGCGACGCGCCCGAGAGTGCCGCCTGCGCGGCGCCGTTGACGAAGCCGTCGATCAGCGTGCCGTCCACCACGGCGGCGATCATCAGGGCCAGCACGCGCACGGGTTGCACGACGAGCTTCGTGTAGGCGGCGTCGATGCCCCAGGCCTCGAACAGGAAGCGCGCGCGCAGCGGCGAGCGCTCGAAGGTCGCGAGGTCGGAGGCTGTCCCCTGCTTGAAGCGGTGGAAGGCCCTGTGCGCGAAAGCCAGCGCGACGCACGCGCCGAGACCGAGCAGGATCCACTCGGTCGAGTGCGCGAGCTCGTGCTTGCCGAGCTGCTCCTCGAGGATCTGCGTGCCCGGGGCCGTGACCGGCGCGAGCCAGTCGTGCAGGTACTCGACGCGCACGAAGCTCTCGAAGACCGGCGGGAAGGAGAGCGCGCCGCCCAGGATCGCGAGCGCCGCCAGCACGAGCAGCGGCGCCGTCATCAGGATCGGCGACTCGTGCGGATGGAGCTTCGTCTTGTCGAAGCGCTCGGGTCCGTAGAAGGTCAGCGCGACCATGCGCCAGGTGTAGAAGGCCGTCATCGCCGCGGTCACCAGACCGATCGTCCAGAGCACGTAGTAGCCGCCGCCCTGCGCGAAGACCTGGCCCAGGATCTCGTCCTTGGAGAAGAAGCCCGAGAAGAGCGGCAAGCCCGAGAGCGCCGCCGCGCCGACCACGAAGGTCAGGAAGGTCTGCGGCATGTACTTGCGCAGGTTGCCCATCTTGTGCATGTCCTGCTCGTGGTGCATGCCGTGGATCACGGAGCCCGCACCGAGGAACAGGAGCGCCTTGAAGAAGGCGTGCGTTGCGAGGTGGAAGATCGCCGACGAGAAGGCGCCCGTGCCGAGCGCCAGGAACATGTAGCCGAGCTGCGAGACGGTCGAGTAGGCCAGAACCTTCTTGATGTCGCGCTGCACGAGCGCCGTCGTGCCGGCCACGAAGGCCGTCAGCGCGCCGACCGTCGCGATCAGGAACAGCAGCGTCGGGTTGGCCGCGAAGAGCGGGTTGAGGCGCACGACGAGGTAGATGCCGGCCGTGACCATCGTCGCGGCGTGGATCAGCGCGCTCACCGGCGTCGGACCGGCCATGGCGTCGGGGAGCCAGGTGAAGAGCGGCAGCTGCGCGCTCTTGCCGCAGGCGCCGCCGAAGAGGCACAGGCCCGCGAAGAACAGTTCGAGCTGCGCGCCGGGAGCGGAAGCGAGCTTCGCCGCCACGCCGCCCGCGATGTCCGAGAGGTCGAGCGTGCCGAAGAGGTGCACCAGCAGGAACGAGCCGACGAGGAAGCAGGCGTCCCCGATGCGGTTCATCACGAAGGCCTTCTGTCCGGCCTCCGCCGGCCAGCCCTTGTCGTACCAGAAGCCGATCAGCAGGTACGAGCACAGGCCCACGCCCTCCCAGCCGACGAAGAGTCCGAGCAGGCTCGAGCTCAGGATCAGCATCAGCATCGCGAAGACGAACAGGTTCAGGTAGGCGAAGAACTTCGCGAAGCCCGGGTCGCCCTTCATGTACCCGCCGGCGTAGATGTGGATCAGCAGGCCGATGCCCGTAACGATCAGCACCATCACGGCCGAGAGGCGATCGATCACGATCGAGATGTCGATCGGGAAGACGCCCGTGTCGATCCAGTGCCAGGCCGGGCCCTCGATCGAGACCGTGTGCTCGCCCAGGCTGCCGAGCTGCACGACGGCTGCGAGCGCCAGCACGAAGGAGATCAGCAGCGCCAGCACCGCGACCGGGTAGGCCAGAGCACCGATGCCTGCGTCGACCGCGACGTGCTCGTCGTGGCCGTGATCGTCGTCTCCGTGGTCCGCTGCCGCGGCGGCTGCGTGGCCGTGGGAGTCGCCGTGATCGTGCCCGTGTCCGCCCGCCTTGGGCGCCCAGGCGCCGCGCGCGCGCAGCGTCAGGAAGTGCAGCAGACCGCAGAGCACGCTGCCGAGGAGCGGCAGGGCCGGGATCCACCACATCCACGCGAGTTCCGCTTGGGAGGGAGGCATGCTAGTCCTTGAGGTCGGCGACGTCGTCGAGCGACACCGTCTGCTTGTTGCGGTAGAGCGCGATCACGAGCGCCAGTCCGACCGCGGCCTCGACCGCGGCGACGACGATCACGAAGATCGCGAAGATCGGGCCCTGCAGGTCCGGCCGGCCGCCGTTCTCGAGCGTGTGCATGCGGCTCGCGGCCAGGAAGGTCAGGTTCGCGGCGTTGAGCATCAGCTCGATGCACATCAGCACCACGATCACGTTGCGGCGCAGGAAGAAGCCCGCGAGGCCGATGGCGAAGAGCAGCGCGGCGAGCGCGAAGAGGTGGCCGGGGGGGACGCTCACGTGGATTCTCCCCCTTGGTCGAGGCGCGGCGTACCGCGATTGCGCTTGGCCAGCACGACCACCGCCACCGCCGTGGCGAGCAGCAGCACCGAGATGATCTCGAACGAGAGCAGGTAGCGGCTGAACATCGCGTTCGCGAGGCCCTGCAGGTCGTCGATGCCGTGCTCGGGGATCTGCACCCCGGCCGCGACGGCCGGCGGGGCGAGCTCGAGCGCCGTGAAGGCGCCGATGCCGAGCAGCGCGCCCGCGACGACCAGCGTCCAGATCGTCTTGCGCTCGTGGAAGAGCGCCATGTCGATGCGCTCGAGCGGCTTCTCGTCCGCCAGGTTGAGCAGCATGATCACGAACAGGAACAGCACCAGGATCGCGCCGGCATAGACCAGGATCTGCAGCGCAGCCAGGGTCTGGAAGCCGGCGAGCAGGTAGATGCTCGCCAATGCGAAGAAGCTCGCGAGCAGCGAGAGGATGCTCATCATCGGGTTGCGCGCGACGACCACGCCGAGCGCCCCGACGACGACGAGCGCCGCCATCACGTAGAAGATTAGGTTCGCCACCGGTCGTTGATGTGGTTGACGTAGTCCATGCGCTTCTTCAGCGCGGAAGCGGGGCGCTTCAGCTTCTCCATGTCGTAGATCAGCGCCTCGCGCGTGTAGTCGGCGAGCTCCAGCTCGTCCGACATGTAGATCGCGTCCTTGGGGCAGGCTTCCTCGCAGAAGCCGCACAGGATGCAGCGCAGCATGTCGATGTCGAAGCGCTTGGGCTCGCGCTCGATCGCGCGGTCGGTCTCGCCGCCGTCGATCGTGATCGCGTAGGCCGGGCAGGCCGCCTCGCACATGCCGCACGAGACGCAGGCGATGTTGCCGTCGTCCTTGACCACCAGGCGCGGCTGGCCGCGCGTGACCTCGTTCTTGGGCAGCGGCTCCTCGGGGTACTGGCGCGTGATCGGCTTCTGGAAGAACTTCGAGAAGGTCACGGACAGGCCGCGCGCGATCTCCGGCAGGTAGAGCCGTTCGGCGAGCGAGAGTTCCTTGCGCTTGACGATCACCATCGTTCGGTCCTCGAGTTCGCGCTCACAGGAAGGTCATCCTCGCGCCCGTGGCGATCAGGTTGAAGAGCGCCAGCGGCAGCGCCACCTTCCAGCCCAGGCGCATGAGCTGGTCGAAGCGGAAGCGCGGCAGCGACCAGCGCACCCACAGGAACAGGAACAGGAACAGCGAGGTCTTGGCCAGGAAGGCCACCAGACCCAGCGCCCAGTGCGCCTCGGGCAGGAAGGGGATCGTGTGGCCGCCGAGGAAGAGCGCCGTGCCGAGCGCGCTCATCACGATCATGGCCGTGTATTCGCCCAGGAAGTACAGCGCGAACTTCATCGAGCTGTACTCGGTGTGGAAGCCGCCCACGAGCTCCGACTCGCATTCGGCGAAGTCGAAGGGGTGGCGGTTCGTCTCGGCGAAGATCGCCACGACGAAGAGGAAGAAGGCCAGCGGCTGCTGCACGGCGAACCAGGCGTGGCCCTGCTGCGCCGCGACGATGTCGCGCAGCGAGAGCGAGCCCGCGAGCGCCACGACCGAGAGGATCGAGAGGATCAGCGAGAGCTCGTAGCTGATCATCTGCGCCGAGGCGCGCAGGCCGCCCATGAGCGAGAACTTCGAGTTCGAGACCCAGCCGCCCAGGATGATCCCGTACACGCCGAGGCCGCCGATCGAGAGCATGTACAGGAGGCCGATGTCGAGGTCGGTCATCGACAGGAACGTGTGGCGCCCGCCCAGGAAGCCGTTGAGCTCCTTGATCTCGCCGCTGAAGGGGATCACCGCCATGGTCATCATGGCCGGGACCGCCGCGATCGCGGGCGCGACGCGGAAGAGCAGCGGCATCGCGCCGGCGGGCAGCACTTCTTCCTTGAAGATGAACTTCACGCCGTCGGCCAGCGGCTGCAGCACGCCCCAGGGCCCGACGCGGTTCGGGCCGATGCGGTACTGCATCCAGGCCGAGACCTTGCGCTCGGCGAGCGTCATCAGCGCGGCGATCACGATGACCATGTGGTAGAGCACCACCACCTTGCCGAGCGCCACCAGCGCGTACTTCCAGTCGAAGTCGAAGTCCATCAGCGGGGGGCGGGTTGCGCGCGCAGCAGGGCCGCGAGCTCGGGGAGGAGACGGGTGAGCGGGCGCACCTGGCTCGGCGCCTGTCGCGCCGCTCCGAGCACGCCGCGCTGGCCGTCGATGTTGATCCACGTGCCGCTCTGCTCGACGTGCGTGGGCACGCCGATGCTGACGGCGACATTGGGCGAGCTCGAGGCGTGGCAGTCGAAGAGCACGACGCGCTGCGCGCCCGCGAGCGCCGCGCCGGCGAGTTCGGCCGAGCGCTCGCCGAGCAGCAGCAGCGTGCGCGGCTTGCCGATCTCGCCCGGGGCGAGCGGCGCGAAGCCGAGCTCCGTCAGTCCGCGGCGGTTCGGGCAGGGATCGCCCGTGTGCAGGAGATCGTCCTTGAGCGCGTTCGGGGCGGGCGAGAGGAAGTAGGGCTGCACGCCCCGCGCGCGCGCGAATTCGAGGATCGCCGCACCCTGCTCCTGCGTGCAGAAGGGCGAGGCCACGAGCATCGCGGAGGGATCCTCGGCGAGCAGCTCGCGCACGCGCGCGAGGTTTTCGCGCGTCCCCGAGCCGTCGAGCCGGTTCACGGCATTGACGTGCCCGAAGGCGAAGCGGCCCGTGTCGCACAGCCACCACTTGTTGACGGCCATGTTCTCGCGCGGGCGGAAGCGCTTGACCTCGCCGCCGCGCAGAACCTCCACGGTGGTCGAGCAGCCGCGGCTGCACTCGGCGCAGGTCGAGACCATCTTCACCAGGTTCCAGACGCGCGCCTGGAAGCGGAACTTCGAGAGCGTCAGCGCGCCGACGGGGCACAGGTCGGCGATGTTGCCCTGGTAGTTGCCCGTGAGCGGCCGGTCGGCGAAGGTCGAGATCGTCGAGCGCGAGCCGAGGTCGGAGACCGTCAGCTGCGGCTTCTTCGTGACCTCCTCGAAGAAGCGCACGCAGCGGCTGCACAGGATGCAGCGCTCCTCGTCGAGCACGATCACGTCGCCGAGCGACTTGCGCTTCTCGAGCGGCCGGCGCGGCTCGTGGCTGCGCCCGGCCGACTGGCCCTCGGCGTAGGTGTAGTCCTGCAGGTCGCACTCGCCGGCCTTGTCGCAGATCGGGCAGTCGAGCGGGTGGTTCTTGAGCAGGAACTCGAGGCACTCGCGGCGCGTGTCGTGCGCCTTGGCGCTCTCGGTCTGCACCACCATGCCCTCGGCCGGATAGGTGCGGCAGGCGACGACGACGCGCGCGGGGCCCGTGCCCTGCTGCACCTCGACCTGGCAGATGCGGCAGCTGCCGACCGGCTCGAGGCCCGGGTGGTAGCAGTAGTGCGGCACCTCGACGTGGTTCGAGTGGCAGGCGGCGATGAGCGGCTTCTTGGGGTCCGCTTCGACCTCGCGTCCGTTGACGGTGATCTTGGTCACGCTAGTGGGCTCCGGCGTATTCGACGCGCGGGTAGGGGATCGGGTCCTTCTTGGCGCGCACGCACTCGAGCAGCTCGTCCTTGAAGAGGCGCACGGCGCTGAGCGTGGGAATCGCAGCCGCATCCGAGAGCGCGCAGATCGTCTTGCCCGGGGCCATGCCCTTGGCGAGCGACTCGATCGTGGCGACGTCGTCGGCCTGGCCGTGGCCGGTGGCGATGCGGTGGAAGATCTGGCTGAGCCACTGCGTGCCCTCGCGGCACTGGCTGCACTGGCCGCAGCTCTCGTGGTCGTAGAAGCGCGCTATGATCTCCATCACGCGCGCGATCGAGGTCTGGTCGTCGATGATGATCATCGCCGCGGTGCCGAGCGAGGAGCCCTTGGTCTTGAGCGAGTCGTGGTCGAGCACGACGTCGAGGTCCTCGCCCTTGACGAGCGCGCAGGAGGAGCCGCCCGGGAACCAGGCCTTGCACTTGCGGCCCTTCCAGACGCCGCCGGCGACCTCCTCGACGATCTCGCGCGCAGTCACGCCGAAGGGCAGTTCGTAGACGCCGGGCCGTTCGACGTGGCCCGAGATGCCGCACAGGAAGTTGCCCTTCGAGCCCTTCGTGCCGATCGCGGCGTGCCAGGCGCCGCCGCGCGCGACGATGGTGGGCACGTTGAAGATCGTCTCGACGTTGTTGACCGTCGTGGGCTGGCCCCACAGGCCGAACGCGGCCGGGAAGGGCGGCTTGGGGCGCGGGTGGCCGCGCTTGCCCTCGAGGCTCTCCATCAGGCCGGTCTCCTCGCCGCAGATGTAGGCGCCCGCACCCTTGTGCATGTGGATCTCGCAGGAGAAGTCCGTGCCGAGCACGTTCTTGCCCACGAGTCCCGCCGCGCGCGCTTCGTCGATCGCGGCCTGCAGGCGCTGGTAGGAGAGGCGGTACTCGCCGCGCACGTAGATGTAGGCCGCCTGCGCGCGCATCGCGTAGCAGGCGATCAGCGCGCCTTCGACGAGACCGTGCGGGTCCTTCTCCATCAGCACGCGGTCCTTGCACGTGCCGGGCTCGCTCTCGTCGGCGTTGATCGCGAGGTAGCGCGGGCGCGGATCCTTGGCCGGGTCGGGCATGAAGGTCCACTTCATGCCGGTCGGGAAGCCGGCGCCGCCGCGGCCGCGCAGCTCCGAGAGCTTCATCTCGTTGATCACTTCGGCGGGCGTCATGGGCTTGTCGCCCTTGAGCACCTTCGCGAGCGCGCTGTAGCCGCCGAGCTGCTTGTAGACGGCCAGCGTGTGCGCGTTCGCGACCTTGCAGCGGTCGAGCAGCCAGGTCTCGAACTTCTTCAACGCACGCCTCCCAGGATCTTCTCGGCCTTCTCGGGCGTCAGGTCCTCGTGGTAGACACCGTCGAGGTCGAACATCGGCGCGTTGGCGCAGGCGCCCTGGCACTCGACCGGCCAGACGGTGAACTTGCCGTCGGCGGAGGTGCCGTAGGGCTTGGCGCCCGTGACCTTGCAGACGTGCTCCAGGAGCTGCGTCGCGCCGCGCAACTCGCAGCTGATGTTGTGGCAGACGCTGACGACGTGCTTGCCGGGCGGCTTGAGCCGGAACATGGGGTAGAAGGAGGCGACGCCGTAGACCTCGACCGGCTCGAGGCCGAAGTAGGCGCCGAGGTCCTCCATCACCTGCGGCGTGATCCAGCCGCCGAGCTCTTCCTGGCAGCGGTGCAGCGCCGGGATCAGGCCCGCGCGCTTCTCGGGGTACTTCTTCACGAGTGCGTCGAACTCGCGCACGAGTTTTTCCGGGAGTGCCATCAGCGGTCGACCTCGCCCATCACGA
>Ga0302299_10000720_pt1 | contig 18904 bp, 15 predicted proteins | sample III_Fen_N3_4_FD_198795 | JGI IMG/M metagenome (GOLD analysis project Ga0302299, IMG submission 198795) | Peat permafrost microbial communities from Stordalen Mire near Abisko, Sweden - III_Fen_N3_4 | ecosystem: Environmental > Terrestrial > Soil > Wetlands > Permafrost | place: Sweden: Abisko... | reverse complement strand
GTCACGATCGTGACGGCCAGCACGGCCACCACGAGCGCGCGCGAGACGTCGGCGACGACCACCGCGCGCTTGCGGTCGACCCGGTCGGCGATGGCACCGGCATAGAGGCCGAGCAGCAGCCAGGGGATGCGTTGCAGCAGCGCCGCCATCGCGACGAGGAGCGCGTTGCTCGTCTGCGAGGCGACCAGCAGCGGACCGGCGGCCAGGGCCATGCCGTCGCCGATGTGCGCCACCCACGCCGAGGAGAGCAGCCAGCGGAAGCCGGCGCCGAGGCGTGCCGGCGCGATGCTCTCGATGACCCCGCTCATGACGGAAGCCGACGCTACGGCCCCCGCCCGACCCAGTCGCGCGGGTTACCCCGGTCCGTTCCAGATGTGATCACATCTGGAGCGGTGGAGCTGTCTCAGACGTGATCACGATGCCGGGGTGTGCGATCAGCCGCCGAGGCCGGCGCCGCTGCCGGTGCCGCTCGCGGAACCGAAGCCACCGAGGTCGCCGAGCGAGCCGAGGCCGCCGAGCAGCTTGTCGAGCAGGCCGCCCGACACCTCGGTCACCGGCTCGGTGGGCTGCTGGACGCCTCCGGTGCCGAAGGTGGCCACGACGGTCGCGTGGGTCTGGCCCTCCGACAGGTCCGACAGCGGCACCGCGACGCGCACGACGCGTCCGTCCTTGGTCCAGACGTCGGCCGTGAGGGTCTTGCCGTCGAGGTCCTTGAGGTCGGCCGAGCTCACCTTGCCGGCCAGCGGGCCGAGCTGGCTGGCCACCGACGACATGGCGGCCTGCGCCACGGGCTTGAGCGGCACGGTCACCTTGTAGTGGTCGCCGTACTGGTCGCTTCCGGCGTCGGTCACGGTGGCGTTCTTCTTCACCGCGTCCTGGATGGCGTTGGTGATCTTCGAGATCTGGTCGGGCGAGATCGACGACGACGACGTCGAACCGGTCGACGACTGCAGCGAGTCGATGAGCTTCTGCAGCGGCGAGCCGGGGCCGATCGCGATGCCGACGGGCTTGCCGTCGGCGAGAGCCTCGAGCGCGGCACCGTCGGCGCCGAGCGTGCCCGCGATCGTGCGCAGCTGCGCGAGGGCCTCGGGCTGCGAGGCGAACAGCGACGGGTCGATGCGCAGCGTGAGGTGGTTCGGCGTCACGATGACGTCGGCTGCCGTGCCGGTCTTCGTCCTCACCTGGATCTGCTGGGTGCCCGAACCCCAGGCGTAGCGCACGCCGGAGAAGCCGCCGGACGGATCGGCGCCCTCCACGGTGAGGACGACGTCGCCCTGCGCTGCCGATGTGGTCGCGGAGAATGCGCGCGCGACCTGGACGTCGGGACGGTGCATCAGCTGCCAGCCGTACGCCGCTCCGCCGGCCACGAGCACGAGGAGCACGGCGAGGCCGGCTGCGATGGCGACACGGCCGCGGCCGCGGCGCGGCTCGGGCTCGGGCTCGACGGCGGGGAGCACGGAGGCGTCGAGGTACGACGGCGGCCCGAGCGGCGGCTCGCCGTACGCCGGAACGGGCGTCGGGGCGGCCGCGTGGGCCGCGACCGGCGGTGCCGGGGGCGGGTACGCCGCGGCCGGGGGCGCCGGCGGAACCGGGCCGCCCACGGGCGGGGGCACGTTCGCGGGCTCGCCGGACGGCGGCGGGTAGGGCACGGACACGGGTTCCCCCCGGGGTCGGGACAGCTGACGTCAGTTCGGTTGTCGGCACCATCGTGCGCCCGCCTGAGCGGTCGTCACGAGCGCGGACGCCGGATCGAGACCTTCCCCCCGTGCTCGGCGTCCGAAACACGGTCGCCACGGGCGTCACCCGGTTGGGACCATCCCGGTATGAAGCTGGTCGCCCCCTCCCGCGAGTACCTCGACGGATTCACCGACGCGCTGCGCCGCGGCTGGTCGCCGAGCACCGAGACCGACGTCTCCGCCGAGCTCCTCGCGGAGGTGGCCGCCGACGCCGACGCGTTCCTCGCCGGCCTCGACGACCGAGACCCTCAGGGGCGCACAGTCACCCTCCCCGACGGCACGACCGTGCCGCGGATCCCCGGCTTCTCCCGGTGGATGTGGGACGGCGAGTTCTGCGGGTCGATCGGCGCGCGCTGGCAGCCCGGCACCACCGACCTGCCGCCCACCTGCCTGGGCCACATCGGATATGGCGTCGTGCCGTGGAAGCAGCGGCGCGGCTATGCGACGGCGGCGCTGGCACAGATGCTCGACGAGCTGCGGCTCGAGACCGACCTTCCGTGGGTGGACATCACCACCGACCCCGACAACACCGGCTCGCAGAAGGTGATCGAGGCCAACGGCGGCGTGCTCGTGGGTCGCTTCGACAAGGGCGCGGTGTACGGCGACGGCGAGTGCCTGAGGTACCGGGCCCAGCTCGACTGACCCCCGCCGCACCCGAGCGGGTGCAGCCAGCGACGCGATGGTGGCGCTGCGTGGATCCAGCGGGGCACGTCACCAACAGTTCACGTCGGACACCCCGACGCTTCATCTCAGTCGGTCCGCGCCCCCGAGACGCGTCCCTACTGTCGAAGCATGGCGAAGCACAGCACCTGGGGTCGGCACGCGGCATCCCTTCCGGGCGTACGACGACTCGCTCGCGCACCGCGCGCAGTCGTGACGGTCGTCGCCTCGGCGCTGGTGGTGAGCCTCGGCCTGGCCGGTGTGGCCGTCGTGGCCTCGGCGTACACCGGGACCGGTGCGGGCGGCGCGCCGTCGTGGGTCCCGGGCGACTCGTCGCGCAAGGGCGCGGTGCTGTTCTACGACGGTGACGGCAACCAGATCTCGCAGGGCACCGACATCAACAACGTCGGCGTCTCCGGGCTGAACACCGGCTGGCTGGCGGTCTCGGGCGGCGCGCTCGGGGCCGGGGCGATCCGCCTCAACGGCTACGTCGCGGCGCCGAGCCCGACCAACGCGATCCCGTCGACGTGGGCCACGAACAACGTCCCGCCGCTGAACTTCCGCTGGGGCACGGCTACCGGCGTGCCCGCCGCGGTCGCGGCCAACCCGGCCTTCCTGCACCTCAACGCCAGCGGCGGGGCCTTCCAGGACCTCGCCTCCGGGCTCGTCCTCTACACGGGCCCCAACGCGGAGTACAAGAACGTCCTCGAGATCCGGCTGCTCGACACGGTCGACGTGAGCAACTACTGGGCCACCGACATCGAGTACAACCCCACCTCGGCGGCCTCCGCCTACGACGGGCTGGCTCCCGGCGCGTGGCGCATCGTCTGGCCGGTGCCGACCCTCGCTGTGGCCACCACGACCACGACGCCGACCGTGGCGCCGGCTGGTGCCACGCACGCGTCCGGCACGAGCCTGACGTTCTCGACGACGGTCGCGGCCGCCTCGGGTTCGATCGCAGGCGGCGGTTCGGTGAAGTTCTTCGATGGCGTGACTCAGCTCGGTGCGACGAAGACGGTCGCGGGCCCGGTCGGGACGTCGCCGGTGGCCGTGAGCTCGGACGCGATCTCGTCGTTGGGAGTCGGGTCGCACTCGATCACCGCGCAGTTCACGCCGTCGGGCTCCGGCTTCACCGGATCTACGTCGGGCGCACTGGCGCAGTCCATCACCGCGGTCAGCGTGGCGACCGCGACGACGACTCCGACGGTGTCGCCGGCGGGTGCCTCGCATGTGCAGGGCACGAGCCTGACGTTCTCGACGACGGTCGCCGCGGCGTCAGGGTCGATCGCAGGTGGCGGGACGGTGTCGTTCTTCGACGGCGTCACCCAGCTGGGTGCGACCAAGAACGTGGCCGGGCCGGTCGGCACGACGCCGGTCGCCGTGAGCTCGGACGCGATCTCGTCGTCGGGGGTCGGGTCGCACTCGATCACCGCGCAGTTCACGCCGTCGGGCTCCGGCTTCACGGGGTCGACGTCCGGCGCCCTGGCCCAGGACATCACCGCACCGTCCGACGTCGCGACGACCACGACGACGCCGACGGTGGCGCCGGCCGGTGCCAGCCACCTGCTCGGCACGAGCCTCACGTTCTCGACGACGGTGGTCCCGGCGTCGGGCTCGATCGCCTCGGGCGGCACGGTGACGTTCTTCGACGGAGGCACGCAGCTCGGCGCCGCGAAGACCGTGTCGGGCCCGGTCGCGGCGGGCTCGCCGGTCTCGGTGAGCTCCGACGCGATCAGCAGCCTCAGCGTGGGGTCGCACTCGATCACCGCGCACTTCGTCCCGGGTAGCACTGGCTTCGCAGCCTCGACGTCGGGCGGGCTCGCGCAGCAGATCACCGCACCGGTCGACGTCGCGACCTCGACCACCACTCCGACGGTGGCGCCGGCGGGGGCCACCCACGTGCAGGGCACGAGCCTCACGTTCTCGACCACGGTCGCGGCGGTCTCGGGGTCGATCGCGGCAGGCGGCACCGTCACGTTCTTCGACGGAGCCACGCAGCTGGGCGCGCCGAAGGGGGTCGCGGGTCCGGTCGGTACGTCGCCGGTGTCGGTGAGCTCGGATGCGATCAGCGGGCTCGGCCTGGGCAGCCACTCGATCACGGCGCACTTCGCACCGGGCGGCACGGGCTTCGCGGCGTCGACCTCGGGCGGCCTCGCCCAGCAGATCACCGCTCCCGTCGACGTCGCGACCACCACGACGACGCCCACTGTGTCGCCCGCGGGCGCCAGCCACGTTCAGGGAGCGAGCCTCGCGTTCACGACCACCGTCGTGCCGGCCTCGGGCACGATCGCCTCGGGCGGCACGGTGACGTTCCTCGACGGCGTCACCCAGCTCGGAGCGGCCAAGCCGGTGGCGGGTCCCATCGCGGCCGGGTCGCCGGTCTCCGTCGACTCGGACGCGATCACGAACCTGGGCGTCGGCAACCACGCGATCACCGCGCACTTCACGCCGGGCGGTACCGGCTTCGCGGCGTCGACCTCGGGCGCGCTGTCGCAGCAGATCACCAGCTCCGGTGGTGCGACGGCGACGTCTCTCGTGGTCGCCACCGGATCGGGGGCGCACGGGGCGTCGGCGGCCGTCGGCGCGGTGCTGACCGCTGGCGCGACCCCGCTGGTCGGTCAGTTCGTCAGTCTCACGCTGAACGGCGCAGAGATCTGCACGGGCGTCACCGACGCCACGGGCATGGCGGTGTGCTCCCTGACACCGCTCGAGGCCGCCGGTGACTACCCGCTCGCTGCGTCGTTCGCCGGCACGGCCGACCTCGCGCCGAGCTCTGGCTCGGGAACGTTCCACGTGACCTCGGCCACCACGAAGGCGACCGTGCTGTCGTTGCACGTCCCGGAGACGCTTCGAGCGGGGCACTGGGCGGCGTTCCGCGTGAGCCTGCGAGTCGCCGACGGCCGCCCGGTCGCCGGCCGCACGGTGGTCGTCACGCTGGGCTCGGGAGCGACCGCGCAGACCTGCGCGGTCACGACCAACCTGCGCGACCGTGGCTGGTGCGTCATCCCCTCGGTGAACCAGCCGGCTGGAAGGACCACGGTGCGGGCGCAGTTCGCGGGCGACTCGGTGTTCGCCGGGTCCGTCGCCTCGTCCACGGTCGTGGTGCGCGACCGCCGCGACGGTGGCTGCCGCAACCGGCAGGACGACGACTGGCAGGACGTCCGCGACTTCGGCGGCGACCGCTGACGTCTGCACCCCTCATGCGACGGGGGTGAACGAGCGACGGCCCCGGACATTCTGGTCCGGGGCCGTCGTCGTACGCGCTGGGGTCAGATGCGCGGGATGTGGATCGCGTGGCCCCACGGCTTGTGGCCGGTGGCGTTGAAGAACGCGAGGCGCGCGGCCTTGAGAGCGTCGTGGTACGCCGTGCGAGCGGCGGTCACGGTGGTCCTGCGCTCGGTCTTGGCGGCGGAGACCGTCGCGTCGGCCGCGAACGCGGCGCGGGCGGTGGCGATCGCGGCCTTGAAGGTGACCTTGTCGCCGTCGCTCTTGCCGCTGGCCAGGTACGTCGCGAGCGCGGCGTTCACGGCGGCGCGGAGCGTGGCACGGGCCGTGGCGGTCTCGCTCTTGAACGTGGTGTTGGCCGACTTGATCACGGCACGGTAGGTCTTCGTCGCGCTGCGCACCGCAGTGCGGAACGCGGCGCGGGCGGTCGCCTCGGCGGCCGTCGTGGTGGCCGTGTCGTACGCCGTGTAGGCGGCGTCGACGGCGGCCTCGAAGACGGTGCGCGCGTTGTCGATGGCGAGGTCGCGCGCGGCGGCGGGGCCGGAGACGGCGCCGTCGTAGGCGGCCCAGGCGGTGACGATCAGCGTCGGGTCGGTGGCGGACTTGATGACCGAGTCACGCTGAGCGCGAGCCGCGATCACCACGGGGTCGTTGCGGTAGGCCTTGCGCGCGGCCTCGACCGCGGCGTGCATCGTGGCGCCGGCCTGCTTGAGGGCGACGCGGAGGGCCTTGCGAGCCGAGCTCTCCGCCGGGTTCTGGGGCGAGTGCCAGCCGTGGCGGCCGGTCTCGGGGCCGGACGTGCGCGTGTGCGCGTCGGCCGGCATCAGCGGCACGGTCATCGCCAGGGCGAGGCCGGTCGCAGTGCCGACGAGGATCCGTCGGGTGGTGGAACGCATGGAGTGACCTCCGGTGTCGGGCGCCCGGCCCTTGGTTGCAGGCCGGGTCGTCTGCTCTCCACACTCGGTTGCGCGGCTCCCTGGCTACAAGCCCGAACGGGTGCACCCGACGACTTCGCGACAGGCCCTTTACGGTTCTTTGACGTTCGTGGGCCGACCGGGTGGCGCCCGTCACGGGCTCCTGTACGTGGCCTGGCAGAAGCCTGGACGAACCCGGCATCGGATACGTTCGAGTGGTGACGAAGCCGGGGGTGCGCGCGTGAGCGACCTCCCCACCGGCCCGATCCCGAAGGTGGGCGCGCGCCGCCACGGACGACGCCGCCCGCTGCGCACGCTGCTCGTCGGAGTGGTGGCAGTGGCCCTCGTGGGCGGCCTCGCGTACGGCGGCGTGCGGCTGCTCGCGAGCACCATCGCGGACAGCGGCACCGACCCCGCTCCGACGTCGTCGGACGTGTCTCCCGACACCGGCCTGCTGCCGGGTGCGCCCACGCCCACGCCGCAGCCGTCGGCCAAGGCGGCGACCGTGACCGGCGTCGGCTACGACGTCTCCTACCCCCAGTGCCGCAGCACGCTGCCCGCGACTGCGGCCTTCGGCATCGTGGGCCTCAACGGTGGTGCCCCGCTGCTGTCGAACCGGTGCTTCGCCGAGCAGGTCGCGTGGGCCCGGCGCACCGGTGCCTACGCGATCTACATCAACACGGCGTACTCGGGGGTGGGTGAGCCGGTCGCCTACGGACGGCGCCTCGCGGAGGACGCCATCAAGCGCGAGCGAGCCGCTGGCGTGTCCGGGATCGGCATGTGGTGGCTCGACGTCGAGCTCACGAACACGTGGAAGGGCACGCAGCGCGAGAACGCCACCGTGATCGCCGCCATGGCCGCGCGCCTGCAGCAGGCGGGCGTCCGGGTGGGGATCTACTCCTCGCCCGACCAGTGGGTCGAGATCGCCGGCGACTACTCGCCGGGGCTGCCGGTGTGGAACGCGATCGGCACCGGCACGGAGGCGCAGGCGCTCGCCTCGTGCGACGAGTCGTTCGCCGGGTCGGCGTCGGCGATCGTGCAGTGGGTCGCCAAGCGCGGCAGCACGGTCATCGACCACAACCTGCTCTGCCCGGCCTACAAGCACCGCGCAGGCGAGATCCTCGTCGTGCACTGACGCTCAGACGACGACGGCCTCGCGCCGCGACGTCTGCGCCCGGCGTGCGAGCCGGCGAGGGTGCCACCACAGCAGGGCAGCGACGAACAGCGGCGGCAGGAACGCGGCGCTCGTGACGTTGCGCAGGGTCAGCGCGCCGGTCGCCAGCACGGCGAGCGTGGCGATCCAGTCGAGCACCTGGATGCCGATCATCGTGTCGATCCAGAGCTGGTGGCGCTGCGGATCGCGGGCTGCAGCCCACATGCCCACGGCGTAGCCGAGGAAGCGCGCGCCCATCATCGCGAACAGCCAGTCGACCCAGCCCGGCTCGGCGACCGGGAGCGCGAGGAGCGTCGGGGCGGTGGTCGGGGCGACCAGGAACAGGACGCCGAAGCCGGCCTGGACGACGGCGATGGTGCGGAGCGTGATGCGGAGCGGCCTCATCGATGGTTCCCTTCGTGAAGTAGGATCACGCAAGAACCTAGGGAGAGGGAGGGATCCGTTGTCAACGAGTGACCTGGTGACCGGCGGGAAACCGTCTCCCACCTGGGCGTTCGCGCCCTGCGACGACGGCAGCTGCCCGGTGACGCGCACGGTGGGCATCCTCGACGGCAAGTGGACGGTGCTCGTCATCCGCGACCTCCTCGGCGGCACGCGCCGCTTCAGCGAGCTGCGACGGTCACTGTCGGGCGTGAGCCCCAAGACCCTCACCGACCGGCTCCGCCACCTCGAGCGGGCCGGCCTCGTGGAGCGCACGGTGTTCGCCGAGGTGCCGCCGCGGGTCGAGTACCGGCTCACCGAGGCGGGTCGCACGCTCGAGCCCGTGCTGTCGGCCATGGCCGACTGGGGGCGCGCGCTGCCCTGAGGGTCGCGCCCCGCCTCGGGGCGGTATATGTTCGGGCGCTGAACGAACTGCATCGGAGGCAGCATGTACAAGAACCGGGACCTCACCGGCACGGTCGTCGCCATCACCGGCGCCACGGCGGGAATCGGCCGCGAGGCCGCGCGCCAGCTGGTGGCCGCCGGCGCCAAGGTCGCCCTCGGTGGCCGGCGCCAGGAGCGCCTCGACGCGCTCGTGGCCGAGCTCGGTTCCGACAATGCGGTGGGCGTCGTGATGGACGTGCGCGTCCCCGCCGACAACGCGCGCCTGATCGACGCTGCGGTGCAGAAGTGGGGCCGGCTCGACTCCGTCGTGCCGAACGCCGGCATCGGCATCTACGGCGGCGTCCTCGACGGCACCGACGAGCAGCTCGCCGAGATGATGGACACGAACTACGCCGGCACGGTCTGGACCGTGCGCGCCGCAGTTCCCGAGCTGCTGCGCACCGGCGACGGCGGCGACGTCGTCATCGTGTCGAGCGTCGCGGGCTTCCGCGGCGGCGAGGACGAGGCGGTCTACACCGGCACCAAGCACGCGCAGGTCGGCTTCGCGGGCTCGCTCGACCGCGAGCTGCGCGAGACGGGCGTGCGCGTCACGCTCATCTGCCCCGCGGGCACCGGCACCGAGTTCGCCGTCGGCTTCGGCCGCGAGGACGACGACCCGCGCTTCGCGCACTGGCTGACGCCCGACGACGTCGCCGCGGCGATCGTCACGACGCTGCAGCAGCCCCGCTCGATGCGCACCGCCATCTGGACCCTCTGGAGCATGGGCCAGCAGTCCTGACCCCCGCCCCAGCGGGCGCAGTCAGAGGTAGTTCTCGAGCAGGTCGAGGCGAAGGTGCTGCGCCGCGAGCAGCGCCTCGAGGCGCTGCACCTGGCCGGTCATGCCGGGCAGGAAGTGCATGAGCACGATGTCGCCGGGGTGCAGCACCGGCTTGCCGAACCAGGTCTGCAGCTGGCCGCTCTTTGGCATCACGGCGTCCCACCCGACCACCGCGTGCATGCCGCACGCCTTGGCCGCCGCCATCACCGCGGCGTTGTGGTCGCCGTACGGGGGGCGCAGCAGCTGGGCACGGCGTCCGAACACCAGCTTGTCGTCCTGCGCCGCCTGGCAGATCTGGCGCCTGCGCTCCGACGCGCTCACGCGCGTGAGCCACGGGTGGGTGAGGGTGTGGTCCTCGATCACCGCGCCCGCTCGCTGGAGGGCCTTGAAGTACGCCGCCCGCTTGCCGCCGGCCATGCTGTTGGTGAGGAACACGGTGAAGCGCAGGTGCTGGCGCTTCGCCAGGGCGAGGAACGCCGGGTCCTGGAACACGCCGTCGTCGATGGTGAGGAACACGACGCGGTCGCGCGTCTTCACGTGCTGCACGTAGGTCGGGATGAACGGCTTCGCCGACGGTGGTGCTGAAGGCGGGACGACCGGCGGTTTCGGAGGTGCGGGCCGCACGCCGGGCGCGGTCGTGCTGCCGGCCGGTGCGGGCGTTCGGGTCGACGCCGCAGCCCCGACGGGGGCGAGCAGCGCGAGGGCGGCCAGGAGCGCGACGAGGGCGCGCGAACGACGCATCACGGTCGAGGGATCGGTTGTCACGAGGCGCTGTCTTGAACGACCGTGGGCGGATCAGACGTAGTTCTCGAGGAGCGCGAACCGCAGGTGCTGCGCGGCCACCGTCTTCTGCAGCGCGGCGAACTGAGCGGCTAGGCCCGGCAGGAAGTGCATGATCACGATGTCGCCGGGCACGAGCTTGCCCTTGCCGTGCACCGTCTGCAGGTTGCCCTTCTCGGGCATCACGGCATTCCACAGCACCACGGCGCGGATGCCGCACTCGTGCGCGGTGGCGAGCACCGACGCGTTGTAGGCGCCGTAAGGCGGGCGCAGCAGCTGCGCGCGCCGTCCGTAGTCGAGGCCGTCGCGCTTGGCCGCGCCGCAGATCTCCTGCCTGCGCGTCGCGTCGTCGACCTTGGTGAGCCGGGGGTGCGAGAGCGTGTGGTCCTCGATCACCGCGCCGGCCGCCTTGAGCTGCTGGAAGTAGGCCAGCCCGGCGGGGGAGTGCGTGACGCGGTTGGTGAGGAAGACGGTCACCGGGATGTGCTGCGCGCGCACGATGGCGAGGAACGCCGGGTCCTGGTAGAGGCCGTCGTCGATGGTGAGGAAGACGACGCGGTCCTTGGTGATCACGCGCGAGTGGAGCGGCGCCTGGATGCCGGTGACGGGCGCGGTCTGCTGCTGCGAGGTGGCGGCCGACGGCTCGGTGCCGCCCAGCGACGTGCTCGTGCTGCTCGACGGCAGGGCACCGGTCTCGGACGAGCCGGGCCGCGACGTGCTCGACGACGCGGAGCCGGACGTGGCGGGCGTGCTCGAGGATCCGGTGGCCGAGGCCGTGTGCGACGCCGACGAGGTGCTCGACGATCCCGCTGCGCCGTTCGGCGGCGACGTCGTCGCGACCGAGCCGCACGCCGTGAGCGAGGCCACGGCGAGCACGCCGGCGGTCGCGCGCAGGAACGGTCGCATCGCTCGAGGGTAACCGTGATGTGGACGATCTCTGAAATTCCGTGCGGACGCCTGGAGCGACCCCTGAGGGTCGCGGCACGAGCGTCGTCAGCGCTTCGCGGCGCCCCGCGTGCCTGCCGGGACCGTGCTCGACGACGCGCGCCGCAGCGTGACGCGTTCGGCGATGTCGCGCTCCGGGTCGACGTCGTGGGTCTGGCGCGGCAGGCCCGGCACGTCGTGCCCGCGGACGTACCACCAGCGGACGCCGACCCAGTACCAGAGCGCGGCGATGAGGAACTCGCCGCCGATGAGCACGAGGTCGGTCGGGCCGGTCGTGGTCGTGCGCAGCCACGCCTGCAGCGTGCTGTCGAACTCCGCGCCGGTGCGCCAGCCGTTGGAGGTCACGATGAGCAGCGTCACGATCGTGAGCGGGATCGACTTCGCCAGCTCGTGGGCGTGCTCGCCGCTCACGTGGGCGAACAGGCGCACCGCCACGACGATGGCGACCGACACCGCGCCGATCTCGGTCGCGGTGAGCGCGTTGTTGGTGAAGAGCAGGATCAGCTCGAGCGCACCCATCCAGAGCGTCATGAGGAACGGGATGCTCACGACGTACTGCCAGAAGTCGCGGCGGCCGGCCCGGAACTGCTCCGGAGCCGTCTCGCGCAGCACGAGGCGCGGCCGCTGCATGGCGTGGTAGGCCAGCACGATCGCAACCATGGCCACGACGAGGATGGCGACGAGCTGGAGCACGTCGCCGGCGTGCACGAACAGCTCGTTCGGGGCGTCGCTGCCGACCGCGGTGGTCACGGGGACAGGCTAGGAAGGGCGCGACTCTCCTCGGCGCAGCCGCGCCGAGGACGGCTCAGGGAGCGGGATCGATCGAGCCGTGCAGCACGTCGTCGGAGTCGACGATCCGGTAGGCGTAGCCCTGCTCGGCGAGGAACCGCTGCCGGTGCGCCGCGAAGTCGGAATCGACGGTGTCGCGTGCGACCACGGCGTAGAAGCGGGCGGTGCGGCCGTCGGCCTTGGGACGCAGGATGCGTCCGAGCCGCTGCGCCTCCTCCTGGCGCGAGCCGAACGACCCCGACACCTGGATCGCGACGCCGGCCTCGGGCAGGTCGATCGAGAAGTTCGCGACCTTCGAGACGACGAGCACGCGCAGGTCGCCCTCGCGGAACTCCTGGAAGAGCCGCTCGCGCTCCTTCACCGGCGTCTCCCCGGTGATGACCGGGGCGTCGAGCCGCTCGCCGAGCTCGTGCAGCTGGTCGAGGTACTGGCCGATCACGAGCACGTGCTCGTCGGCGTGCCGCTCGACGAGCGCCTTGACGACGCGGTACTTGCGGTCGCTCGACGACGCGAGGCGGTAGCGCACCTCGGGCTCGGCGGTCGCGTAGACGAGGCGCTCGCGCTCGTCGAGCGTGACCCGAACCTCGACGCAGTCGGCCGGTGCGATGTAGCCCTGCGACTCGATGTCCTTCCAGGGCGCGTCGTAGCGCTTGGGCCCGATGAGCGAGAAGACGTCGCCCTCGCGGCCGTCCTCGCGCACCAGGGTCGCGGTGAGGCCGAGTCGGCGGCGCGACTGGATGTCGGCCGTGAAGCGGAAGATCGGCGCGGGGAGCAGGTGCACCTCGTCGTAGATGATGAGGCCCCAGTCGCGCGAGTCGAACAGCTCGAGGTGCGAGTAGACGCCCTTCCGCTTGGTCGTCATCACCTGGTACGTCGCGATCGTGACGGGCCGGATGTCCTTGACGGTGCCCGAGTACTCGCCGATCTCGCTCTCGGTCAGCGTGGTGCGCTTGAGCAGCTCGGCCTTCCACTGGCGGGCCGACACCGTGTTGGTGACCAGGATCAGCGTGGTGGCCTGGGCGGTGGCCATCGCGGCAGCACCCACGATCGTCTTGCCGGCGCCGCAGGGCAGCACGACCACGCCGGAGCCTCCGTGCCAGAAGCCCTCGGCCGCCTCGCGCTGGTAGCCGCGCAGCGACCAGCCCTCCTCGCGCAGCGCGATCGCGTGCGCCTCGCCGTCGACGTAGCCGGCGAGGTCCTCGGCCGGCCAGCCGAGCTTGAGCAGCACCTGCTTGAGGTGGCCGCGCTCGCTGGGGTGCACGAGGACGGTGTCGGGGTCGATGCGCGCACCGACGAGCGGCTCGACCTTCTTGCTGCGCAGCACCTCCTCGAGGACGGCGCGGTCGAACGCGTGCAGCACGAGGCCGTGCGCGGGGTCCATCTGCAGCTGGAGGCGGCCGTAGCGGCCCATCGTCTCCGCGACGTCGACGAGCAGCGCGTGCGGCACGGGGTAGCGCGAGTAGCGCAGCAGCACGTCGACGACGCCCTCGGCGTCGTGGCCCGCGGCGCGCGCGTTCCACAGGCCCAGCGGCGTCAGGCGGTAGGTGTGCACGTGCTCGGGGGCGCGCTCGAGCTCTGCGAAGGGGGCGATCGCGTGGCGGCAGTCGGAGGAGTCCGGGTGGTCGATCTCGAGGAGGAGGGTCTTGTCGCTCTGCACGATCAGAGGTCCGTCAGTCACCGACTGAGTCTCCCACCCCCGTCGGTTCCCCGCGTAACTGTCCACAACCACACAGATCCGGCCTCGATCGTGTGGGTTGGGGCAGTTGCACGGGGGAAGTCGCAGGTCAGGTGACGCGGAGGGTGCGGCTGGGGGAGATGGCGTTGAGGTGGTGCGCGTCGGCCGCCACCACCACGCGGTACGCCGGCCGGCCGCGCGGCGGCTTCACCGTGACCGCGAACGTGCTGCGCCGCGTCACCGTCGTGGTGGTGACGGTGACCCAGCGGCCCGAGACGGCGCGCTGCAGCGTGACGGTGAGCCCGCGCGCGGACGGCGTAGCCACGCCGGAGAGCGTGACCGTGCCTCCGGAGCGCAGCGCGGTGCGCGACGCCGCGAGCGTGACCGCGCGGTGCAGGAGCACGGTGCGCACCGGGCTGTCGGGCGCGGGCGACACCGACGGCGACGTCGCCCGGAGGTCGCGCGCGAGGTACTCGCTGTCGTACGACGGAGCCACCCGCAGCTGGGCGCGCCCGGTCGCGTTCGTCGTCGCCGTGCCCACGCGCGTCCACGCGGTGGTGCCGCGCAGCCGCGCGTAGAAGCCGATCGGCGCACCGGGCACCTGCACGCCCGAGGTGTACAGGCGCGCGGTGAGGACGGCGGAGCCCGGGTAGGTGAGCGAGGTGGCCGACGAGGCGAACGACAGCGACGACGTCGCACCCGCGAGCGGCATCACCAGGGTGGTGATCGACTGCGCGGGGAACGTCATCGTGGTGGTGCCCGACACCGGCTGCGCGCTCACGGAGATGTGCGCGAGATCGGCCGGCGAATAGCGGTACGCCTGGGCGGTCGGGGCGAGCGCCGCACCCGCCACCGACACCGCGCTGCTGAGGTCGCTGGCCGTCTTGTTGACGACGACGGCCGTCACGGTGCCGTCGGCGCGGGTCGCGGCGTAGACCGAGAGGCGGCCCTGGTCGGTGCTCGACGCCGCCACCGACGTGGTGCCGAACGCAGCCCCGGCGCCGTCGAGGTTGCGGAACATGCGGAAGGCGAAGGTGCCCGGTGCCGTCGCCGTGTCGGGCGCGCCCCACAGCGCCGCCCAGCGCACGCCCTCGCGCCCGAGGATGCCCAGCACGTCGGCCTGCGCCAGCGCCCCGTTCATCGACTCGAGGCCGCCGAAGTTGTACTCGCCGATCGCGAGGCCGGTGCCGGGGTAGTACTGGTTCACCCATGCCCTCATGCGCGGGATGAGCATGACGTTCTCGTACACGCCGGTCGTGGCGATCCAGCTCTCGTCGGTGTACGTCGGGTCCCACAGCGCGCGCGTCGACCGCAGCCGCAGCGCCTGCGTGGCGGCGTCGCCCGCCGTCGTCAGCGCGATCCCGTCGCCCTGCGGGTAGAAGTGCTCGTCGAGGACGGCGAGCGTGCGGTGCCCGACGTTCACGTCGTGGTCGTGGAACGCCTTGAGGTACGCCGCCCCCAGGTCGATCCCGCCGTTGGCGGTGCGGTCGGCGCCGGCCGTGCAGCTGTCCTGGGGGAAGAAGAAGTAGGCGCACCAGCCCCAGTCGCCCGGGCCGGTGACGATCGCGCTCGGGTCGCCCGCGAGGATCGCGTCGGCGGCGGCCGTGCTCTTCGCGAACAGGCTCGCTCCCGAGACCGCCGCGGGTGAGATGTCGCGGTGCGTGCTGTTCCACAGCGACGGCTCGTTGTCGAGCTGGTAGATCATCGGCGCCGTGCCCGCGGGGGCGTTCGCGGCGAGGTGCGACGCCATGCCGGTGATCTCGGCCGGGCCGAACGCCTTGCTCGTCTGCGACGCAGGCAACGTGACCGCGACGTCCGAGGAACCCTTCTGCCCGTTGCCGCACGCCGGCCACCAGTAGTCCGTGGAGTCCTGCCCGGCGTACGTCGACGTGGGGAACCCGCAGGAGACGCGGTCGTCCTTGGCGACCCAGCCGTTCACCGGCACGGTGACCGCCGAGCGCGCGCCGGATGCCGTCGACGTGGCGACGAACGTGTCGAGCGCGCTCGGGCCTCCGCTGCTGGCCTGGCCGCCGTCCCAGCGCAGGTTCTCGAAGTACCAGTCGAGGCCGGTGTTGTAGTCGTCGGTGCGGTAGTCGTAGCGCGACGTCGAGTTGCCGCCCCAGCGGTCGAGCGGGATGCGCGCGGACGCCGCGAAGGCCGGCGTCGCGAACGAGGCGCCGTACACGTCCGGGCTGATGGCCGTGCCCGGCTGGCCGACGTCGATGGAGAGGGCGGGCCCGGCGCTGGCCACGGCCGGCCCGGCGGCGGCGGCCGGGTGCAGCGCGAAGCCGCCGCCGGCCACGAGGGCGGCCGCGGTGGAGAGCGCCGCGACGCGGCGGGTCCGTGCGCGCATGACACCTCGTTCCTCGGCCCGCCCGCGCGGATCCTTGACGCGCCGCCAGCGTCACCCGGGCTGTTTCACCCGTACGCCGCCCCCGCCGGGCCTGTGCCCCCGAGCAACTGCCCTTGTGGTCGTGATGCGACCCCCGGAGCAACCAGGAGGGCAGTTGCTCGGGGGACTGGGGCGGGGTCCCATGCGCTGCCCTAGGGTGCCAGCGTGGCCGATGAGACCGTGATCGACGACGCCCTCCGCGAGCGCGCGCACGCCGAGTCCGCACGCGCCTCCGCGCGCGCCGGTGTGGAGGTGCGCGAGCTCACCACCACGCGCGAGTTCGATCTGGCGCGCCTGGTGTGGGACACCGCGTGGCCGCAGCCGCAGGGCGGCACGGAGATGACCGCGCACCTCATCCGCGCGCTGCACCACTCCGGCGCCTACGTGAGCGGCGCCTACGTCGGCGACGAGATCGTGGGCGCGTGCCTGGCGTTCGTCGGGCGCGGCCAGGAGCCCGACGGCTCGTGGCACACGCACCTGCACTCCCACGTCGCGGCTGCGATGCCCGGGCGCACCGACCGCGGGCTGGGCACCGCGCTCAAGGTGCACCAGCGCGCGTGGGCGCTCGACCAGGACATCGACCGCATCGAGTGGACCTTCGACCCGCTCGTACGCCGCAACGCGCGGCTCAACCTCATCAAGCTCGGCGGCACGGCGGTGCGCTACTTCATCGACTTCTACGGCGCGATGGAGGACGGCCTCAACGCCGGCGACGAGAGCGACCGCTTCATCCTGCGCTGGGACATCACGTCCGACCGCGTCGCCGAGGCTCTCGGCGGCGGGAGCGAGGTGCCGAGCCGCGCTTCGCTCGTCGCGATGGGCGCGGCGGTCGCGGTCGGCGTCGACGCCGACGGCGCTCCGGTGAGCAACGACGTCGACGGGCCGGTGCGTCTCGTGGCGCTGCCGGAGGACGTCGTCGCGCTGCGGGGGAGCGACCCCGCGCTGGCGAGGCGGTGGCGGCAGGCCGTGCGTGCGGCCGTCGCACCCGTGGTGAGCGGGGGCGGTCGAGCGGTGAGCCTCACCGTCGAGGGTGACTACGTTCTGGAGGTCGGTTCGTGAGGGTCGAGTCCGTCGTCGCGCACGAGGTGGCCCTGCCGCTCGTGCGACCGTTCCGTACGTCGTTCAGCACCGAGCACGAGCGGCACGTGCTGCTGCTCGAGGTCACCACCGACGAGGGCGTGGGCTGGGGCGAGTGCGTGTCGTCGCCCGACCCGCTCTACAGCCACGAGTTCAACGCCGCGGCGCTGCTGGTGCTGCGCGACCACCTCGTGCCGCGCGTGATGGGCAAGGACATCGAGGCCGAGGACGTGCCGGGCCTCATCAAGCCGGTGCGCGGTCACCCGATGGCGCGCGGTGCCCTCGAGATGGGCGTGCTCGACGCCCACCTCAAGAACGCCGGGCAGTCGTGGGGCTCCTACTTCGGCTCGAACCGCGAGTGGGTCGACTGCGGCGTCAGCGTGGGCATCCCCGTCGACGACAGCATCGACACGCTCGTCACCGAGGTGCAGGGCTACCTCGACGCCGGCTACCGGCGCATCAAGCTCAAGATCCAGCCGGGCTGGGACCTCGAGCCCACCCGCGTGATCCGCGAGCTCATCGGCGGCATGCGGCTGCAGGTCGACGCCAACCAGGCCTACTCGCGCGACTCGATCGACCACCTGTGCGCTCTCGACGAGTTCGACCTGCTCCTCATCGAGCAGCCGATCCACGAGGAGGACTACCTCGGCCACAAGCTGCTCGCCGAGCGGATGCAGACGCCGGTCTGCCTCGACGAGTCGGTGCTCTCGCGCGACAACGCCGAGAGCCTCATCGACTACGGCGCCTGCGAGATCGTCAACATCAAGGCCGGTCGCGTCGGCGGCTACATCGAGGCCAAGAAGATCCACGACATGGCGCTCCACCGCGGCATCCCGGTGTGGTGCGGCGGCATGGAGGAGACCGGCCTCGGGCGCGCGGCCAACGTGGCGATCGCGTCGCTGCCGGGCTTCACGCTGCCGGGCGACACGTCGGCGTCGTCGCGCTTCTACAAGCAGGACGTGACCGAGCCCTTCGTCATGGAGGACGGCCGGCTGCGCGTGCCCGACGGCCCCGGCCTCGGCCGCACCCCGATCCCCGACGTCCTCACCGCCCTCACCGTCGCCACCACCCCCCTCTCCTGACCGCTCGTTGCGGAAAGCTCAGAGGGGGAAGGCGTCGGGGTCGGTGGCGAGGCCGTCGAGCGCGGCGGCGAGGGTGCGGGCCACCTGCGCGAGCGCGACCTGCTCGTCGGCGTCGGCGGTGTCGTCGGCGCCCTCCACCCGCACCGCCCACAACGTCGGCACGGCCAGCCGGGCCACCGCCGCGAGCGCGACGTCATCCGGGCCGGACGTCGTGCCCGGGTCGTCGCTGTCGAGGCTGATCTCCTCGAGCCACAGGCCGCGCCCGTCGGGCGCCTCGAGCACCCAGCCCGGCGTCGTCGTCTCAGCGACCGTCAGGCCCGGCAGCTCGCCGGCCAGCGCGTCCACGACCTCGGCGACCGCGGGACGCCGCGCGAGGTAGACCGAGAACGTCGCCTCCGGGTGGTCGGGCTCCGCGAACGTCTCGCCCGGCAGTCGCACGCTGCCCCCGGTGCGCCGCGCGAGCCCGGTCATCGCGGCCACGGCGTAGGCCCCGGCCCCGCTGTCGAGCGTGTCGTCGTCGCCGCGCCCGAGCACCCACCCGAGCACCTCGACGGCGACGTCGATGTCGGTCATGAGCCGGGGGTCGGTCGCGACGGGTCGCGTGCGCTCGCGCACCGGGTCCCACGCCAGCGCGTAGACCCACCCCCCGTCGGGCTCGCCGTCGGCCGCGGGCTGCGGGCCGCTCCAGCGCAGTCCGCCAGGCAGCGGCGTCCCTGCTGCGACGCCGGCCCATGCGCGGAGGTCGCGTTCGAGGTCGTAGGCGCTCACCGTCGAGCTCACGGGCAGCGCGAGCCCCACCTCGTGGTCAGGCCC
>Ga0302299_10000719_pt1 | contig 18910 bp, 30 predicted proteins | sample III_Fen_N3_4_FD_198795 | JGI IMG/M metagenome (GOLD analysis project Ga0302299, IMG submission 198795) | Peat permafrost microbial communities from Stordalen Mire near Abisko, Sweden - III_Fen_N3_4 | ecosystem: Environmental > Terrestrial > Soil > Wetlands > Permafrost | place: Sweden: Abisko... | reverse complement strand
ACTCACTGAGCCGCAGCGTGCCGCCCTGGTCAATGCGATCCCGGGCAGCCGGATCACCTTCAGCCCCGGTCTGGCGTGGATGCCCACAACGATCATCGGCATCGTCGAGGGCCGGGATATGACGATCAGCCACACCGAGTGGTCGATCACCTTCAAGCTCAGCCCGGACGTGTACTCGACGCTGTTCATCCTCGACGACCCGGTTCAGGGAGTACTTGATTCCGGCTTCCTGCTCGCACCCTAGGAGACCTGATGACCTTCGTAGCAGGAACCGTCCTGTCCGCCGCCGCGCTCAATGCGGCGACGAGCTCGGGCAGATGCCACGGGCACCTGAGCGCCAACCCGTCGGCGGCTGTGGCGAACACCCCAACCCGCATGGTCGGGTTCACCGAGGACTACGACACGGTGGCGATGTTCGACGGGGCCAACGGGCTGATCACCGCACCATCTACGGGCGTGATGATGCTCACCTGTGGCCTTGTCGTGAACTCCTTCGGCACCGCATTCCGCCGCTCGCTGGTGATCGAGCGCGGGTCGGGTTCCGCGGGTGCCGGCGTCGAGCTGGTCCGTGACGAACTCGAATCGACCGACCGCGTGGCCCTGCTGGTCGCCAAGGACATCCCGGTCACCGCCGGGGACGTGATCAGCGCCTACGTCAACTTCGAGACGGCGGGCACCATCCAAGGCGCTTCCTACGTCTGCTGGATCTCAGCCCGAATGGTCGGCTAGCTGATGCCTCGACACATGCCCAACAGGTGGCCGGACTGGCTCGTGGGGACGTACTGCCTGGGATCGGCAGTGGTCGGCGTGGCCGGGGTATGGTTCGCCGGCTCACCGTCGATCGTCAACGCGATCGGCGAATGGTGGTCTCAGGCCTACTCGTCACTGGTGATCGTCAGCGGTCTGATCGGGCTGCTCGGGATCATCGTCATCAGGCGACAGGTGACCGTCTGGGCGGTCTACGGTCTCGCCTTCGCCAACATCATCGCCGGTCTGAGCATCCTCGCCGTCGGTGGGTCCTGGCAGACCGGGATCAGGCTCCTGGTGCAGCCGCTGCTGTCCGTCCCCGGCATCATGGGGTGGCGATTCTGGATGGCGTGGCGGTCCCTGCAGCGCAAGGACGACGGCGAATGAGCGAGCAGGTAATCCTCGTCCTGATCGGCACCTTGGGCGGTGGCTTCATCGCCTCCGTGATCGGTGCGATCGTCACCCTCCTCCGTGGCCGTTCCGGCGACAAGCGGACCGACAAGAAGCTCCGGGCCGACATCACCGACCAGGTCACAGACATGGCGTCGGACTGGCTGGACCGGGCGAACATCGAGATCAAGACACTCAGGGCCGAGGTCGACGCACTCAAGCTCGACCGGGAGCGGCTGGCTCAGGCTGAGCGCGAGGTCGAGACCTTGAAGCGCGAGGTCGAGACCCTCAAGCGGGAGTCCGAGAGCGAGCAGAAGCAGCGCGCCAAGATGATCGAACACGTCTCGGCCGTGCATGACTGGATCGAGTCCGGCGCTACGCCGCCGCCGCCCGCCCGTCCCCCGTGGGCTCCTCGCCTGAGCCGCACCATCGCCTGACCCATTCCACCGTCGAACCCCTGAGAGGGGGCACTTTCGCATGCCTGTTTCCGTCGCCAGCAGGTTCGTGATCAACACCAAGGGCCAGTGGCTCCGTGCCGACTTCGCAGCGGCCTACCTCCGTGCCATGGCCGACGGATGCCCCGAGGGTGGCGTCTCCGGCATGGGCGCCGGCCGGACGCAGCAGGATCAGGAGTACCTCCACGACCAGTACCTGCACCACGGTGGGCCGCTGGCCGCCTGGCCCTGGTACACGTCCAACCACATCGGCGGGACCGCGCTGGACATCTCCACCGGCACCCCGGCGCAACGCTGGCTGTCCGTGGGGGGCAGCGTCACCAAGGCCACCCCGGGCGAGAAGATCCGCGCCAACGAGTACGGGCTGATCCGCACCGTCAACGGTTCCCACAACGAGCCGTGGCACTTCGCCTACGACCGTGCCAAGGACAAGCACCGTGCCGCCGACCTCGCTGCCCGACTCAAGGCGTTGGGGTTCGCCAGCACCGCGGCGTTCCAGAAGGCCAAGGGGCTGACGGCTGACGGCGTGGACGGCCCCCTGACGTGGGCTGCGCTGCTCAAGGCCGCCCCCCCGGTGGTGGTCACCCCGCCGCCCGTCGTCATCCCGCCCACCATCCCGGAGGTTCCTGCCGTGACCGACCTCGAGTTGACGACCGTCAACTACAACGCCCAAGCCAAGCGGTTCGGCGGCGGCGACTACAGCAAGGACGCCACCTTCGTCCATTCCCTCGACCCGGCCATCCTGTTCGGCGCGGAGATGGACGAGGACTGCCGGGATGCGATCACCAAGGCCGCAGGGCTCAAGGTGTACCCGGTCAACTACGTGGCGGTCATGTTCGACCCCGACGTGTTCACCTGGGGGCCGAAGATCCCGCTCACGTTCGACGACAAGGGCGTTCAGGCCGCGGTCGCCGTCGAGCTCACAGCCAAGGCGAACGGCGCCAAGGTCGTGGCCTGCTCGGTGCACATCCGACCGAACGCCGGCATCTCCGGCACGGCCGCCCAGAAGCTGGCCGGGAAGAAGCGGGACATCGCCGCCGTCATCAAGCTCCTGGCGAAGTACCCGAACGTGATCGTCGGCGGGGACTGGAACACCTCAGCCGCACGGACGCTGATGCTGGCCGCCGGCTACCGGCAGGTCACGCCCAACGTGCCCACCCACGGCAAAGACAAGCTCGACGCCCAGTACGCCAAGGGCAACCTGTCCGCGCCCAACCCCGGCCGGATCGTCAAGACCCCGGCCAGCGACCACGCCGCCACGGTGGCCGTCGTCATCCTGCCCGCACCCATCACCGTCCCGACCAACTAGGAGGCAACCATGCCCACTCAGACCGCTTACCCGTGGAAGGCCACCCTTCGCACCGTGCTCGGCGTCATCCTCGCCCTCGGCATCGTCGGCCCCCAGCTGCTGGCCATCGTCCAGGAGAAGCTCGGCGGCTACATCCCCGCGGACGTGATGACCTACATCGCGTGGGGCGTCGGGCTGATCGTGGCGATCTCGGCCACCTTCACCCGGGTCATCGCGATCCCGGTCATCAATGCCTGGCTGACCAAGATCGGCCTCGGCGCAGAGCCCAAGAAGTCCGACGCCTAGCAGCTGCTCGGCGCCCCACCTGATCGACGACGCAGGCCAGCCCACATGGCTGGCCTGTTCCGTCATATCCGGTCACTCCGGTGACCACCAGTGCTACTACCGCGACCGGCTGCACGAGTGGGCCAGAGCGACCGACCGACCCTGACCACCGAAAGGACTCATCATGGCTGTTACCGCAAAGGTCTACGGGCCGGCATTGGCCGCGTTCCTGGCCGGCTCCATCAACTGGGGCTCCGACACGATCAAGGTGTCCCTGCACACGAGCGCCTACACGCCCAACCAGGACACCGACCAGTTCTTCACCGCCGCCACGAACGAGGTGACCGGCACCGGCTACACCGCGGGCGGCATCACCCTCGCCAGCAAGACGAGCACCTACACCGCGGGCACCAACACCCAAGCCCTCGACGCGGCCGACGTGACCTGGTCGACCTCCACCATCACCGCCCGGTACGCCGTGGTTCGCAAGGACACCGGTTCCGGCGCCACCTCGCCGCTGATCTGCTACGTCGACTTCGGCGCAGACGTCATCAGCTCGGCGGGCAACTTCACGATCACGTGGGACGCGGCAGGCATCATGACCGCGGTCACCGCGTAGTCCAGACCAGCGAGGAGGGTGGGCGCCCGATGGCGATCGCAATCAAAGTCAGCCGTCGGGTGCTCCCGTCCACCGGTGATGGTTTCGTGGTCGGCACCACCCGGCCTGTCTGGAAGGGCTCGGGCAATGCGGCGAACAACGTCGGCTGCTACCCGGGCGTCTCGCGGACCACGGTCGCGTCCATCACGCAGGTGGCGGGCGCGACCTACTCCGACCTGGACATCACCGGCAAGATCACCGGCACCGTGGCGAACGTCACCCTGCGCAACTGCCGGTTCACCTACTCCTACGCCGGGGACTCCGGTGGCGGGATGCTCGACCTCCAGTCGGGGTCGGCATCGGGCTGGACGATCGACCGCTGCGAGTTCGAGCCGAACACTCCCGGCGATCGGTACAACGGGATCTACGGCAACGACTTCGCCGTGACCCGCTCGGTGATCACCAAGACCGTGGATGCGATCGGGATCTACAACCCGAACGGGTCAGGCGCGAACGTCACGGTGCAGGGCTGCTGGCTCGGCTACCTCGCGTGGTTCAACGACGACGGCTATCCGGCCCGTCCCAACAGCCACTCAGACGGCAGCCACAACGACGGCACCCAGCACGGGACCGGCGTGAACGTGAGCTACGTGGGGAACTTCATCCAGGGCGCGAAGTTCAACGTCGCCAACCCGGCCAACTGCGTCCTGGACTCCGACTGCATCGGCTACTCGCTGGCGACCGGGAACGGCGTCGACGTGCTGGTCGCGGCCCCGGTCAACACCAGCAACAAGGCAGCCGGCATCGCCCAGATGTTCCTCGCGCAGCACTCGGCCTACTACCACGTGGGCAACATCAGCTTCACGGACAACTGGCTGTGGAACCTGGGCAACAACGGGTTCTACGTGAAGAGCAACCGGACGGCCTCGGTCAGTCCCGAGCTCAGCGCGGGGTTCTCGGCGATCACCGACGTGGAGTTCAAGCGGAACACGTTCGGCGGCACGGCCCGGGACTACGGGGGCACCTACAAGTACTATCCGGCCCGGTTCGACACGAACATCACGGTCAACGGCTACACCGGCCGTGGCGTCGCTGCCTACGCCGACCTCGACGGGAACGTGTGGGATGCCGCGGCCGCGGTGGCTGCACCCGGCACGGCGATCTACCTCCGCTACGACGCGCCCGCCTAGCAGCTAGGGAGCCCCATGAAGCGAATCAACTTCGACGCTGCTGCCGACGGCACCACCCTCGCGGCCGGTGCGACGTCGGGCACGCTGGGGGATGTCGGCTCGGTCGCGATTCAGGGTGCGGGCTCGGGCACGATCGCGACAGCCTCGGCGATCCGTGGTGCCCGTGGCCTGCATGTCGTCGGTTCGGCGTCCGGGACCGACTCCTACACCGTGGCGTTGACCGACACCGCCAACGCCTCCGCAGCCTGCCAGGTGTACTTCCGGGTGGACTCGGCACGGTCGCCCGGGACCTCTGCTGCCGTGCTCACCCGGATCCGTAGTGCTGCTGCGAACGCTGCGATCGTCGTGCTCGGCACCACTCGAGTACTGACGGTGCAGAACGCGGCCGGATCCGGGCTGAAGAACTTCAACTCGAACACGGCGCTGGCTGACGACGACTACTACGTCAACCTGCTCACGACCAAGGGCACCGGCACCACCGACGGCACGATCAAGTGCTACCTGTACAAGGCGTCCGACGACACTCTGGTCGACTCCTACACGGCGACCACCGTCAACGCCGGCACGGCCGACATGACGACCGCCCAGTTCGGCAAGCCGGTGCTCGGCGGCACGGTCGACCTCGACATCGACGAGCCGGCGTTCGCGACGGGTGTCACGACCGAGATCGCCAGCGTCCCTCGTGGGGTCACCGTTACCGCGGTCGCTGCCAGCGTCACCGCCTCAGCCGTGGCCCCGGTGGTCACGGGTCTCCGGGCCGGGGCCGTTACCGCGGTAGCGCCCAGCGCCACCCTGGCGGCTCGAGCTCCAGTGGTCACAGCCGTCCGGGCTGCGGCCATCACGGCGATCGCTGCCAGTGTCGCGATCGCCGCCGTAGCCCCGACCGTCGACTACGAGACCACCATCAGCGGTGGCGGTCCGACATCGATCACCCTCGCCGCCGTCGCGCCGTCGGTGTCCGCCGTCGCCCATGCCTCCGTCGCAGCCGTGATGGTGCCCGTCACCGTCTCGGCGCTACCTCCGGGTGTGACTGTCCAGATCGTGGCCTCGATCGCTCCTAGCGCCGTTTCTGTGGCAATGGCGGCCATTCCTCCAGTGGTGTCCGGAGTCGCACACGGCAGCGTGACGGCAGTCCCGGCCGGGATCACCCTCGCAGTGGCCCCACCGTCGTTCTCCGCTGGCCTCTCGGTGAACACGACCGTCGTCTCAGTAGGGGCAACCCTCGCCGCGATCGTGCCCACCATGACGGGCCAGCTGCAGACGGTCATCGCGGCGATCGTCGTCCCGGTCACGGCCTCGGCGCAGCCCCCGGCAGTGATGGGTCAGCAGAACCCGCTGAGCATCTCCGCCGTGGTGATGTCGGCCACCCTCACCGCTCGGGCACCGGTGGTCGCAGTCCAGATCCAGCCGACAGTTCAGGCCGTCGCCGCTGCCGCAACCTTCTGGGCGCTCGCCCCTGCGGTGGCCGGCCAACTCCAGGTCGGCGTCCAGGCGGTCGCGGCCGAGCTCGACCTCGGGATGCCTGCTCCGGTCGTCGCCGTGACGGTCCCCGAGGTCACCCATCCACCCGACCATCGCCACGGCCGCAACCTGCCGTCAGCCTCCCGACTGACGGTCGTCACGGAAGCAGCGACCCTCACCACCACCCGAACGGAGACATGATGGCCCAGATCGAAACCCTGTTCGTCGAGGGCGACACCGCGCCCCACCTGACGGGTACGGTCACCTCCGGCGGCGTCGCGGTCAACCTTGCCGGGGCGACCGTCGTCCTGCGGATGCAGCGCCCCGACAAGACGATGCTGTTGCGTAGCGCCACGGTCACCGATGCGGCCACGGGCGCCTGGGCCTATGCGTGGCAGGCCGGGGAGCTCACGGCTGGCTTGTGGTGGGTGGACGTCGAGACGACGTGGTCGGATGCCTCCCTGCAGACCTCGCCGTCAGACCTCTCGATCGCGTTCAAGGTCCGTGCTCGCCGGTCCGGTGCTGCCGGGTCGGTCGTGGTGCCGCCGATGCTGAACCTCGACCTGTCGAACCTGACGGGGATGGATGCGGCTGTGGCTGCGAAGGTGAGCGACCCGGCCAGCGTCACCAGTTCGGCCCTCTTGTCCACCTATGCCCGTCCGGTTGGTGCCGGCGTGGCCCGGTTCATCACCCGTGCACGGGCAGGGGTATCGCTCAAGATCGTCGGGGTCGGCGATTCCGTCATGGCGGGCGGGGGCGCCACTCTCGGCACCAACGACTTCCTGACCCTGATATCCAGCGAGCTCGGCGCCAGGTTCCCCGCCGCAGCCATCACCCAGTCGAACCGGGGGTTGTCGGGCTCCACGGTCGCCACCATCGTCATCAACGGCTACTTCGCCAACGGCATCACCGATGCGGGGGACCTGTACATCCTCATGTTCGGCAAGAACGACACCGTTGCCGACGCCTACGGGGTGCCCGTCCAGGGCTACCCGCTCGCGCAGGCCAAGCGCGGCCTTGAGGTGATGGTTCGGGAGATCCGACGCCGCGTCCCACAGGCTGACATCATCATCGCCGCCGAGAACCCGAACGCTGCAGCCGACGCCACCGGCAACGCGAACCTCTCCGCGTTCAACACCGCAGCGCGCGACATCGCCGCCGCCTACGGGTGTGAGTTCGTCGACTGCTTCACCGCGTTCACTGCGCTGGGCAACTACTCGACGTACCTGATGGACGCCGTTCACCCGTCCCTCGCCGGGCACCGGCTGATCGCGGACACTCTCCTCGCGTCCATCCCCTCCGCAGCCGTACTCCCCATAGGTGGTGGCGCGCTCGGTCCTGATGGTGGGATCACCGCCGTCGCTGACATCAAGGCCGACGCTGGGTACAACGGGTGGGTTGTGCGCCAAGCGATCGGCTCGGCGCAGAGCGGGGTGTGGGTCAACGCCGGCACGTGGTCAGGGTCCAACCCCTACCAGACCACCACTGCGAACGACTATGCCGAGTTCACCTTCGTCGGCACCGAGTTCGCCCTCCGCACGTCCACCGCGGCCGGTGATGCGCTCGTGGTCGACGTGGCCGTGGACGGGGCCACGACCCAGACGAACCTCAACATGTCCACCGTCCCGTCCGCATTCCAGCCGTTCGTGCTCCTCGCCAAGGGCATGGCTGCAGGCTTCCAGCACAAGGTGCGGGTGACCCTCAAGTCGGGCACGCTCAAGGTGTACCAAGCTGCATGGTTGGCCTCGAATCTGGCACAGGCCAACCCGACTCCGCGCCGACTCAAGGATGGACGGTGGCTCGGATCGTCCGGCTACATCCCGGCCACAACAAACCCTGGGGCGGGCGCCGCGACGGTCACCCCGTTCTACGTCCCGCGCACCCGCACCATGACCGACATCGCGTGCGACATCACGACCCTCGCAGCCGGGTCCACGGTCGAACTCGGGGTCTACGGCTCGGACGAGTTCGACCAGCCGCTCGGCCTGATCTTCTCGGCGGGAACGGTGGACTCATCCACGACCGGATTCAAGTCGCTCTCGCTGGCAATGGATGACCGGGTACTCACCCCCGGCTGGTATTGGCTGGCGACGCTGCCTCTCGGCGGCGCCCCGGTCCTGCGTGGCAACAACGGTGCCGCCGCCGACTTGGTGTCGACGTCGGCTAACACGACCGCAGCGGCACTGAACGGCTACCGCGATACCGGCCTGAGCGCCCTACCCGCGAAGTGGACCGCAACCCTCGCGGTCGGCGTCGCACCCCGGGTGGTCGTGAAGTTCAACTAGGCATCCCTATCGTCCCGGCCAATGGGATACCCGCACGGCAAACGAACAGCGCCCCCCTGCCAACAGCAGGGGGGCGATTTCGTGCGTTCTTGGCTACTCGGTCCAGCTCACGTCCGTGACGACCGCCTTCAGCTTCGCCGACGCCCGCGCCGTACTGATCATTTCCCGGCTGTCGAAGTGCGCGGTCCCGTCATCATCGATCGTGAACGTGTTGATCAGGGACTCGTCGCCGCCCTTGACGGGCCAACTCTGCACGGATCGTCGCGATGACGGGATCGGCCTGCCATTCGGGCTGCACTGCTGAGGTCATGCGTGGAAAGTATCCGCTCTGCGGATAGAAAGCAAGCCCTAGCGGATGGAATCCCCGCCCGGCGACACGCCGACTCGCTAGAGGTTGCTTGACAGATGTTCCGCTGAGCGGATAAACCTTCCGCCATGAGCAACCCACCTAACGCCGCCGCGACTGTCGGTGCCGAGGTCCGGGGACTGTTGGCGAAGCACAAGATCAGCCAGACGGCCGCCGGAACTGAACTCGGATTGTCGCAGGCCGCGATGTCTCGCCGCCTCGCCGGAGAGATCCCCTTCAACGTCGACGAGCTGTCCAAGCTGGCCGACCTGATGGGCGTCCCGCTGGCCATGTTGATGGTCGTGGTCGCATGAACTGGACCGCAGCCACCGTCCTCACGCAGGCCATCGCCTGCCTGCTGCTCCCGCTGATCGTCATCGTCGTGACGGTCGGCATCCGCGAGATGTTGCGGGTGGACCTCTGATGGCCGGCTACAACCCGCAGCCCGGCGATCCGTACGTCACGTCCACTGTCACCGTTGAGCCCAGGTCATGGGGGGTTGATGTCGACGGAGAGGCCATCGGCGCCGTAGTACCGGTCAGCTCGCCCTACGCCCCCACCTACTGGTTGGCCCTGTATGGCCTGCTGAGCAAGAGCATCGGCCGCTTCGACACCAAGGAGGAGGCCGTCGCCGCTGTCCTCGCATACAAGGCTCCCGAGGTCTGCCCCACGTGCCATCAGGTGGTGGCGTGATGGCTGCCGACTACATCGAGGCCAACGACGGTGCCCCCGACTGCCGCACGTGTGGCGACACGGGCAGCGTCAACGGCCACCCCTGCAACCATCGCGACAACGGACGCCGCGAGAGTTCGGCCGCTGCAGTCGTTGGCCGGCACGTGGCCAAGAACTGGGACTACGCGACCGGGCGGTCCGTCTGATGCTGACCATCACCGAGCCCGGCGTCTACGACGACATCAGCCACGACGACTACCACGGCGACCCCATCCCCGGCGGCTCGCTGTCCTCGACCTGGGCGCGCTGGATGGTCGACGACAAGATGTGCCCGGCCAAGGTCCGCTGGCAGATCGACCACCGCGAAGCCCGCGAGGTCACCGAGGCCATGGAGGTCGGGCAGGCCTATCACACGCTGGTGTTCGGCAAGGGTCCCGAGATCATCCCCGTCGACGCACCGGACTGGCGGGGCAAGACCGCTCAGGATGTCCGGAAGGCTGCTCGGGCATTGGACAAGAGCCCGCTGCTCAACAAGACCCTGGCCGGGATCGAGGCCATGGTCGAGGTACTGCGCGCTGACCCGATCGCCTCGCTGATCTTCGGCGACGGAAAGGCTGAGCAGTCGTTCTTCTGGCAGGACCGCCACGACGTCTGGTGCCGCGGACGCGTCGACTGGCTGCCCACTGCTGGCGCTGGCCGGCTCATCGTGCCCGACCTCAAGTCGGCCGAGAGCGCCTCACCCAGCGAGTTCGGCCGGGCGATCATGAACCGCGGCTACGCACAGCAGGCCGACTGGTACCTCCGCGGCCTCCGGGCTGTCGGTGTCGCCGACAAGACCTCAGTGTTCGTGCACATCGTGCAGGAGAAGGACGCGCCCTACATCGTCCAGCCGATCCAGCTCACCGAGGACGACATGGCCGTCGGCCGCATCCTCAACGACCGTGCCCTTGACCGCTACGCCGCGTGCGTCGAGTCCGGCAAGTGGCCCCGCTACGCCGAGGGCTTCGCCCTGGCCCCCATGCCCTTCTGGTACGTCAACCCGATCCTCGAAAGCGAGTAGCTCATGACCGCCGTCGAACCGTTCATGCAGAACCAAACCCCCCGTCCCGTCGTCACCCAGACCACTGCCGTCGAGCAGTCCCGCGCGATCGCCGAAGTGCAGGCCGCGGTCACCGTGGCGCTGCAGTTCCCGCGCGACATGACCCGGGCCTATGCCGAGATGCGCGCGGCTTGCGGTCGTCTCAAGCTGGCGCAGCGCGCCTTCTACTCCGTGCCGAACCGGGGCAATGGGCCCTCCGTCCATCTCGCCCGCGAGCTGGCTCGCATCTGGGGCAACGTGGACTACGGCGTCCGGGAGTTGTCCCGCGACGACGCGGCCGCGATGTCAGAGGTGCAGGCGTTCGCGTGGGACCAGCAGGTCAACGTCCGGTCCTCCCGCACCTTCCAGGCGCCGCACGCCCGCATGAAGGGCCGCAACCGTGAGGTCATTACCGACCTCGACGACATCTACCGCAACAACCAGAACGTGGGCGCAAAGGCCGTCCGGGAGACGATCTTCACCATCCTCCCGGCCGAGTTCGTCGAGGAGGCGCAGAACCTTTGCCGCAAGACGCTTGAGGTGGGCGACGGCATCCCGATCGCTCAGCGGATCGAGATGGCCCTGGCGTCGTTCTCCAGCATCAACATCAGCGTCGAGCGACTGGAGGCCAAGCTCAAGATGAGCCGCGGCCAGTGGGGCGCACAGCAGGTTGCCGACCTGGGTATCTGGTACACGTCCATCACCCGCGACAGCATCGACGCAGCATCACTACTGCCCGAGGTCCTCGTCACGGCCGATGAACTCACGAACTCCCGCCCGAGCGCGACCCCCGCGCCGGCGGTTGAGGACGTCACTGCCGCGCCGGGGGGCGCCGCGGTGACGTCAAGCCCGGTGGGGGAGGTCGGGTCGGAGCAACGTCTACCGATCTCCTCCACCGGTGCATCTGTCGTCAATGGCGTCAAGGCGAACCTGCGGCGCGGTCAGTTGGCCGCGATCGAGGAGGACTTCGCTCGGCTCCTGGGTGCGCCTGTCGATCCCGAGGAGATGCTGTGGTGGTCCGGCCTGATCGTCGCCCATCCGGTGGCAGCGCTCGCCGATCTGGGTACCGAGGACCTGCGCAAGTTGCAGTCCCGGCTCAACCGCCTGCGTGACCGTGAGCAGCTCGAAGCCGAGCTCGGCCTGAAGGGCGGCGAGTGATGGCCCGCGTCGAGTGGAAGCGTCCCCGGTCGCTCGGCGACGCGCACGCCATCGTTGACGGGGACACTCTCACCCTCTGTGGCCAGCTTGCCGAGCAGAGCGCCTATCTGGTGGGTGACGAGTTCGTGCCGCTGATGGCGTGCGTCGACTGCGCAGAGATCATCGCTGAGGCTGCTGCGGCGCTGGAGGTGGCCGACCATGGCTAGCCACCTGCTCTGGTTCCGGCTCCCCAAGGGCCGCGTCTGGCACGTCGCCTGCTCCGGTGCCCTAGTTGCCCTCTGCGGCCAGTCCATCCCGGCTCGCGGTGAGCGACAGCCCAAGCGGCCCCCGTTCGGCGCGAGGCCCTGCCCTGACTGCGACATGGTCGCTGTCGAGGCGGGCATCGCGATCGCCGCTGCTCAGCTTGCTCGCTCGGTGATGGAGACCGGCGTAACCGACCCGGAGTTGGTCACGCTGCCGGACCTCCTCGCCGAGCCTGAGTTCCCCGCCTGCGAGGACTGCGGCCACGTCTTCAACAACCACGACTCGCTCGGGGTCTGCCAGGACGTGGATGAGAACGGGGACGCCTGCGAGTGCGGCGAGTACCTGGTGCTCTGCACCTGCGGTCACCTGTGGGCGCTGCACGATCAGGATGACGGCGACTGCTACTTCGTGTTCGAGGAAGAGCCCAACGGCCGGCAGTGCTCCTGCGTCGAGTTCCGGCCATGACCCCCGTCCCCGGCCCGACGACCTGCCGCCGCTGCCAAGCCACCCTCCGCTTCGTCGAGGTCTCCACCGCCCGCGCAACGTTCCCGGTGGCCTGCAATCCCGTCCCTGACCGCACCGGCAACATCGCCGCCCGCAAGCTCGGCACCCGTTACGCCGGGGGCTACTTCCTCGCCAAGGGGGAGCAGCCCAAGCCGGGGTTCGTCGTGTTCCGCAAGCACACCGATGACTGCCCGCCCGAGGCTCCGAAGCACTCCCGCTCCGAAGCCACCCCGCTGTTCTGACCCGTTCAACCCGTCGAAAGGAACTACCCATCATGTCGAACACTGTCCGCTTAGCAGGAGCCCTCCCAGCAGACGCCGAGACCAACGGCCTCGACGACCTGGCGAAGATCCTCGTCGATGACCCGGACGGCACCACCGTCACCGCGGTCGTGACCTTCGATGTCCGCAAGGTCGAGTACTCCGTCGCTGAGGGTGCGCACATCCCCACCGTGCAGGTTCGCCGCATCGAAGCGTGGGCCACCGAGGACACGCCTCAGGCTGTCCGTGAGGCCATGGTGACCCGGGCTGAGTCCCGCCTGAACCGTGCCCCGCTGCCGTTCGGCGTGCTGGAGGGTGATGGCGGTGAGTGAACACGGTCACGCCTGCACCAGCTGCGGCACCGAGGAGGTGCGCGACAGCGAGAACTTGAACCGGCTAGCCAACGCTATCGAGGATCTGGTCAGCGTCGTCCGCGAGAGCGTACGCATCCCGGTCGTGCTCAACATCACTGGGGAGAAGATCAGCCACGAGCGGGTGGTGAGGATCACTGAGCAGTTGCGCCAGATACTCAGCCCTGCCGCCGCCCGCACTGTCGACCTGACGCCCGAGGCGGTGCCACATGACTGAGACCCTCCTCACCCGCCACGACCTGCAGTGGATGGAGGAAGCGGCCTGCGCCGGCATCGGCGGATTCACCGAAGCCCCGTTCGCCGAGCAGGTCCCCGTCTGCCGTCAGTGCCCCGTCCGCTTCGACTGCCTGGAGTACGGCCTCTCCGACCCCTCCGCCCTGCTGGGGTTCAGCTCCGTCTACGGCGGGCTGTCAGCGGTGCAGTTGTCGCAGATCGCACGTGCTCGGGAGGGCAAGCCTGCGCTGATCACTGAGCGCAAGGACCGGCCCCGTGCCGCCTACAAGCCGAAGCCTGCCCGGGGGCCGGTGGCGCTCACCTGCGATCAGTGCGGCCAGTCCTTCGGTGCCAAGACGAGCCGGGCTATCTACTGCTCCGGACTGTGCCGTCAGCGGGCCAACGTGGCCAGCCTCAAGGCACGGGCGGACGCGGCATGGGTGCAGCACCGGGCGACGGCATGAGCATCCTCGCGATCGACCCCGGCAATGCCGAGTCCGCGTGGGTGCTGATCGACCCGGACACCCTCAAGCCGATCGCTTTCGGCAAGGAGGCCAACGGGTTCCTCCGCACGAAGCTCTGGTGCGAGGAACTCACGATCCCGTACACCCACGTCGAGCACGCCGCTATCGAGATGGTGGCCAGCTACGGCATGGCGGTCGGCGCCGAGGTGTTCGAGACGTGCGTCTGGGTCGGTCGCTTCCTTGAGGCGCTCGACCCCGACACGGCCGACGTGCAGCTGGTGAAGCGGCACCCGATCAAGATGCACCTCTGCCACTCGGCGAAGGCCAGCGACAGCAACATCACCCAAGCCCTGGTCGATCGCTTCGCCTTCGGCCAGCCGAATCACGGCAAGGGCACCAAGGCCGCGCCGGGATGGTTCCACGGCTTCTTCAAGGACATCTGGCAGGCCTACGCGCTCGCCGTCTACCTGGCCGACACGACCTCCAGCTGAGTGCTGCTGGGCGTGGCCGTCAGCTGCTGGGGAAGGCACTGACGGTCGCGCCGAACATCTCTCCACCGTCGAACGAAAGGCATCACATCATGACCAAGCTCACGATCACACCGACCCTCACCACCCGCCAGCAACGCAGGTCCGACCCCTGGGCCGCAGTTGAGGTCATCGACTGCCGATGCGGGAAGCGTCATTACGTCGGCTGGCCCGGATGCCCTCGCTCTAAGGCCTACATCCGTCCCCGGGCGTCCCGTCGCCTGCCCGGGCTGCATGCCCGCTGCACCAAGACCTTCCGCCCGAAGGCGGTCGAGTGATGGCAGGCATCATCGAGAACTACACGACCAAGATCGCGGCCACCAAGACCGCCTCCGAGATTCAGGAGCTGCTCGCCAAGCACGGGGTCGAGCAGATCATGCTCAAGTACTCCGCTGGCCAGCCGACCGGGGTCGCGTTCGTGGCCAAGACCGAGTGGGGTGAGAAGGGCTTCAGCCTCCCCGTCGACGTCGACGCCATGGCGCTGCTGCTGCGGTCGGAGAAGCGCGCCGGGCGCCTGCCGGGCATCAGCGAGGCGATGGCTCAGGACCGGGCCCACGCCGAGCGTGTGGCGTGGCGGGTGATCGCCGAGTGGCTCAGGGCGCAGATGACCCTCATCGCCTCTCAGATGGCCACGCTCGACCAGGTCATGTTGCCCTACCTCGTGCAGGGCGACGGCCGGTCGCTGTACGCCGCCTACCGCGAGCAGGGGCTGCGCGAGATCACGTCAGCCGGTGCGAAGTGAGCGAGTCTGGCCGCAAGTACATCCATACCGAGCGCCGTCGTCCCGAGCCCACCCGCAGGAGCGCCGACGCCGGCACCTGGATCCTGCTCGGCATCGTCGTCGTCCTGCTCGTCCTGGTCATCACCTGGACGACCGACAAGGAGACGCAGAACGGCCTGCTCTGGGCGCTGGCCGTGGCGTCCATCGTCGCTGCCGTCTGGTTGTTCCGGGGGGAGCGATGAAACCCCCGATGCCCTACTTCGGCGGCAAACAGCGAATCGCTGACCGAATCGTTGCGCTGTTCCCAGCCCACCGCCACTACGTCGAGCCGTACGCAGGATCTCTGTCCGTGCTACTCGCCAAGCCACCCTCGAAGCTTGAGACCGTCAACGACCTCGACGGGGACCTGGTGACCTTCTGGCGCGTGCTGAGGGACCGGCCCGAGGACCTCATGCGGGTGTGCGCCCTTACCCCGCACTCGCGCACCGAACAGCAGGAATCGTACGAACTGGTCAACGAGGACCTTGAGCGTGCCCGGCGCGTGTGGGTGCGTCTCAGCCAGGGCCGCAGCAACCAGATGACCCGTACCGGATGGCGGCACTACGTCGACCCGGCAGGAACCTCCATCGGCGTCCCGGGCTACCTCGACGGCTACGTGAATCGCATGGCCGCGGCCGCGGAACGGATGCATCGGGTGTCGCTCGAATGCCGTCCCGCCCTCGACGTGATCGACGCCTACGGCGCATCTGACGAGGCGCTGCTGTACGTCGATCCTCCCTACCTCGGTGAGGTGCGCGGTGGCCGTCACGCCACCAGCTCCTACACGTTCGAGATGAAGGGCGCCGACACACACCGGGAACTACTCGAACGCCTACTCAGTGTCAGCGCCGCGGTGGCGCTTTCTGGCTACGCCCATGAGGTGTACGACGCCGCACTGACGGGCTGGCACCGGACGGAAATCACAGCCTTCACCGGTACCGGGAACCACGTCACACAGTCCAGCGGAAAGCGCGTCGAGGTCGTGTGGACCAACTACGAACCTAATCAGTCGCTACTACCTGCCGAGGTGACCGCATGAACCTCTCCGACGCCCTGCTCATCCTCGCCGCCGCCATCCTGGCGTGGGCCTTCGCCCTCTCTGTTTGGCTCAGGGCATCCCGCTCCCGCGCCACATGGGTCTGCACCCTCTGCGCCGAGGAGTTCGGGGACCGCGTGTTCGCCGAGTGGCACCTGCACATCGCGCACCACAGCTGAGCTTCGCCTCCAAAACAAAGGATTCTCAATAATGAAGATGCGGGGCATTAAGCCGGACTTCTGGACCGATGAGGACGTGGTCGAAGTATCAGCGTTCGCCCGCCTGCTATTCATTGGGTTATGGCAGATGGCGTGCGATAACGGCCACATCAAAGAAAGCCCCCGCCGGATCAAGATGAGCATCCTGCCGGCCGATGACATCGACATCAAGACGCTGATCGGGGAGCTGGTCGACGTCGGCCTGGTCGTGCGCACCGGACGGTGGCTCTGCGTCCCGAAACTGTCGAAACATCAGCGCATCGACCGTCGCTACTTCCTCACGTGCGACTTCGACGGTTGCGCCAAACCCACGGGCGACACCTCCGAAACCCCCGAATTGGACCATGTTGACGCTCACGCCACGACGGGGCCACAGCGTGGCCACGACGGGGCCACGCGTGGCCCCCACGATGAAGGTGAAGGTGAAGGTGAAGGTGAAGGTGAAGAAGAACCCTCTCTTACGTCCCTAGACGCCGCCGCGTCGAAAAAGACGACGCGCGGGACGAGGCTCGCCGCTGACTTCGTTCCGACCCTTGAGAGCCGCAATCTGATGATCGCCGAATGCCCTCAGGTCGACCTCAAGCGAGAGCACGCCAAGTTCGCTGACTACTGGATAGCGCAACCCGGACAAAGGGGAGTCAAGGTGCATTGGGATGCAGTCTGGCGCAACTGGATACGTAAAGCCGCCGACGACCTCGCACGCAGTGGCGCTAATGGTAAAAGCCGCCATCAACAAGAAACAGACGCACTGTTCGACGCCGCCGCCCATCGGCTCGGCGTCACCACTCAACTCTCAATCGAAGGGCAGGCGCAGTGAACACCACGGAAATCCTCCAGATCTGCCGCATGGTCAAGGCGTTCTGCCCCAGCCAGCAGTTCGACCAGTACACCCCCGACGCCTGGACTCTGGTGCTGTCCGACCAGCCGTTCGAGGACGCCAAGCAGGCCATCGTCGATATCGCCAGAGCCCCACTCGACATGGGCAAATCCCGCTACATCGAACCCGGGCACATCATTGGCGTGATCCTCCGCATCCGTGCCCGTCGTCTCGCCGAAGCCGGAACCCCAAGCCCTCCCGCCGGACTGGACGCCGATGAATACCTGCGCTGGCATCGGCAGACCAACCACGCGATCGCCACGGGCACACTCGGCCCGCTTGAGGTCGAGTCAACGCCAGCCGATCCCGAGCGAGTGCGTGCCATCATCGACGAGGCGCTCCCGGGCAGACGAGCCACCGTCACGCCGCTACCCACACCGCAGACCGACGACGACGTTGAAGCCGAGCGAGCCCGTCAGCTAGCCGCCATCGAAGCCGTCCTGCACGAGGCATGACCACCTTCAACCCGACCCCGACCGCCCCGCAGATGGTCGAGTGGCTCGACCTCGCCACCCGCCTCCAGCTCGAGCGCGACCTCGCCGACCTGCCCGCCCTCGCCGAGCTGCTGGAGCGGAACTACTTCCACCTGCTGGCCAAGGGCGACCGTGACCCGAGGGACTCAGCCGTCCGGTACGTCACCCGGTTCGACGCCCTCGACCTGAACGACCGACGCCACAAGCCCGAGCCGAGCATCGACCACGAGCCGAGGTTCGGCGACAAGCTCGACCCGGCCGGACTGGCCGACCTTGCCCGCCGTGCCGGCGCACGACGACTCGGCATCCTGCCCACGCTGGAGTCCTGGGTGATGTCCTTCGAGGCCGACATGCTCGACCGGTCCGTGCCGCACACCGACCCGATCCTCGACGCGACCTCGACCGTGACCACCGCGGCGGGCTGGCTCTCCCGCCACCTCAACTGGATCCTCGGGCAGCAGCAGGTCATCGAGCTGGCCGACGAGGTGCGCGACATCGTCGAGGCGCTCGACTCCCTCGGGGTCAGCCTGCACGGACCGGACCACGCTGCGGTCGGCACGGTCAACGAGCTGGCCGAGTCGACCGGCATCTCGGCGTCCTCGATCTACGCATGGGCAACCAACGGATGGCTGACCGTCGTGAGCGAGAAGCGACCACGGACCTACATGCGCACCGAAGTGCTCGCGCTCTACAAGGCCTACGGTTCGAGGTAAATCGCATTACCTGCCGATCTGACGGCCTCACAGCCCCGACACGCCCAGTTGGATGGGTCGTTGACATCGAGGCCCGCAGATGGCAAATTCCAGCCTGTAGTCACCCGTGTCTCCTCACCCAGGTAGACACGGGTTTTGCACGTCCCGCAGTGGTGTTCGACGGCCCACACGCGGGAAGCCCAGCACCCCCTCGAACCTGAGCCGCGCCAGGCCACAACCACCAACCAGGCCACGGCGCCACCCACCCAGCGTGGGAGTTCAACGAGACCCGGACGCAGGCTCCGGTTCGAGGGGGCGA
>Ga0302299_10000718_pt1 | contig 18912 bp, 11 predicted proteins | sample III_Fen_N3_4_FD_198795 | JGI IMG/M metagenome (GOLD analysis project Ga0302299, IMG submission 198795) | Peat permafrost microbial communities from Stordalen Mire near Abisko, Sweden - III_Fen_N3_4 | ecosystem: Environmental > Terrestrial > Soil > Wetlands > Permafrost | place: Sweden: Abisko... | reverse complement strand
TCTGACGAATGACAACCCACCACCAGACCACAGCGAGAGGCACCCCATGACCACACCACCCCGATCAACAGCGGCCTCGGACGCCGGCACGCCGCGCGAGCGCTCCCGGCGATGGGCCCTCGGCCTCGCGCTCATCGCCAGCGCTGCAGCCTGCGGCGAGCCACCCGCGGAGGCCCCCGCTATTCCGTCGCGATCCGCGCGTCACTCGCCGCGTTCGAGCTCGACCGCCGGGACGATCACGCTGCTCACCGGGGATCGCGTCACGGTCACCGGCACAGGCCAGGCAGCGCGCGTCGAGGTCCAGCCCGGCCCCGGGCGCGAGTCCGTCGGGTTCGACACGACGCAGGACGCCGGGCGGATCATGGTCATCCCGGCTGACATGGTGGCGCTCCTGGCGGCCGGCCGGCTCGATCCGGCGCTGTTCGACGTGACCCGCCTGCTCGGCTACGGCTACGGCGACGACCGGCGCGACGACCTTCCGGTGATCCTGACCGGTCAGAGCGACGTCGTGACAGCGAGCGCCGGGCTCAGCGCGGCGCGCGCGATCGTGAGCCATGCTCTGCCCGCGCTCCACGCGGTGGCCCTGCGCGCCCCGAAGGCAGGTGGCGCCGCCGTGCTCGCTCAGCTGGCCCGCGGTCCGGTGCAGCCGTCGAGCGGGGCGGGGTTGCCGCCGGCGAAGCTCTGGCTCGACCGGCCGCTCAAGCCGCTACTCGATCGCAGCGTGCCCCAGATCGGGGCCCCTGCCGCCTACGCCCGCGGCTTCACCGGCGCCGGCGTCACGGTGGCGGTGCTCGACACCGGCATCGACGATACCCACCCCGACCTCGCCGGGAAGGTGTTCAGCGCGCAGGAGTTCGTCGGCGACGGCCTCGGCACCTCCGACGTGTTCGGCCACGGCACGCACGTCGCGTCGATCATCGCAGGCAGCGGCGCCGCGTCGAACGGGCTGTACCACGGCGTGGCGCCCGACGCGGTGCTGCTCAGCGGCAGGGTGTGCGACGAATTCGACTGCCCGGAGTCGGCGCTCCTGGCTGGCATGGAGTGGGCCGTCATCGAGATGGGCGCGCGGATCGTCAACATGAGCCTCGGCGCACCCGACGATCCGGAGATCGATCCTGTCGAGCAGGCCGTGCAGGACCTGTCTGCTCGGTACGGCGCGCTGTTCGTGATCGCGGCCGGCAACGACGGGCCCGGCGCGGCCACGATCGACTCCCCGGGCAGCGCCGACGCCGCGCTCACGGTCGGCGCGGTCGATCACGATGACGTCCTCGCCTCGTTCTCGAGCGTCGGTCCGCGGTTGGGTGACAGCGGGCTCAAGCCCGAGCTGACCGCGCCGGGCGTCGACATCGTCGCCGCGCGCGCTGCGATCGCAGGCCCTGATCTGGGGGGCACGCCGGTCGGCACCGCCTACCTGCGGCTCTCGGGCACCTCGATGGCCACGCCCCATGTGTCGGGCGCGGCGGCGCTCCTGCGCCAGCAGCACCCCGCCTGGACCGGCGCGCAGCTCAAGGCCGGGCTGATCGCCAGCGCCAGCCCCGCCCCCGAGCTGACCGCGTTCCAGCAAGGCGCCGGCCGGCTCGACGTCGATCGCGCCACCCGACAGCTCATCACCGTGACGCCGGCAGCGGCGAGCTTCGGGGTCGCCCGCTGGCCGCACGACGACGACCGCGTGTCCACACGCACGCTGACGTACCACAACGATGGCGACGCGCCGATCACCCTCACCCTGGCCGGCTCGCTCGCGTTGCCCGACCACCGCGCGGCCGCGCCGGGCACCCTCTCGCTCAGCGCCACCACGCTCAGCGTTGCCGCGCATGACACAGCCACGGTCGACGTCGCGATCGACACGCGCACCGGCGGGCCCGACGGGGACTACTCCGGCACGGTGACCGCTTCCGCCGGCGACCTGCGTGTGGTGACCCCGATCGCGATCGGCCAGGAGGTCGAGTCGTACGACCTGACGCTGTCGGCCCTCGACCTCACCGGCGCGCCGACCAGGTTCGTCGCCTTCGTCACCCAGCCAGGCTCGCCGCTGCCCCAGCTGCTCTTCAGCGCTGCACCGACGCGCCGCCTGCAGCGCGCGCGCTATGCGATCCTGCAGCTCGCCATCGGACCGGACAACGCCCAGATCCTCGTGCCGCGGCTCGAGCTCAGCCACGACACCGCGATCACGCTCGACGCGCGCATCACGCAGCCGATCGACGCCGCCGTCGCGCAGCGCGACCTGACCTTCAACGCGACGGTCGTCACGTTTCTGGATCTCGAGCAAGGCGGCGTGACCATCTCGCGCCGCTCCCGGCTCCGCACCGGGCAGCTGGGGCCGGACGCACCGCCTGGCCAGATCGCCTCCATCGCCAGCCGGCTGGGCTCCCCCACCGGCGCAGCCCAGCCGCCGTCGACGGTGTACGCGATCGCGCACCTCGAGCGCGATCACTTCGTCACCGGATGGCACCAGGCTATCGATCCCGGCCAGCTCGCGACGGTGCACGCCCACCACCTGGGAATCCCCGGCGCGATCTACTCCAAGGGGGCGCTCGCGGTGATGAGCGGCGAGCCGGCGCTCTTCGCGCCGCTCGTGACGACGGACTACGTCGGCCCGTTCGACCGCACCGAGCTGTACTTTGGCGACGGCGTGACATGGTTCAGCGAGCTCGACCACGTCGATCTCGACTCCTCCTTGCTGTTCGAGACCCAGGCTGCGCGCAGCAGCTATCAGCCCGGCCAGCGCTACGTCGAGCGCTGGAACCAGGCGCCGTTCGGTCCCGCGCTGTCGGACGCGACAGGCTTTGCGCCGGCGGCGCGGTTCGGCGACTTGCTGCGGTTCTCGAGCTCGCTGTTCGCTGCCCGTTCGCTGCCGTCGAACAGCGCGAGCTCGGCGACCACGGAGTTTCACACCGCGCTGTTCCGCGATGGCGAGCGCCTCGACGGTTTCGACTTCGATCCCGGCAGCCTCTTCGCGTTCGATGTTCCGGCCGCGCCCGCGACCTACCGGCTCGAGCAGGACGCCACGCGCGGCCCCAGCCCGCTCGACAGTAGCCCGCTGTTCGATCTGTCGACCCACGTCTCCGCCGCCTGGACGTTCACCTCGCAGCACGTCGACGGCACAGCGCCCGCGCTGCTGGCGTTGCCCACGCCGCGGTTCCTGCCTCAGCTCGACGACCAGAACCGCGCGTCCGGTCGCGCGCTGGTGCTGCCGATCGCGATCGAGCGCCCGGCCGGCACCGCCACGCCACGGATCGCGAGCCTCACCGTGGACGCCTCGTTTGACGACGGCGGCAGCTGGGCCCACGTCCCTGCCCTGCGCGTTGGCGACGCGGCCCTCGGCCTGGTCATCCACCCACCCGGCGCGAGCTTCGTGTCGCTACGCGCCACGGTGAGCGACGTCGCAGGCAACCAGGGCACGGTGACGATCGTGCGCGCCTATGCCCTCGCCCGGCGCGCGCGATAGCGGCGGCCTCCGCGGGTTCGGCAGCCGCACGCACGGCGATGCTCAGGTCTTCTGGCAGCCCTGCTCGCTGCACTGCTGGAACCCGGTCGACGGGTAGTAGTAGGCCCAGAAGAAACACATCTCGTTGGTCACCGCGGAGAGGCCCGCCGGGACCACGGCGCCCGAGGTGTTGAACCACTCGCAGTGCAGGCGCAGGCCCTGGCTGCCGTCGAAGCTCAGCGCGGGCTCGAACGCCTTGAGCGGCGGGTGGGCCCAGTCGGTGTTGCGGTACAGCTCGGTCGCTGCGCCGGTCGCGGCAGGCGCCTGCTCGATCGTGGCGAGCGTCCCGAAGTGGTGCTCGTGGGTGGTGAGCGCGAAGATGTGGACGCCGGGCTCGACGAGGTGAAACAGGTCGGCCGCGCCGCGCGCGTGGGGCGCGATCGCGAAGTCCTGCGGCCCCCAGAACAGGAGGTTCGCGGCCACCAGCGCAGCATCGGGCTCGGCGAGGCTGAAGTCGACCGTCCCGCTGCTCAGGATCGCGGCGTCGCCCGGGTTGATGAAGTGCTCCTCGAGCTTGATCCGCTGGTTGGCGTCGACCGGCAGCGCCACGCCGTCGGGATAGACCAGCTCGGCATCGGCGGACTCGGCGATGATCACCGGCGACGCGCCCGCGGTGACATCGGCGAACGGCTCGCACGGCGTCGGCGTCGCGTCGAGCGGCGTCGTGGCAGGCACCCGGTACGCGATCAGGTGGTGGCTGCCCGTCGCGATCACCGAGTGCACGCGGCGCAGCAGCTTGGGCGTGGCGTTGCCGAGCGACAGCGTCACGCACCGCGTGGTCTCCTCGCTCGGAGCGAGCGAGATGCTCGGCATCTCGAGCCGCAAGGTCTGCCCCGCGGCATCGGGCGACGCGTCGGTCGCGGGGGTCGAGGAGCCGCAGGCCGCGGCGAGCGTGAGGCCAGCGACGAGCGATGGCAGGGAGACGAGGCGCGCAGGGAGGGTCATGCGAGGCAGTCTCCGCGGCGCGCGCCACCGTTCACCGCATGCCAGCGCGCGATGCACCCGCGCACGCTCGATGGCAAAGCCGTGCTCCGGTTGAACGGCGGCCGCGCCACCGGGCACGCGCGCATCAGGTCGAGGTCAGCATCGAGGTTCGACGATAGACGTCGCGCTCACGGTGTCGCTCCCGCGCCCGTCAAAGATCACGGCCTCGCTCACGCTCGACCGGGCGGTGCCCCTGGGCGTTGAGAGTGATGGCAGCGAGGCGGCACGTAGCCGTGGACTCCGATGCGGACCTCGCACCGGCTCCACGCGGTGAGCCTCGCCACATGCGACTGCGCAGTCGAGGTTGCCGATAGCGTCAGACGTCTAGGTATCGCTTCGGTCAGGTAGCCCGGCGAGTCGGCGTGTCAGCGCAGCTCGAGGGCGAGGCTGAGGATCTCGTCACCCGGCCGCACCGTCGTGCGGGTCGCGCCGCGCAGCGCGGCCTTGGTCGCGACGACGTCGAGCTCGCCGGTCGGGCAGTCGTGGATGCGGAACTCGCCCTGTCCGTCGGTGCTGGCCTCGCAGGTCGGGCCGGCGCCGGACACCGCCGTCGCGACCACGTGGGCCGCTGCGATCCGGGCGCCGCGCGCGTCGCGAACGGTGCCGCCGACCAGGGCGCCGCGGGCGAGCTCGACGCGGAGGTCGCGGACCGTGGTGACGCCGGGGGCATGGCCGGCCGGGACGTCGACGTCGCGGGTCTGTGCGAGGTAGCCGGGGAGCTTGATGGCGAGCCGCCACCGACCTGGCTTGAGCGGCCCGAGCTTCCAGCGCCCGACCTTGTCGGTCGCTGCCTCGGCGAGCGCGTTGCCAGGCCCCGAGGCGGCGAGCGTGACGCCGGGGATCGGCGCGCCGCTCGATAGATCGAGCAAGGCGCCCTCCACGCTGCCGCCGAGAGCGAGCCGGAGGTGGACGTGGGCGGGGTTGTCGGTCGCCGCGACGACCTCGAGATCCGCCGGTGGATACGCCGGGTGCTCGACGTGGAGCCGGAGGTGACCCGCGGGGAGGCGATCGATCGAGAACGTGCCATCGCCGGCCACCACCGCGTGCCGGCCATCGCTGGGGCCCCCGATGACGTCGAGCTGTGCGCCCGACACCGGGGCGCCGGTGGCGTCCTCGAGGATCCCCGCGACGCTCGCATCGGCGACGACGAGCAAGAGGTCTTCGTGGCGCTCGGCCGGCGTGGCGCCGCGCACCGGCGCGAGCTCGAGCGTCCGGCGGGCCTCGCCGTGGCCGTACGCGGTCGCGTGGAGCTCGACGGTGCCGGTCAGCGGCCCGAGCTTGTACTCGCCGCTGTCGTCGGTGAACGCGTCGAGCGGCGCGCCCTCGGCGTCATGGGCGCCCGCGCCAGTCGGGGTCGCGGTCACCTGGGCGCCGATCACCGGCGCGCCGTGCTGATCGGTGACCTTGCCGAGCACGATCGTGCCCGGGGTGACGATGATGTCGACGCCGGTCACGACCTGGCCGGGCTCGATCGCGACCTGGCGCCCGCGCGCCTCGGCGAAACCCGCGGCCAACGCGAGCACGGTGAGCTTGCCGCGCGGAAGGCCGGTGATCCGGTATCGCCCGTCGGGCCCCGTGGTCCAGATCGCCGCGCGCGCTGGATCGCCCGGCAGCGCCGCGGGCTCGCCGGCGAGGCTGGGATCGACCGCGACCGCGGTCTGCGCGACGTGGGCACCCGGCGGCGGGATCGGCGGGATCGGCCCGACGAGGACGCCGAGCTCGCCGCGCGCGACGAACTCGGGATCGGCGGCGAGCGCGCCGGGCGACGACACCGGCACGGGCGCGGCGGTGCGCCCGCTGAACCGGCGCAGCTTGTCGCGATCGACCTCGCCGGAGATCTCGGTCGGGTTCGTGCCCGCGGTGAGCGCGCGAACCCCGGCGCCGGCGACCGCATGGCCATCGCCGTCGAGCACCCGGCCTTCGATGACGCCGCCGCGGGTCAGCGAGATCTCGGGGATGCCGCGCCCGGCTTCGAGCTCGATGCCGCCCGGGCTCAGGTAACCGGGGACGAACGCGTCGGCGATCCACTTGCCGCTCGGCACGCCCTCGATCCTGAACACGCCGTCGTCGCCGCTGCGCGCGTAGCGCGGCGCCTGGTCGTCGCCAGAAGGCCGCAGCTCGATCGCCGCGCCGAGCCCCGTACCCTCCTCGCGGTCGATCACGCGACCGACGACGATCGAGGCAGCCTCGAGCCGGAGCTCGACCGGCGCGAACGGCCCGGCGCCGAGCCGCGCGACCCGCAACGTGCGCGCCGCCAGCGCGGCCTGCCACGCGAACAGCTGGTAACGGCCCTCCGGCAGGTTGGCGAACCGGAACGCCCCGGTCGCGCTCGTGCGTAGCTCGATCGTCCCACCGATCGCGTCGCCGCGCAGCCCGACCTGCGCGTTCGCGACCGGCTTACCACCGTCGGTGACGGTGCCCTCGATGGCGACCTGGCGCGCGACGACGATCCGGGCCTCGTCGGACGGCACCGGCACGTAGCGCAGCTCTGCAGGCAGGAGGCCCGCGCCGGTCACGCGCACGCGAAACCGGCCCGGCGACAGCCCGGCGAGCACGAACCGGCCATCGCCGCCGGTCACAGGTGCAACCGCGACGACGGCAGCAACGGCACCGGCATCGCCGGCTGCCGCGCTTCCCCCGGCGTCACCAGCCGCCGCTGCGCCGGGGAGCACGGGCGTCGCCGCCGTACGCGGTAGCGGGGCGAGCGCGCGATCCGGCGCGCCACGCTCGGGCTCGGCGCTGACCTCGGCCCCCGCGACCGGCAGACCTGCCCCGTCGACGACGAACCCGGTGAGCCGCACGCCGGGGGCACCAGAGGTCGCCAGCTGTGGCACCTCGGGTGCGCGGATCGCCGCGCCGCCGTCGCGCCGCGGACCAGGCCCACCGACGGGCAGCGCGCGCGGATGGCGAGCGATCGCGAGCACCGCGACGGCCGCAATGGCGACCAGCCCGACCGCGACGGCCAGCCTCGTCCGACTGCGCCGCAGTCCACCGGCCGCGGCTCCGCCGGAACCAGCCGTCGCCTCGCCGGAACCAGCCGTCGCCTCGCCGGAACCAGCCGGGGCCGACCCCGCTTCCGCGGAATCCCCCGCCGCTGCGCTGGAGCCGCCCGAGGCCGACCCCGCTTCCGCGGAATCCCCCGCCGCTGCGCTGGAGCCGCCCGGGGCCGACCCCGCTTCCGCGGAATCCCCCGCCGCTGCGCTGGAGCCGCCCGGGGCCGACCCCGCTTCCGCGGAATCCCCCGCCGCTGCGCTGGAGCCGCCCGGGGCCGACCCCGCTTCCGCGGAATCCCCCGCCGCTTGGTCCGCGCCGGGTTCTGGGTCCGCGGAAGCGCCCGCCGCGTTTTCGGAGCCGCCCGCTGCGGATCCGGGGGCTGACGTCGCGTCTTGCGAGTCGCGCGGTAGCTGGCCAGAGGCCGGCGCCGGCGCGTCCGTCGACTTGTCATCCGGCACGACTTGAAGATAACCAATGTCGCCTTGGTAGGGAGCCGTTCCTGTGAAACGGCACGGCGCCGTGAATTGCCCGGCTCCTGCGGGCAGGGCCCCGGGAAGATCTCACGTTCTCGACTGCCTGGGAGGAGGGCTGCACCAAGACCACAGAGCCCTCAGGTGCAGGGCCGCGCGAGCAACGCGCGGAGGGTGAGTTGCCGGCTCCTGCGGGCAGGGCCCACTGCCAGGGGAGGAGGGCTGCACCGGGACCGGAGAGCCATCAGGTGCAGGGCCGCGCGAGCAACGCGCGGAGGGGTGAATTGCGCGGCTCCGCCGGGCATGAGGGGCGGGCAAGCTGATTGGTCATCACAATTCCTCGACGAGCCGGTCCCGGTCGTGGTCGGTCGGCGTTGACGTGATCGGGTCCGTGATCGTGGCCGTGCACGTGAACTTGAACGACACCCTGATCGTGATCCGACCCGTTGAACCAATGTAGCGTCGGCTCGTCGACGGTAGAGATCACGCTCACGGTATCGTTCACGTGCACGTCAAGGATCACGGTTTCGATCACGATCACGCCCACGTCCACGAAACCGACCCCACTTGTGTGAATGCTGAGGCGGGCAAGCCCCTCTCGATCGACGCGATCCTGGGGTACCCTCGGGGCGTGACGTCTCTGTTCGCGAACCACCGCGAGACCAACCTGGCCTCCACGATCGCGCTGGTCGAGCAGGCGCTCGCCGAGCTCGGGCACTCGCCGGCCGCGTGCCGACTCAACGAGCCCGGCGCCTTGCACGCGTGGCGGGTGATCACCGGTTCGGCGATCACCTACATCACGGTGGTGCATCGCAGCGCCTACCTGCACCTGAGGGTCACCGCGGGTGTCATGACGCTCGACGAACGGGTCGATCGGGCCGCGCTGTTCGGCCACCTGCTCGAGCAGAACGCTGGGCTGTGCGGACTGGCGTTCGCGACCCACGGTGACCGCGTGCTGCTCGTCAGCGAGCGCTCGACGCTCGATCTCGACCAGAGCGAAGTGCTCGACGTCATCGCGCGCATCACGACGTGCGCCGACGAGCACGACGACGTGCTGGTCGCCAGGTTCGGCGGCCGCGCCGGCGGGTGAGCTACTTCAGGTCGCGGCCGCGCGGGCCTTCGTCGAGCCCGAACGAGGTCAGGATGTTCGGACACAGCGTGAGCTCGCCGGCCTCGCGGAGCAGGCGGCCATGCGAATCGATGAGCTTTGCGTCCGACAGCACGACGAACTCGACGGGCCCCGAGGCGGGCTGACACGACGCGAGGTACCCCGTGATGCGTGCGCCGGTGTCGTACTCGACGGTGACGCGATGGCTGATGAGATCGTGCAACTTCGCGTAGTTCGGCATTCCTGGCTCGCTATATCACGGTCAGTTGGCCCAGGGATCTCCGGACGGCGCGATCCGGCGGGGCTCGCGGGGCTCGCGCGGATCTCGTGGCCGTTGCGGGGCCGGCTCGGCTTCCCGGGGTGGTTCGTCCGCGCCCGGTGGCTCGTCGGCACCGTGTGCCTCGTCAGCCGCCGGTGGCTCGCCCGGACCGCGTGGCTCGTGCCGGTCGCGGGGCGCCGCGGGCTCGCGCGAGGCCCCCGACTCTCCCGGTGCCTCCGGCGGCGCTACCGGGCGAGCCTCGAGACGGCCGTCGCGCCCGAGCGTGACCGCGAGCCGCTGGGTGGCGCCGCCCATGAGCGTGATGCGGCACCCGAACGCCGCGCCGCTGCGGCCGATCGGGATCGCGTCGTCACACGCGACCGCGGTCACGCCCTTGCCGGGCAGCATGCCCATGACCTCGTCGGCCATCACGTGACCGTCGGCGATCGTCGGGCGCTGAGCGAAGTACCAGGCGAGGGCCCCGACGCCAGCGATGAACGCGATCGCGGCCAGCGTTCTCATCCGCCGAACATAGCATCCGACGCGCCGCTGCTGCAGCCGGTCACCGGCTGGCGAGCCAGTGATCGATCTCGCGGAGCAGCCCGGCCTTGGACGGCCCGAGCCCCACGAGCAGCTGCCGGGCCTCACGCGCGAGGCCGCGGGCGCGCGCACGGTCGCCGTGAGTCTCGAGGATGCCTTTGGCCAGCACCCACTTCAGGCTGGCGACCTCCTCGGGGTACGCGTCGGGCCCGAGCTGAGCGAGCACGGCCTCTCCCGTGGTGACCACGTCGTGCCAGTAGTGGCCCTGATCCTGGACGATGACGAGCACGACGCCCGCGATGACGGCGCGTGGATCGTGGGCGCGGTCGAGGATCCCGCGCGCCTCACCGACGAGCTTGAGCCCCGCGTCGACGTCATCGCGCGAGCGGCTCTGGCCGAAGTTCAAGAGCAGGATCGCCAGCTCGACCGAGTCATTGCCGGATCGCTCGCGTACCAGGCGGACCCCGCGCTCGAAGTGCGCCACCGCGTCCGCGTGCTTGCCGAGCTCGTCCTGGATCATCGCGATCGAGATGTGGAGACCGGAGATCATCACCAGCTCCTCGGGCCTGGCCTCATCGGTGAGCGCCAGCGCGCGCTCGTACAGCGCGAGCGCGTCCTCCCGCTTACCCTCTGCAAGTGTGACGTCGGCCAGGGTATGCAGCGCATCCGCGATCTGGTGGTGGGTCGCCGGGTAGGCGCGCTGCCGGATCGCGAGCGACCGTTCGGCAGCGGCGCGCGCCCGGGCGAGTTGCCCGCGCCGCAGATCGATCGTGACCTCGATGCCGAGGTAGTCGCTGATCCTGGGATGCTCCGACCCGACGTGTGCGGTGGTCTCGGCGATCGCGGCGGTGAGCATCGGCTCGAGCTCGTTGTAGGCGCCGAGCGACACCAGGGCTTCGATCTGGCACCCGCGGCCCTCGTCATGCAAGTAGGCGCTGTCGACCGTGTCGGCCGCCGCCGCGGCCGCGCGACACGCCGCGGCGCCGTCGCGCCATGCCCCGGACCGCACCAGCCCGCGCGCCAGCGCGAGGTCGACCTCGATCGCGACCAGCCGATCGTGCGTCCGGGCTGCCGTGCCACGCGCGATCGCAGCGAACGCGTCCAGGGCTGCGCGGGCATGCTCGGTCCCGGCGGCCTGGCCGGCGAACGCCCACCCCCGGGCAGCGTCGCGATCGAGCCGCGCCTCCGTGGCGAGCTGGGCGCCCGTGACGAGCTCGGCACGCGCGGGCTCGATCAAGCCGAGCAGCCGCGCGCCGAGCGCGATCCGGGCGCGCGCGCGGGTCGGCGCCCAGCCGAGCCGGTCCGCGGCGGCAACCAGGGGACGCAGCAACGCCTCAGCGCCGCGGTTGTCGCCGCCGGTGGCGACAGCGATCGCGGTCACGATCTCGCGATCGATGCGGGAGACCTCGGGGGCAAGCGCGGCGGGCGGCGCGGCGGCCGCGAGCAACGCGTCGGCGTCCGCGCACTCGCCGAGATCCGGCAGCTCGTCGATCATCGCCTGGGCGTGCTCGACGAACCGCGCGCTCTGGTCCCCGGTCAACAGCGCGACCGTGCTGCGCAGGGCGTCGAGCCGGGCGTCGAGGCACGCGCGCTTCCTGACCACGAGCTCGGGCTGGCCCACGGGCGCAGCAATCCGCTCGGCGACGCACAGATCGCCGGCGAGCTGGGTCCACCGGGTGGCGAATCGATCGAGCCCTGCGCGCGCGCCGCGCGTCGTCGCGGGGTAGCCCGCGCGTGCGAACCGGTCCTCGAGCGACACGCCGGCGGCTGGCGACCAGCCAGTGGCGAGCCGCACCGCCGCGCCGGCCTCGCACGAGGGCGCGGCGCGACGGTCGGCCTGGGTCCACGCATAGGCACCCGCGGTGAGCGCGATCGCCAGGGTCGCGCCCGCGGCGGCGGCGATCGGCGCAGCGCGGAGCCGGGGCGCCGGCGTCAGCTCCTCGATCAGCTCGCGCATCGACGGCCAGCGCACCGCAGGGTCACGGGCGAGCCCGCGCACCAGCGCGTCGATCGCGCGGCGCGGGATCCGGCGGCGCTGGCTGCGCGCCCGGGTCGGCACGTCGAGCGAGCGCGAGCAGATCGCGTAGCCGATCGCGAACGGCGACATCGCGCCGCGATCCTCGCGGATATACGGGTGCTCGCCGAACAGGGCCTCCCACAGCGACACGCAGAACGCGAACTGATCGCTCGCAGGGGTCGCCGGTTGCAGGCCGTGCTGCTCGGGCGCCATGTACGCTGGCGTCCCCATCATCACGGCGCGCGCGTCGATGTCGCCCTGCGGCCGCGCGAGCCCGAAATCGGTGACCGCGACGTGGCCGCGGTGGTCGAGCAGCACGTTGCTCGGCTTGAAGTCGCGGTGGACCAGCCCGGCGTCGTGCGACGCGGCGAGCCCAAGCGCTGCCTGTACGAACCAGCCGAGCGCCTGAGCAGGGCTCGGCCGGCGCTTGATCGCGGTCGCGAGATCCTCGCCGTGGACGAGCTGCATCGCGATGAACACCCGGCCCTCGATCTCGCCGGCGTCGTACACCGACACGACGTGCGGATCGGACAGCCTCGCCAGCGCCTGGGCCTCGCGGACCAGCCGCTCAGCGTCCTCGCCGGTGCTCGTCGGGTGGAGCAGCTTGAGCGCGACCTGGCGATCGAGCTGTTCGTCGTGCGCGGCATACACCACACCCATGCCGCCGCGCCCGAGCTCCTTGATGATCAGGTAGCGCCCGAACCGCGCGCCCTGGTCGAGCGTGTTGCCCTCGCGATCGCGGGGCAGCGTCGCGTCGAGGACCGTGGTCGAGTACTGCGAATCCCTGGTCATGGCGCGTGCGCGCGGTCGCCTGGCGACCCGCCGCGGGCGAGGTGCCCACCCCATTCTAACGTCTGCGCGGCGCTGGTGGCAGGCCGGCGGCGGACATTCCCGGGACCGCGGCACGCGAGCTCGCGCGAACCGATCGCCGAACCACGCGCCCACCTCGACCACCACGATGGCGCCGTCAGCTGGGTTCCTGAACGCCGGCAGCTCGCCATGATCGAGCCCGGACTGCGCATGCCTTGCGCGAATCGACCGGTGCATTGCCAGATCCGGCGATCGCGGATCTGCGCTACACCCGCCTCGTGCCCCGAGACCCTGAAGACCGCGCCAAGCCCAAGGCTCCCCGGCTCCGAAAAGCGCGATTCGCGACCGACGCCGACATCGCGATCAAGGGCGCCTACACGCCGGCCGATGCCCCGCCCGCGCCCGCCACGCCAGCCGGCGAGTTCCCGTACACCCGCGGCGTGCAGGAGACGATGTACCGCGGCCAGCTGTGGACGATGCGGCAGTACGCCGGGTTCGGCACCGCCGCGGAGTCCAACCGGCGCTACAAGTACCTGCTCGCGCAAGGTGGCAAGGGCCTGTCGGTCGCGTTCGATCTGCCGACCCAGATGGGCCGCGACTCGGATCACGCGATGGCGCGCGGCGAGGTCGGCCGGGTCGGCGTCGCGATCGACTCTCTCGAGGACATGCGCGTGCTGTTCGACGGCATCCCGCTCGCCGAGGTGTCGACCTCGATGACGATCAACGCGACCGCCGCGACGCTGCTCGCGCTCTATCAGGCGGTCGGCGAGGAGCAAGGCGCGACCGCGAGCCAGCTGCGCGGCACGATCCAGAACGACATCCTCAAGGAGTACATCGCGCGCGGCACGTACATCTACCCGCCCGCCGGCTCGATGCGCCTCATCACCGACACGTTCCTGTACTGCAGTCGCCACGTGCCGCAGTGGAACACGGTGTCGATCAGCGGCTACCACATCCGCGAGGCCGGCTCGGACGCCGTGCAGGAGGTCGCGTTCACCCTCGCCGACGGCATCGCCTACGTCGAGGCCGCGCTCGCCGCCGGGCTCGACGTCGATGACTTCGCGCCGCGGCTGTCGTTCTTCTTCAATGTCCACAACAACTTCCTCGAGGAGGTCGCGAAGTTCCGCGCCGCGCGCACGCTGTGGGCCGGCGTGATGCGCGATCGGTTCGGCGCGAAGAACCCCAAGAGCTGGATGCTCCGGTTCCACACCCAGACCGCCGGGGTCACGCTGCAGGCCCAGCAACCGCTGGTCAACATCGCGCGCGTGACGCTCCAGGCGCTCGCCGCGGTGATGGGCGGCACGCAGTCGCTGCACACCAACGGCTACGACGAGGCGCTCGGGCTACCGACCGAGGAGGCCGCGCGGATCGCGCTGCGCACCCAGCAGGTCATCGGCCACGAGTCCGGCGTCGCCGACTTCATCGACCCGCTCGGCGGCTCGTGGGCGGTCGAGGCGCTGACCGCCGAGATCGAGCGCCGGGTCGGCGAGTACTTCGCCAAGATCGACGAGCTCGGCGGTATGGTGAAGGCGATCGAGCTCGGCTTCCCGCAGCGCGAGCTCGAGCGTCGCGCGTACGAGCACCAGCGCGCGGTCGAGCGCAAGGACCGCATCGTCGTCGGCGTCAACGAGTTCGTCATCGCCGAGGACACCGCGATCCCGGTCGCGACCGTCGACCCCGCGCTCGAGGCCGATCAGGTCCAGCGCGTCCAGGCGCTGCGCGCCCGGCGCAACGCCGCCGAGCTCACGCGCGCGCTCACCGCGCTCGACGACGCCGCCGCGGGCACCGCGAACCTCGTCGAGCCGATCGTCGGCGCGGTCAAGGCGCTCGCCACGATCGGCGAGATCGCGGACGTCATGCGCAAGCGGTTCGGCGAGTACCACCCCGCGCGCTAGCCCGCGCGATCTGCGCTATCTTCCCCCGGCAGGTATGCAGCTCCGCGCGCTGGTGAACCGCCGCACGCTCGTCGCGCTGGCGGTCGTCGGCGTCTCGTTCCTGCTCGCGCTCGCCTACGCGCGACCGTACGGCGCGAGCAACCAGCAGACCTACCTGATCGATCCGCTGCACCGCGCCCACCCCGAGCTGTTCAACCACGACTGGCTGGTCGCGTCGACCACGGCGTACCACCCGGTGTTCGGCTGGCTCGCGGCGCCGCTGTTCGGCCTCGACCCCACCGGCGTGCGGTCGTTCGCCATCGCGCAGCTCGTCGTGATGACGCTGACCTACGTCGCGCTGTACGGCCTCATCGCGGCGCTGGTCACCCGCGGACGGCTCGCGGTGTTTCTCGCGCTCGCCGGGCTGCTCGCGCTCGGCGGCGGCCGGACGCTGGCCGGCACCTACCTGTTCGCCGGCTACCTCCAGCCTTCGTCACTCGCGACGCTCCTGTGGCTGATCGCGCTGCGCGCCTGGGTGCGCGACCGACCGCTCGCCGCGGGCGTGTGGCTCGGGCTCGGCGGTGCCTGCCACGTCAACTTCCTCGTGCTCGGCCTCGGGCTGTTCGGGCTACTCGAGCTGATGTCGGTCCGGCTCCACCTGCGCGAGCTCTCGCTCCGCCGGGTCGCCGCCGTGCTCGGCCCCTCGCTCGTCGTCCTGGCGGCGTTCGCCCCTACCCTGCTCGCCGGCGGCCACGCGCACGATCCCGCGACCGCGCTGCGCTTGCTCATGGAGTTCTGCGCGCCGGGCCACTACGCACCGTCGCGGATCCGCCACGGCCAGCCGCCGCTGATCGCGTGGCTCGTCGTCGCGTGGGGTGTGTTGCCGGTCGCGCGCGCGGCCGGCGGAGCGGCCATCGATCGGATGTGGCGGTTCGCCGTCGCCGCGACGGTGGTGTGCGTGGCCGCGACGCTGCTGGTCTCGATCCCGCCGCTGTTGCGCCTGACCCAGCTGTTCGTGTGGCGGATCGCGCCGTTCGCGCAGCTCGCGAGCCAGCTGATCGTGATCGCGGCGGTGCTCGCACCGGGCGAGGCGCCCCTCGCGGTGCCCGGCGTGCGGCGCCGCGCGATCGCGGTGGTCGGCGGCGGGCTGGTGCTGATCGTCGAGGCGGTGCGGCTCAACGCCGAGCTCGAGCCGGTCGTCGGGCTCGGCCTGCTCGTCGCGATCGGCCTGGTCGCGCTGTGGCGCCGCGGCCGGGTGACGGCGCTGGTCCTCGCGGTGGCGATGATCGGCGCCGCGCTCGGCAGCCAGTGGTCGTGGCTGATCGAGCCCCCGGCGTTCGAGCCGCAGTGCGGCGGCAGCGACTGCGAGCTGCTGCGCAAGATCTCGCTCGAGACCCCGGTCGACTCGGTGTTCCTCGTGCCGCCGTACATGAACTGGTTCCGGCTGTTCGGGCGCCGCGGGATCGTGGCCGATACCAAGTCGCCGCCGCTCTACCCCGACGAGCTCGTCGCCTGGTACCGCCGGCTGTGCGCGATCGTCGGTGCACCCGAGGTCGCCCGGCACGAGCAGGTCGAGGCGATGTGGGACACGCTGAGCGCCGACCAGCTGCTCGCCGCGGCGCACCAGTTCGACGTCGACTACATCTTCCTCTACAAGCAGCTGTCGCGCGCGCGGCTCCCGCTGCCGATCGCGTACGAGACCGCCGATCACCTCGTGTACCGCGTACGCTGAGCGGCGACGCGCGGCTACGTTCCGCGCGGGGCGTTGCCCGCGGGCTTCTTCACGTGCCAGCGCGGCCGGCGCCCTCTGCCGCACACCGGCGACCCGGCGTGGCCGTGGCCGCCCGCGGCCAGGCAGCGCACGTGATCGAACTGCATGTCGATGTCCTGGGCGCGGCGCGGCGGACTGCCGTTGCTGACCAGGCCCTCATCGTCGATCCGCCAGTACTGCGCCGGGTCATCGGCACACGCGGCGAGCGCGAGCGGCTCGTCGTTGTAGACCGCCGTGGTGGCGCACAGCGTGCCGGCGTGAAGGCGCTGATCGTCTCCCAGCTGGAGCGCGGCGCTCGAGCCGCAGTCGGCCAGCCCGAGACCGCCGTCGCCGGACACGGCGAGGCACGCGCCCGCCACCTCCGCGCTCGCGAGCTGTCCGCTGGCGGTGCCCCGCGACACCGTGGAGTACTGCCGGCGCAGCCAGGTCTCGTGCGAGTCGTCGAGCGTCGCGCACTCCTGCCCGCACGGCGCACAGCCGCGATAGCACGCCTCGAAGTAGCCCATCATCGGCTTGGCCAGCGCGTAGTCCGCGTCGCTCAGGGTCGCCGGCTCGTCGGTGACGCTGTAGCCGCGGTGCGAGACGATCGTGCCGGCGTACCTCGCGCTGGCCGCGCCCCACAGCGCGAAGCTCGCCACCATCAGGTGGCCCGGGTGGTCGTCGCCGTGGGTCGCCGACAGATCGAGCGTGTGGAGCACGCCAGGCGCGCTCGCGGTGATGATCTCCGCGAGCTCGTCGATGACGACGTTCATGGTGACGCGGCCCCCGAACGGCCCGAGCAGGGGCAGCGAAGGCGCGATGCCCTGGACCAGGTGGACCAGGCTGGCCTCGCGCTCGTCGTAGCGACCGCCGTCGGGGATGTCGAGCCCGATCATCGACACCGGGCGGTCGCGCAACCGGCAGTGGTGGGCCGGCCGGTGCGCCACGGTGATGTAGCCGCACTCCCAGTCGGAGGAGCCCGCGGCGTGCTCGTAGGCCGTCATCGTCGCGGCGAAGGTGTGCGCAGCGCCAGCCGCGCCGTGCACCGGATCGCCGGACAGCACGTAGACCGTGGTCACCGAGCCGCGGGCGAGCGCGGTGGCGAGCTCGGGCTGCATGAACAGCATGTCGTCGTCGAGGTGGGCGACGATCGCCAGCAGGTCGGCCTGCGCGAGCGGCGGCCCGAGCCCGGGCAGGTCGTCGCCGAGCGCGCAGCCCGCCAGCACGGCCAGCGCGAGCAGCCCTCGCGGCTCACGCATCGTGGGCGCAGGCCCTCGGGAGGCTCGGTTCGCTCACAGCCCGGCGTGACCCTTGATGCGTACGACCGCGTCGAGCTTGCCCGACGGTACCGGCTGCCCCGAGGTCACGAGCAGCGACGACCCGATCAGCACGTTGAACGGGGTCTTGAACGTGCTCATGATGTTGACCAGCTCGTTCTTGCCGGCGGCGGTGAACTGGATGTCCGTCGAGCTGACCGTCTGCCCGGCTGCGATCGACGGGATCGTGCCGATCGCCTTGGCGAGCGGATCGGTCGACTTCACGACCGACATCGGCGCGACGTAGATCGTGAGCGGCGGCGTGGCGACGTTGAGGCTGTTGTTGGTGACCTCGTACTTCACGCTGTCGATGGCGACCTTGATCACCGGCTGATCGTTGATGGTCTTCAGCTCCGGCTGCTCCATGACGAGGTTCACCGGCTGCGACAGGCTGACGTCGAGCGACAGATCGCAGGTGTTCTTGGTGGCGTTGCACGAGCCCGAGCACCCGGTCGAGCATGCCGCGGTGACCGCGGAGTTGCAGATCGTCGGCGCCGCGCCGCACTGCTGCTTCAGGTAGAGATCCGCCTTGGTGGAGTCGACCTGCCAGCCGGCGGTGTCGATCGTGAATTTCTTTTCGGGCAGCGTGAGATCGAAGTTCGTGACGTCGGAGTTGATCAGGCCGCAGCCGGCTCCGGAAAGGATGGCAAACAACCCGGACGCGACCCCGATCCCCAGGCGCAAGCTAAGGTGATTCATAAGGACCTCGAGAGAACCGATAGAAGCCGCAGTCTAGCACCCGGCTGACCCTCGGAGGCAGAAACCGCCGAGGCCGTGACCCGAGTTACAATGGGCGCGACGTCGTGCATGGACCTGCACAATCATCGTGGCCGTCGCCCTACAGCGCCGCGACCAGGTCCTCCGCGACCGTCCACGGATCGGTGCGGCGTTCGACCACCGCCGCGGTGAGCTCGCCGAGGCCGCCGCGGGCCTCGAGCGCGCGCGTCGCGCGATCGGCGAGCAGCGCGCGGACCAGCTCGGAGAGGTGGGCCCCGGCCCGCCGCCGCGCGCGCTCCCCAGCCTCGGGTCCGCTCCACACACGCCCGCGGTGCGCCTCGATGGCGGCCGCGAGCTCGGCGATCCCGGAGCCCTCGGCGGTGCCGCGCACCGCGATCGTGCGCACGATCTCGACCGCCTTGCGCTCGCCGGTCGCGCGCAGATCGAGCATGTGGAGGAGGTCGCGCTCGGTGCGATCGGCGCCCTCGCGATCCGCCTTGTTGACCACGAGCACGTCGGCGACCTCGAGCAGACCCGACTTGATCGCCTGGATGTCGTCACCCAGGCCAGGCACGGTGACCACGAC
>Ga0302299_10000717_pt1 | contig 18916 bp, 17 predicted proteins | sample III_Fen_N3_4_FD_198795 | JGI IMG/M metagenome (GOLD analysis project Ga0302299, IMG submission 198795) | Peat permafrost microbial communities from Stordalen Mire near Abisko, Sweden - III_Fen_N3_4 | ecosystem: Environmental > Terrestrial > Soil > Wetlands > Permafrost | place: Sweden: Abisko... | reverse complement strand
CGGCGGCAGCGCCGACTCTGCCTCGCGGGCTCGGGGCTCCGCGAGCCACGCCGCCGCCCGGGCCGCGAGGCTGCGGTAGTCCTCCTCGCCCACGCGCGCCAGGCAGGGCGCGGCACAGGAGCGCACTTGCGCGTGGAGACAAGCCAGGCCGAGCGGCAGCACGGGATCGGGCTCGAAGTCGTGATCGCACGGACGCAGCGGGAACTGCCGGTGCACGGCGTCCCGCGCCTTGTCGGCCGCGCGCCGATCGCGGAACGGGCCGAACGCGGACGCCGGGTCCAGATCCGCGCCGCGCACCGTCACGCGCGGGAAGCGGGCCGAGAGGTCGAGCTGCAGGAAGAAGGGCCTCCTGAGGTCACGCCGGGCCGAGGGCGGAACGAGCGGCGCCATCAGCCGCTCGAACGCGAGCCGCTGGCGGAACCCCCCGTCCGTCTCGAGGTAGCCCAGCGCCGTCGCGAGCCCGGCGAGGTTCGTCTTCGGCCTGCGCCCGGCGAGCGGCGGCCTGCCGAGGCCGAGGTGCGAGGCCGCCCAGCGCCGCAGGTTCGAGGCCATCCCGAGCACCAGGCTGCGTCCCTCGGGACCGAGGATCTGCCCGACGCCGGCGGCGGCGGGCAGGGCGCGCACCGCCTCCGCGGCGTCGCCCGCGAGCGGGGCGAATGCGAGCGCGACAACGGGCACGGAGGACGCCTACGCTTCCTTCACCTGGTCGTGCATCGTCACCAGCTTCGTGATCTCGTAGGTCTTCGAGCCCGAGGGCACGCGCACCTCGACGGTGTCGCCCACTTCGTGCCCGAGCAGCGTCTTGCCGATCGGCGAGGAGGGCGAGATGCGGCCGATCGTCGGGTCCGCATCCTCGGGCACCACGATCTCGAAGACGACCTGCTCGCCGGTCCCCTCCTGGATCACGCTGACCACGGAGCCGAGGCCCACCTTGCCGCGCGGGATGCGGTCGAGGTTGACCATGTTGAGCGCGGCCAGCCGCCGGTGCAGCTGCGCGACACGCGCCTGCAGGTAGCTCTGCCGCTCCTTCGCGGTCTTGTACTCGGCGTTCTCGCGCAGGTCCCCGTGCTCGCGCGCCTTCAGGATCTCCTTCGGCAGCTGCACCTTCAGCTCGTGGTCGAGCTGGGTGATCTCGTCCTGCAGCCTCTTCTTGATATCGATCATGCGTTTCGCCGGGTCAAGACGCCTGTCGTACGGGGGAACCGGCCGGAACCGGCCGTAAACCCGGTGATACTATCACGCCGCTCCGCCCATGGCCGCCGACGAGACCCTGCGCAGCCGCGCAAACCCGCTCTACAAGCGCCTGCATGCGCTGCGCCAGCGCGCCGCCGCGGACGGCGAGCTGTGCCTCGTCGAGGGACCGAAGCTGGTGCTCGAGGCGATCGCCGCCGGCGTCGTGCTGGTAGAGGCGGCCTTCGCACCGCGGGCGCGCGCCACGGAGCCGGGCCGGGCCGCGCTCGCGGCGCTGGCCGCCCAGGGCGTGCCGGCGCGGTCGATGAGCGCGGAGCTCGTCGCCTCGCTGTCGGAGGCCGAGACCTCGCAGGGCCTCGTCGCACTCGGCCGGCGCCCGGTGTTCGAGGAGGCGGCGATCCTGCGCGGCACGGCGCTGGTGCTGGTGGCCGACGCCGTCCAGAACCCCGGCAACCTGGGCGGCCTGCTGCGCACGGCCGAGGCGGCGGGGGCGACCGGCGCCTACCTGACCGGCGCCTGCGCCGACCCGCTGAGCTGGAAGGCCTTGCGCGGCTCGATGGGCAGCGCCTTTCGCCTGCCCCACGCACGCGGGCTCGCGCTCGACGCTGTCGTCGAGCGCCTGCTCGCGCGCGGCATCGCCGTGCTCGCGACCGCAGCCGACGGCGAGCGGCGCTACGACGAGGTCGACCTGAGCGGGCCGTCGGCGATCCTCGTCGGCGCCGAAAGCGCGGGCCTGCCGGCGGCGGTCCGGGCGCGCGCGACCGCGAGCCTGCGCGTCCCGCTGGCGCCGCCCGTCGAGAGCCTGAACGTGGGGGTGGCCGCGGCGCTCGTGCTCTACGAGGCGGCGCGACAGCGCGGGTTCGCGCCGCGCGGGCGCGAGCGGTAGCCTGTAGCCATGGCACGACCGCGCGACGAGTCGTCCGGCTCGCTGTTCGGCGAGGACTCGCGAGCCGCACCCGCGTCCCGCGCGCTCGACGAGCCGCGGCCGGACGCGCCCCTGGCGGACCGCGTGCGCCCGCGCAACCTCGACGAGATCCTCGGGCAGGACGAGGTGCTGGGCCCGGGCCGCCCGCTACGCAGGGCGATCGAGCAGGACCAGCTGCGTTCGCTCGTGCTGTGGGGCCCGCCCGGCTCGGGCAAGACGACACTCGCCTTCGTGATCCGCCGCCTGACGCGCGCCCACTTCGAGGCGATGAGCGCGGTGCTCTCCGGGGTCAAGGAGCTGCGCGAGGCGCTGCGGGCCGCCGAGCAGCGGCGCCGGCGCGAGGGCCGGCGCACGATCGTGTTCATCGACGAGATCCACCGCTTCAACAAGGCGCAGCAGGACGCTCTGCTCGCGCACGTCGAGTCGGGCGACATCGTGCTGATCGGCGCCACCACCGAGAACCCCTCGTTCGAGGTGAATGCGGCACTGCTCTCGCGCTCGCGCGTCGTGGTGCTGAAGCCGCTCGGCGCGGACGATCTGCTGGTCGTGCTGCGCCTGGCCCTCGCCGACCGCGAGCGTGGGCTGGGGGCGCTGGAGGCCCACGTGGACGAGGAGGCGCTCGCGTTCCTGGCCGAGGCCTCGGACGGCGACGCGCGCACCGCGCTCAACGTGCTCGAGCTGGCGGTCACCACGGTGACCCCGGGACCCGAGCAGCGCCGGCAGGTGGACCTAGGCGCCCTGCGCGAGGCCTTCGCGCGCAAGGCGCTTCTCTACGACCGCGCCGGCGAGGAGCACTACAACGTCATCTCGGCGCTGCACAAGTCGATCCGCAACTCCGACGCGGACGCTGCGCTCTACTGGCTCGCGCGCATGCTGGAGGCCGGCGAGGACCCGCTGTTCGTCGCGCGCCGCCTGGTGCGCTTCGCTTCCGAGGACGTGGGCCTGGCCGACCCGCAGGCCCTGGTCGTCGCGATGGCGGCCCAGCAGGCGGTGCACTTCATCGGCCTGCCCGAGGGCGCGCTGGCGCTGGCCGAGCTGGTCGTCTACCTCGCCGCCGCGCCGCGCAGCAACGCGCTCTACGTCGGCTACGGCGAAGCGGCCAGGGACGCGCTGGAGACGCGGGCGGAGCCGGTGCCGCTGTGGATCCGCAACGCCCCGACCGGCCTGATGAGGGACCTCGGCTACGCGAAGGGCTACCGCTACGCGCACGACGAGCCCGAGGGCGTCGCCGGCATGGACTGCCTGCCGGAGGCGCTCGCCGGCCGGCGCTACTACCGGCCGACGGACCGCGGCCGCGAAGGGCCGCTCGCACAGCGGCTCGAGGCCGCCCGCCTCATACGGGAGCGGAAGCAGGCCGGGCCGAACCGAGGTTGAAGGTGTCGAGCGCCGCCGGTCGGCCGAGCAGGTAGCCCTGCCCGTAGTGGATGCCGAGCTCGACGCAGGCCTGTTGCTCGCCTGGCCGCTCGATGCCCTCGGCGATGATCTTCGAGTCCATCTTGTCGGCGAAGGTCTTGAGCGCGCGCGCCATCTCGCTCTTGACGTGGCTCAGGTCGATGTCGCGTACCAGCTGCATGTCGAACTTCAGGTAGCGCGGGTTGAGGTGCGCGATCTTCTCCAGGCCAGAGTAGCCGGCCCCGATGTCGTCGACCGCGATCGAGAAGCCCATCTGCGTGAAGTTCTGCAGCGCCTCGACGAACAGCGTGTAGTTCTCGATCGCGTACTGCTCGCTGACCTCGAGCACGATGCGCTCGGGCGAGAGACCGAACTCGTCGAGCAACCGGATCAGGCTGGCGCCCTGGAAGTCGGGGTCGTACATCGACGCCGGCACCACGTTGACGAACAGGCGGTGCGGGGCCGGCAGCTCGCGCGCGGTGCGCAGCGCGCGACGCCGGCAGTGGCGGTCCAGCTCGAACACGAGGTCCGTCTGCGCGGCGGCGTCGAACAGGTTGACCGGGCTGTGTTGCGTGGTGCCGGTCGGGCCCCGTGAGAGGGCCTCGAAGCCGAGCGTGCCGCCGTTCTGCAGGTCGACCACCGGCTGGAACACGGTCGTCACCTGGTTCCCGAGCAACACGTCCTGCAGCCGGCAACGCGTCTGGAAGTCAGCCTGCATCCGCTGGATGCGCACGCTCTCCCAGGCCTCGCTCACCAGCCGCGAGACGACCCGCTCGGTCATGATCAGCGGGTTGTGGAAGACGACGGCGAAGCCCACCGTCACCTTGCGCCGGCCGCGCAGGTACGGCGAGCTGAGGCTCGCGAGCCGGCGGTTGAGCTCGTCGCCGATGCGCGCCGCGATCGTCTCCAGGTCGCTGATGCGCGGGCGGCCGTCGTCCTCGCCACGGCGCGGCGAGAGGAACAGCAGGAACGCGTTGCCGCCGCGGTCGTTGAGCGAGAGCAGGTCGCTCGTGCGCACCTCGGAGCCCTGCAGGCCCGCGACGAGCTTCGACACCATCGTCAACACCTGCTCGAAGGCGCGCGAGCCGTAGTCGTGCTCGACCTGCGCGAGCTCCGAGGCGTCGATCAGCAGCAGGGCGAGGTGTCCCTGCTCGCGCAGCTGGTCGGTCAGCTCTTCCAGACGCTCGTGGTAGGTGGGGATCTCGGAGTACACGCCGGACGGATTATAGCGTCCGGGCGGCGCGGGCACGGCGGACGGGGACGCGCGACGCCGCGAGCCAGCCCAGCAGCCCGCACAGCGCGCCGAGCGCCACCGTGAAGGCGACCCAGATCGTGGCCTGCGGCAGCACGGCGATCCACAGCCAGCGCTTGAGCTGCGGCATCGCCGGGAAGCCCGGGGGCGGCACGTCGTAGTGCGTGCCCCAGTCGCGCCACACCGCCCAGCCCATCACGGCCACGACGAATGCACGCACGGCGACCGCGTAGACGAGCAGCCGCCAGCCGAGGGCCGGCCAGCCGGCGAGGGCGACGGCCAGCGCCAGGCCGGAAGCCGCGGCCCACAGTGAGAGGTTCCCCGTCCAGCTCGTGTCGAGGGCGCGGCCGAGCGCGTAGACGACGGCCGGAACCACGACGAGCGCGCCGGCCGGCAGCCAGGCGGCGAGAGCCGGCGAGGGGGGCTCGTGGCCGGCGCGCTGCAGCCGCCAGCCGACGAAGAAGCCGACGAGCGGAACCAGCCAGACGATGCCGAGCGGCGAGAGGCCGCCGCCGGGCACGCGGCTGAAGTAGGCCGGCGCCCAGCCTCGCAGCTCGCCGACGAGCCGCAGCATCGTCACGCCGACCGAGAGCAGCACGGGCCAGCCGACGAGCGGCAGCAGTGCGGGGCCGGGAGAGGCCGCCCGCCCGCCCCCGCTCGCCGGCCGGCGCGCGAGGGGGGGCGCCTTGGGCGGTTGCGGGGAGCGACGTCCGACGCCGGGGCCCTGGCTAGCCACCGGACTACTCGCCGGTCTCCGCCAGCGGCGGGCAGGTGCAGAACAGGTTTCGGTCGCCCCAGGTGTTGTCGATCCGCGCCACCGACGGCCAGAACTTCGCGTCCTTCACCCAGGCCGCCGGAAAGGCCCCCTGTTCGCGCGTGTAGGGGCGCTCCCAGGTCGCGGCGGTCACCGCGCGCGCCGTGTGCGGGGCCCGGCGCAGCGGGCTCTCTTCCGCCCGCATCCGCCCCTCCTCGACGTCGCGGATCTCCTGGCGAATCGCGACCATCGCGGCGCAGAAGCGGTCCAGCTCGGCCTTGCTCTCGCTCTCGGTCGGCTCGACCATCAGCGTCCCGGCGACCGGCCAGGACATCGTCGGGGCGTGGAAGCCATAGTCCATCAGCCGCTTCGCGATGTCCTCGACCTCGATCCCCGCCTTCTTGAACGCGCGCGCGTCGAGGATGAACTCGTGCGCCACGCGCCCCGCGCTGCCCTGGTAGACGATCGGGTAGTGGGGCGCCAGCCGCTTCGCCATGTAGTTCGCGTTGAGGATCGCGGCCTCGGTGGCCCGCTTCAGCCCCGCGCCGCCCATCATCCGGATGTAGACCCACGAGATGCAGAGGATGCCGGCACTGCCCCACGGCGCGGCCGCGACCGAGCCGTACGCCTGCCCCCCGCCCGTCTTCACGACCGGGTGGCCGGGCAGGAAAGGTGCGAGGTGCGCCGCGACCGCGATCGGCCCCATGCCCGGGCCGCCGCCGCCGTGCGGGATGCAGAAGGTCTTGTGCAGGTTGAGGTGGCAGACGTCGGCGCCGATCTCCGCCGGCCGAGTCAGGCCGACCTGCGCGTTCATGTTCGCGCCGTCCATGTAGACCTGACCGCCGTGGTCGTGGACGACCTGGCAGATCTCGCGGATCGCCTCCTCGAAGACGCCGTGCGTGGAGGGGTAGGTGACCATCAGCGCGCCGAGCGCGCAGCGGTGCTGCCCGGCCTTCGCGCGCAGGTCGCCGACGTCGATGTTGCCCTGCGCGTCGCAGGCCACCGCGACGACCTTGAAGCCGGCCATCACTGCGCTCGCGGGGTTCGTGCCGTGTGCGGAGACCGGGATCAGGCAGACGTCGCGCTGCGCGTCGCCGCGGGCGCGGTGGTAGGCGCGCAGCGTGAGCAGGCCCGCGTACTCGCCCTGCGCGCCCGAGTTGGGCTGCAGCGAGACCGCGGCGAAGCCGGTGATCTCGCCCAGCCAGCGCTCGAGATCGGCGAACATCTCGTGGTAGCCACGGGCCTGCTCCGCCGGTACGAACGGGTGCAGCTGACCCAGCTCGGGCCACGTCACCGGGATCATCTCGGAGGTGGCGTTGAGCTTCATGGTGCAGGAGCCGAGCGGGATCATCGATTGCGCGAGCGAGAGGTCGCGCCCCTGCAGCCGGCTCAGGTAGCGCAGCATCTCCGTCTCGGAGTGGTAGCGGTTGAACACCGGGTGGGAGAGGAACCCGCTCGCGCGGGCGTGCGGCGCCGGCAGCGCGAGCTCGATCTCGTCGGCCACCTGCTCGGGCGTGAACGGGACCGCGCCGCCGGCGAAGACCTCGAACAGGTCCGCCACGTCCCTCGGCAACACCGTCTCGTCGAGCGCCACCCCGAGCGAGCCGTCGGCGTACGCGCGCAGGTTGATGCCGATCGCGCGCGCGCGCTCCAGGATCGCCCGGCCTTGCCCTACGGGCGTCCTGACGCGCAGCGTGTCGAAGAACGGGCCCGTGCCGGCGTCGAAGCCGAGGCGGAGCAACCCGAGCCGCAGCACGCTGGCCAGGGCGTGCACGCGGCGCGCGATCGCCAGCAGGCCCTCGGGCCCGTGGTAGACCGCATACATGGAGGCCATGATCGCCAGCAGGACCTGCGCGGTGCAGATGTTGCTCGTGGCCTTGTCGCGGCGGATGTGCTGCTCGCGCGTCTGCAGCGTCAGCCGGAAGGCCGGCCGGCCCTCGGCGTCCTTCGAGACCCCGACCAGGCGGCCGGGCAGGTGGCGCTTGTGCTCGTCGCGCACGGCGAAGAAGGCCGCGTGCGGTCCGCCGTAGCCCATCGGCACGCCGAAGCGCTGTGCGGAGCCGAGCGCGATGTCGGCGCCGAACTCGCCGGGCGCGCGCAGCAGCGTGAGCGCCAGCAGGTCGCTCGCCACGACCAGCAGCGCGCCCGCGGCGTGCGCCCGCTCGGCGAGGCCCGCGTAGTCGCGCACGACGCCGTCGGTGGCCGGGTACTGCACGAGCACGCCGAACACGCGCTGCCCGGCGAAGTCGGCCGCGTCGGGCTGGCCCACGTGGACCCGGATCCCGAGCGGCTCGGCCTTCGTGCGCACGACGGCGATCGTCTGCGGATGGCAGTCCTCGGCCACGAAGAAGCCGTCGAGCCCCGCGCGCGCGACGGCGCGGCACAGCGTCATCGCCTCGCCGGCGGCGCTCGCCTCGTCGAGCAGCGACGCGTTCGCGAGCGGCAGCCCGGTCAGGTCGGCGACCATCGTCTGGAAGTTGACGAGCGCCTCGAGCCGGCCCTGCGCGATCTCCGCCTGGTAGGGCGTGTACTGCGTGTACCAGCCCGGGTTCTCGAGCACGTTGCGCAGGACCACCGCGGGCACGTGGGTGGCGTGATAGCCCATGCCCAGGTACGAGCGGAAGACCTGGTTCTTCGCCGCCTTCGCTCGAAGCTCGGCGAGCGCCTCGGGCTCGGCGAGTGGCAGGGGCAGGGCGAGCGCGCGGTCGTGCCGGATCCCGGCGGGCACGGTCTGCGCGACCAGGGCCTCGAGCGAATCGAGGCCCAGCTCCGCGAGCATCGCGGCGATCTCGGCGTCGCTCGGGCCGACGTGGCGGCGCACGAAGTCGGCGGCGGGCTGGAGCAGGGCGCGCGCCCCGGACGGGGCGACGCGGGCGGCGGGAGAATCGGACACGGTCATCCTCTGGCTGGCGCCGGCGGGCGCGACGTGACGGAGACGACGGCTGCGGCTACTTGGACTCGCTGTCCACGAACGACTGGTAGCTGGCGGCGTCCATCAGCGCGGACACGCCGGCCGCGGCTGTGATCCGGAGCTCGATCATCCAGGCAGCGCCGTGGGGGTCCTTGTTGATCGCCTCGGGCTTCGAGACCAGATCCCCGTTGACGGCCACCACCTCGCCGGCCACGGGCGAGAACAGCTCGGAGACGGCCTTCACGGACTCGACGGTGCCGAACTGCTCACCCTGGGTCAGGGCGCGGCCCGGCTCGGGCAGCTCGAGGAACACCACGTCGCCCAGCTGCTTCTGCGCGTAGTCGGTGATGCCGACCCGGCCACGGTCGCCTTCGACGCGGATCCACTCGTGGTCCTTCGAGTAGCGGCAGTCCTGTGGATACATGGAGAGGCCTCCCCCCTAAGGACGCGGACGCTTGTAGAAAGGCGTGGGGACGACGCGCGCGCGTGTGCGGCGGCCGCGGATCTCCACGTCGAGCTCGGCGCCGACCGTGGCCCGCGCCGCGGGCAGGTAGGCGAGGCCGATGCTCTTCTGGAGGAACGGCGCGAAGCTGCCCGACGTAACCGCCGAGCAGGCGGCGCCGGCGAGCGACACCGGATAGCCGTGGCGCGCGATGCCGCGCTCGGTCATCTCGAAGCCGACCAGCTTTCTCGGCGCGCCGTGCGCCTTCTGCTCCGCAAGCACGGTGCGACCGTTGAACTCGCCCTTGGCCTCGTCGGTCGAGACGATCCAGCCGAGGCCGGCCTCGATCAGCGTGGTCGTCTCGTCCATGTCGTTGCCGTACAGCATCATGCGGGCCTCGAGCCGCAGCGTGTCGCGCGCTCCCAGGCCCGCCGGCAGCAGGCCCTGGGGCTTTCCCGCCGCCACGATCCGGCGCCACAGCGCCGGGGCGGCCGCCGGGGCCACGAAGACCTCGAAGCCGTCCTCACCTGTGTAGCCGGTGCGGGCGACGATCGCCTGCTGGCCGTCGACCGTGCCCTCCGCGAAGCGGTAGAAGCCGACCTGCGCGAGGTCGATCGGCGTCAGCCCCTGCAGGATCGCCGCGGCTCTCGGCCCCTGCAGCGCGAGCAACGCGAACTGGTCGCTCAGGTTGTGCAGGCCGCAGCCGGACGGCCGCTGCGCCAGCAGCCAGTTCCAGTCCTTCTCGATGTTGGCGGCGTTGACGACCACCAGGAAGCGGCGCTGCGACCGGCGGTAGACGATGATGTCGTCCACCGGGCAGCCGCTCGGCATCGGCAGCGCCGAGTACTGGGCCTGCCCGTCCACGAGCTTCGCGACGTCGTTCGCCGTGACGCGCTGCAGGAAACCGAGGGCAGCTTCGCCCTCGACCTCGAACTGCCCCATGTGGGAGACGTCGAAGAGCCCGGCGGCCGTGCGGACCGCCATGTGCTCGGCGATCAGGCCCGAGTACTCGACGGGCATGTCCCACCCGCCGAAGGGGACCATCTTCGCCCCGCTCTCCCGGTGCACGTCGTTGAGGGGCGTCTTGCGGAGATCGGCCATCGGACGTGAGGCAAGCTATCACAGGGGCGCAAAGGGGGTCAATCCTGCGGCAATCGGGCCAGTCCCTTGATTTGCAAGGATTTGTCGTCTAGCCTGAACCGTGGCTGAGGCCTACCTCGTCACCTGCTGGAATTGCCTTGGGGAGTTCGACGCCATCCCGGCCGTCTGGTGTTCGGACGACCCGAAGAACCCGACGAAGCTCTGCCCGTTCTGCCTGCGCTGCTTTTGCGACGCCAGCGCGGAGTACAAGCAGCAGTTCTGGCGCCGGGCGCCGGAGCAACTCGTCAACGAGCTGCAGACGCTCTCGCGCAGCCAGGACCGGCTCGGCGACATCCTGATCCGCATGAAGCGGATCACGACCCCGCAGCTGCTCGAGGCCCTCGTCGAGCAGCGTGACACCGGCCGCAAGCTCGGCGAGATCCTGATCGCGCGCGCCATGGTCTCGCGCGAGGACGTGGATGCGGCGCTGCGCAACCAGGGCGTCACCCGCCTGACGGATACCCGGGCAGGCGACGCGGGCGCGCTGTACTGGCAGCAGAGCAACCCGGACAGCATCCTCGAGTACCTGCTGGCGCTCGGGGCGCGCAAGCGGGCGTCCGACGTGAGCATCGAGCCCCAGCCCGAGCAGGTGGCGATCCGCTACCGGATCGACGGGTTCTCCTTCCGCGTCGAGCCTGTGCCGAAGTCGTTCGAGTTGCCGCTCGAGCGGGCCCTGTTCGCGATGTTCGGCCTCGACTCGGCCCGGCGCACCCGGCCGCAGTCGGGACGAACGACCGCGCGGCTCGGGGACGACGAGTACGACCTGCTGATCAACACCGTCCCGGGCGCGCAGGGCGTGAGCGCCACGATCAAGCTCGTCAACCGCGCCACGTTCATCAAGGACTTCGGCTCGCTCGGGCTCGAGCTCGAGGACCGCGTGCGCCTGGTGGAGGAGATCCGCTCCGGGCTCGGCCTGATCCTGATCACCTCGCCGGCGTTCAACGGCGCGATCACCACCGCCTACGCGATCATGGCCTTCCTGGCGCAGGGCCAGCGCGACGTGCTATCGGTCGAGTCGCCGATCCACTGGACGATGGAAGGCGTGCGCCAGGTCGAGGCCGAACCCGGGCCGGAGGGCCCGCGGATCGAGGCCACGCTGCGCGCGATGGTTGCGGTGCGGCCCGACGTGCTGATGGTCTCGTCGATCCCCGACCACGGCACCGGACTGCTCGCCGCGCAGCTCGCCGGCAGCCTGCTCGTGGTCGGACAGGTCACGGCGCCCACCGCCGCGCGGGGGCTGGTCGCGCTGCGCGACCTGGGCGTGCCAGCGCAGCTGCTGGGGGGCTCGCTCGCGATCGTGACCGGGCAGAGGCTCGTGCGCACGATCTGCCGCATCTGCCGGGTGAACGCGGAGCCACCGCCGCTGCAGACGCTGGCGGCCCATGGCATCGAGGCCGAGGACGCGCGGCAGATGTCGTTCTTCAAGGGCAAGGGCTGCCCCACCTGCAACACGATCGGCTACCGCGGCCGACGCGCCATCTTCGAGACGATCCCGGCGAGCCCCGAGGTACGCACGGCCATCGAGAGCGGCGGCTCGCCCGCCGACGTCGAGGCGGCGGCGATCGAGAGCGGGATGATCACGATCCGCGAGCGCTGCCTCGCGCTCCTGCGCGAGGGCGTCACCACCTTCGACGAGTTCGCGCGCCTGCGGCTCTAAGAGACGCGAGGCAGCGGCCATCGACGCCGGCCGCTGCCCCGGACTCCGGCCGCCCCCGGCAGCAGCGGGCGGAGCGCCGGGGCGGCCAGGCGGATCGAGTCGCGCAGCGCGCTAGCCGAGCTGGAAGCGCACGTGGACGGTGGCCCGGAACTCGACAGGCCTCGCGTCCTTCAGGACCGGCTCGTACTGCCACTGGCGCACGGAGTCGAGCGCGGCGGCGGCCAGCCGCTGGTCACCCTCGAGCGCCGCCGGCGTGCCCTTTTGCGGCTCGAGCTGCTGCAGCCGTTCGAGGGTCGCAGCGGAGGCGACCACCTTCGCGTCCTTGACCGCGCCGTCCTTCCCGATGACGACGTCGATCATGAAGACGCCCTCGACCTTCTCGGCCCGCGCGCTCGCCGGATAGGCGGGACGGGGCTGGCGAACCAGCCTGGGAGGCGCGGGGCCGTCCACCCGGTCCTCGACGCCGATGCGCGCCGGCGTCGCGGCCGCCGTCGGCTTCGCGGCGACGGGCTTCGACGCCTGCAGCGGCACGGCCGAGCTGGCCCAGGCGAGGGCGAGCAGCACAGCGAGCGCGGTGGCTCCGACGTGGGCGACGGTGCGGGAGCGGGACATCGAGACCTCCTTCAGCAGCAGCTCCACCCGCTCCCGGAGGTGGCTCTCACGCAGGAAGGGCGCGACCGGGACCGCGCGTGAACGGACGGCGAGACGGGCCACCTCGAGCAGCGACTCAAGGTAGCTGGAGCGCTGCCCGAGCCGGCGCACGACCTCGGCGTCCACGTGCTGCTCGCGGGCCAGCCGGACGCGGGCCACCAGCCAGTGGACGGCCGGGTGGAAGAACAGCGCCGCCTTGAGGACCTCCTCGAGCAGCAGCGCGAGCCAGTCGCGCCGGCGCGCGTGCAGCAACTCGTGCAGTACGACGGCGCGCTGCCGTTCGCGTTCCATGGCGGCGAAGAAGGCCGGCAGCAGCACGAGGGGACGGCGGATCCCGAACGTCGCCGGACCGGCTGCCCGATCCGAGACGGCGAACGAGGCCGTCGGAGCGACGGCGTCGCGCAACTGCGGCAGCCAGGGCTCGGCCGCCAGCGGCCGGGCGTCCCGGCGCAGCGCGCGCAGGCGCGCGAGGCCTGCGGCCAGACGAGCGAGCTGGGCGGCGATCCCGAGCAGCAGCAACGCGGCGGCGGGCGGGCTCACGCCGCGACGCATCGCATCGAGGGCGGTCCCCGGCGCCGCGGCGCGGCCACCAGACACGCCCGGCGCGGCCGTCACGAACGTCGCGACGCGCTCGGACGCCGGTGCGGGGCGCCGCGTCTGCAGCAGCGGCAGCACGAGCACGACCACAAGCAGGACCTGCCAGAGCCCGAGGCGCGCGCGGGCGTCGTCCACGGGCGCGAGACGGGAGAGCGCGGCCGCGGCCAGGGCCAGCACGGCCACCTGGACGCTCCAGGCGCCCAGGTTCCGCAGCAGGAGCTCGAGGCCGCTCACCGCTTCACCCTGATCCGCCGGGCGATCGCGTCGAGCTCGTCCGCGCTGATCTGCCGCTCCTCGACCAGGTGCACCAGCAGCGGCTCGGCCGCTCCGCCGAACACGCGCTTGACGAACTCGCGCACCATCGAGCCCAGCACCTGGCGCTGCGGCCGGGCGGGCCGGTAGCGGAACGAGCGGCCGGCGGCGGTCTTGACCAGGTGCCCCTTGCGCTCGAGCACGTTCATCATGGTCATCACCGTGGTGTAGGCGATGCGCCGCTGCGCGAGCAAGTCCTCGTAGCAGTCGCGCACCGTGGCCTCGCCGCGGGCCCAGACCGCCTTCATGATCTCGAGCTCCTGCGGAGTCAGCGTCGGGCTCCTTCTTCTCATCGTCTCTCCGATTACTAATGAATTAGTACTAATGGGACCACGTGTCAAGCCCTGGCATCTTGGACACCGCCCTCGCCCGGGTGGTTCCGGCCGGCGCGTGGCGGGTCGCGGTGATAGGCTGCCGCGGGATGGAGAACCGCGCACTGACGCTCGAGCTCGTGCCGGGCCGCTTCGCGGTGTGCCGCCTCGACGCGGGTGCGCCGGTGCCGGAGTGGGCCGCGGCCCCGGCCCCGTTCTGCTCCGTGACGCGGACGGACGAGGAGTTGTCGGTGGTCTGCGCCGAGCCGGCGGTGCCCCCGGGAGCCCGCGCGGAGGGTGGCTGGCGCTGCCTGCGCGTGAAGGGTCCGCTCGGCTTCGGGCTGACGGGCATCCTCGCGAGCCTCGCCGTCCCTCTCGCCAGCTCCGGCGTCAGCATCTTCGTGGTGTCCACGTACGACACCGACTACGTGATGCTGCAGGAGCGCGACCTCGAGCGCGCGGCGCACGCGCTCGAGCGCGCGGGCCACGCGCTCGAGCGCGGGACCGCCTGACGCCGGCCTAGTTCGCCGCCGGCTCGAACGCGAAGAACGCGAAGTTGTTGCCGGCGCCGTAGCGGAACGTCAGCAGGTGACGGCCCGGCTCGCGGAACGCGATCGTCCCGATCTGCGCGTAGTTCCAGGTGTGCCAGTTCTCGGTCGCGACCGGCAGCTTCGCCAGCAGGGCCTGCTCGCCGTCCACGTCGAAGCGGACCGTGTTCGCGTCCTTCGAGTAGAGCGCCCGCACGGTGTAGCGGCCCGCCGCCCGCACTTCGACCGTGTAGTTCACCCACTCGCCGTCGGCCGTCCAACCGATGTAGAGCTGGTTGACCAGCGGGCTCACCGGGTTCGGGTGATTCAGGTCGGCGAAGTCCTTCACGTAGGAGAGGTCGACCGCCTCGTCCTTGCGAAAGCCCCACAGGTACGCTCCGGCGTGGGGCCGCTGGTGCAGAGGCTGGGCGTTCAGCTCGCCGCTGCCGCGGTTGACCGCGTCCGTGTCGTGATACGCGACGCCTTCGCCACCGAGGTCGTAGAGGGCGCACTGCACGATCCCCGGGATGCCCTGGGCGCCCGCCTTGTACGCCGCGTCCTCGAACGGCTTGCCGGCGTAGCCCGGCGGCAGCGCGAACGAGGCGCTCGACACGAGCGCGAGCGCAGCCGGCAACAGCATCAGTCTCGTCACTCGCATGCTACTCCCCCTGCGCCACGGCGCCCTCGGGCGGCGCGAAGAAGACGAACAGCAGCAGGTCCTCGGCGACACCGTGGAAGCCGTGCTCGACGCGGGCCGGCACGGTGAACAGGTAGCCGGGCTCCACCGCGAAGTCCTCGTCTCCCATGCGGAAGCGCCCGCGTCCCTCCATGACCAGGTAGATCTCCTCCTCGTTGTGCGGGCCCTGCTCGTCCGTCTCGCCCTTGCGCAGGCGGTAGAGCCCGGCGCTCAGCTGGCCGCTGCGCAGCGCCTCGAGGTAGCGCCGGGGGCCGCGGCGGTGGGTCTCGGCCAACCGCCCAAGGTCGAGCGGCTTGCCCTCGCGGGCGCGCACGGCGGCCAGCATGCGCTCGACCACCTCCTCCGGCGAGAGCTTCGTGGTGTCGAGCGCCAGCGCGTCCCACGCGCGCACGAGGGGAGACTCGGCGCGATGGGTGTCGGTGTAGTCGCGCTCCCGCACCTCGCGCTCGACCGCGTCGAACGAGGCGTCGCTGCCTGCGGCGCGCAGCTCGCCCAGCCGGCGCTGCGTGCGCGCGCCCGGGTTCGCGTCGAGGTAGAACTTCACCTCCGCGTCGGGGAACACGGCGCTGCCGATGTCGCGCCCGTCGAGCACGACGCCGCCGTCCTTGCCCAGCTCGCGCTGGCGTGTGACCATCTCGACGCGCACGCCGGGGTGCACCGAGACCAGCGAGGAGGCGCGGCTGATCTCGCGCGAGCGCACCTCGGCGGTCACGTCGTGGCCGTCGAGCAGCACGCGGCGGCCGCGGTCGCTCAGCTCGATGCGCGAGGCGCGGCACAGTGTCGCCAGCGCCTCCTCGGCGTCGAGCGAGACGCCGGCCTGCATCGCCTTGAGCGCGAGCGCGCGGTACATGGCGCCGGTGTCGATGTAGGTGTAGCCGAGCTGCGCCGCGAGGGTGCGCCCGGCGGTCGACTTGCCGGCCCCGGAGGGGCCGTCGATGGCGACGACGAGACCGTTTGCTCTCATGTTCACTGTCTTCCCGGGAGGACGGCGCGCAGCGCCGCGAGGAATGCCGTGTTCTCCACGGGCGTGCCGATGGAGACGCGGAGCCAGCTGTTCATGTCGTAGGGGTCGAGCGGGCGCACGATCACGCCTCGCCCCAGCAGGCGGCGGAACACGTCGCGGCCCGACTCGCGCGTGTCGAAGGCGAGGAAGTTGCCGAGGCTCGGCAGCACCGCGAAACCGCGCTCGCCGAGCGCGGACGCCACGCGCGCCTTCTCGACGCGGTTCAGCGCCAGCGAGCGGCTCACGTGCAGGGCGTCGTCGAGCGCCGCCGCGGCGGCCGCCTGCGCCACCGAGTTCGTGCCGAACGCCTCGCGGATCGTGAGCAGCGTCTCGAGCAGCTGCGGATCCGCGACCGCGTAGCCGGCGCGCAGCCCGCCGAGGCCGTAGACCTTGGAGAAGGTGCGCGTGACGATGACGGGCGCGCCGCGCCGCACGAGAGCGACGCCGTCGGGGTAGTCGGGGTCGTCCGCGTACTCGAAGTAGGCCTCGTCGAGCAGCAGCAGGCAGCCCTGCGGCAGGCGCGCGACCAGCGCCTCGACCTCGGCGCGGCGGTTCCAGGTGCCGGTCGGGTTGTTCGGGTTCGCGACGAACACGAGGCGCGTGCGCTCGTCGACCGCGTTCGCCATCGCCTCGAGGTCGTGGGTCCAGTCCCGCATCGGGACGAGGCGCGCACCGCGGTTGTGCGCCGAGACGAGCTGCCGGAAGCGGATGAAGGCGTGCTCGGCGATCACGGCGTTGTCGCCCGGGCCGAGCAGGGCACGCACCACCAGGTCGATGATCTCGACCGAGCCGTTGCCCGCGAGCACGTGCGAGACGGGCACCCCGAGCCGGGCCGCGAGCGCCGCGCGCAGCTCGCTCGCCTGCGGGTCGGGATAGCGGTGGACGTCGGCGAGCGCGGCGTGCGCCGCCGCGAGCGCCTTCGGCGAGGGCCCGAGCGGGTTCTCGTTGGAGGCCAGCTTGATCACGTCCGTGAGCCCGAGCTCGCGCCTGACCTCGGCGATCGGTTTTCCGGGTTCGAAGCGATCGAGTCCCTGCAGATGCTTCGGGAAGACGAACCAGGCGGGGCGGCTGGCAGCGCTCACCGCTTCCCCCCCCTCGCGGGGCCGCGACCGCGAGGGCCGCCGGGCCGCGCGGGGGCAGCCGGCTTCGGGCCCCGACGCGCCGGGCCGCGCCGCGAGGGCGGGCGAGTCGCGCCCCGCCGCTCCGGGCGCTCGGGGCGCTCCGGTTGTCGCGCAGCGGGCCGCCGGGGCCGGTCGTGGCCGGCGGGCCGGCGCGGGCGCCGGCGGCCAACCGGCCCGGCGTCGATCCCGGCGCCCTTGCGCAGCCCCGCGATCTCCTCCGGCGTCAGCGCGCGGAATTGTCCCGGCTCGAGGCCGCGCGTGGTCACGGGCCCGAACGAGACGCGGCGCAGCTTGGAGACGGGGTGACCCACCGCCTCGAGCATGCGCTTCACCTCGTGCTGCTTGCCCTCGTGCAGCGTCACCTCGACCCAGGCGTTGTTGTCGGCCTCGAGCACGCGCACGCGGTCGACCTTCATGCGCTCGCCTTCGACGTAGACGCCCTCGCGCAGGCGCGCGAGCGCGCGCTCGTCCGGCACGCCGTGCACCTTCGCGTTGTAGACGCGCGGCACCTCGTAGCGAGGATGCGACACGCGCTCGGCGAAGTCGCCGTCGTTCGTGAGCAGGATCAGGCCCTCGGTCGTGACGTCGAGGCGGCCGACCGGGAACAGGCCCGGCACCGACGGCACCAGGTCCATCACCGTCGGGCGTCCCTCGGGGTCCTTGCGCGTCGTCACGATCCCGCGCGGCTTGTTGAGCACGAGGTAGACGGGGGTCTTCGGCGCCCTCACGCGCACGCCGTCGACGCGGACGTCGTCCTTCTCGAGGTCCGCGCGCGTGCCCAGCTCGCTGACGATCGCGCCGTTCACGCTGACGCGTCCCTGCAGCATCAGCTGCTCGGCCCCGCGGCGGGAGGCGAATCCGGCGCGCGCCAGGATCTTCTGGAGCCGTTCTTCCACGCTTGGATTCTAGTCCTCGCGGCCTTCGGCGGGTGGATCCGCTTCCACGACGTCGTCGCCCGGCACGGGTTCGACCGGCGTCGGCTCGGACGGCGGTTCGGCCTCGGAGTCGGGCTCGCCCGGCTCCGCCGCCTCGCCCGGTGGCGCGGCGTTCCCCTCGAATAACGGGATCTGCTCCCCGTCGGGATCGGACAGGCCCACCTGCACCGGCAACGGCGATTCGATGGCGCGCTTGAGGCCGGCCACGTCGACCTCTTCCCCGAGCACCTCGGCGAACTCCTCGATCTTCGGCAGCTCGTTGAGGTCCTTGAGCCCGAAGTGCAGCAGGAACTGGCGGGTGGTCCCGTAGAGGATCGGCCGGCCGACGACCTCCTTGCGGCCCGTGATGCGGATCAGCCGCTTCTCGAGCAGCGTCTTCACAACGCCCCCCGACTTCACCCCGCGCAGCTCGATGATCTCCGGAAGCGTGACCGGCTGCTTGTACGCGATCACCGCCAGGGTCTCGAGGGCCTGGATCGACAGGCGGGTGGGCGTGCGCGGGTCGAGCAGCTCCCGCACCCAGTCGTTGTACTCCGGGCGCGTGGTGATCTGCCAGCCGCTGGCGATCTCGACCAGCTGCAGCCCGCGCTCGTCGCGGGCGTAGTCGGCGCGCAGGGCCTCCAGCTCGCGCTGCCACTCCTCCTTCGGCACTCCCTGCAGCACGCGCGCGATTTCCTTCGCGGTGATCGGCTGCGGGGACGCGAAGACGAGCGCCTCGAGCACGGCGCGCACGTGCGCCGGCGGCAGCACGCTCATCTCCTCGGGCTCGGGCGCGGCCGACGCCTGCGCGGGCTCGTCGCGCGGCGCCTCGCCCGGGGCGGCGCGACTCACGTCCTCGCCCGGGGCGTCCTCGACGGCGGGTACCTCGCCGACGTCGTCCGGCTCCACCACCGGCACACCGGGCCGCCAGGCCTCGAGCGCCGCCCCGGGCTCCGCTTCCCGGCGCGGCTCGGGCTCGACGGCGGCGGCGGGGGGTGCGCCCGCGCCTTCCGCGTCCTTCGGCTCATCCTTCTCGTCCACCGCTTCGCTCTCCTAGGCCGACGGCGCCGGCAGCGGCGGCGCGTCGGCCGGCGGGCCCACCGGTCGGAAGACCCGGAT
>Ga0302299_10000715_pt1 | contig 18924 bp, 16 predicted proteins | sample III_Fen_N3_4_FD_198795 | JGI IMG/M metagenome (GOLD analysis project Ga0302299, IMG submission 198795) | Peat permafrost microbial communities from Stordalen Mire near Abisko, Sweden - III_Fen_N3_4 | ecosystem: Environmental > Terrestrial > Soil > Wetlands > Permafrost | place: Sweden: Abisko... | reverse complement strand
TGCACGAGGTGCTTCGGCCCTCTCGACCCGACCTACGACTGGGACGCGCTCCGCGCCCGCGTCAGCCGCGCGTCGATCGAGGCAGGGCCGCCGTCGATCTGGCGCTATGCCGACCTGCTGCCGGTCGAGGCCCCCGAGGAGGCGCGCCTGGCGCCCGGGATGACGCCGCTCGTGCCGGCGCCACGGCTCGCGGCGGAGCTCGGGATCGGCGAGCTCTGGCTCAAGCTCGACACCGCCAACCCGACCCACTCCTTCAAGGACCGCGTCGTCGCCGTCGCGGCCCGCAAGGCGCAGGAGCTCGGCTTCGACACGCTCTCGTGCTCCTCGACCGGCAACCTCGCGGGGGCCGTCGCGGCGCGCGCCGCCGCCGAGGGCCTCGCGGCGGCGGTGTTCGTGCCGAGCGACCTCGAGCCCGAGAAGCTCGCCGCCGCCGCCGTCTACGGCCCCCGGATCTACGCCGTCGACGGGACGTACGACCACTGCTCGCGGCTCTCCGTGGAGCTGTCCTTCGAGCTGCCATGGGGGTTCGTCAACGTCAACCTGCGCTCCTACTACGCCGAGGGGTCGAAGACGCTCGCCTACGAGATCGCCGAGCAGCTCGGCTGGGAGACGCCGGATGCGATCGCGATCCCGATCGCCTCGGGCGCGCTCTTCCACAAGGTCGGCCAGGGGTTCTCGGAGCTCCAGGCGCTCGGTCTCGTCGACGGCGGCACGCCGGCGCTGTTCGGCGGCCAGGCGGCGGGCTGCGAGCCGGTTGCGAACGCGTTCCGGACCGGCGAGCGCGTGGCGCCCGTGCGGCCGAACAGCCTCGCCCGCTCGCTCGCGATCGGCAACCCGGCCGACGGGGACTTCGCGGTTGCGACCGCGCGGTCGACGGGCGGCGCGATCTACACCGTTCCCGAGGACGAGATCGGTACGAACATGGCCGATCTCGCCGCGTCGACCGGCGTCTTCGGCGAGACCGCGACCGGCGTCACGCTCGGCGCGCTCAGGGCCGCCGTGGCCGCCGGGCGGATCGGGCCGACCGCGCGCGTGGTGCTGCTCGTGACGGGTGACGGGTTGAAGACGCCCGGTCCCGTCTCGCACACCTACGATCCCATCATGATCGACGCCGACGCCGACGCGTTCCTGGACGGGGTGCTCGTGGCCTGATGGCCGGACGGAGCATGTTCGAGAAGGTGTGGGACCGGCACGTCGTCCGCGACGAGCCGGGTGAGCCCACCCTGCTCTACATCGACCTCCACCTCGTCCACGAAGTGACCTCGCCGCAGGCCTTCGAGGGCCTGCGGCTCGCGGGGCGCGGCGTCCGCCGTCCCGACCTGACGGTCGCGACGATGGACCACAACGTTCCCACCCTGCCGGGCCCGATCACCGACCCGATGGCGAAGGCGCAGCTCGACGCCCTGCGCGCCAACTGCGAGGAGTTCGGGATCGAGCTCCACGCCACCGGCTCCGGCAGCGAGGGGATCGTTCACGTGATCGGCCCCGAGCTCGGCCTGACCCAGCCCGGGAAGACGATCGTCTGCGGCGACAGCCACACCTCCACCCACGGCGCGTTCGGGGCGCTCGCGTTCGGGATCGGCACCTCCGAGGTCGAGCACGTGCTGGCCACGCAGACGCTGAACCAGCGGCGCCCGAAGACCATGCTGCTCGAGTTCACGGGCGACCTCCCCTCGGGTCTCACCGCCAAGGACATGATCCTCGGGGCGATCGGCCAGGTCGGGGTCGGCGGCGGCGCCGGCTACGTGGTCGAGTACGCCGGCTCCGCGGTCGAGGGGCTCTCGATGGAGCAGCGCATGACGATCTGCAACATGTCGATCGAGTGGGGCGCCCGCGCCGGCATGGTGGCGCCCGACGAGACGACCTTCGCGTACCTGGAGGGCCGGCCGGCGGCACCTTCCGGCGAGGCGTGGGAGCGCGCCGTCGAGGAGTGGCGCTCGCTCCGCTCGGATCCCGACGCCACCTACGACACCCACGTGGTCGTCGACGTGACCGCGCTCGAGCCCCAGGTCACCTGGGGCACGAACCCCGGCATGGTCGCTCCCGTCACTGCGGCCGTGCCCGATCCGGCCTCGTTCGCCGATCCCGACGACCAGGTCGCCGTGGCACGGGCGCTCCAGTACATGGGGCTCCGCCCCGGGCAGCCGCTCGAGGAGATCCGCATCGACCGCGTCTTCATCGGCTCGTGCACGAACTCGCGGATCGAGGACCTCCGCGCAGCGGCCGGGATCGTCCGCGGCCGCTCCGTCGACCCGCGCGTCAAGGCGATGGTCGTGCCCGGCTCGGCGCAGGTGCGACGGCAGGCGCAGGAGGAGGGGCTCGACCGCATCTTCCTCGACGCCGGCTTCGAGTGGCGCCTCGCCGGCTGCTCCATGTGCCTGGGCATGAACCCCGACATCCTCGACCCCGGCGAGCGCTGCGCCTCGACCTCCAACAGGAACTTCGAGGGGCGCCAGGGGCGGGGCGGCCGCACACACCTCGTCAGCCCGCAGATGGCGGCCGCGGCGGCGCTGCACGGGCACTTCGTCGACGTGCGCACCCTCGCCTCCGACGCGGTGACCGCGTGAAGCCGATCTCACGGGTCGAGGGCCGCGTGGCCGTGCTCGACCGTCCCGACGTCGACACGGACCAGATCATCCCCAAGCAGTTCCTGAAGCGGATCGAGCGCACCGGGTACGGGCAGTACGCGTTCTTCGACTGGCGCTTCGACGAGGACGGGAGCGAGCGGCCCGGCTTCGAGCTGAACCAGCCGCCGTTCGAGGGCGCCCGGATCCTGCTCGCCGGCCGCAACTTCGGCTGCGGCTCGTCGCGTGAGCACGCGGCCTGGGCGCTGCAGGACTACGGCTTCGACGTCGTCATCGCCTCCTCGTTCGGCGACATCTTCCGCTCGAACGCCGGCAAGGTCGGCATGGTGATCGTGGAACTGCCCGAGGAGCAGGTGAAGGAGCTGATGGAGTCGGTCGACCTCGACCGCGGCTCCGACCTCGTCGTCGACCTCGAGGCGCTGACCGTGACGACCCCGGCGGGCAAGGTGCTCCCCTTCGCCTTCGACGAGTCGACGCGCTACCGGCTCCTCAACGGCCTCGACGACATCGGGCTGACGCTGGAGCACGAGGACGCGATCGCCGCCTACGAATCTGCCCACGCTCCCACATGACCGCTCCCAAGCTGCGGCGACTTCCGGCCGGCTGCGCGTATCCTTGTGACGAAATGTCACAAGGACGCGGAACGTGCCGACCCAACGCTCCAACCCACGAGGCCGGAGCGCTTGTGCCAACCTGTCACAGGGGTGCGCTGCGATGACCCACGTCGCAGTCCTCCCGGGCGACGGGATCGGCCCCGAGGTCGCCGCACAAGCGACCCGTGTCTTGGACGCGCTCGGAATCGCGCACTCGGAGCACGCGTTCGGCGGCAACGCCATCCTCACCCAGGGCACCCCGCTCCCCGACGAGACGCTCGCCGCGTGCAAGGCAGCCGACGCCGTCCTGCTCGCAGCCGTCGGCTTGCCCGAGCTGGAGGGAAAGCCGGTGCGTCCCGAGCAGGGCCTTCTGGGGCTCCGCAAGGAGCTCGGCGCCTACGCGAATCTCCGGCCGGCGCGAGGCAATGGAATCGACATGATGATCGTCCGTGAGCTCGTGGGCGGACTCTACTTCGGTGAGAAGGGCATCCGCGAGGACGGCACCTGGTTCGACACCTGCGAGTACACGCGACCCGAGGTCGAGCGCATCGCCCGCTGCGGCTTCGAGATCGCACAGGCGCGCGGTGGCCGCCTCACCTCGGTGGACAAGGTCAACGTGATGCAGACCTCGCGGCTGTGGCGCGACGTCGTCACGGCGATGGGCGCGAGCCTCTATCCCGAGGTGAGGCTCGACCATGCCCTCGTCGACTCGTTCGCCATGACGATCGTCCAGGCTCCCGAGACGATCGACACCGTGGTGACCGAGAACACCTTCGGGGACATCCTCTCGGACATCGCCGCGGCGGTCACGGGTGGGCTCGGGCTCGCCGCCTCGGCGTGCCTCGCCGACGACGGTCCCGGGATCTTCGAGCCGGTGCACGGGTCCGCTCCGCAAATCGCCGGCCGTGGGATCGCGAACCCGGCCGCCATGCTCCGCTCCGTCGCGCTCATGCTCCACCACGGGCTCGCGCGGCCCGAGGACGCTCTCGCGCTCGAGCATGCGGTCGACGTCGCCCTCGCCGAGGCTCCCACGCACGACCTCGGGGGCACGAGCACCACGGCCGACGCCGGCGACGCCGTCTTGCGCGCCCTCGACGCTGCCCGTAACCTGTGACGGCCATGGGCAGCGCACTCTCGAGCCACGTCGCCTGCGCCGCGCCGCGCTTCGCCTTTATGGGCTAGCCGGCGCCTTCGATCCTTGCCTCGCGCCGGCTAGCTGCACCACCCGGCGAAACGACTTCTCTCGAAAGGCGCTCCAACGACATGGCAACCATCGAACTGACCGTCGCCTACCCCGGCCGCGAAGGCGCCCACTCGGCGGCGGCCTGCGACCGCCTCTTCCCTGCCGCGCGCCTGGTGGCGCTGCCGACCTTCTCCGACGTCGTCGAGGCGGTCGTCTCGGGGCGCGTTCCCTACGGCGTGCTCCCGATCGAGAGCTCCCTCGTCGGGCCGGTGGCCGAGACGCACGACCTGCTCTACGAGTCCCCGCTCTCGATCGTGGCGGAGGCGATCCTGCCCGTGAACCACTGCCTCGTCGGTCCGGCGCCGATCGACCTCTTCGAGGTGCGCGAGATCCACTCGCACCCGGTCGCGCTCGACCAGTGCCGGCGACTGCTCGCATCGCTCCCGGCCGCGCTCGCCGTGGCGGCACCGACCACGGGAGACGCGGCAAAGATCGTGGCCGACCTGGCCGACCCGACGGTGGTCGCGATCGCGAGTGACAGGGCCGCCCGGCTGAACGGCCTCGTGATCATCGACGACAACGTCGGCGACCACCCGGAGGCGTACACGCGCTTCGTCTCGATCGCGCCGTACACCCGCCTCGACCGGCGTGAGGGCGACTGGCGCACCGCGTTCTCGTTCGCGACCGATCATCGTCCCGGCGCGCTCTTCCACGCGCTGGAGCCGCTCGCGCGCCATGGGATCGACCTCAACCTGCTCGTCTCGCGACCGATCCCCTCGCGTCCGTTCAGCTACCGCTTCGACGCCGTCCTCGGCGGCCACCCACTGGATGCGGAGATCTCGGCGACGCTGAAGGAGATGCGGGGACTCACCGAGGAGCTGCGCGTGTTCGGCTCCTACAGGGCCGACCGCGAGGGCGGGCTCGCAGTCCGCACGGTCTGACGCAGGACTGCCCTCTCAGGCCGCGGCGGGCTCGGCCTGGTCGTGCGCCGGCAGGTACTGGCGCCAGCTGTCGGGGACACGCTGCGTCGCGAGGCGAATGAAGAGCACCGGCGCCGGCGCCCGGGGGGGCCGAGGGAGCGACATCGCCACCTCGTCGAGCAGCCGGTCGCCCTTGCGAAGGTTGCACGGGGCGCACGCCGTGACGACGTTCTCCCAGACGGAATCTCCACCCTTCGAGCGCGGGATCACGTGGTCGAGCGTCAGCCGCCCTCCCGCAGAGCCGCAGTAGACGCATTTCCAGCCGTCGCGGGCGAAGAGCGCCCGGCGTGAGATCCGTCGCTTCACGGCGCGCGGGACGCGCACGTACTGGAGCAGCCGGATCACGTGGGGGCGAATGAACGAGCGGCCGGCCGAGCGCAACGGCTGGGCGTGGTGCTCGACCACCTCGGCCTTGCCCTTCCACACGAGCACGTGCGCACGCCGATCGGAGCACACGTTGAGCGGCTCGTAGCTTGCGTTCAGGACGAGTACCTGATGCACGTGCCGCGAGCGTACCAGCGGGACTGCCCGTCGAGCCAGGTGGCCCTGGGGGCCGACCGGGCTCGCGCTCAGCGGCCCATCGCCCGCTCGACGGCGGTCTGCTCCTCGGGCGACAGCGCGATCGAGGCCGTACCGCGCTCGATGTCCTTGACGTAGATCCGGGCGTAGTCGCGGCCCTGGATGGCCGTGATCACCGTCCCCGTGCGCGTGGCGTCGAGGAAGGCGAACGAGGCGGACTGCTTCCCGCCCGTGTCCTCGTAGGCGTCGTAGCGCACGACCGCGGTATTCGTGATAGCGCCGTCGACCCGGCGGTCGACCCTCGACAGCCCCGTCGCGATCTCGTCGACGGCGCGGTGGAGGTCGTCGATCCGGCCCTGCAGGGAGACGGCGAAGTCGACCATGTCGTGCGAGGTGCCGCCGAGGACCGCCCTCTGGGCAGCCTGCACCCGGTGGATACGCCGGGCGAGGAGCGCACAGGCGAGGAGCGCCAGGAGGGCGACAGCGCACGCCGCAATCGCAACGGCCAGCGCCGTGCCCATCAGCCCAGCGAGAAGATGACGGGATACTCGGCGCTGTTGTTGGACGTGTTCTGCTCGCCGGAGACCGGTTTCACGCTCACCTGCACCGTTGTCTTCTCACCGAACGGGACGGCCGGGAAGTCCTTGAAGGTCACCGTCTTCGTCTCGCCGATGTCGAGGAGGTCGATCGTCTGTTTCTTCACGATCGGGGTCGTGCCCTTCGGGATCGTCAGGCTCACCTCGATCCGCACCTCCTGGTTGTCGCCCGTGTTCTTGACGTAGACGTCGAAGGCGAGGTCCGTGGAGGCCTTGATCGTCGTCTCCGTGTCGGTCGAGAGCTGCGTCCCTGCGGGCTGCACGACGACCTTGTCGAGGCCGGTGCCGTGGACGCCCGACGGTGTGCCGCCGGTCGAAGCCCCGTGGATCCGCAGCCAGATCGCGGTCATCGACCGCGCCGAGTAGAGCTCGACGTTCTCGACGAAGACCGATGGAGGCGTCGTGATGTCGCCCAGGCCCTCGTCCTGCAACGTCGCCTCCGCCTGGGTGCGGAAGAGCGCCTGCCAGACGACGTCACTCGCATCGAGCAGGCGCGCCTGCTCGGCGAGCTTCTCGCCGGCGGCCGTCGCGTTCTTCGAATCGTCGTCCTTCGTCGCCTTGAAGGTGTCGAGCAGGCCCTGCATCCCCGTCACCCGCAGCTGCAGCGCCTCGACGGCGTGGTCGGTGGCCGGACGGAGTGGCCCGGGGACATCGAGGCCCGTGGCACTGTCGACGTCCTGCTGCTGACGCTGGATCAAGCCACCCAGCGAGGTCTCGAGCTCGGCCTGCTTGAGGCCGGGCGTGGTGAGGAGCTCCGCGAGGCTCGAGCCGATCTTCGCCGAGCTCGATCCGATCGTCCCGAGGTCGGTCATCGCGCTCGTGTAGTTGCTGCGCTTCTTGTCGCCAGCGCAGCCCTGCACCCACACCGCGAGCAGGACCACCACGAGGATCGCGAAGGCAACGAGGCCGATCAGGCGGAGCAGCGGGGTGATGCCGTGCGGCGCGCTCAGCCGGGGCCGGCGAGGCCCGCCGCCACCGCCGCCCGACGGGCGCCCGGAGCCCTCTCCGCGGGTCGGGCCTTGCGCCTCACGGGTGGCGTCGTCTTCGAAGAAGTCGAAGTCGAGGATGTCGTCGTCGTGCGAGCTCACAGGGACGTACTCCGTCTGGGGGACGGGGTGAGTCTACGCCATGCTTCGGCCCGGAAGGGAGGTCCCCTGCCACGGCGAAGAGGCGAGGACCGTGTCGAGCACCGCGTATGCCCTCCCGTCTCCGGACCTCGTTCTCGACCGGTACCGGCCCCTACGGCCACTCGGGCGCGGGGGCTCGGGCTCGGTCTGGCTCGCCCGCGACGAGCGGACGGGCCTCGAGGTCGCGCTCAAGATCGTCCCGCGGGAGGGCAAGCGGGCCTCTCGTGCGGCACGGGAGATGGAGGCCGCGTCACGCCTGCGCCACGAGCGCTGCGTGCGCGCATACGACTTCGGCGGCGACAGCGGGCACGTCTACATCGCCTACGAGTACGTCCAGGGCAGAACGCTGCGCGAGACGCTGCGGGCCGGCAGGCTCGGCGACCGCGACGCGGTCGAGGCGGCGGCCCAGATCCTCGACGCGCTCGCACACGCCCACCGGCTCGGAATCGTCCATCGCGACGTGAAGCCGTCGAACGTGCTCGTCGAGGAGACGCCCACGATCTCGATCCGCCTGCTCGACTTCGGGCTTGCCCAGTTCGACGAGGCAGACACGCTCACCGCCGTCGGCGACGTGCCCGGGACGCTTGCGTACATCGCGCCCGAGCGGCTGACGGGAGGGGACGCGACCGCCGCGAGCGACGTGTGGGCAGTCGGTGTCCTGCTCTGGGAGGCGCTCGCCGGAGAGCACCCGTTCTGGGGCGTGCCGCTCCCGCAGGTCGCGGCGGCGATCGAGGCCGGCGCCAAGCCGATCGAGCTCGTACGCCCCGACCTCCCTCCCGCGCTGACTGCCACAATCTCGTCGGCGCTCGTCGTCGACCCCGCGAAGCGCCCCTCCGCGGAACGGCTCGCACAGGCCCTCAGGGCCGCGCTCACGGCGCCGCGCACCGACCGTGGCCCCGCCAGGCGGCGCCAGCTGGCCCCGGCCCCGAAGCCGGTCATCGCAGAGACGCCGATCGAACGCCGCGCCGCGTCGTCCGCGCTCGCCGCCGTCACCGTCGTGCTGACGGCGTCGCTGCTCCCGTTCTGGACGCCCGGCCTCGTGCTCCTGCTCGCACTCGTCACCGCGGTCGCCATGCTCCGCACCCCCCGGCTGGGCCTTGCGCTCGCGCTCTTCGTGCCGGTGTTCCCGCTCGGGAACGTCGCGCAGGCGGCCGCGGTCACCTACGGCGTGGTCGCGCTCGCATGGCTCGCCGTGTGCTGGCGCGACGCCCGGGCGGGGCTTCTGTTCGTGGCAGGCCCGCTGCTCGGGTCGGTCGGCGCGATCGGCCTGCTGCCGCTGGCGGCCCAGCCGGCGCGGGGGCGGGTGCTGCGCGCGCTGCAGGCCTTTGCCGGCGTCCTCGCCGCTGCAGCCGTCGCCGGCCTACGGGGGCATCCGCTGCCCTTGACGGGATCGATCGTGCCGAACCTCGGAGTCGACGGCTCGACACGCGTGAGCGACGTGATCCAGGCTCTCGGCGTGGTACTGAGCGACAACCGGGGTCTCCTCGTCGTCGCGCTCGTGCTGGGAGTGAGTGCCGCAGTGCTGTCCGACGCGCGGCGGCGCGGCCTCAAGGGGATCGCGGTGCTGGGCGTGGCCCAGATCGCCCTGATCGCCGTGCTCGCGCCGGCGCTCCCGATCCTGTCCGTCGCGCTCGGCACGTGCGCTCTCTGCGCCGTCCTCGGCGCCGTTTCCCTGAAGAGCGGCCGCTACCCTTAGACGGGATGCGGCCCGCCCCGGAATGAGCGTCCTACGAACCATCGAGAGCTCGATCGAGCGCCTCTTCGAGGGCGTCTTCGGCCGTGCCTTTCGGACGCACGTGCAACCGGTCGAGCTCGCGCGCAAGCTCGCCAAGGAGATGGACGAGCACCGCTCGGTCTCGGTCTCGCGGGTGTACGTGCCGAACGAGTACACCGTCTATCTCTCGGGCGCCGACCGGCAGCAGTTCATCTCCTACGAGGGCTCGCTCGTCGGCGAGCTGCAGGAGTACCTGACCGAGCATGCGCGTCGGGAGGGATACGCCCTGTTGACGCCGCCGCGGGTGAAGTTCGCTGTCGACGACGACCTCGCGGTGGGCGAGTTCGGGATCGCAACCCGTGTCGCGCAGCCGGGAGACGGCGCTCCGCCGCTGCCGGAGGCCCGTGACCCGGCGCCCGCGCGCGTCTCCATCCCCGCCGCCCCTGCACCGACTCCGCCTCCGGTGGCCACGCCGCCGGTGGTGGACGCCGGCCCGGCGATGACGATGGTCTACCCGGCGGCCCGCGAATGGCCGGAGGCCGCTCCCGGCGACGCGCCGGCACCGGAGCCTCCGCGCGAGGTGGTCACGCTGACGCTCGGCGGGCGCGCGCACCCGATCACATCGCCCCGGTTCGTGATCGGTCGCTCGCGCGAGTGCGACCTCACGATCACGGACGGCAACGCATCTCGTCGGCACGCCGAGGTCGTGCAGGAGGGCGACACGTACCTCGTGGTCGACCTCGGCTCCACGAACGGCACCGAGTTGAACGGACGGCGTATCAGCCGGCAGGAGCTGGCCGACGGCGATCGCATCACCGTCGGCGGCACCGACCTCGTCTTCGGCCGCTCGCGGTCCTGACGTGATCGGATCTCTCGACACCGAGCAGACGCTGCTCGCGCTGAAGATCGGCTTCCTGGTGCTGCTCTATCTGTTCATCTGGGCGGTGGTGCGGTCCGTCACGCGCGACCTCCGCGCTGCCCCGCAGGAGTCGATCATCCTCAGCGCACAGGACGCGAACGAGTTGCGAGGACGCTACGAGCCGGTGGTGCAGGCTCCGACGGCACGGCTGCTCGTGCTCGACAGCCCTGCCCTGCAGCAGGGGACGACGCTCGACCTGAAGGTGCCGACGCGACTCGGCCGCGGAGCCGAGAACGCGATCAGGCTCGACGGCGACGACTTCGTCTCCACGCGCCACGCGCTGCTCGAGCCGCGGCCCGACGGGCTCTGGGTGGAGGACGTCGGCTCCACCAACGGCACGTTCGTCAACGGTGCGCGGGTCACGACCGCACGGCACCTCGTCGAGGGCGACGTCGTGCGCATCGGCAAGACTGACCTGCGGGTGGAGGCATGAGAACCGGCCGCGCGAGCGCGCTCACCGACACGGGCCGGCGACGGCCGCAGAACGAGGACACCTTCGTCTGCGAGCCGCCGCTGTTCGCGGTCGCGGACGGCGTCGGCGGCGCCCAGGCGGGGGAGATCGCCTCGCGGCTCGCGGCGGACGCGCTCGAGGAGCGGCGCGCGGACGCGCTCGGCGAGGCCACGCTGACGGAGCTGCTCGTCGAGGCCAACGAGCGCATCTACCGCCACGCGCTCGAGGATCCGACCGCCGCCGGGATGGGCACGGTCGTGACGGTGCTGCTCGTGGACGAGGCTGCCGGCACGATCTCGATCGGCCACGTCGGCGACTCCCGCGCCTACCGGCTGCGGGGCGAGACGCTCGAGCAGCTGACGCCCGACCACTCCCTCGTGGGCGAGCTCGTGCGCGCGGGCCGGCTGTCCGCCGAGGAGGCCGAGCAGCACCCACACCGCTCCGTGATCACCCGGGCTGTCGGCACCGAGCCCGTCGTCGAGGTCGAGACGCTGACGATCGTGGCCGAGCCCGGCGACCTCTACCTGATCTGCTCCGACGGGCTCACCGACATCGTCCGCGACACGCAGATCGTGGAGCTGATCCTCGCGGCCGAGCGGAGCCCGGACGCCGCCGCCGAGTCGCTCGTCGACGCGGCAAACCGCAACGGAGGCATCGACAACATCACCGTCGTCCTCTTCGAGATCGTCGAGGGCGAGTCGCTCCCGCCGGGCGAGGGCGCCGCCGCAGCCGACCCGGTCGCACAGGAGCCGGACGAGGACACGCTCGAGGCGCAGGTCGCGGAGGTAGAGCCCGTCGTCGTCGCAGTGCCCGTCACCCGCCACGGTGCGGGGCCGGGTGGTCGCTGGCTCGCGCTCGGAGCGATCCTTCTCGCTCTCGCAGCGGCCGCGCTCGTGATCTGGGTGAGCCTGGGACGATGAGCGCGCGCAACCGGGAGCTTCTGAATCTCGGCTTCGCCTCGCTCGTCGCCTCGGCCGCCTTCGCGAGCGTCTCGATCGTGGACACGGGGCTCGTCAACGCCCGCTGGCTCGGCTATGTCGGCGTCGTCTTCGGCCTCTACCTCGTGGCGCACGTCGTGGCACGCTTCACGGTGCCGTACGCGGATCCGACGCTGTTGCCGCTTGTCGGCCTCCTCACGGCGCTCGGGCTGACCGTGATCTACCGGCTCGGGCCGGAGGACGCCCGCCGTCAGGCCGTGTGGGTCGCCGTCGGCATCGGCGTGCTCGTGGCCACGCTGATCTGGCTCCGCTACGACTACCGCGTCCTCGAGCGCTACAAGTACCTGTTCGGGGTCTCGGCCGTCGTCCTGCTGCTCCTGCCCTCCGTGCCCGGGCTCGGAGAGCGCGTCAACGGGGTCAAGCTCTGGATCAAGGTCGGGCCGTTGCAGTTCCAGCCCGGCGAGCTGGCCAAGATCTTCCTGATCATCTTCCTCGCCGGCTACCTCCGCGACAAGCGGGAGGCGCTCGCGCAGGGGCGCCTCAAGGACCTCGGGCCGCTGCTCCTGATCTGGGGGGCGGCGATGCTCGTGCTCGTGCAGACGAGCGACCTCGGCTCGGCGCTGCTCAACTTCGGGATTTTTCTCGCCATGATCTACGTGGCGACGGGCCGCGCGCTCTACGTCGCCGTCGGCCTCCTCCTCTTCTTCGGTGGGTCGGCAGCCCTCTACAACTCGATCGGCCGCGTCCAGCAGCGGGTCACCGTCTGGCTGCACCCCTGGACGGAGGAGCGCGTCTACTGCTCGATCAGCGGCAAGCTCGACTTCCGGCAGAACTGTGACTCGTACCAGCTCGTGAAGAGCCTCTACTCGATCGCGAACGGCGGCTTCGGAGGTACCGGCCTCGGCAAGGGCACGTTCACGACGGTCGACGGGACGCAGCTGATCCCCTATCTCAACACCGACTTCGTCTACTCGGCGATCGCGCAGGAGCTCGGGCTGATCGGCGCCGCCGGGATGCTGCTCGTGGTGATGGTGCTCGTCGCCCGCGGCATGCGGATCGCGCTGATCGCCCAGGACGGCTTCTCGAAGCTGCTCGCGGCCGGCCTCACCTTCGGGCTCGCACTGCAGACGTTCATCATCGTCGGCGGCGTCCTTCGCGTCGTGCCGCTGACGGGGATCACGCTGCCGTTCGTCTCCTACGGCGGCTCGTCGATCGTTTCGAACTTCGTCATGCTCGGGCTCCTGCTCCTCATCTCGAACCGCGCGGCGGCCACGGCGGTAGAGCAATGAACAAGCAGATCACCCGGGTGGCGGGGGTCGCGATGGCGCTCCTCGTCGCGCTGATCGTCGCCACGACGTACTGGCAGACCTGGGCCCGGCCCGCGCTTGCGGAGCGACAGGACAACGCGATCCAGCGCGTCGCCCAGTTCGAGATCAAGCGTGGCTTGATCCTCTCGCCCTCGCGCGTCCTCGCGCGTAACCGGGAGAAGCGCGTCGGCGGGCGCACCTTCTACTTCCGTCGCTACCCGCAAGGTCGGCTGGCCGCGCACGTGGTCGGCTACTCGACCGCCGGCCGCTCGCGCACGGGCCTGGAGCGGTCGCTCAACCCGATCCTGACCGGCTCCGCCCGGAACCTGTCCTCGCTCGTGAACCAGTCGCTCGACAAGCTCAACGGCAAGCCGATCACGGGCGACACCGTCGTGACGACGCTCGACGTCAACGGTCAGAAGACCGCGCTCGAGGCGCTCGGCACCACCTGCGGCGCGGTCGTTGCCCTCGACCCGCGCACCGGCCGCGTCCGCGTGATGGTGTCGTCGCCGAGCTACAACCCGAACGACGTCGAGAGCGCCTACGGCCGAATCGAGGCGATCAAGGCGGACTGCACGCCGGCCTCGCCCCTCCTCAACCGGGCCAGCCAGGGCCTCTACCCCCCGGGCTCGACCTTCAAGGTCGTGACCGCCTCGGCCGCACTCGACTCGCACAAGTACACCACCGCCTCCTCCTTCTACGACCCCGGCTACTGCACGGTCTACGGGAAGCGCGTCAGCAACTTCGACACCGAGCGGCCGTTCGGGAACCTCACGCTCGCGACCGCGCTCCAGTACTCGGTCAACTCGGTCTTCTGCAACATCGGCCTCAAGCTCGGCGCGAAGCGCATTCTCAAGCAGGCGAAGGCGTTCGGGTTCTACGAGCGACCGCCCCTCGAGACGCCCGAGAGTGAGCGGCTGCCGAGCGGCCTCTACAAGGGCGGCAGGCTGTACGACCCGAAACGGGACAGCAACGTCGACGCGGGACGGATGGCGTTCGGCCAGGAGCGGCTGCTCGTGACGCCGTTGCAGATGGCGATGGTCGCGGGCACGATCGGCAACGACGGCATCCTGATGCGCCCGTACGTCGTCTCAAAGACCGTGACCCCGAACGGCAAGACCCGCGCGCGCACGAAGCCGTCGAAGATCCGGCGGGCCGTCTCGCCCGCGACGGCCCGCGACGTCGGCGCGATGATGATCCGCGCCGTCCAGGCCGGTACCGGCACCGCTGCCCAGATCTCGGGCCTCGAGATCGGGGGCAAGACGGGCACGGCGGAGACGGGCGTGGCGGGAAACAACACGACCTGGTTCATCTGCTTCGCGGGCGATCCGGGTCAGAAGCCGAAGCTCGCCGTCGCCGTCGTGCTCCAGAATCAGTCACTCACGGGCGGCGCCACCGCGGCACCGATCGCTCGCCAGGTCATGCAGGCACTCCTCACCCCGACGGCGAATCCGTAACGTACCGCTCTCTATGGCACGCACCGACCACACAGGATCACTCGTCGCAGACCGCTACCGGCTCGAGCGCAAGCTCGGGTCGGGCGGCATGGCCGACGTCTGGCTGGCCGAGGACCAGGAGCTCGGCCGGCACGTCGCCGTGAAGATCCTCCACGAGCGGTACGCGAACGACGAGCAATTCGTCGAGCGCTTCCGGCGCGAGGCGACCCACGCGGCCGGGCTTTCTCACCCGAACATCGTCTCGATCTACGACCGGGGCGTCTCCGACGGCTCGTACTACATCGTGATGGAGTACATCGAGGGCCGCACGCTGAAGGAGCTGATCGTGACACGCGGGCCCTGCCCGATCCCGGTCGCGATCTCCTACACCCGCCAGATCCTCGCCGCGCTCCGCTACGCGCACAAGAACGGCATCATCCACCGCGACATCAAGCCCCATAACGTGATCGTCGACCGCGAGGGACGGGTGAAGGTGGCCGACTTCGGGATCGCCCGGGCCGGGGCGAGCGAGATGACGGAGGCGGGGTCGATCGTCGGTACGGCGCAGTACCTCTCTCCGGAGCAGGCACGCGGAGCGCCGGTTGACGAGAGCTCCGACCTCTACTCGACCGGCATCGTCCTCTACGAGCTGCTCACCGGCACGGTGCCGTTCAACGGCGAGACACCCGTCGAGATCGCGATGAAGCACCTCTCGCAGACGCCGGAAGCGCCCTCGGCACGGCGGCCCGACATCCCGCACGACCTCGACCTGGTCGTGCTGCGCGCGCTCGCGAAGGAGCCTGCGGAGCGCTACCGCACCGCCGCCGAGCTCGACCGCGACCTCGAGCTCGTGGCCCGAGGCGACGCGGTCGGGACGGAGACCGCGACCGCCGCCACCATGGTCCTCGCAGGCGCCGGAGCGATCGACACCACGGCGGCGACGCGGGCGGCAGCGCCGCTCGGCGCAGCGGGCAGCGGAACCTACGGGGGCGACGAGCGCTACCGGGCCTACGACGGGCCCAGTGTGCGGCAGCGCAGCTGGTGGCCCTGGGTGCTCGGCCTGGGCGTGCTCGTGGCGGTCGCCGTGGGCGGCTGGTTCCTCTACGACAACGTCCAGCGTCAGATCGCGGAGAGCCAGCCGCTCGTCGTGCAGCAGTACACGGGCATCATCGAGAGCCGCGCGGTCAGCCTCATCGTCGCCGACCACTTCGTGCCGAAGGTGCGACGCGTTCCGAACGGCGAGACACCCGCGGGCATCGTCTTCGAGCAGTCGCCGACGGAGGGAACCGGGCTCGCGAAGGGCGGGATCGTCACGATCCTCGTCTCGACGGGCAAGAAGACGGTCGACGTGCCCGACGTGGTCGGTAAGCAGCTGACGGACGCGGTCGCCGCCCTGACCCGGGCGGGTCTGAACGCGAAGAGCGTCGGCGTCCCCTCCGACAGGCCTTCCGGCACCGTCACGGCGCAGGATCCACGCGCGGGCACCTCGCTCGTCGAGGGCGCCAGCGTGCGGATCAACTACTCGACCGGCCCGAAACAGATCGCCGTGCCGCCGGTGGTCGGCCTGGACTACTCGACCGCCCTCCAGCAGCTCCAGGCCGCCGGGTTCGCGGTCGCGCGCACGGACGTCGTCAGCGACCAGCCTGCCAACATCGTGGTCAGCCAGGTGCCGGCCGGCTCGTCCACCGCCACGAAGGGGTCCACCGTCAACCTCTCGGTCTCGAACGGCCCACAGACGACGTTGCTGCCCGACGTCTCCGGCCAGACGCAGGCCGACGCACAGGCGACGCTCAAGGCCGCGGGCTTCAAGGTCGCGGTGACGAAGCAGAACACCGACGTCCAGACGTTCGACGGCGTCGTGCTCTCGCAGGACCCGGCCGGCAACACGCAGCAGGATCCGAACACGATCGTGACGCTCTTCGTCGGCGTCTACGTGCCGGCGGCCACGACGACCGCTGCAACGACGACCACCGCGACGACGACATCGCCCACGAACCCGTGACGCCCCGGCTCCGCGTCGCCGTCCTCGCAGGCGGTCGCTCGAGCGAGCACGAGATCTCGCTCGCCTCCGCGCGGTCTGTCGTGGAGGCGCTCGACCCGGAGCGCTACGACACGCAGACGATCGAGATCGGCCGCGACGGCGCCTGGGCACTCCCGGCGGCCCCCGGAGCGCCGGAGCTCGGCGCAGCCGGGAGCAGCCTGCCGATTCCGACCGCTGCGTCTCCCTCCGCGCTCGGCGCAGTCGACGTGGTGCTGCCGATCCTGCACGGGCCGTTCGGCGAGGACGGGACGGTGCAGGGGCTGCTCGAGCTCGCGGGGGTGCCGTACGTGGGATCGGGCGTCGCCGCGTCGGCGATCTGCATGGACAAGGACCTCTTCAAGGCCGTCCTGCGCGACCGCGGCATCCCGGTCGCGCCCAACATCACCCTCCGGCCCGGCGACCCGGTCGCGAACCCGTTCGGCTATCCCGTGTTCGTGAAGCCGGCGCGCCTCGGGTCGTCGGTCGGCATCTCGAAAGTGCGCTCGGCGGACGAGCTCGACGAAGCCGTCGCCCTCGCCCGCCGGCACGACGACAAGGTGCTGGTGGAGGAGTTCCAGCCGGGCGTGGAGGTGGAGGTGGGCGTGCTCGGCAACCGTGAGCCGGTCGCCTCGGTCGTGGGCGAGATCGTCGCCCACGCGGACTGGTACGACTTCGACGCCAAGTACGCCTCGGGTGGGATGGAGCTGATCGTGCCGGCCCGTCTCACGGACGACGTCCTGCAGCGCGTGCAGCGGCTGGCAGTCGACTCGTTCGTCGCAACCGACTGCGAGGGCATGGCCCGGGTCGACTTCTTCGTGCGGCCGGACGGCGCCGTTGTCGTCAACGAGCTGAACACGATCCCCGGCTTCACGTCCACGAGCGTGTACGCGAAGCTGTTCGCCGCGAGCGGCATCCCGTACGCGGCACTGCTCGACCGGCTCGTGGAGCTCGCGCTCGAGCGGCACGAGCTGCGCCGCAGCCTCGACTTCTAGCCGAGCACGGCGGCGAGCGCGTCTTCCCACGCGTCGAGCGCCTCGTCGAGGACTGCGTCCTCGATCGTCAGCGGGCAGAGCACGCGGATGCAGTTGCCGGACATGCCTGCCTTGAGCAGGATCAGGCCGCGCTCGAGCGCCGCGTCGATCACGGCGACGGCGAGCTCCGGAGCGGCCTCCTTCGTGGCAGGGTCGTGAACGAGCTCGATCGCGAGCATCGCCCCGAGGCCGCGGACGTCGCCGATCCGGGGCCAGCGCGCCTGCCACTCGTGCATGCGCGACCGGATCGCATCGCCGACGACGTTCGCCCTCGAGACGAGGTCCTCGTCGACGAAGACGTCGAGCACCGCAAGCGCCGCGGCGAGCGCGACGGGATTCCCGATGTACGTGCCGCCGATCGCACCGCTGTGCGGCGCGTCCATGAACTCTGCCTTGCCGATGACACCCGAGAGCGGCAGCCCCGCAGCAATCGACTTCGCGACGATCATCAGGTCGGCCTCGACGCCGTAGTGCTCCATCGCGAACATGCGCCCGGTGCGCCCGAAGCCGGTCTGCACCTCGTCTGCGATCAGAAGAATCCCCTCGCGGTCGCAGATCGCGCGCAGCCCCTCGACGAACTCCGGGGGCGCCGCCACGAACCCACCTTCACCGAGCTGCGGCTCGAAGACGATCGCTGCGATGTGCGACGGGGCGACGTGCGAGGCGAACATCCGCTCGAGGCCCGCAAGGGCCTCTGCCACCGTGGGACCTCGGTACTCGGACGGGAACGGCGCCCGGTACACCTCGGCGGCGTAGGGTCCCATCCCCGTCTTGTACGGATGGACCTTGGAGGTCATCGTCATCGCAAGCATCGTGCGGCCGTGGAAGCCGGCGTCGAATGCGATCACCGCCGGGCGGCCGGTCGCGACACGGGCGATCTTGACCGCGTTCTCGACGGCCTCCGCCCCCGAGTTGAAGAAGGCGGCGCGGGTCGGCCCGCCCAGCGGCACGAGCGCGCCGAGCCGCTCGGCCAGCTCGATGTAGACGCCGTAGGGAACGACCGTGAAGTCGGTGTGGACGAACGCAGCGGCCTGCTCCTGGATCGCCTCGACCACTCGCGGATGGCAGTGCCCGACGTTGCAGACGCCCACGCCGCCGGCAAAGTCGACGAAGGTGTTGCCGTCGACGTCCGTGATCGTGGCGTTGCGCGCCTCGGCGGCAAAGATCGGCAGGTAGACCTGTAGCGGCTTCGCGATCGCCTGCTCCGCGCGTGCGAGCAGCTCCCGCGAGCGCGGGCCGGGGATCCCCGTGCGCAGCTCGATCGACTTGGTCGTGGCCATGGAAGCAGCCTAGCGGAGCGCACAGCGGTACTCTCGGCCCGTGGAGCCGCAGGACCTCGACCCCGACCCGCACGTCCAGTTCGAGCGCTGGTTTGCGGAGGCGGTGGAGGCAGGGTTAGCCGCGCCGGAGCAGATGGCCCTCGCGACGGCCGACACCGCAGCGGTGCCGTCGCTCCGGATGGTGCTCCTGAAGGGGTACGACGCCCGCGGGTTCGTCTTCTTCACGAATCGCGAGAGCCGGAAGG